>Ga0302219_10000815_pt1 | contig 13571 bp, 7 predicted proteins | sample II_Palsa_E1_2_FD_194569 | JGI IMG/M metagenome (GOLD analysis project Ga0302219, IMG submission 194569) | Peat permafrost microbial communities from Stordalen Mire near Abisko, Sweden - II_Palsa_E1_2 | ecosystem: Environmental > Terrestrial > Soil > Palsa > Peat permafrost | place: Sweden...
GCTCGCACGATCAGGACGAACAGCGGAAGCCAGTACAATCGCAGACCAGGTCAGCGCGGAAAGGCCCGAGGACACGCTCGTGCAGCATTACTTTGTTCCCACCATCCGGGCCGAGATCAAGCTGCGGCAACACGATCCGGCGACAGCCATCGATCTGCTCCGTGGCACTGCCAAGTACGATCTGGCGTTTACGGGATTCGACTATTTGTACCCCGCCTACATCCGCGGACTGGCGTATCTGGAGCTCGGCGATGGGCAATCGGCCGCGGCTCAGTTCCAAAAGCTGATCGACAATCCTGGTTTTACCGTGAGACATGTCACGGGACCCTTGGCATGGCTCCAGCTCGGCCGCGCGCAGAAGATGATGGGCGATGAAGTCGCTAGACGGAAGTCCTACGAGACTTTCTTGGATTTGTGGAAAGACGCCGACCCGGACATTCCCATCTATCAACAAGCCAAAACCGAGTACGCCAAGCTCCGAAAATGAATTGCACAGGCGCGATGACGGTTTGATCGAAAGGAAGGTGGGTTCCTACTGAAGAGCTTGCACAGCGACCCACGCAATGCCGCTTTCTTGAAGAAACTCAACTTCCCGACCTGAAATATGTTGCCATATTTAAGGGTAATTTGTGAGGAGACCGGAGCCCTCAAGTTCCCGGGATAGCCCTGAAGCGATTCTTGTTAATCTTGAGTGACCGAATTTTCGATTCCAGCGTGGACCGCGCGATCCCTAGTTTCGCGGCGGCACCCGACGGTCCGAAGACCCGTCCTTGGCTTTCTCGCAGAGCTGCTTCGATGATTTCCTTTTCTTGAGCTGCCACCTTCTCAGAGAGATAAAGCTGGCTCTCCGTTTTCCCGTTCGACGGCTGTTGGGACAGCCAGCTTTCATCTACCGAAAAACTCTCGGTTTCGCACACGATGACGGATCGTTCGATGACGTTCTGTAGTTCGCGTATGTTTCCGGGCCAAGGGTATGACTCAAGCAATCGGAGAGTCTTCTTGTCGACGGTTGTAATTTTCTTACCGGCTTTGCGCGCGTAGCGATCGATAAAGTATTCAACCAGCAGGCGGATGTCCTCTTTTCGTTCCCGAAGAGGAGGAATTTCAATCGGAAAGACATTCAGGCGGTAAAACAGATCACTGCGGAAAGACCCAGCGCTGATAGCGGCCTGCAAGTCACGGTTCGTGGCTGCGATCGCCCGAAGGTCGGCGCGTATCGGGCGTGTCCCGCCGACACGTTCAAACTCATGCTCCTGCAAAACCCGCAGGAGGGCAATTTGGGTCTCGGCTGGAAGTTCTCCCACTTCGTCCAGGAAGAGCGTACCGCCGTTTGCTAATTCAAACCTGCCTAGGCGCTGTTGAGTCGCGCCCGTGAATGCACCTTTCTCATGACCGAACAACTCCGAGGCAATCAGATCGCGCGGAACTGCTGCGCAGTTCACGCTAACGAATGCGCGCGAGGCCCGGTTTGATCGTCGGTGAATGGCCCGCGCAACGAGCTCTTTGCCCGTTCCCGTTTCGCCGGTTATGAGCACTGTCGAATCACTTGGCGCAACTTTGGAAATGCGCGACAGCACAGTTCGCAAAGCTGGAGAGGCTCCGACAATCTCTTCGAACATCGAGGTTTTGTCGATTTCTTCCCGAAGAGCTATGTTCTCGCGCTGAAGCCTGTCTTCAGCCTGCTTGCGATCCTCTATGTCCGTCCCGGTAACATACCAACGCGTAATCTGTCCGTGTTCGTCGCGCAATGGGTTAAAACGAGCTAGGAACCAGCGATAACTTCCATCACTTTTGCGCAGTCGCATCTCCAACTCGAAAGCATCGCCACTAGTGAGAGCACGATCAAAATGACGGTTGACCCGGTCCCATTCATCAGGATGAGCAATCCCAGCGCGATCAAATCTCTGCTGCCACTCTTCAAGGGTAAGACCGAGGTAATCGAGCAAGACGCGGTTGGCGTAAAGTTGTTCGCGGTTAGGCCCGTACACCGCAATAATTTGAGGCGCCAGGTCCAGAATCTGCCGAAGCTCGGTCTGCTGTTGGCGAATCTTGTCTTCTGCGCTTTTGCGATCTTCGATGTCGCTGAGGACGCCATACCATTTGACGATTTTTCCGCCAGCGTCACGCAGCGGAACGTTGCGGCTCCAGAACCAGCCATACGTCCCGTCCGACTTGCGCAGGCGCTGTTCATACTCGAGAGGCCGCCCGGCTGCCAGCGCCGCCTTGAACTTCTCGACGGCTCCGGCAACGTCGTCGGGATGAGTGGCAGTCAGCCAACCCCAGTCCAGCCATTGCTCCCTGGAAATGCCGAGATAATCAAGAAAACTTTGACTGACGAAATCAGTGGATCCATCCGGCAGGTTGGTTCCGATGAAGGCGGGAATTGTTTCGATGATCGTGCGCAGCTCCTGCTCGCTTTGGCGAATCTTTTCTTCCGCGCGTTTGCGTTCGGTCACATCGGCCGCCGTGCCTATGTATTGGACGAGGTCCCCGGCTTCATCAAGCACCGGATGCCAGATCACGTGAAGGTGCTTGAGAGTCCCGTCATGCAGCACTAACCTGTAATCCTGTGAAAACTCCGCTTTCTCAAGGAATCCCGCCAGGCAGCTTTCCGAAACCCTGTCGATATCTTCGGGATGCACAAGTTGACGGGTCAAGTCAAAATCGGGGATTCCGCGCTGAGGATTCAATCCAAAAATCCGGAACAGTTCCTCGGACCAGTAGAGGGTTCTCCGAGTGGCAGGGCTGTAGCCGAAGCTGCCTGTGTGACTGAGCCTTTGAGCTTCGGCCAAGTAGGCTTCGCGCCGTCGTAGCTCCTGGGTCAGGAGCTCGTGCTCGGTGACATCTATGGCGCTGCCGACGTACTTTTTGAGGCTTCGGCTGCCGACAGCAGGAACACCGACGCAACGAATGTAGCGGACCTGGCCATCGGGTCGCACGATGCGCTTGGTGGCGTCGAATGGCGTAGCTTCCGCCACGAGTCCGTTGATTAGATCTGCCATGGACTCGCGATCCTGTGGGTGGACAAAATCCAGGTATTCCTGAACACTAGGCGGTTTGCCGGCCGGATCGAGGCCGTACATTCGAAATAACTCAGGAGACCAATAGTCGAATCCGTCAGGGTCGAAGGCCCAGCTTCCCATGTGGCCAAGACGCTGCCCTTCGGCGAGATAAAACTCGCTTCTTTGTAGCGCTTGGGCATTTCTCCGGCGCTGCTCTTCCGCAGTTTTGCGCTCCTCAATATCCAGACTCGATCCATACCACTTGGCGATGGTTCCGTGTTCGTCCCGGAGTGGCACTTTGCGGTGGAACATCCAGCGGTATTCCGCATCTGCCCGGCGGACGCGAGTCTCGTATTCGAAGATTTCTCCTGTTGCGAGGCTGGCTCGCCACTTCGCCACAATCCCGTCAACATCCTCAGGGTGTATGAAAGCTGTCCAATTCCAGCCGCTCACTTGTTCCAGCGTGGCGCCCAAGAACTCCAGCCAAGGTTTATTGAAGTAATCGAGGTAGCCGTCAGGCCTGGAGGTGTGTATCAGCGCGGGGATCGAATCCACGAGAAGCTGAATATTCAACGACTCGGATTCTCGTCTTGGAGTGGCCATGGCGCGCATTATATGCCTTTTGGCCATTTTCCAAACCTTTCTGAGGTTATGGCTGACGCCCGTCCTGTCAGCATCTTGGCAAGTGCCGGAATGTTGGCACGAACACTCAATTACGATGGGCCTCTTTCGGCAGCAAGGTGCTTCTTTCCATGGAGATTGATGCGATGGCAGCTCGGACCCCGGAATGCTGAATGCGGATTCGGCATACCGAAGGGTGGTTCGATCCGGAGCGGGCCGCAACGCCAGTATAAAAGGAGTATCAAGGATGGCCACAGCGGGCACGCCGGCTCCTCCAAAGGCGCCGGAACCAGAGCAAGCTCAGGCAAAGCCTGAAGCCAAATGGCGGAAATTTGTAGTGCCCGCATTGGTCGTTCTGCTGGCTGTTGTGATCTTCGCCACGATTACCTGGAACTGGAACGCCTGGGAGGGTGGGCGAGCTGAACAGGTCACAGACGATGCCTATGTACGCGGCGATCTGACTCCGCTCAGCACAAAAGTTGCGGGCATCGTGCGGTACGTAAAGGTTTCGGATTACCAGCAAGTGCACAAAGGAGATTTGATAGTCGAGCTGGATGATGACGATTTCCGCGCACAGGTGGATCAGGCCACCGCGGCGGTTGAGGCTTCGAAAGCTGCAATTGAGAACAATCACCGTCAGCGCGAGCTTCAGGACAGCAAGATTGAGCGCGCGGTCGCCGGTATTGATCAGGCAAAGGCACGGATCGTCGCCGCCCAAGCAGGAATAGACGCCGCGCAGGCGGACGTGGTGCGCACGCACGCCGAGCGTGCCCGCCAGGAAGCGCTCTTGCAAACTCGCTCGACCACGCAGCAGAAAGTGGAGCAGGCAGTCGCCGATGACGAGCGGTATGCCGCGCAGCTCGCAAGTCGGCAGGCGGATCTTGAAGAGGCGAAGACTATGCTCCGCAGCAACGAAGACGCGGCGGAAGCCGAGAGGCGCACGAAGGCGGTATTGGAATCGCAAGATCTACAACTCATCGCTGACCAGCATGCGAAAGAAGCGGCGCTAAATGGGGCAAAAGTAAACCTCGGCTATACGAAAATTGAGGCGCCAGGTGATGGCACTGTGGGGGAAAGGCAAGTGCGGCCCGGACAACTTGTATCGCCGGGAACGCAAGTTATTTCCTTCGTTCCGCTCATCAAGTGGGTTCAGGCGAACTATCGCGAGACGCAGCTTACCAATGTGAAGGTTGGCGACGCTGCGGAAATTCGCATTGACGAATATCCTGGCCGTGTAGTTCACGGCAAAGTACTTGAGATTGCTCCGGCCAGCGGTTCGCAGTTTGCACTGCTAGCTCCCGATAACGCGACCGGAAATTACACCAAGGTTGTGCAAAGGATTCCCGTGAAAATAGCCCTCGAGGATTCGAGCTTTGCGAACAGCTTGCGCCCCGGACTTTCCGTAGTCGCCACAGTCCGGACGAGCCATTGATCGGAGCGTAGGATGTCTGCTTCCTCGATAGTCCTGCCACAGCCCAGTCCGGCGCAACTCGCACGCGGAATCGCCGGAGCCGTGCCAGCCGACCTTTCCAAGAGTCCATTGCTTGGAATCCTCGGTGTCGTCACAGGCGCGGGAGTCGTTACTCTCACGAGCCGAATGATTTCGCTCGGCGTCCCCGACCTGAGGGGCCACCAGGGATTCAGCTACGACCAAAGCGCATGGATCGGTACGGCCTTCGACGTTGGACTGATGTTCATCGGCCCATTCACTGTGTATCTGGGCGGGCTAATGGGGCCACGGCGAATTCTGTTGACGGCGGCGGCGATCTTTACGGTGCTCTGTATTTTTCTGCCTTTTATTCATAATTACCACTTCCTCATCGTAGCCACAGCTTTGGCGGGAATGGCGTCCGGAACCTTCTATCCCCTGACGCTTACGTTCGCTCTGCGCAACATTCCTCTCCGGTACCTTCCTTTCACGATTGCTCTCTACGCTTCGTTCGTGGATGGCGCCGTGAACATCGCCCCATCGCTTTACGGCTGGTACAGAAATCATCTCTCCTGGGAATGGATATTTTGGAATTCGGCGGTGATTACGCCGCTGATGATGCTATGCATCTATCTCGGCATACCGAAATCTCCTCCCGCAAAGGAGCACGGCGAGGCGCCAAGCTTCGCGGGATTTTTATATGCGAGCGCAGGTTTTGCATTGGTTTTGGCTGCGTGCGAACAGGGCGAGAGGCTCGACTGGTGGCACTCTGGGGTGTTCACCGCGCTTTTTGCCAGCGGCTCGTTCCTCTTATTGTGCGCTCTCGTGCGTCGCCTGCTCGGCCCCAATCCTCTTGTTGACATGCCATACCTGCGGGACAGGGAAACGATCCTGCTGGGCACTGGGCTTTTCTTTTTTCGCTTTTTTCTAGTCACCACAATCATCTTGGTCCCGCAGGCCCTGGCCATCCATGGATTCGAACCGGACCAGATCGGGCCGGCGGTGATTTGGACGGCAGCTTCATTTGTTCCGCTCGCGTTTGTGGCTGGTTTCCTTCTACTTTCGAACGCGGATCCCCGCTTATTGCTCGCAGCAGGCTTCACGGCGATGGCGGTTGCTTCTCTCATGAACGCTGAAATGACCAGCGCTTGGGCGGCAGCGAATTTTTACCGAACCGAATTTCTAATGGGCTTTGGGCAATGCTTTGCATTCATCGGTTTAGTCTCAGCGATCATTTTGCAGGGACTTTTCTCGGGCGGGTTGGTGAAGCCTCAGCGGATTCTCACATTTTCTGCCTTCTTTCATACCATTCGGCTCTTCGGAGGAACGCTCGGTGCGGTCCTAATGGGGCGGTTCATTGCTGAGCGGGAAAAGTTTCATTCGAACATGCTGGGGTTGCATGTACAGCATGGAAGCTGGATCACCGACGGAAGCGTGCGCCAAATGACGGGAGGATTCTATGCCAAGTCAACGGGCTTGGCTGAAGCGACAGGTCGTGCCCTGGATGCGGTGGGAGGGCGGCTTCGTCTTCAAGCCTATACGCTGAGTTTGATCGACGGATTCTACCTGGTCGCGTGGGCCTCCGTAGTCGCTTTGGTGCTGGTAGCTCTCTTGCGAGAGTCGCCGCTGAAATATGGCGACCTCTACGGGATTCAACAGGAACAGGCTGCGGTGAAGGGGGAGAGGTAATGAGATTCCGCTGTAGTGGTCTGGGCATCGCACTATTTGCAGTTAGTTTCCCTCTTTGCGCTCGAGCGCAGAACGCGGAACCGGCTCCCCTGAAAATTACTCTTCCTGAAGCAGTGCAGTTGGCGCTGAAGAATAACCATGTGGTGCGAATCGCTGGACTCGAAGTGCGAGTGAAACAGCATGCGAAGGAGGCTGCCCGGAGCGGATATTTCCCAACCATAACGAACGAGAGCCGGGTTTTACGTGTTACGGACACGCAGTTCATTGCAATTCCTGCTGGGAGCCTAGGAACTGTAGGTGGCACACCAATTCCAACGGTGCCAGCGATTCTGAATCAGGGTGAGAAAACTTTTATCACGAGTGGAACGGGTCTGGTGCAGCCGCTCACTCAGTTGTTCACAAGAATCAAACCGTCAAATGACTTTGCGCGCGCTGACTTGGACGCCACCCGGGCGAACGCGAAGGCGACTGAGAACGACGTCGCATTGCGGGTTCATGAGATTTATTACCAAATTTTGGTGACGCAGCTGCACAAGAGTGCAACGGAAGCGAAAATCCGCGCTGCCCAGGAGATGGAGGCCGAGCGCACGCAGCAGGTGAAGTATGGCAGCACGCTCGACGAACAACTCATTGATAGCAAAGCGCAAACTCTCGAAGCTAAGCAGGACTTACTCACCATCGAGCTGCAACTTTCTGATCTGACTATGCAGTTGAATGACGTGCTGGGATTGCCGGTAACCACGCAACTCGAACTCGATCCTACCGTCCCCGAGGCCCGGGAACCTTGCCGTCGGGAGGAATGCGTCAGTACTGCGTTGGCATCGCACCCGGAAATTCTTGCGGCAAAGGCCGAAATGGAGAAAGCGTCGGCGGGCGTTCGCCTGTCAAAGGCAGATTACTTCCCGGATGTCTCGGCTATTGCCCGGTACAGTTACCAGGACAATGTCCCTTTCCTCGCCCGCAACTTTGGAACTTTCGGAGCGGAGCTGACCTACGATTTGTTCGATGGGGGGCGACGAAAGGCCAAGCTGGGCGAAAGCAACGCTGCTCTCGGAGTAGCGCGCGAAAACCTCGCGCGGATAACGGACGAGGTTGAGCGCAAGGTTGAGACTGCCGCTAACAAATTGGCACGAACGAAAGAAATGATCGAGGTGTCACAACAGATTGTTACGCTACGGACGGAATCGAGCCGGGTTGCTGCACGACAGCTCGAAAGAGGTGAGGCGCTCCCATCGCAGGCCGATGCCGCTATCGCTCAGGAATTCGACGCTAAGACACTGCTGCTTCGGTCTCAGCTTGAATACGTGCAGGCGAGAGACGAAATGATCCACGCAATTGGGCGCACTCCTTAGATAGATAGAACTCTGAACTTGGAAACCAGGATTCAACCTCCGCTTGTTTGAGCACACTCTCGACTCGGTTGCCTCGAATTAAACGCACTAATCATTTCCCGCCGCAAACCAGATCAAAATCTGCAACTCGCCGGAAGATATTGGGCCGGTGTCAATATCTGCGCGCGCGTCAGCATGCTGACAGCAAAGTCTGGTCGGATTTCCGCGGGGAGGAGCTAAGCCTTTTTTTTTCAGCTGGCTAAACAAACGTTGATTGGGCGATGAAATGCGTAATGGACCTGCGGCGACGCCTCTATGGGTCGCAGTTAGCAAGGCGCCGAGAAGATCGATCAAGCAATCGTCCCCGTTAGACGATTCCTTTCATCTCCTCGTGGAGAGAGGTTTCGCAGAATCCATGGCCACACTTGCATTGGACCAAAAACAGACTGGGACCCAGACACGTGCATTTGTCGTCGCTTGGGTTTTCACGGTGCTTTTCTATTTCCTGGAATATGCGGTGAGGTCAAGTCCAGCCGTGATGATTCCAGAGTTAGAAGGTTCATTTCACACCACGGCGCTCGGCCTCAGTGCGATTCTGGGGGCCTACTACTACACCTACTCCACAATGAGCTTGGTCGCCGGAGCGGCTCTTGATCGTTTGGGAGCCAAGCGGACGGTTCCTGTTGGCGCTGCCATCTTGGGTCTCGGATGCCTCTTCTTCAGCGGAGGCTCCGTAATGGCGGGTGATGTTGGGCGATTGCTCCAAGGAGCGGGCTCGGCCTTCGCGTTTACGGGCGCCGTTTACCTCGCCGCGCACGGATTCTCGGCGCGTTACCTTGCAACGGCAATTGGCGCGACGCAGTGCGTTGGAATGCTAGGCGGTTCCGCAGGCCAGTTCGCTATTGGACCGATGATCGAACATGGACTGGAGGTCCACGCAATCTGGATCGGTTTCGGAGTGATCATCCTCGCGGTCGCGGTGTTCTTGTACTTGGCGACTCCCAAGGAGCAGTCTGCACCCCACGCGCAAGAAGGAGGCTTTGGTTCGGTCCTGAAGCCGTACAAGATTGTTTTCTCGAATCCCCAGTCGTATCTGTGCGGAATAATTGCCGGACTGATGTTCGCACCGACGACGATTGGGGACATGATTTGGGGCGTAGCCTCATTTCAAAAGGATCTGCAATTTTCCTATCACAGCGCAGTACTGGTCGCCTCGATGGTTCCCCTCGGGTGGGTTTTTGGATGTCCGCTGCTTGGATGGCTTTCGGACCGCATCGGAAGGCGAAAGCCGGTGATCATGGGGAGCGCGACGGTCATGATTCTGGCCGGCTTGCAGCTCGCACTCAAACCCTTCCCGATTCCGCCGCATGTCGCGATGTTCATATTCGGCGTGGCATCGGGCGCGGCGATGATTCCTTACAGCGTGATCAAAGAAGTGAATCCAGACAATGTGAAGGGCAGCGCGACCGGCGGGATTAATTTCCTGGTCTTTGCGATTACCGCATTCCTTGGCCCGGTTTATGCAAAACATATCGGTAAAGGCATCGGCAGTTCGCTGAACCTGCACTTGCATTTTCAGAAGGGCGCATTTTTTTGGATTGCTTGCTGTGCGGCCGCGATCGTGGTGAGTTTCTTCCTCCGCGAGACGGGACCAGCCGCGCACGCGCAGGTGCAATCGAAATAGCTGCAAATTGCGACACGGCTTGAAGGTGATGTCGCCGTTCTAAATCGAATTCATCTCGTTTCAAGAGTACAGGGACAAATAAGGAGGCAGAAACATGCCACATAGAGTTGCAGATGAACTGATTCGCAGACTTGCTGAAGCGGGCGTGGAAAGGATTTACGGTGTAGTGGGCGACAGCCTGAATCCGGTGACGGATGCACTACGGCTGAACACCAAAGTTAAATGGATCCATGTGCGCCACGAAGAAGCCGGCGCGTATGCGGCCGGAGCGGAGGCACAGCTCACCGGCAAGCTCGCCGCCTGTGGAGGGAGCTGCGGCCCGGGAAACCTGCACCTGATCAACGGCCTTTTCGACGCTCATCGCAGCAATGCTCCGGTGCTTGCAATCGCATCGCATATTCCCACCAGTGAGATCGGTACCGGATATTTTCAGGAGACCCACCCGGAAATCCTGTTCAAGGAATGCAGCCACTATTGCGAGCTGATCTCGAACCCGAAGCAGTTCGAGCGCGTTCTTCACATCGCGATGCAAAGCGCGCTTGGAAAAGGCGGAGTAGGCGTGATCGTACTGCCCGGCGACGTGGGTGGTGCGGATCTATCTGCCGAGGGAACACCCCGATCTCTGGTTGGTCGCAGGCCGAGCATTCGTCCCGGTGAAAAGGACTTGGCGCGTTTGGCGGAGCTGATCAACTCCAATAAGAAAGTCGCGCTCTTCTGCGGAATTGGATGCGAGAACGCTCACGATGAGGTGGTCGCTCTCGCGGAGAAAGTGAAAGCTCCGGTTGGGCATACCTACCGAGGAAAGCCGTTCGTCGAATACGACAATCCTTATGACGTGGGAATGACCGGCATGATTGGTTTCGGAATGGCTTACGAGGCGGTCAACGAATGCGATCTTCTGCTGCTCCTGGGCACTGATTTTCCGTACGACAAATTCCTGCCGACAAAATCCAAGATCGCGCAAATCGACATCCGCGTTGAGCGTTTGGGACGGCGAAGCAGACTCGATCTCGGAATTTGGGGCGATGTGCGCGAAACGTTGCAGGCGCTCCTGCCGATGTTGGATGCAAAGCCGGACCGGGAATTTCTAGAGACCATGGTCCGCAAACACAAAGAGAAGGTTCGAAAGATGAATGTGTATGTTGACCACGTGGGAAAACGCACGCCCATGCACCCGGAGCCCGTGGCAGCGGCGCTGAGTGAAATTGCGGCGCCCGATGCGATCTTTACAGCGGACACTGGCATGTGCAACGTCTGGAATGCCCGATACGTTAAGGCGACCAAGGGTCGTCGCATGCTCGGCTCCTTCAACCACGGGTCGATGGCGAACGCGCTTCCCCAGTCCATTGGCGCCCAATGTGCCTATCCCGGACGCCAGGTTGTCGCCATGTGCGGCGATGGTGGTTTTGCGATGAGCTTGGGCGACATCCTGACCGTGACGCAATACAACCTCCCGATCAAAATGGTGGTGTTCAACAACAGCGCCTTGGGAATGGTGAAACTGGAGATGGAAACCGGGGGACTTCCCGACTTTCAAACGGATCTGAAGAATCCAAACTTCGCGAAGCTTGCCGAAGCCATCGGCATAATGGGTGTAAGAATCGAAAACCCCGCTGATTTGACTTCGGGCATCAAGAAGGCGCTGCAGCATTCGGGGCCCGCGCTCATTGATGTGGTGACCGATGCAAATGCTCTTTCGATACCTTCTCATGCCGACCGGTCGCAAGCCGTAGGCTTCGCGCTGGCCATGGGGAAGATGATTCTCTCCGGGAACATCGAGGAAGTGGTGGCCACCATCGAGGGCAATATTCGACATGCCGGCGAGGCACTGGACTCGCTCTAGACCGATATTCGAGATGGTTGAGACCGCTTTCGCCGGGGCAATCTTCGTCGGACTGCAATCCCGGGGCTGATGTAGGTGACGACTTTAGGTTAGCGAGGTTTACGATGCGAATCCTTTTACGAAGTGTATGGCTCCTGTTGATGGTGCCTGGCCTTGCGTTTGGCCAGACCGCCGCGCGCTCGGCCGATTCTTCTACGAACACCTCGGACGTTAGCGCTCAGCTGGACTCTCTCCGCGACGCACTTTTGCGTACCCAGCAGCAAGTAGCTGCACAACAGCAAGAAATCCAACTCCTGAAAACGCAATTGAAAGTCGGCCAATCGGGCACCGGTGGCTCACTAATCTCCGCTGTCGATGTTGTTCGGCCCAACCCGGCGCCGGCCAACGTGGATCCGTCAGACCTTTCGCCGGACATCCACAATGGCATTGCTAACCCTGTGAGCCGACCTGCTGATCAGCAGACGCAGCAGGGTGAACAGCAAGCTCCGGTAGGGTCCTTCAAACTCGGCGATGCTGTTCTGACCCCCGGAGGATTCGTCGATTTCGAGAATATATTTCGAACTACAAACACGCAGAGCAATATCGCCACCGATTTCGCCGGCATACCTTTCAGCAATACTGCTCCAGGACGTGACACTGAATTCCGCACGACGGCGCAGTTCTCCCGCGTCAACCTGAAGGTTGAAGACAATTTCAGAGGCTATAACATCATGGCCTACGTCGAGGCCGATTTCAGCGGGAACAACGCTCCCGGCGTGTATCAGAGTGTGAATGGTGTTACGAACCGCTTGCGGCTTTATTTTGGATACGTAAAGCGCGGCAACTGGGAGTTTTTGGGCGGACAAACCTGGAGCTGGCTGACGCCGAACCGTAATGGCATCGGCCCACTACCCTCCGATTTGGCCATCACCTACAACGAGGATCAAAACCTCGGCGTGGGAGTGCCTTATACGCGCGCGGCCGAATTACGCGCCGCTTACCACGTCAACGACCATTGGGCCATCGGCGTAGGTATCGAAAACTCCAACCAATTTATCGGCAACTATGTCGCTCTCCCGTCACAGTTCAGCGCGATTGGTTCGCAGTTCGATAACAACGCCAACGCCGGAGCGGCTAATCTTATGCCGGACATTATCGCCAAAACGACCTACGACACAGCTCTCTTCGGCAGACACTTTCATGCGGAACTTACTGGTTTTCTTACCGGCGCGCACGCGTCGGTGATGCCCAGTGGATCGGCTTTGTTCAACTCGCACAACGCGTTCGGTGGTGGTGGGCAAGTCGCCACGAACTACGAATTGATTCCCAATAAGCTCGTGGTCCTCGCGAATGCCTTTTGGAGCGACGGTGGTGCTCACTACTTGGTAGGAACGGGACCGGAGCTCGTGGTTCGCCCTAACGATGCTGGTACCAACGTCAGCCTTTCAATGGTGCATGCTGGAGCGGGTTCTGCCGGTCTCGAGTGGCGAGCGAGTCAAAAGCAGGCGTTCGCAGTTTATTACGGCTTCGATTATTACGGACGCAATTTCTTCCCCGACACCACGAACACTACAACCCCCGGCACGATTATCGGTTACGGTGGTCCCAGTTCACCTAATACAAACAATCGTGCCATCCAGCAGATCACGTTCGATTGGCTGCTGACTTTCTGGAAAAGCGAGAGACATGGCGCGTTGCAGTATTACACGCAGTATTCCTATCTCACTCGCGCCCCCTGGTTTGTGGCTCCGGATAATCCCAGGGATGCACATCTCAGCATGGTCTACGCCGGCATCCGCTACGTTTTGCCGTCTACTTCAGGCACCCTGCTGCGCGTGCCTTACCCCAATTGAAAATCTGGAGGAGGCTGTCCGAATTGGGAACATGTTGCGAGGAAACTGATTCTCAGGAGAAACGCTAAACGTGGAGCTTCACAGCGTGAGCGAAGAATGGCGCAATCGAACGCAGTGGCCGCGCTCGCCGGTCGTAGTCC
>Ga0302219_10000852_pt1 | contig 13112 bp, 11 predicted proteins | sample II_Palsa_E1_2_FD_194569 | JGI IMG/M metagenome (GOLD analysis project Ga0302219, IMG submission 194569) | Peat permafrost microbial communities from Stordalen Mire near Abisko, Sweden - II_Palsa_E1_2 | ecosystem: Environmental > Terrestrial > Soil > Palsa > Peat permafrost | place: Sweden...
TACGATCTTCTTCTTCTCTGACGAGACGGTGGCAAAGACCTCCGCTCCATAGGCCCGCGCAATCTGAACCGCGATGTAACCAACCCCACCAGCCCCTGCGTGAATCAGCACCGTTTGACCAGCGTGGACCTTGGCGCGATCAACCAAACCCTCCCAGGCGGTGATCGCAATCAACGGAAGCGCCGCAGCCTCACGCATCGAAAGGTTCCTGGGCTTATGTGCGAGTAAGTCCGCATCCACAGCGACGAACTCTGCGAGCGTCCCCTGCAACCCACCAACGCCACCCACCATGCCATAGACCTCATCGCCGGGTCTGAAGGCGGTAACATCGGGCCCAACCTCCTCAACGATCCCGGCCATATCAAGCCCGAGCACTGCGGGGAGCGGTTGCTTGGCGTGTGCTGCTTTGCCCGCACGGATCTTGGTATCCAGCGGATTGACGCCACTGGCTTGGACCTTGACCAGAACATGGTTCCTGGCGAGCGTAGGGCGCGGAAGCTCCGCCATCCGAAAATCTCCATCGGGTTCTTCGACGACAAAGGCTTGCATATCGCTCTCCTCTTTGCTGTGAGCTGAATGTTTGATGCCAGCCCCCAGCGCAGAATGCGAATCGAGATCTACGATGGACAAACGTTCCAGGAAAACTCTGTTCCGATGCGGAGAACATGCATCAGAAAGGGAAGAGTTAAAACCTCGACGAGCACCCGCTATCGCGCATCAGGCAAAGAAACCCTTGGAGGAGCGAGCTAGACTTCGACGAGCACGCGCCCATAGCGCTTCTCGACATACTCATCGAGAATCACCTGAAACTCCTCGACGATCTTGTCGCCCTTCAACGTGGTGAACAGCTTGCCGTCCACATAAACCGGGGCCTTCGGCTCCTCAAACGTTCCCGGCAGCGAGATCCCGATATTCGCATGCTTCGACTCGCCCGGCCCATTCACGATGCAGCCCATCACCGCTAGCTTCAACTCCTCGACCCCCGGATAATGCTTCTTCCACTCCGGCATCGAAGCTACAAGGTAGCTCTGAATTCGCTCGGCCAGCTCCTGGAAGTAGGTCGAAGTCGTCCGTCCGCATCCTGGGCAGCTCGTCACCTGCGGCATAAAGCTGCGAATCCCCAGCGACTGCAGAATCTGCTGTCCACAACGCACCTCCTCGCTGCGGTCTCCACCCGGAGTAGGTGTCAAACTTACCCGAATCGTATCCCCGATTCCAGCCAGTAACAGAGGAGCCAGACCTGCAGCCGACGCCACGATGCCCTTCATCCCCATGCCCGCCTCGGTCAGCCCAAGATGCAGCGCATAGTCGCACCGCCTCGCCAGTTCGGTGTAAACATCAATCAAATCGCGAACCCCGGAGACCTTCGCCGACAAAACAATCTGGTCCCGCCGCAACCCATACCGCTCCGCCGCCGCAGCATTGTCCAGAGCCGATACCACCATCGCCTCCATCATCACGTCGCGCGCGGGCAGGGGATTGGTGGACTTCGAATTCTCATCCATCATCTTGGTTAGCAGTGCTTGATCGAGCGACCCCCAGTTCACCCCGATTCGCACCGGCTTCTGATGTTCGACCGCAACCTCCACCATGGTGCGAAAGTTCTCATCGTCCTTACGCCCGATCGAGCAGTTACCCGGATTGATTCGGTACTTTGCCAGCGCCTGCGCAGTCGCCGGATACTTCTTCAGCAGCTGGTGTCCGTTGTAATGGAAGTCCCCGATGATCGGCGTCGACCAGCCCTTCTTCGCCAGCTCCTCGACAATGGTGGGAACAGCCTTCGCTGCATCGTCGTTGTTGACGGTAATGCGAACCATCTCCGATCCGGCTCGGGCCAGAGCAGCCACCTGCTGCACCGTACTCTCCACATCGGCCGTATCCGTGTTCGTCATCGACTGCACCACAACCGGCGAATCCGAACCGGCGCGAACGCCTCCAATGTTCACCGTTACCGCACGTCGACGCTGTATCTCAGGCATAAACTCTCCACTCCCAAGTTTATCACCGCCAGCCCTCGCAACCCTCGCGATACACTAGCCAAACGTGGCCCGGTAGCTCAGTTGCATAGAGCAGCGCACTCCTAACGCGAAGGTCGCAGGTTGGACTCCTGCCCGGGCCACCACATAAAATCAATAACTTGTTGGATTATCCTCAAAAGCTGGAGTCGCTCAAAAGGTAGAGTGGGATACTTCAAGGTTCTTATTCGCGGCATCGAATCACCCTACCCAAGCCAATTTTGAGCTTACCGATCTGACCCTTTCTGTGATTCAATTTGGCCATCGAGACCATCGGGCGATCTTGAGACCGGGTGTTCCGAGATCTGGAGTACAGAGTGCGCTTACAGGAGAGTTCCATGCAGAAGAAATCGATCCGCCTTCTCGCTTTAGCATCTCTTGTGCAGGTCGCTTTTACCTGCCCAACCTGGCAGGCACGAGCGCAGGTAGCAAAGCCTGCCTATCCGGCTATGGCTCCTCTCGATCAGTATTTGATGACGGACGAAAACTCTGAAATCGCGCTGGCTCGCAGTGCTGCTCCAGCATCCGTTTCGGACGGAGCTGAAGTGATGGTGCTGGGACGGGAGGGATACTCAACCGCAGTGAAGGGCAGGAATGGCTTTATCTGTATCGTGGAACGATCATGGGGGGCCGCCACCGATGCCCCGGACTTCTGGAATCCCAAAGTTCGCGCGCCCCATTGCTTTAATCCGCCAGCCGCAAGGACATTTTTGCCCATCTTCCTGATGAAGACCAAACTGGTGCTGGCAGGCAAATCGAAGACGGACATCCTTCAGGCGACGTCATCAGCACTGGATAAAAAGGAACTGCCGGCGCTGGAGCCCGGAGCGATGGTCTACATGATGTCGAAGCAACAGTACCTAAGCGACCGCGATATGAGTTGGCATCCACATCTGATGTTTTTCGTCTCGGGTCACGATGCGAAGAGCTGGGGAGCCAATCTGCCGGGCTCGCCGATCTTAGCGGCGGATGATCCTGAAGAACGGGTGACTATTTTTATGGTAGTGGTTGGCAAATGGTCCGACGCCACACCGTCTCCTCAGGCTACGCACTAAGCCCGAACTGCAAGATGAGTCTCCGGGAACACAGCTTCAATGCCGGCGTCACGCGATCCGCTGAACCCATTGGCTTCGCCAGGATGGCGCCTCGAAGGGATCCGCGAAATACTGTGTCTCGTGCGCGACCTTGCCGTTGCGGAACTCCATAATGCTCACTGTGTATGTTGGTCGCCCCTGGTAGGTGATTGTGTATTCCGTGATCCAGAGATCACCTCTACCGACAATTCGCTTGACGTCGAACCCCGACGGCTTGCCTGGATGATGACTCCGCAACGCCTGCAAATTGCTTCGTCCGAAGATTCGTTCGCCTGATTGGGGATAATCGCAGATAGCATCGTCATCGTAAATATCGTGTTCCGCGTTTACATCGCCCGCTGCAGACGCATGCCAGTGCGCATTCAGGGCCTCACGTATCTGTTCTTCTTGCATAGGCCGCTCCAGGTGTTGTTTGGCTTTCATGCTGATTTAACTCGTGGAATGAAACCCGGGCTGCCGGTATTCACCACATCATTGAGCCTCTGTCTCGTCTGGATGCGATTGATCTCCTCAAGCGCGTCTTCTGGAATCGCGGAGATGTTGAAATTCTCTCTCGCCCGGTCCGCAGTTCTGGGCGTGGTCAGCAAAGCCGTGCCGCGTTGCACCGCCCATGCCAACAGCACCTGTGCTGGCGTCTTTCCAACCTGCGCAGCGATTGCCAAAATCACTGGATCTTCGAGCGGCCCCGGCCTCATTCCATGACCCAAAGGGGCAAAAGCCAAAAACACGATACCCTTTTCCTTGCAGAATTCCAGAAGCTCCGTCTCCGGCAGATAGGGATGCGACTCAACCTGGATCACAGCCGGCTTTATTCTCGCCGATTCGTAGATGGGCAAAAGTCCGTCCAGACTGATGTCAGACAATCCAATGGCACGGCACCTGCCATGGTCTACGAGACTCTCCATACCCCTCCAGGTGTCGAGCAAAGTTACGCCGCGGTCGTAAAGGACATTGCCGTTTTGATCCCGCGGATCCTGCTCATCTCCAGGTTGAAAAGCAAATGGAGTGTGAATGAGATAAAGATCCAGATAGTTGAGCCCGAGTCTCTTAAGACTGGCCTCGAAGGCCGGTTCCACGCGCTCGGGCCGATGATTGGAGTTCCACAACTTTGTGGTAACAAAGATGTCTTCACGCGCAATCCCTCCAGCGGCAAGTCCTGCCTGCAGGGCCTCGCCCACCTCACGCTCGTTGCGGTATCGCTCCGCACAATCGAAGTGTCGAAATCCAGCTTCCAGCGCCGCTCTGGTAGCACGTAACGTCTCGGCTGCATCGGGAATCAGGGTGCCAAATCCGAGTACGGGCATTTGGCCGGCTCCGTGGCTAAGCGGCAATTTCGTAATCCGAAAATCGGAGGATTCGATCATGATGAACGCCTCGACGGGAACTGATTTGATGTCTGGACGAGTAGATGGCCACGATCCACATCTGATTCATCAAGACGCCTAAATAGTAATTAAGCCAGAGAAATCAGGCAAATTCTATGAGACGAAACTGAACTTGTACCAGATTTGATTGACCGTTTTAGCACGCTCCGTAAGCCAACTTCACCCTGCCGCTAGCGTCCGCAGCACCCCGACGTTTCGCGCCTCATCCCCCGGGGCATCGACCGGCGTCTCCGCAATAAACGCCGCATGCGCAAACCGTTCATCATGCAGCAGCCGCCGAAACACCTCCGCCCCAATCGTGCCCTCACCGATATGCTCATGCCGGTCCAGCTTCGATCCCATCGCCGCCTTTGCATCGTTGCAGTGCCACACCTTCACCGCATCGAACCCCACCGTATCCCGCACCAGCAGCATCGTCTCCACATACCCATCGGGCGTTACCAGATCGTACCCCGCCACATGCACATGGCAGGTATCCAAACACACTCCCATCGGCGCACACGGCTTCAGCCGCTCCACCAACTCCGCCACCTGCTCCAGCTTTCCGCCAAGCGAAAACTCCGCCCCCGCAGTATTCTCAATCAAAATCCTGAACTCCTTCCCCTGCGCCGAGGCCTGTGTAAAATCCACGCCATCAATCGCCTTCTCGATCGACTCCGCCGCCAGCCGCAACCCCTCCTCCCGCGTCAGCCCCTTCCAGCTTCCCGGATGCAGCACCAGGTACTCCGCCCCCAGCGCCAGCGCCCGCTCCACCTCACCGCGAAACGCCGCAACGCCATTCACCCGCACGCTCTCCGTCTGGCTGCAAAGGTTAATCAAATAGCTCGCATGGACAGACACCGGCCCTACATCATGCTTCGCCCTTAGCTCCCGCATCTTTGCGGCATCCTCCGGCTTCACCGCCGCTGCCTTCCACTGCCGCGGACTCGACGAGAAGATCTGGAACGTATTCGCCCCCGCCGCCACCGCCCGTTCAACGGCAGTCCAGGTCCCACCCGCCGTTCCCACATGAACCCCAATCCGCTTCCTCTTCAAATCAGCCATCCCTCAAGGCTACCCCATCCGCCCTCGTAGTTGCTTCTCTCGCTGCCTCCACGAGCACTACCCGGACATCGTCATCTCGACCGAAGCTGCTCACGGCACTCTGTCATCAACGCAGTAGGAGGAGCTGCAGTTGCTTTCGCGCTTGCTCGCCCTCTCTGTTTGTCATCCAGCAGGAATCTGATCTTGCCTCTTCACTTACCTCTGAAAATAAACTTCAAAAATCTGTCGTATCTTTCACTCCCAAAATAACGCCTGTCAGCGGACCACGTTTACCACGCATTCCACCACGATCTCACCACAAATTCACCACACCAATAAATCGCTTTTTCTCAAAACACCCCTCAAAAACGCAGTAAAAAACAAGGAACCATCTCCTCCGCACCATGATCAAAAAAAAATCAGATGATATGCTAAGGCCCGCCGACAAAACAAGCCTGAGAGGACCCGAATGCCCACCCCGCAGAACCTGAAAAACCACACCCGTTACGATCCCGCCTTCCACTTCTTCCTCATCCCCCTGCTCCTGCTCAACTTCATCTTCTGCATCTACATCACCATCCACGACTGGCCCCGCTTCGAGCACACCCATCTCTGGTGGATCGTCATGGCGGTCGTCTTCTTCGTGATAGCTGGCCTCACCCGGGGAAACGCATTAAAGGTTCAGGACCGCGTCATCCGCATGGAAGAGCGCCTCCGCCTCGCTGCACTCCTGCCAGCCGCAGATCGTGCCCACATCGATGAGCTCTCCATCAAGCAACTCGTCGCCCTGCGCTTCGCCTCCGACGCTGAACTTCCCGCCCTCGTCCACAAGACCCTCACCGAGCGCCTCGAACCCAAAGCCATCAAGCAACACATCACCACCTGGCGCCCCGACTACGACCGCGTCTAGCCCAGCAAAAGGGGTACAGCCATAGAAGCTGTACCCCTCAAACCTCTATCAATCAAGGCGATTAGTAAACGTCCCGCTGATACCGCTTCTGCTTCTTCATCGTTGCCAGATACTCCGCTGCATGCTCCAGCGTTCCATTCGAACCCCTCGCGATCGCGTCCAGCAGCGCAGTCTCCACATCCTTTGCCATGCGAGTCGCATCTCCGCAAACATAGAAGTAAGCCCCTCGCTCCAACCACGCATACAGCTCAGCTGACCTCTCCTGCATCCGGTCCTGCACATAGATCTTCTGTGCCTGGTCTCGCGAAAACGCCGTATCCAGCCGCGTCAGCACACCGTCCTTATGCATCGCCTCAAACTGGTCTTTATACAAAAAGTCCATCGCAGCCCTCTGCTCGCCGAAGAACAACCAGTTCTCCCCGGTCTGCCCCGTAGCCTGCCGCTCTTCCAGAAACGCGCGGAACGGTGCAATCCCCGTACCCGGCCCAATCATGATCACCGGCATCGACGAATCCTCTGGCAGTCGGAAATTTGCATTCGAATGCAGAAAGATCGGCATCGTCGTCCCCTCCCCCGCACGATCGCCCAGATGCCCGCTCGCCACCCCCTGCCGGTTCCGTCCGTGCGCGTCATACCGAACCACACGCACTGTCGTCTGCACATTGTCCTTATGCATCGCCTGGCTCGAAGCAATCGAGTACATCCTCGGCGTCAACCTCTGCAGCACATTGAAGAGTTGTTGTGGCTCCGTCACCACATGCGGAAAATCCGTAGCCAGATCCACGAACTCACGCCCCCAGCAATACTCCTCCGCGCGCGCCTTGTTCTCCGGCCCCACCATCACCTTCAGCCCTTCGATCGTCGGCGCCAGCTTCGCATACTGTCCCACGCTGCCTCGCGCCAGCTTGCCGATCCCAAGCCTTGTCCGCAGCGCCTCCTCCAAGCTGATCTCGACCTTGTAGTGGTCCAGCACTCGCTCGTCGCCCTTGAAGCTCAGCGCCGCCAGCACATCCGCCACCGCCTCCGCCCGGTTCTCCGGAATGATCCCCACCGCATCTCCCGGCGTATACGTCATCCCGTCATCCAGCGTCAGCTCCACATGCCGGGTCTCTTTCTCCGACCCCTCGCCCGTGAGCAGTTCATTCACCGTCACGGTGGACAAAAACGGATTGTTGCGCGTGTACTTCGACGCATGCCCCGCCGAACCCTTAGCTTCCTGCTCTTCCACTTCAGTCATATCTCTATGGTAAAAGGTAAGACGCCCTGTCGCAAAATCGCATCCCTTTCGGGACCACCATTTTCCGACCGAAGGGAGGACCAAAGAAGATCGTAGCTGCAAGAAAAGGCATACACGCCACGAAGTGGCCGCGTCACGCGCAGTGAGCCCGTCCGGCAGGACAACTACTCCGCAGGATCAATCACCCGGAAATCTTCCTGGTCCTCGGGCTTTGGTTTATCCCATCCACCCGGCGGCAGCACGCTCTGGTCGACCTCCTTTGGCCCCCACGTATGCGGCTCATACACGTAGACCGGCGTCACCGCCTTCAGCATCGGATCGACGATCCGCCACGCCTCCTCCACGTAATCCTGACGCGCGAACAAGGTCGCATCCCCGGCCATTGCATCGCTCAACACCCGTTCATACGCCTCCATCTCCTCCGGCCGAGGATGTCGGCTCGCCACCAGCTCCACCGTCTGCCGCTTCCCACCCTCCAGCAATGGCGCGACCGAAACCGCCATCGCCGAAGTAATCTCCGGGCTTAGGCGAAACCGCACATAGTTCTGCGTCGCGTCATTCCAGCTCATATTGGCAAACGGTGGTCTGCGAAACCGAGCAATAATCTCCAGGCAACTCACCGGCAGGTTCTTTCCCGCACGAAGGTAAAAAGGAACCCCTTGCCACCGCCACGAATTAACCTCCAGCCGCATCGCCGCGAACGTCTCCACCTTCGAGTCCGCCGCCACACCCTTCTCCTCCAGATAGCCCAGAAACTGCCCGCGAACAAGGTTCTTCGTCTCGATCGGCGGAATCGACTTCAGCACCTTCGCCTTCTCATCCCGCAGCGACTCGGCATCGTGACGAGCCGGCGGCTCCATCGCCAGGTTGCACATCACCTGGAAGACATGGTTCTGAATCACGTCACGGATAGCGCCCGTCTGGTCATAGAACGAGCCGCGCCCCTGCACCCCAAAGTCCTCCGACATAATGATCTGCACGCTCTCGACGAAGTCGCGGTTCCACATCGGCTCCATAAACGAGTTCGTGAAGCGAAACGCAACCATGTTGGAGACCGAATTCTTCGCAAGATAGTGGTCGATGCGGAAGATTGCAGACTCATCGAACGCCGACAGCAGAATCCGGTTCAGCTCCTGCGCAGAGGCCAGGTCGTGACCAAACGGCTTCTCTACAATAATGCGCGCACCCTTCGCCGAACCTGACTTCACCAGCTGCTCCACCACCGTCTCGAACATCGAAGGTGGAATCGCGAGATAGTGCGCCGGTCGCTCAGACTTTCCCAGCGCACTCCGCACCGCCGTGAAGGTAGCCGGATCCGCATAGTCGCCATCCACATACCCCAGCAATCCGCTCAGCTTCTGCCACGCAGCATCGTCCAGCCCGCCGTGCTTCTCCAGACTGTCCTTGGCCCTCGCTTTGAACTGGTCAAGATTCCAGCCAGCCTTCGCCACGCCAATCACCGGCACAGCCAGCGTGCCGCGTTTGATCATGGCCTGCAGCGCCGGAAATATCTTCTTGTAAGCCAGATCTCCGGTCGCCCCAAAAAAGACAAGTGCATCAGAATGCGGATTGCTCACAAATCATCTCCTATGTTCCAGCGTTTCTTGCTTTGCTAGCGCTCGCGTGGCCGGTATTCCTTCACATCGTCATCCAACAATTTAAATTTAAGTCGTCATCCTGAACGCAGTGAAGGACCCCTGGATTTTGTCGTTGCCTGTTTCACGTCGTTGCTTTGTTTTGAAGATAGAGCACCCTCTATTTACCAGCAGGCTTCTCCAGATGCCCGCCAAACTCATACCGCAGCGCAGACAGAATTTTATTCGAAAAATCCGCATTGCCCCGAGAACTGAATCGCTCATAAAGCGCCGTAGTCAGCACCGGCGTCGGCACACCCTCGTCGATCCCGGCTTTAATCGTCCATCGCCCTTCGCCTGAGTCCGAAACCCGCCCGCCAAACTTCGTCAGCTGCGGATCCTCCGCCAGCGCAGACGACGCCAGATCCAGCAGCCACGAAGCAATCACGCTCCCACGACGCCAAACCTCCGCTACATCCGGCAGATTGAAGTCGTACTGATAGTGCTCCGGATCGCGTAGCGGAGTCGTCTCTGCGTCGATCTCGCTGGTGTGCTTCCCAATATTGGCCGCCTGCAACACTCCCAACCCCTCCGCATAAGCCGCCATCATTCCGTATTCGATCCCGTTGTGCACCATCTTCACGAAATGCCCACCGCCAGTCTGCCCGCAATGCAGATACCCTTCCTCCGCTGTATCCGCCATCTTCTCGCGCCCGGGAGTACGCGAAACACTCCCGATCCCCGGAGCAATCGTCTTGAAGATCGGATCGAGATACTTCACCGCCGCATCCGGGCCACCGATCATCATGCAATACCCGCGCTCCAGACCCCACACCCCGCCGCTGGTACCCACATCCACATACTGAATCCCCTTCGGCGCAAGCTCTTTCGACCGTCGAATATCATCGATGTAGTAAGAGTTCCCGCCATCAATCACGATGTCCCCGGACTCAAGATGCGGCACCAGCTTCGCCAGCGTCTCGTCCACATATCCTGCAGGAATCATCAGCCAGATCGCCCGCGGCTTAGCCAGCTTGCCCACAAAATCCTCTAGCGAAGACGAGCCCGTAACGCCCTTCTCTTTCGCCAACTCCTCCACTACCTTTGGCGACATGTCGAAGACCGTGCACTCGTGGCCATTGGCAACCAGCCGCTTCACCATATTCGCGCCCATTCTTCCCAGCCCTACCATTCCAAGTTGCATCGTTGGCTCCTCTTCCTTCGTCTCTCTGGTAAATCATCTCGCGTTAATCGTTGGATCACCACTCGTGTGGTTCGATGCACTTCAGCATCCGGCTCGTTTCATCCCGCAAGCTATGTTCGGAAATCATAATGTCAGATGCTGATACTCAACTCAAAGTCGCGACCCAACATGAGTGGGATGTGTCTGCCTAGCCTACACAGAAAACTTGATCTGTTCATTAAACTCAACGCATTTCGACGCTCTACAAACCAACTCCTAACCGTCGGAGCGCTCTCGCGCCCACCGTCTTGCCAATAGAAATTGGGCCGCCGCCGTCTTCGCTCCAACAATCTGTCAATACCCAATCTCCCCAAACCCCGCGTCCAGCAAGCAATTTCGCGTGGCGTGATAGTTTCACCCAGCCAGCTATAATGGATATTAAGACCATAGCCAAACCCTGGATACACTCCGGGGTTTTCGATTTAATCTTGTAACTCTTTTAGAAACTTATATTTACCTATAAACCATCGGGAATGAATATTTTACACGCACCAAAAAACGTAAACCGTTGAAGAATGACACGTTAGCCATACCCACCCCCAGGGGGGAGGGGTGCCTGCAGTCTCTTCGGCCACCACAGTGCGATAGCGTTGAAAAAGGAGCGAAAGGCAGGGTTCTCCGAAAGTTGTATTGGATCCAGCAGGAGTGGTATTGGCTAAAACAGCAACTGGGCGGAAACTACATCCACTATGGAGCAGGAGGACCGTTCGGGAGATGTACCGGACTGTTTGGATTTTGCGATCACCTCGCCGCATCCCTGTTGCACTGATCGTTATCCGAGAGCGTCTCCCGAAGCTGGGCCATAAAGCACGCGGTGCTCTTGTCTCCATAGCCCCATCCCCTCCCTGCAATAAAACATAGCCGCCCTCGGGCGGCTATCTCCCTGCAACGGAGGTTCTTTTGAACTTACTTGCCGAACGCAGGACCGTCATTCGGGCGTTGGACTGGAATGTATGGTTCGATGGCCAGCAGACTGGAGAGGGTGTTTCGCTCCTGATCGGAGAACTGGCCGCGAAGACGGTCTGAGTTCAGGATGGCCTGACGCTGTGGCTGTGGCATCTCACGGAGATCGCGAAAGGCCCGTGCAACCATCCGTCGTCGATCGATCGGTAGCGCACGATACTCCTGCATCGCTCCGCGGACCTGTTGACGCTGCGGAGGAGACAGCTGCTCCATGGCCTCCGTGTGCTCAAGCAGCCGACGGCGCTGCTCAGGAGCCATGTTGTTGAGCTGCGTAAGACGGTTACGCATAGCCTGTTGCGTCTCTGGAGGAAGATCGCGAAACCCAGGCTCCTTCTCCAAAGCCCGCTGCTGCTCCGGCAGCGACAGATTACTGTGACGATCCATCCACTGGGCCAGATGCTCCTGCTTTTGCCCCGGTCCTGGCCGCGCTGAAGCCACGGCGGCATGTGCCTCACCAAATCCCCCCGCCCGGCGCGCGCCCCCTGGTTGGGCAGCAAGCAGCGTCGCGCCCATGCATAGCAGCAAGGCAGCAAACGCTGGTTGGAAACCACGCCGAAATTTGACTGAGAATCGCATGATGTTCAGGTTCTTGAATGACCTGTAAGTCTCTCGCTACCAAAATTTTCTGCTGCCTTTGCAGCTTACTGTGTTCTCCCTCCATCCTGATAAATAGTTAGTTCAATATTTATGCTCCAGGACTAGGTGGTAGGAGGAGCGGTGGTGCTGTCATCAGTAGAACTATCATCCTGTAAGAGCTGATCCATCGTCTGGAAGGCCTGATCGTTCTTGTCCAGAATCTGCAGATCCTGAACCGTAGCCGAAGCCTCAGTGCTGGGCTCGGGATGAGAGAAGGTGGCAAGATCAGCAAAGGTTCCGCCGCCTACTAGGAGAATGAGCGCCAATGCGCCAGCCAGCGCAGGCCTGAGCTGCCGTCCTGTATTGAACAGAAAACGGGACTTCAACCGTTCAAACCAGCCAGCAGGAGCCAAAGCCTGCTCTTCGCGAAGGCGAATAGCCAGCTTTTGGTCGAAATAAGGAGACGGCTCCGGCGCCTTCCAGCTATCGAGCAGGGCGAAGGTCGCCTTCAGCGAGTTCAACTCCTTCTCGCAGGCAGCGCAGGATGCAAGGTGCCCGCGGACGGTAGCGTTCGGACGCGCAGCCGGATCGAGAAGCAGATCAGGGAGAGCGGATTGGCAATCTCGGCAGTTCATTTTGACCCTTTCCATTCGTTTCAAAACGCGTCTGGTAAGTGCGGTACGCGCGCGCAATCCCAATGGGACTAGATAAAGTCCTTCAATTTTTCGCGCAATGTCTGGTAGGCGCGAAAAAGTAACGATTTTGTGGCGGACTCACTCAGCTTGAGAACGTCACCGATTTCTTTGTAATCCATGCCTTCATATTTGTGCATCAGAACCGCCATGCGTTGCCGCTCAGGCAGAGCGAGGACGTGCTGACGAATCGCATTGAGACGTTCTCGGCGAAGCAGATTGGCCTCCGCGCCTGGCGTTGTGTCCGCGACATCGGGTGTTGTGCCGGTCTCCGAGTCCGTCTCGTCCAGATAAATCGTGGATGCAGCCCGCTCATGTCGGGTATCGCGTGCATGATTGACGCCCAGGTTGGTGGCGATGCGATACAGCCAGGTACTGAATCTTGCCTCGGCACGATATG
>Ga0302219_10000883_pt1 | contig 12830 bp, 10 predicted proteins | sample II_Palsa_E1_2_FD_194569 | JGI IMG/M metagenome (GOLD analysis project Ga0302219, IMG submission 194569) | Peat permafrost microbial communities from Stordalen Mire near Abisko, Sweden - II_Palsa_E1_2 | ecosystem: Environmental > Terrestrial > Soil > Palsa > Peat permafrost | place: Sweden...
CCGTACGAACGCGTCGAGATTGTCGGGGCAGATACCCGTCGAGAGCAGGATCGGCAGGTACGTTATGGACCAGCCGCCACGGCGCACATCCAGCCCGGTGTGCACGTCCTCTGCGTAGGGGATGAGGGTCGGGCCGTCCGGCTCAAGCGCCGACCGCCGGTAGACCGCGGAGGTCCCGCAGCACACAGCCGCGTCCAGCCGGTTACGGGCCACCTGCACCGTCCGGTAGAACACTTCCTGTATCGGCCCCGCGGCTCTTTCAATCCAGGTCTGCGCCGGACTGCTCCGGAAGTACTGGGGCGTCTGCACAATCGCGATCTTGGGATCGTCCATATAGGGCAGGGTCTCGGCCAGGAAATCGTGTCGCGGCGCGAAGTCCGCATCAAAGATGGCCAGGTACTCGGCGCTGGTTCGGGCAAAGGCATGGCGCAGGTTCCCGGCTTTCTTGCCGGCTGGCCAGTCGTCCCGGTGAATGTAGTTGTAGCCGAAGGACCCGGCCATCAGGCGGGCCTCCTCGGACGGGCCGTCGTCAAGCACGTAGACCTGCGCTTCGCCCGGGTAGTTCCCGACGAGGCCCGCGACGGAAGTCCAGGTGTTGCGCAGCAGTCCGATCGGCTCACCGCAGATGGGCAGATAGACATCCACAGCCGGATAAGAGGCTGGGCGCCAGGCCTCGATGCGGGCCTGGTGGGCAGCCAGGTCAAATCCGCGGCCGGCGAAATTAACCGGCAGGCTGATCGCCTGGTAAACAATGTAGAGCCCGGTGAACAACAGGAATGGCGACAGCACCAGATCATGTAGCTCGAACCGTAGCTGGCTGATGACCAGGCAGACCGAACCGATGAAGATGACGGTCGTCAGGTACACGAGGTTCCGCTCGAGATAGCTGTACTTCTCCTGGTCATCCGGAGGAGCCGGGGGGACCAGGTGGCGCTGCTCATCTCGGCTGGCCGCGGCGGAAACTGACCCAGCGATGGTTCCGGTGACGGCTGCCCGCTGGCCGCTCACGACTGCCGCTCGCGTTGCCAGATCACGTAGGTGCCCGGGGTCGGCCCGCTCGGCCCGGCACCGTACGGCACGATCTGGATGATGTGGTAACGATGATTCCGGTGCAGGTCTGCGGCGATGGACTTGTCCAGGGCGACCGTGTCGGAAAAGTTGATCGCGACGAGGGAAAAGTAATCCTCGCGGATGTACATGGCGAAGGTGCCGGCGTTGCCGCCGCCGACGATGCCCGCTTGGTCGCTCGGGCCTCCCGTAGGTTCGCCTTGGAGGCCGATGATGTTGCGGGTGCTCGACCATCGTTGCCACTGGGTCCCCGCAGGCAGGTAGTACTCCGGGATCGACGGGTCCTCGACCAGCAGGCGCCCGGTGCTGTGGTCCACCAAGGGGCCGAGGATCGCCACGAACGCGGCGGAGTCGGGCCAGCTGGTCGAGAACGCGCGCGACTGGGAGGCTCCCAGGACGGCCGGAAAGGAAAGGGCCACCACGCAGGCTGCGCAGGTGACGGCGCGCATGTTTCCCGCGAGCGATATTTCGATGAGCTTGTCAACCGCGTAGCCTGCAGCGATGGCCGCGAACCAGGCGCCCATCGCCCCGTGCTTGTTGAGCGAGGCTGTCGTGTACAGGCTCGCTTGCTCGGCCGGCACGAGCACAATGGCGCCGGCTAGCAGTGTCACCAGCCACGCCTGCGCGCGTCGCGGCTGGCTGACCCAGCTGATGACTACGCCGCAGAAGGCGGCGATCACGATAACGCCGGTCCAGGACCAGAAATGGGCGATGACTGTGAGCGGGGAGTTGGTACTGGGCGCCCGTTCCAGCGTGGTCACATCGATGCCGTACACATAGCGGCTTCCGCCGATCAGCAGCGCCGACGTGAGCAACGCCACCATGACCGCCAGGAGAGTCAGGGCGCGTCCGGCGGCGAGCTTGCCGCCAGGCTTCGGGAAGGCCGTGAGCAAGGCGAGCAGGACGACAACCGGGTCAAAAAGGGCCGACGAGTACGAGGTCGCGTTGGCCAACGCCAGCACTGCTCCCGCGGCCACCATCCAGCCGGTCGCGTCATGCCGTTGCCCAGCCCGGACCACGAGCCACACCGCCAGGGCCATCAGGAACAAAGACATAGCGTCGTAGGTGGCGAACGAGCCAAGATGCAGCGTAGGCCCGAGGACCGCGAACAGTGCAGCGGCGAAGAAAGCGGCCCGGCGCCCGAACAGTCGGCTAGCGGTAGCCCAGAGCACGACGGTGGCTCCGAGCATGAAGACGAGGGACAGGATCCGCGCTCCGGTGAGGCCCCCGAGGCTGTCGGCCAGCGCACCGAGGGGCGGATAGATGACCGGGGCCCCCGAGAAGTACGAGGGGAACTGGGGGAGCGGCGTGCCGTGCAGCACGTTCGCCCACTCCAGATGACCCGCCCACAGATAAAGCGCCTCGTCCTGGAACACGGTGTCGGCCCGCACCAGCCGGAGCGTGAGGATGCTCTGGGTGGCCAGCACGGCCAGCAGCGGCCAGGCGGCCAGGATGCTCCGGCCCGAGGTGGCCGTTGACCGGTGCGATCCGGTTCGGCCTTCGCCGGACGCCACAGCGGGCGGTGCGTCGTGCTCCACCGACCCCTGAATCGCTGGGCCGTGATCCATAAGTCATACCTGCTTGCTATCGGAGGCACACCAGGGGGCACTCCGGCCAAGTCCCCCCTGCGGTCACGGACAGGAGCGCCGCGGCACGTGAGCGTTTGGTCCTGTCTCATGGACAGAAGTCACGCAGCACGCGAGCGTCGGCACCCGAGCACGTCCGGTACCGCAAACCAGACGGTAACCTCCGCTTCTGGCCGTTACAGGCATTTCCGCAAATTTGGGGCCGGCAAAGTTCCGCCCGTCGCCACGGCGGCGCCAGGCCCTGCCGCTCTCGGCGCCGTGCGCTTGGCGCATTTGCGTACTTCCGATTACATTTTCCGTTCTGACTTGAATGGCCCATGATCGTGTGCTGCCCTGTAGTGTGCGGTTCGCGCCCTCCCGCGCGCTGACCGGACAGGGGGGTCACCATATGAGCGAGGAAGAGCGCAGCCGGGCACTGCCGCAGCGTGAGCGAGGCGCAACCCGAGTCGGTGCGGCACCGGCCGCAGTTCCGGCGGGGCCGCACATACTGCCGGAAGATCTGCGGAAGCGCCTGCAGGCTGCCGTGCAGGCCGAGCGCGCACACGCGGAGGCGCCAGCTCAGGAGGGTGCAGCGGACCAGTCGGGGGACTCGTCACGCCGATCCAGAGCCGCGACTGGCGGCGAGGCGACGGCGGCCGGCCGGGAAGGCAGGACCAAACAGAAGCAGCGGGCCAGAAGCAGACGTCCGGCCAAGGTAAGGTCCGCTAATGCGGAACAGGTGGTCAATCCCCAGAGCATTGACAACCCAGAGACTGATGGCAAGCGCGATAGTAATCCTGGGGCTGCCGAAGTCTGTGGTACTCCTGATACTTCTGCAAGCAAAGTTTCTGAAGTTCGTAAAGAGTCTGCTGTTCTCCCGCTTACCCATCGTACCGACGATGTCGCGACCGACCAGCTAGTGCCGATCAAGGCCCAGCTTGCTGGGCACGGGACCCCCAGCCAGCCCCAGCCCGGTGGCTCAGCGGCCGCCAGTCGGCCACCGGCTGCCGAGCCGCCGGTGGTTGGCCAGCAACCCATGGTCGCGCTGGTCCCGCGGGCGGCCCGGCCGGCTAAGTCACGGCCCGTGAAGGAGAAGAAGCAGACGCCGAAAAAGGCGTTGCAGGCGGCGAAGGAGAAGGGTGCGAGCCGCCGCATGATGATGGCCGGTCTCGTCATGCTGGCTCTCCTCGTCGTGACCGGCGGAGCCGCCACGATCCTGGTCGTCATGCACAAGACCACCTCGCCGACGACCGGGACCACGCCCAGCGCGGCGGTCACGCAACAGCAGGATGCGGCGCAATGGGTGGTGGCGCATGTTAGCCATGGTGTTCCTGTGGCATGTGATAAAGCGATGTGCGCAGCGCTCGCGACGAACGAATTTCCCCAGAACGAACTGCGCACGCTCGGGCGCGCTTCGTCTCCTCCACTTACGTCAGCTGTGGTCGTTGAGACAGCGGCGGTGCGCGAGCTGTTCGGCACCAGCCTCAGTTCGCTCTACGCGCCTGCTGTGCTTGCGGTGTTCGGTTCTGGTGAAACTCAGATCAACATCCGGGTCGTTGCGCCGGACGGGGCAGCCGTATACGAGCGAGAGCTCGCCCAGGACCGGACATCACGGAGGGCGGCCGAAGTTGCTTTGCTTGGGGCAAATGAGATCACCGTCTCGCCCATCGCCCAGGTGCAGCTACTGGACGGCGATGTCGACTCGCGGCTGCTGTCCGCGCTCACGTCCCTGGCCGCCAGCCTGCCCATTGACATCGTTGACTTCGAGAACATCGGTCCAGGCGCCGGCTCAGACATGCCGCTTCGCGATGCAGACCTGGCCACGACCGACAGCGCGGCTCATACGAGCAGCGCCAAGTATGTGCAAGCGCTTGAGGCTCAACTGAGCACAGGACCAGGAGCCCATCCGGCCAGTATGATCCTGGGCGAACTTCCGACAGGTCAGGTCCTCCGCGTCGAGTTCCCCGCGCCGAGCCCGCTCCTGCAGCTCGCCCCTTAGGGAAGCTGGCATGAATCCGTCGTCAGGCCGCGTGCCGCTGCACAAGGTCACCGACCTGCGGGAGCGCGGCCTGGATGTGCTTGGCGGCGCCGCCGCGAACGGCGCGGTACGCCTTGATAATGCTGGGCCGCGCGGAGGAGCCGCCATTGCGTCGGTCAGCGAGAGCAGCGCCTCCGATACCTCCTCGCTCCGCTTACCCAGGTAGTCGCCGAACTCAGCGCCGCCGGAGGTGCTGAAGTCCGCCCAGTACGGCTCAAGCTTGTCCACCAGGTGCGGCAGCATGTCTTGCACCGTGTTGTGAAAGTACTCCGGGGCAAAGCTGGTCACCGTCTTGTAGGCAAGCTTGACCGCCGTCCCGGAGACCCCCGACTTGGCGGCGACCTCCTGGTCGATCAGCGCGTAACAATCGGCGAGCACGGCCGGCCTGGTGCCCGGGGCGAGCAGGGTCTGCTGAAGCGTGGGTGCCGTATGGACGCCATTTCCTCATTGCGGCCTGTGGCCGGTTGGATCCGCGCGCGTACTGAAATGCGCCGTCCGTCACTAGACGGCGAGCACCCAGTGCGGGTTTACCGCCGCCGGTCAGCAGAGTTCATGGCCGGTCGGCAGCTCTAACGGGCCGTTTCCGCAGCCACCCGCCGCCCGGCAGGCTCAGGCGAGCCGGGCGCTCAGCGGGAAAAATGGGTGACCGGCCGGTCCAGCCGTTGCCCGTCGATGGCTATGTCGACCTTCTCGTTGTAGAAGGCGATCAGGCCCGCGATCGGCAGCAACTGCCGAGTGGGAAAGTCGTAGGACCACGCCAGGTCCGCATGCACGGTCCCGCCCGCGCGGACGGACCAGTAACCGCTGGTCTTGCCCTTGTAGGGACACGACGTGACGGTGCCAGAAGGCAGCAGGGCGCCGAAGTTCACCTCGGTCCGGTTGATGTAGTAGCGGGTCGGCAGGCCGGTCTCGAAGACCAGCACCGGGGAGGACGACTCGGCCAGGACGGTCCCGTCGAGTTCGATCCGTACGGCGCGGGTGGACCGTAGCGCGTCGACGCGCGTATAGGGACTGCGGGGATGGACGAAGACCTCCTCGTCTTCCTCGAACCAGGCATCGAGGGCGCCCCAGTCGAACCGCACGGTGTCGGCCAGCCCGTCCCGGGCATCATCGGCGTAGACCCGCGCGGCGCCCGGCCGGGATACGTCGCCGGCCCGCAGGCCGTGCTGCCGGGCCGTTCCGAAGCGGAGCTGCTGGCTGTGCTGCTCGTCCACTAGCACCGTGGGCCGTACGTCGCCGACCGGGATGTAGTACTGGGGATAGTTCGGCCACTCCCACACGTACAACGCCTTCGTGGTGTCAAAGACGACCTCGCCGCCGAGTACGGCGCGGATCCGGCGCGGAACCGGCTCGATGTGACCGGGCGTCACGATCTGCTTCGGGTAGTCGCCCACGGCATCTCCTGTTTCTCAGCCGGTGCTGCACTCGCAGCAGCCGGATGGAAGTGACGAGCCCACACCGTCGATGATATTGCCCAGGGCTGACCAGGCCAGGGCGAGTGCCCAGTCGCCCCAGGTGGACGAGGCGCACAGCGTGCTGAGCCCGGGGCGCTGGCCCCGGGCTCAGTGAAGGTTCGCGCTAGGCGGTCAGAGATCGGCCCGCTTGGCGTCCTGCGGGTCCAGTGCCTCGTGGGTCACCGTCGGCTCCGATGCTGGTGCGGTAGCCGGGCGTGCCGCTTCCGCGGCGGACACTGCCTCCGGCGCCGCGGCGGCTCCTGCGACCGGCACGTCCGCCTCGGGCGCCGCAGCACCGGCCTCGGGCCACTGCTTGAGCTGAACCTGCGGAATCAGCCAGCTGGCCAGGAAGGCGAGCGCGGCGATCGGCACCGCGATGAGGAACACGGTCTGGATCGACTCGGCGTAGCCGGCCACGAAGCCGGCGTGCACCGCGGCGGGCAGGTGGCTGAGCAAGGCCGGGGTGGCGTCTGCGCTGCTGAAGCCCTTCGGCAGGGCGACCCCGTGCAGGTGCTTGGCCAGGTTGCCGACCAGCACGTTGGCGAAAATGGCACCGAAGATCGCGGTGCCGAACGATCCGCCGATGGAGCGGAAGAACGTGGCTCCCGAGGTCGCGACGCCCAGTTCGCTGTGCGGCACCCCGTTCTGCACGATGATGACCAGCACCTGCATCACACCGCCGATGCCCATGCCGAGCACGAGCATGTAGACCGCGTCCTGCAAGGTGGACGAGCCCACCCCCATCAGCGATAGCAGGTACAGGCCTAGCGTCATCAACGCGGAGCCAGCGATCGGGAAGAAGCGGTACTTGCCGGTCTTGGAGATGATCTGGCCGGACCCGATCGAGACCAGGAGCAGCCCGGCCATCAGCGGGAGCAGGTACACCCCAGAGATGGTCGGCGAGATACCCCGGACGACCTGGAAGAACGCGGGCAGGTAGGTGATCGCGCCGAACATGGCGAAGCCGACGATGAAGCCGACCACGCTGGTCACCGAGAAGGTCCGCAGCTTGAACAGGTGTAGCGGCAGGACCGGCTCGGCGGCCCGGCGCTCGACCAGCACGAACACGGCGATCAGCACGACGCCGGCCACGCCCAGGATGTAGATGGGAGCCGACCGCCATGGGTAGGTGGTGCCGCCCAGGCTGGTCAGCAGGATCAGCGAGGTGGCGGCTGCGGAGAGCACGAGCACGCCGAGGTAGTCAATTACGTGATGCACCTTGCTCAGCTGGCCGGGCACCTGGCTGGCTACCACCAGCAGCGCGATTACGCCGATCGGCACGTTGATGTAGAAGATCCAGCGCCAGGACAGGTTGTCCACGAAAACGCCGCCGAGCAGCGGGCCGACCACGCTCGCGAGGCCGAAGACCGCGCCGAACAGCCCCATGTAGCGGCCGCGTTCCCGGGGCGAGACGATGTCGCCGAGGATGGCCTGCGCGCCGACCATCAGGCCACCACTGCCCAGGCCCTGCACCGCGCGGAACGCGATGAGCATGATCAGGGACGTGCTGAGGCCGGACAGGACCGATCCGATAAGGAAGATGACGATCGCGGCCTGGAAAAAGATCTTCCGGCCGTACTGGTCGCCCAGCTTGCCCCAGAGCGGGGTAGACACCGTGGTGGCGAGCAGGTAAGCGGTGATGATCCAGGCGATGTGCGAACCGCCCTTGAGGTCGCCGACGATCGTCGGCAGCGCCGTGGACACGATCGTCTGGTCGAGCGCGGCGAGCAGCATGCCGAGCATGAGCGCGCCGATGATGAGCAGGATGCGGCGGCGGCCGAGCCCGGGCAGGGCGCCGCCGCCGGTGACGTCGGCCGTGGCAGGCTGGGAGCCGCCGGCTGCCGCGGGAGTGGCTGAGGCCATCAGTGGGTGTCCTTTCTGTCCGCCGCGTTCTCCGGCCGGGCGGTCTGGGAGGACCGTCCCCCCGGGCTGGCGCTGACGTGACGCAGAGTGCTGACGTTACGCAAAGCGCAGTCCTCGGGCAGCCCGTCGGCGAGCGCCCGGAACGCGAGATCGATGAGCTGGCTCAGCGGTACCGAGCCGCCGGAACCCGCCCAGAACGTCATGCTGGCGCGCATGACGCCAGACGCTGTGGCGGCCAGCAGACCCGGATATGGATCCCTTTCCGGGTCGGTGCCGAGCCGCTCGGCAAGCGCTTCGGTGATAGCCCGCTCGAGCAGCGCCATTTGCGCCGCGTGGGCTGCGCGCAGATGCGGATCGGTACGGGCCTCCTTCATCCGGCGCAGCCAGCCCGCCGGATCGCCGCCGAGCTCACTTAGCTCGTCGGCCACCGCCTGGGCGTCGCTGAGCATGACCACGCGCAGCGCATCCAGGGCGGGCTCGCCGGGTGCCTCACGCACGAGGCGCTGGCGCAGTTCGGTGATCCGGTCCGGGTCCGTGCCGAACAGCGCGGCTTCCTTGGACGGGAAGTAGTTGAAGAACGTCCGGGTCGACACGTTGGCCGCCGCCGCGATGTCGTCCACGGTCACGTGCGCGAAGCCACGCTCGGTGACCAGGTCGAGGGCAGTCCGGCGGAGCGCGCGGCGGGTGGCCAGCTTCTTGCGCTCGCGCAGCGAGGCGTGCGGCCCGCCCCCGGAAGCTGTATGGGCCAGTGTCATGATGCGTTCACCACAACTTTGCATGGTCTAAAAATTTGCACTACAAGAAATCTTACGTGACCTGCAGCCGGAGCCGGGTCGCGAATGTTCCCGTTCCCGGTCGGGAGATGGCCGCGTTTTTGTCCCAGCAGGGCGGGCGGCTCAGTAGGTCGCGCGGCCGCCGCTGATGTCATAGACGGCACCGGTGGAAAAGCTCACCCGGTCTGAGCAGAGAAAGGCGGACAGTTCGGCGACCTCCTCGGGCCGGCCGACGCGCTTCATCGGGATCAGGCTGGTGATGTGGGCGAGTACGTCCGGTGCCGTGCTGTCGTTCATGGGGGTGGCGATGACGGCGGGCGCGATGGCGTTGACCAGCACTCCGGTGGTGGCCAGCTCCTTGCCTGCCGACTTGGTCAAAGCGATCACCGCGGCCTTGGACGCCGAGTAGATCGACAGGTTCGGGTTGCCGTCCTTGCCGGCCATGCTGGCGAAGTTGACTACCCGCCCCAGCCCCGCTGGCACATGCCGGGCACGAATGCGCGCATGGTGTTCACGGTGCCCAGCACGTTGACGTCGAAGACGCTGCGCCACTCCGGGGCGGTGGTCTCCAGGAGCGGCTTGTTCGCCCCCACGATGCCGGCCGAGTTGACGAGCACGTCCACGGGGCCGACCTGGCTGGCTGCCCGGCTGAGCGCCGCCTCGTCGGTCACGTCCGCGACGAGGTCGACCGGCCCGCGGATATCCAGGGTCGTCACCGCGAGACCTTCGGCGCGCAGCCGCTCAGCGGTCGCCGCGCCGAGCCCGCTCGCGCCACCGGTCACCAGGCGATCCTGGGCATGGTCGATTCTCCTCCGAGGTAGTGGCCGGAGCCCGAGGCCACACTGACGCCATGCTGTTCCGCGTGCCCGGCGGCCCCCATCAGCTTGGCCCCGGAGGCCGCGCAGCGGCACACGAGATGGCCTGATCGTGAGCGTATCGCCCGCCCCGCCGGTCCGGATCCGTTAGGCGCATGATGCCGGCCATCGCGCAGTACGGGCCGGCTCTCTGCGCCGTTCCTAGCCGCCAGCGCTTGCCGGTACTTCGCTGGGCCCGTCGTGGGTGACCGCCTGGCCTGGTGGTGAGGTTTGCCGTGGGCAGTCAGGTGCCGCTACCGCGCCCTGGACTGTCCGGGATGGCGTGAGCCGGCTGCTACCGATGAGCGCGGGTGCGTGCCGCCAGATGAGGCAGGCGACGGCTCCGAGTGGAATGGAGGGCAGATAGGTGACGGCCCGGTACAGCAGCACGGCGGCCGTCACCTGGACAGTGACTTTGTGATCGGCGCTGGTGGCCAGGACGCCGACTAGGCCTAGCTCGGTGATCCCGAGGCCGCCGGGGGTGATGGGCAGGGCCGTGAGCAGCCGGACGAACGCGAAGGCCGCCAGGGATGTCTGCCAGGGCACCTGGGTTTGGGACAAGCCGACAGCGCGCAGGCAGGTCAGCAGAACAAGCCACAGGGTGAGATAGCTGGCCACGGTGGCTGCGGTGATCCGCCCGCCGCGCGTACTGAGCAGGGCGCCGGCCTGGTCCCGGAAGCGGGACAGCGACCCAGCGGCCTCGGCGGGCGGCGGTCGGCGGGCCAGCCGGGCGGCGATGACCAGGGCGGGCTGCAGTGCGTGGCCGACGCGGAGCGTGAAGGCCTGGCTGCGCAGCAGTAGGCCGAGCCCGCAGGCCATGGCGGTGAGCAAGGCCAGGCCCACAGCCGCGGCGCTGATCAGGAGGGCGTCGGGTCGGCTGGCGGTGGTCATGACCACCAAGGCCAGGACGGGGAGGCCCAGAAGGGCGAGGACGTTCCAGACGCCGGTCACCAGGGTGTAGAGGACGTAGCCGCTAGTGCTAAGGCCCCAGCTGGACAGCATCGCCCAGCTGACGCCCATGGCCAGGGCGCCTCCCGCGGGCAGGGTGTTGGCGACTGCGTTTGAGCCGAGGCTGACGGTGGCGGCCTGCCGCATCCGTATCCAGGGCAGAACCGCGCGGATCGTGAGCCAGTAGGCGGCCATGCTGGCGACGGCTGCGGTGGCGACGAGCACGGCGTACGGCCAGCTCAGCGCGCCCAGGCTGGCCCACACGCTGCGGTAGGACGCGACATGGGGCAGGGCGAACCCGAAGGCCGCCGCGATGAGGGCGGCCGACATGGTGGTGCGCAGGATTCTGCGGGCAGGCCGGGGCCGGGCGGTCGCCGGCTGCTGGGCGCCGCGATCGCGGCCGATTCCCGCGGCGCTGGCCCGCCCTGGCGCCGGCGGGCTGGCGGCAAGCGGTCCAGTGCCGGTTCTCACTGGATCGGGTCGGCAGCGGTGAGCGGAGCGGGACCGGCAAGCTGGGGCCGGGCGGGCTCGGCGTGTCGCTGGCTGGAGGACGGGCCGCTGCCGGTCGGGCGGTGCCGGGCGGCGAGGCGGGCAGGGCTGGGCCAGTGGACGGCGGTGGCCCAGCCCAGGCGCTCGAAGACGCGGATGACGGCCGCGGAGACGTCGACCTCGCGGGCGCCGACACCGTGCCGCGCACAGGCAGGGTCGGAGTGGTGGCCGTTGTGCCAGCTTTCCCCGAGCGAGAGCAGGGCGAGCGGCCAGAAGTTGGTGGCGCGGTCATACCGGCGGGTGGCATACGGGCGGGTGCCAATGAGGTGGCACAGCGAATTGACCGACCAGGTGACATGCTGCAGCAGGGCGATTCTGGCCAGCCCGGCCCACAACATTGCGGCGAGCGCGGCCTGCCAGGTGCCGCCGATCAGCCAGCCCGCGACGGCCGGAAGTGCCAGTGAGGCGGCACACAAGGCCGGGAACGCCGTGGAGACCGCCCGCATCGCCGGGTCGGCCACCATGTCGGGTGCATACCGCGCCGGTGAGGTTGGGTCGTCACGCAGCAGCCAGCCCGTGTGGGCGTCGGCGAGGCCGCGGAGCTGGGCGGTCAGGCCGGTGCCGTACCGGTAGGGCGAATGCGGGTCACCGGGCCGGTCGCTGAAGGCGTGGTGACGCCGGTGGATGGCGACCCAGCCGATCACATCACCCTGGAAGGTCATCGACCCCGCGATAGCGAGCGCTATGCGCAACGGGCGGCGTGCGGTGAAGGCACGGTGGGTTAGCAGCCGGTGAAAGCCCACCGTCACCCCGAGGCCGGTGACCAGGTAGAAGGCGACCGCGAGCAGAATATCGGTGAGGCTCAGCCCGTGGCCCCACGCCAGCCACATAGCCGCGGCCAGACCGCCGAACGGCACGGTGACGATCGCGGCCGTCACCAAGGCCCGGGCCCGTCCCCCCGCCGTGCCGGGCGGCTGACCGCGACTGGGAAACGGAGCTATGCCGTCATACGGCGCGGTGTGCTGAGTGGGGATGAAGGCGGTGGGCTGATCGGGCACGCTGGTGGATCCTCTCCGGATGCCGTCGGCAGCCGACGGCGCCCCGAGGGTGCGGCCGCCCTGGCGATAGCGGCCTGTCCCGGCGCTGGCCCGAAAGCAGAAACTCCGGGTCCTAGGCTGTTTCCGTCACATTCGCGGGGACAGCCGCCCGGGTCCGGAGCAATAATTACCCTACGCCCGACCGGCACCCATGTCCATGGACCTGACAATGCGCACAGGCTGCACGGCAAGATCATATGGACGGACCGCAGGAAACCGAGCGGCCGGCCAGAGGTCTCCTCAGTCACGGCGGTCGATCAGGTCTTCCGTTGACCGAGGTGCGAGCTTTTCCATCGCTGAAAGGCGCTGGGGTGCCCAGTCTCTGCAGGAGTCTCGTCCACGGCGGCCAGGAGCTGACGGGCCCGGGCTTCGTCGGAGGGGGCGACCATTACGCGAACACCTTGTACCTGCAGCTCTGGTTCCTGTGCTCCGGCATCGTCCGCCGACACGGCCGCTGGCACGTCGTTACTGCCCAGCAGGCCAACGATCAGATCCGCCTCGGCGCGGCTGCTGACTACCGCCACGCGCACCGTCCATGGGGGGTCTCCTTCTTCGGCAATCGCCACGAGACTACGGTCGCGCTTCAGCCGCCGCGTCGCGCCCGTGGGAGTCCCCGGCCGGTGCCCTGGTCCGCGGTTCCGCCCCCTACCTTCATGCCTGCGGTCACGGCGAGCTAGTGCC
>Ga0302219_10000901_pt1 | contig 12714 bp, 10 predicted proteins | sample II_Palsa_E1_2_FD_194569 | JGI IMG/M metagenome (GOLD analysis project Ga0302219, IMG submission 194569) | Peat permafrost microbial communities from Stordalen Mire near Abisko, Sweden - II_Palsa_E1_2 | ecosystem: Environmental > Terrestrial > Soil > Palsa > Peat permafrost | place: Sweden...
CGCGAGACCAGTTCGGCAGGATCGATATCCTGGTCAACAACGCGGGCCACTATGGACCGGTGGTTCCAGTCGAGGACTACCCGATTAAGGAATTCGACAAGGTGATCGCGGTTCATTTGCGGGCCGCATTTTTGCTGAGCAGACTGGTATTGCCGGAAATGTACAGCCGCGGTTCCGGAACAATCCTGAATATATCCAGCCTGTCGGCGAAGTCGGCGTTTGCGTGGGGATCCGCGTACGCAGCCGCGAAGGCCGGAATCCTGGGCCTTACTCGGGTCACCGCGGCGGAAGCCGCGCGGAAAGGTGTGCGGGTGAATGCCCTGTGTCCCGGGCCAGTTACCGAAACGGTCATGTCTAAGGATCTCGGCGCAACGCTCGCGCAGAAACTCAACATCACTCCAGAAGAACAACTCGCGGGCTTTTTGGGAACACTTCTTCAGGGGCGCGGGCAGACCGCTGACGAAATCGCTCGAGCAGCCCTTTTTCTGTGCTCGGATCAGTCGAGCGCCATCACCGGTCAAGCGATTAACGTCGACGGCGGCGCCGCTTTTTTCTGATCTTCTTCTGGCCCCGGCTCGCAGTTGAGAGTCGTTGACTTGCCTTCGCGGCCAACCTAGAATCACCCTCTCTCGCGGTACGGTCCATGCTCGGGCAAACCATTTCGCACTATCGGATTACCCAGAAATTGGGTGCCGGAGGCATGGGTGTGGTCTACAAGGCTGTAGACCTCAAGCTGGAACGCACCGTTGCCCTGAAATTCTTGCCGAACGAATTCGCGGTTACCCCTGAAGACAAAGACCGGCTACGACGCGAAGCACGTTCTGCTTCTGCCTTGGATCATCCGAATATTGGCGTCATTCATGGACTCGAGGAGACCGACGAGCGCCAACTGTTTATCGTCATGGCCTACTACCAAGGAGAGACGTTGGCGCAGCGCATCAATCGGGGCTTGATACCACCTTGCGAAGCGCTCGACATTGCCATTCAGATTGCCAACGGTCTGGCAGCGGCGCACGGGCACAACATCGTGCACCGCGACATGAAACCCTCCAACATCATCATCACCAAGGAGCAGGTCGCTAAAATCGTCGATTTTGGCCTCGCGCGTGTCGTCACCAGTGCGAGCGTAACGCAGAGTTCCAGCACCACCGGAACGCTGCCGTATATGGCTCCGGAACAGATTCTGGGTGAGGCCATCGACGGGCGAGCCGATGTTTGGGCACTTGGCGTGATGGTGGTCCAGATGATTACCGGCAGTCATCCCTTTCTGCGGCCTAACACCGCATCGATGACCTTCGCGATCCTGAACCAACCCCCAGCCGCTTTGGACGCGGTGCCCGTCGCGGTTCAACCGCTGGTCTATCGAGCCTTAGCGAAACAGCCTGCCCATCGTTACGCGAGCGGCGAGGAAATCTTGAAGGATTTACGGTCCGCACGGGCGGAGCTCAGCGCAACACCGGCACCGATGGAGGAGCCCACGATTACCCGCCATGTGCATCTACGGCGATACGTCGAAAACGCTTCTACGCCCCGGTGGGGCGGCGGTGAAAGCAAAAAACCTCGAAGGATATTGCTGGCCACACTATTGATCGGCGTGGTGGCCGCCCTCGTTGGGCTGCTGACGCCAATTCGCCGGCACCTCGCCGGACTGGTCTACGCCGATGAAAAACACATTGCCGTTTTGCCCTTCGACAGTTCGGCCGCCGACGCGGAGTTTGCCCCGGTGGTGGAGGGACTAATGGATTCGTTCACCAATGAGCTTTCGAATCTACAGGCAGCTCAACAATCGCTGTGGGTGGTGCCTGCCAGTCTGGTTCGCAGTCGTAATGTGAGGGACCCGGCAACTGCCTTCCGCGAGCTTGGCGCGAATATGGTAGTGCAAGGCCAAATCGAGCGGAATGGACGCGACATTGCGCTGACCGTCAATTTGATCGATTCCCGGCATCTGCGGCAGATCGGTTCCGCCCACCTGGAAGATCGGTCCGGAGATTTAGTTGCCCTGCAGAGTGCAGCCCTGGCGCGTTTGGCCGATTTGATGCGGCTGAGTGCTACGGAAATTTCGCCAAATTCAGCGGGATCGGTAACACCCAGCTCGTATCAGTCCTACCTTAAAGCCCTAGGGTACATGCAGCGCTACGACAAGCCCGGCAACCTGGACTTGGCAGTGACGGCATTGCAGTCCGCCGTGCAAACCGATCCGCATTTCGCGCTGGGCTTCGCGACCCTTGGGGAAGCGTACCGGTTGAAATATCAGGTGGATAATCGTCCCGCTTGGTTGGATCAAGCGGCCGCCAACTGTGCGAAGGCTGTCGAATTAGATGATCGCCTGCCGGCCGTGCATGTAACCCTGGCGTATCTCAACCTGATGCAAGCGAAAAACGATCTGGCCCTGCAACAATTCCAAAAGGCGTTGGACATAAACCCCCGCGACGCCGACGCCATGATTGGAATGGCCTCGGCAAACGAACACATGGGCCACCTGGAGGATGCTGAAGCCAACTTCAAGCGGGCTATCGCGCTGCGGCCCGATTACTGGGATGGCTATAACGCGCTTGGAAATTTCTACGACCAGCACAATCGCGTACAGCAGGCCATCGCCCAATACCGGCGGGTCATCGAGCTGACCCCAGACAATTCGGTGGCTTACAGCAACCTCGGAGCGGAGTATATGGTTTTGACCGATCCTGCCTCCGCCGCGGCGGCCGAAGCTGCGTTTCAAAAATCGATCCAGTTGGCGCCCAATTATGAGGCCTACGCGAATCTGGGCGAACTGTATATGAACGAAAAACGCTTTCCGGAGGCGGTGGCGGCGACCCGCAAGGCGCTCGAGCTGAACGATAAGGATTGGCGGGTGTGGGCCAACCTGCAACTCGCGTATACCTGGCTCGAAGATGATGCGAATCTGGGTGCCGCTCGCGCCAAGGCTCTGGCATTGCTCGAGCAGCAAGCCATAGCGATTCCGCAAAGCTCCTCGCTGCAATCTACGCTGAGTACCTACTACGCGGAAGACCATCTCGGCGAGAAAGCTCTTGTCCATGCGAACACCGCTTTGGCGATCGCGCCTCAGGACCCTTCGGTTCTGGCGGATGTCGCAGAGACATACCTGGATTTAGGGGATCGCAAACGCGCCTTGCAGCTGGCTCACGACAGTATGAAAAACGGATACACCCTGATTGAACTTCAACGACGGCCGGGCTTGACCCGCCTGCTCGCCGACCCGAGTTTCCGTCCTAACGGAAAGCAATAGTGTTTTGAAAGGAGAAGACCATGGCAGATACAGCTGTAGTGAGACAGAGATCCCCGAGGATTATCACCATTAAGAACAGAACCGCGGACCCCGATGTCGTCTACGTCGAACCAGAGGGCACAGTGCGGTTCGACAATCAAGACGACAAGGATTACCGGGTGAGGCTATTTACCAGACAACTTTCATGGTCGACCCCAGGACCGAAGAAGGCAAGTGCGACTACGAACTCATCGAAACGAACTTGGCTCGCCGAGAACGCAAGACCGGGGAAGGCGATGGCGGAGAAACTCCAGACACCGCCGGAGGCGGCGGCAGAATTGTTATCGGCCCGAACCCGGGTTCTAAGTAGGCCCGGTGGTCAGGGCTTCGACGGCGTCGGAAAAGTCCTGGGTCCAGTGGCAGTTCGCCTAAAAACGAAAAGCCAGCGGGTTCTCTAGGCCCGCTGGCCTTGCTTCGTTTTACTGCCGCAGGAAGGGAGACCTGCGTGTGCTCTGGCAAAAAACGCCAGAAAGTCGTTGCTACCTAGCTGGCCGGTTCCGATCCGGGACGCCGCAGCTGCCTTACGGCGACTTCTTCAATCCTCGCTATTCCGCGTTTCGCAACCACTACTGCCGGACGACTGCTGGGCGTCAGGCGGTCGAGGACGGACTCCGATCCTTTATACAGCAAATAGATGCCGCCGACAGCTGCGGTTAGGGCGCCAAAGCCCAGGGCGAATAGGGCCAGAGCGGCCACCAACTCCCACACGAAGTATACCTGCACAGCCAACACCGCCGCTAAGAACCACCACATCCACTTACGGCTCTTGTCTTTGGTTTCCATACCGCCTGTGTCCCCAGGGTAGGCTATGACGACGCCACTCGCTGTGTCTTTGCTACTCAGTTCGGTTGTCGCCGCACCTGAACCATTAGACAGGAGCAACCGACTGCAAGGCGATGGTACCCAAGACACATTCTATTCGGCAAACGGACCGGTCAGTACCAAGCAGCTCCTTTGAACCGGCGTAAATAATTGACCTGTAAATACTTAATCCATCCTAGGGTCATTTTTTGGTTCGTAATCTCTTCTCCTGTCCATCCCGTATTTCTCCTGCACTTAGGTACAGGTCCGAACCCGAAACCGAATCCGGGAGTGAGCTAACGAAAGGACCTAGGGCCGGGGTTGGAGTGGAGCTGCGACACAATTAGAACACCTTAAGCGTGGATCGCGCTAACGTTCGAGGTGGAAAAACCGGGGTCGCGGGCGGCGAATCGCCGCCCATCAATTACCTTTTAGGGGGTAACCAACGTCGAAAGGGAGTTTGCCGTCTACCCGCAAGACTTTTATTGAGCTATTAATCGAGTAGACGTCCACCAAACCCACTGCGCCGGGGATGGCTTCGACTGTCTGGAGCAGTTCCTGGTCGCTTTCCACGACTTTCACCACCGCCCGAGATTCGTTTAACTTCGCGACCGCCGCCTTCACATCGCCCGGAGTGCCACCGAACAACTTGGTTGCGGCTGCATGCATGTCCGGGGAGGTTGGATCTTTCATGATCAATGTGAAGCTGTGACCGTCAGACCACACTTTCTGGGTTCCTTTGCACATTTTAGTCAACTCGGCTAGCGCGACGTCCTGCAACTTGCTGCCGGCAGAAGTGACCAGGGCGAGATTCTTGACGGCCGGAAGTGCCGGCTGGCCCAGGAGCAATACCGAGAACAGGGCGGCTGCCAGCACGAGGCGCGAGGCCGACGACTTTCCGTTCAACATTTGCCGATCACCTTTCCAGCGATTACTCGAAGTATCAAGAACCGGTGGTGCGGGCACAAGAGCATGTTTGCGCGGTTGTGCCCAAGCATGCTGCACCCCACCGCCCACAATCGGAGGTCCAAGCCTTTACCAACGAGCACCACCTGGCCTTAAGGCCAGCTATCCCAGCGGGCAAGGCCAGGTTACCGTGAAGCATAGAAATTTGATGGTTTTGAGCCGTTTTCTGAAAATTCCGGAGCGTGGGAGCGTCCTATGAGTCGTATCTCGGCGCGTTGGCTATTGTTGATTTTTCCATCACTGCTTGCCGTGCCAGTGTGCGCCCAGCAGCCGCCTCCGGCGCGCATGGAAGAAACTTCGGCACGCTCGGCCTCCGCGCCTGCCCCGGCCATCGCTCCAATGCCGCACAAAGTCTTGTTCGGAACCCTCCCGGTCGCGACCCGCTCCGATGACGCCAGAAAGCTCCTGGAAACCGCTATCGATCAGTATGAGAACGTGTTGTTGGATCAGGCTACTTCGACCGCCCGGCGGGCCACCGCGAAAGATCCTCATTTCGCGCTGGCTTTCGCACTGTGGTCCTATGCGGCGAGCCACACCCAGCCGAATCCTCAAGCCCTACAGCGGGCCAAGGCGTTGGCTTCCAGCGCCACACCGGACGAGCGCCTGCTCATCAACTGGATGGTAGACGTCGAGCAAGGTGATCTCCTGCCGGCGATCGGGGCTATGAACGACCTGCTGGCGCGCTTTCCCAATGACAAGCACATTTTGTATCTGACGGCCGAGTGGCTGTATTTTCAGCAAGACTACGATCGAGCCCGCGAGATGTTGTCCAAAGTGACTCAGATCGACCCAAATTTTCCGCCTGCTCTCAATATGCTGGGCTACGCATACGTTGAGACTGGTATCCCGGACCCGCAAAAAGCGATCGCCTGCCTCAAGCGGTATGCAGCCGTGCAGCCAAATCAGCCAAATCCTCAGGATTCTCTTGGGGAAGTATCCCGTTTAGTGGGCGACGATGAAGGCTCGCTGGAGCACTTCACCGCGGCGCTTAGGATCATTACCAATTTCTTCAGCTCGCAAGTTGGACTGGGCGATACTTACACGCTGATGGGAAATTACCCGCGGGCTCGCGCCGAATATGATAAGGCCCACCAAATCGCCACGAACCCGCGAGATCGTTTTCACGCCGACTTCCAGAAAGCGTTGGTGTATTTCTGGGAGGCTTCACCGGAGCAGGGCCGCAAAGCTCTGGATGCCTTACTAATCGAGGCACGCAGCCAAAAGGAACCCTACGCGCAGTTTGAGGTTGGCTTTGGGAGCGCTGCTCTTTCCGCGAACCTAGCCAGCGAAATCTTGAAACTTCGAGACCTCGAGGCGCTGTTTCAAAATCCGGTGCCGGGAATGGGTGAAGCCGACCGTGCCCAATCGCTTTCTACGATATTACGCGAGGAGGTTCGCGCCGCTTCTCTGAGCGGAGTCGCGGACGTCCAACAGGCATCTATCGCCAAGCTGGAGCGCGCCGCCGCTCTGTCGCGCAACCTGATCATTGAAGATAGTTACGATTCCGCGAGAGGATACTTCTTGCTCGCCCAAGGTGACGCTGCGAACGCCGCAGATGAACTGGCCGGCGATCCGCATTCACCCTTGGCCATTCAGGCATTGGCGGTCGCCGCAGACAAAACTGGGGACTCGCCGACCGCCGATATGGCTCGCACGCGACTAAAAGTCTTCCGAGCGCCAACGGTGGAGTGGTATTTGGTTACCCACCCGTCCAGCGCGACCGTTGCTCACTGAGCTGTCCTACGGGCGCCGGGCAAACCTGGCCGTCCTCCACAGCGAGACCTAAAACGCGACTTTGCCAAACGTCAGTCGCAACCCGGTGGACAGCAAAGCGTCGTTGCCTTTCAACCCCGGCAAGGGGTCGCTGAGATAGCGATCGCTGTAGGTGACCTGCCAGCTTAACCAACTTTTCAGTTTGGTTGCGGCTGCCGCGTCGAATTGCACGCGATATTGACCGCCGTCGCTAACGTTTGGAAACACCGAGAATTTTTCACTGAAGGTGGTGCGGCCGCTCAGGTTCACGTCAAACTCCTCGCCCAACACAATTTCGCCGGTCTTCCGGGTGACATTGTTCAATACCGTTGGCGGATCCGGTGAGAAATATTCCTGGTCGTAGTCTCCCCCAGCAAATACGTCGAACACCTTCTGCTTGGTCTTGAGTATGTGATAACCGGCTCCGCCGCCCAGGGTATTGCGCAAATCGAGGTGCTGGAACTCGTCGTATTCGAAGTCGGTAAAGCCAAAAACGAAAACTCGATCGGTAAGGTTAAGATCGCCGCGAACGCCGCCGCGAATTGCGTGGGCGGTGGTGCGGCTGGGTGGCGTGGTGTCATCGGTCGCATACACCGCTGTCGAATATACGGAGATTTTGTCGCGTTCGGTCGCACGAACCGCCTTGGCGGCAAGGTTATAGGCCAGCGTCGAGGAATTTCCGCGCGTGAGCGTCAATCCCGTATCCACCAGGCCGCTCCAGAAATCCGTCAGCCGCGGGTTGCGCAATCGATCCAATTCCGCGTCGTAGGATTTTTCCTCGTCGTCGCTGCGCACCGTTACCACCGAATCCTTCGGAGCAGACACTTCCCCGGTTTCCTTGGTAGCTACCTCGAACTTGCCATCGCTGGTTGTAACGTTTCCTACGATGGTCTGCCCATCTTTCAACCCCAGATGAAGGGGCTTCGCCGATACCATCGAGGTGATGGCATCCCACTGAATGGTGACGTCGCCGGCCAGATCGCTCTTGATGAGCAGCGTTTTGCCATCGGACTTAACGATGATTCCGCTGAGCCGGTCACCGTTCTTGAGGGTTACTTGGTCAGCTCGGGTATTTAGAGCGAAGAAAAACAACAAAAGCAGGATGGGGACACTTCGGCGCACTTTCATTTCTCCTTAATCGAATTCCCGGTTTTAGATTGCGGCATCCGCGGGCGGCTGGCAGTCCGCTTTAGGCGTCCTAAAAAACCCTACGAGCTTACCGAAATGCTGGCAGCGCGCCAACGCGAATCTGCCGATTCCACGCAGCGTTCATGTATACTTTTGGGCTTCCAAGGCTACGCTGTGGGCAGGTGGGACGCTCAGCGCTAGCTGAAATCCATACTCGAGGGCGCCATGAGTTCCCGGTCGCATTTGCCGCCGATATTCGCACTCTTTATCGCCTTGCTCAGTGGTGCATGTACACAAACAGCGCCGTCCAAGGACCCTTCGGCAGCAGCTACGCCGTCTCCCAATTCTTCCGCGCCTCCGACGATCGTGTTCATGACCGACTTCGGTACCGCCAATGACGCCGTTGCGATTTGCCGCGCAGTGATTTACGGAATTGCACCGACGGTCCGCATCACCGACATCACCCATCAAGTAACGCCTTTCTCGATTGAAGAAGCCTCGCGCTTTTTATACGGGGTAACTCCCTACTATCCGGCGGGCACGGTGTTTCTCAGTGTGATTGATCCGGGGGTAGGAACATCGCGAAAGGCCGTCGTCGTCAAGTCCAAGAAGGGCCAATATTTTGTCGCACCGGACAATGGCTTGCTTACGCCGGTGCTGGATCGCGATGGTCTAGATTCCGCGCGTGAAATCACCAATACCAACTGGATGATTCAAGCCGCGGTCTCGTCCACTTTTCACGGGCGTGACATTTTCTCTCCAGCCGCCGCACATCTTGCCGCCGGGTGGGATTTTACTCTCGCCGGGCCGGTAGTGCCTCAATTAGTACAGCTGACGGTCAAGACCTCGACCACCGGGCCCACTGGAATCGCCGGTGACATCCTGGGCTTGGATGATCCTTTTGGTTCGCTGATTACCAATGTTCCCGGCGACGAGTTCAAAAATCTCGGCTATGTGCCCGGCGACAAGGTCACCGTGCAACTGAACAAAAAACTAGTCACTCTACCTTTTGGAAAGACCTTTATGGATGTTCCCGTCGGAGAGGCTCTTCTGTATATCGACTCGCGGGGGCGTGTCGGTCTCGCGGTCAACCAGGGAAATTACTCGAAGAACTTCCACTTCGACCCCCCGGGAACCATTTTCATCCCTCGTAAACGCCCGAACGTAAAAGGCACGGCCGCACGATAGCAGCACCACGCAAGCGATCCGATCGGTACGACGTCACATTTCGCGGTAATTCAATAGCACCGCGCCGATTAACAGAAAACAGACCGGCCAAACTTGGGTCATTACCAGCCGCGTCCGATTTTCTTGCGGGAGCCGCAACTCCAACCAGCGGGACCACGCCGCGACGATGCCCAGAATCGCCAGCGGAGCATGACTTAATTCAGCGAGAACTTCGTCGGTGGGATTCCCCAGCGTGTGGGAATGGGTGAGCAGCAAGGCGCTAGCGACCCCGACTAGAATCGGGAAAACCAAGCTGGCCTGCGGCGACGCGCGCCCATTTTGTACTCGCCATTCAAAAATACCAAGACCGACCACCAACACTGCAAATATCCGGTGCAACAGCACTTCCGGGTCGGTCATGCCCACCCAGAATTCGCCGGGTCCAAGCGGCCAAGTCTCCGGATCGCTGCGCAAAACCAAAAATACGGCTAAAAGGAAAAAGAGTAGTGGCCACCCTCGTGCCCAACGGCCGGGCAGCCAGGAGCCTTTTAAAGCGCGGCCCATCTGCGCGGCCAGCGCCAATAGCCCGATGATCAGAACGATCAAACCCGCCCAGTGGTGGTTGTACTCCGACCAACCTTTCTCTGCTGGGGTGTTCGGTCGCATCCCAGCCTGACCCGGAACATACGACTCCGTCGAATCACTGGCCGCCTCCAACGATTTCTGCTGAGCGGCATAAATATCTTCGGGAAGATCCCGCGTGGTGGGACTGCTCATCCGCGGAACGCGCGGCGCCATGCGCGCCGCGATGGTCGAGGAATTGAGGCGACCATCGGCCAAATCCGCGGCAGGCGGAAGCGACGTCAAGGACGCGGCGGTCAGCAGCACCGTGAATCCGATGGCAATCTCTACTTCCCCAAAGCGCCGTAGGCTTTCGAGCATTCCGCTGGCAGCGGAGCGAACAATCCCGAAATTCATCGCCCCCAGCAGCAGCAGCAGACCGAACAGAATCGCCTTCGTTGTCACCATGATGCCGTAGGATGTGCCGTAAATAGCGCCGACGGAACCTACATAAACACCCGCAAGCAACAAACCGGCTGCCGCTAGGATCCCAACGCTGGTCAGCGCCAGCCGAGAGAATCGCGCGCTGAATCCTTGGGCGTCTTGGGAATTTCGCGTTCGTCCTAGCGTGATCAGCAAATAGGGCAAACCGCCAATCCATGCTGCACTCGCGGCTTGATGCAAGCCGGTGACCACGGCCAGCGGTATCCGATGTTCGATACGAGACATCGAGTGACTGGTCATCACCGATCCGACAAGAATGGCGCAGGCAGGTAGCAGTAGGTCAGCGAAGCCGGGCACTCTTCGAGAGCCGGCAAGTATCACGATACTGATCGATGCCATCAGGCTCAGGCTATCGGCAATGAAAAAATCAGCACCGCTCACCTGGTTCAGAGTCATACCGGCCGATTGCATCAAGAGAACGGTGGTGGTCACCAAAACTGCCAGTTCGGTGAGCGCTAGGGCCGCCGCCCAACGACGAACCCATCGTAAGACGGCGCGCTGCAATTCCTCGGAGCGCTCCCGGAGAGGTCCCAAGACAACGACAAAAAATACAATTCCTCCGATGGTGAGCGATTGAAAACTCAGCGTCGCGCCGCGCAGCAGCACCGACAAAAACCCATAAATCTGCAGGAGTCTGGACATGAATGGGTTTCAGGATTGGACTACGCAGAACGGAATTTCCCCTCGGGTCAAATGCCCATCGGAAGCTAATACTTGCCAGCGCAAGCGGTAGCCGCCTGCTGCCAGGCCTTTAGCCTCAGAAACTAAGAACTGCGGCGATTCCTGCTTGTACAGTTCCAACGTCTCAGCGGTACCGTCCGGGTGCAGCAGCGTAAGTCGGGAACGTTCATTGTCGACTCGGGCATTGAACTGCAGTTTGATTTGCAGCTTCAATCCAGACACGCGGGACTGGGCCGCGGGCGTGGACGTTAGCAACACCGCGTGCGCACCCGCGGTTTTGGCCAATACCGCCAGTACGAGGAGAAAGCAAATCAAAACACTTATCTGAGCTCGCCGACCTGGTCGCATTCCGACACCGCCTGAGAATTGGCTAGATACTAACCGCAAAGGACGGCATCGCACCAGCGATTCGTGCGGTTCCGTGGTCCAAAAAAACTAGGCCGGCTCTCGCAAAATTGCTTTTTCATCCGGCACAGCCAACAATATCTGGGAGCGGTCCTGCGACGACCGCTAAGGAGCTGATCATGCCCGAAGCTGTAATCGTTTCCGCGGTGCGAACGCCGGTGGGCCGAGCTCATAAGGGGTCGTTACGCTCCACGCGCCCCGATGACCTCGCCGCGCTGGCCATAAAAGAAGCGCTATTGCGCGTTCCCGGTCTGGACGCCGAGGAAATTGATGACGTCATCTTGGGTTGCGCGATGCCGGAGGGCGAGCAAGGCATGAACGTAGCTCGCATTGCGGCATTACGTGCAGGACTTCCGGTCGAAACCTCAGCGATGACCATCAATCGTTTTTGCTCTTCGGGTTTACAGGCCATTGCCTTGGCGGCTGACCGGATTCGCGGCGGCTCCGCGGAAGTCATCGTCGCTGGCGGCACCGAATCGATGTCTCTGGTGCCGATGGGTGGCAACAAAATCTCCCCAAATCCTTGGCTGGTCGATCACTGTCCCGACGCTTACATCAACATGGGACTCGGCACCGAGCACATTGCCCACAAATTTGCAATCGGACGCGAGCAAGCAGACCGATTCGCGGCGGCGTCCCACCAGAAAGCTCTAGCGGCCATTGCCGCGGGACATTTCAAAGACGAAACGGTCTCAGTGGAAGTGACGATCACCGCAGTCCCGAGCAATGGAAACGGGTGGTCAGCCAAATCCAAGACACCCGCAGCCATCACTCAAACTTTTATGTTTGATACCGACGAACTCCCTCGCGCGGACACCTCGCTGGAAGTCCTCGGCAAGCTCAAACCCGCATTCCATATGCAGGGCACCGTCACCGCCGGAAATAGCTCGCCCATGAGCGACGGCGCGGCGGCAGTCGTGCTGGTCAGCGACGCGCGGGCAAAATCGCTTGGCCTTCGGCCGCTGGCTCGCTTTGTTTCTTACGCTACGGCGGGCTGTCCCCCGGAGGAATTTGGCCTGGGACCGATTTTCGCAATTCCCAAGGCTTTACGGTTCGCGGGTCTCTCGCTCGATGACCTTGCCGTTATCGAACTGAACGAGGCGTTCGCAGCGCAATCTTTAGCCGTGATTCGGCAGGCGGGGCTGGACCAGTCCCGAGTCAATCCGAACGGCGGTGCGATCGCGCTGGGTCACCCTTTGGGCTGCACCGGGGCTAAGTTGACCGCAACGTTGATCCGCGATTTACAGCGTAAGAACGCGCGCTATGGCATGGTCACCATGTGCGTTGGTGGCGGTATGGGCGCGGCAGGCATTTTCGAACGACTTTCGTAAATGAACACCCTCGAATTCACTGCTCTGGTAGCCATGGGCTCGTTGCTTGCCGGATTTCTCGGGTCCCTCACCGGCCTCGGCGGCGGCGTCGTATTGGTTCCCTTGCTTACCCTGATTTTCGGAGTCGAGATT
>Ga0302219_10000913_pt1 | contig 12624 bp, 10 predicted proteins | sample II_Palsa_E1_2_FD_194569 | JGI IMG/M metagenome (GOLD analysis project Ga0302219, IMG submission 194569) | Peat permafrost microbial communities from Stordalen Mire near Abisko, Sweden - II_Palsa_E1_2 | ecosystem: Environmental > Terrestrial > Soil > Palsa > Peat permafrost | place: Sweden...
TGAAAGCGTCGTTTGGAATCGACAGAGTAAATTCGCGCGGCTCGGTCTGAGGCTCTCTAACGGTAAACGTATATTCGCGGACAGCCGGTTTGGATTGGAAACCGACGAATTGGACGATGATCTGCGACGTCATTTCGCTCCGGACAAAGTTCCGGCAGCCGCGGCGATTGCTGCAACCGTTTTCTTGACGCGCTTCGCTCGCTTGCGCTTGGGCGGAGTGCCTTCGGCAATTTCGACGACCATAATGCTGGTAACGAACTTCTTCATGCCGTGCAAATCGAAATCGATGGATGTGCGGTCGTGATCAGATTCCGTAATCACGCCCAAACCATACTGGAAGTGCTTGATATATTGTCCTTCGGGGAGAGCTTTCAACAGGGGCTCCTGAGACCGAAAAATCGTGTGCGAACAAAAAAAGAGGGCGAGCCGGTTTTGCCGACCCGCCCTACTTGACTAGAGGCTGGTGACGTTCGCAGCCTGCAGGCCCTTGGGGCCACGGGTAACTTCGAACTCAACCGCTTGGCCTTCGTTCAGCGACTTATACCCTTCCGCCTGAATCGCGGAAAAGTGGACGAAAACATCCTCGCCGGACTGGCGCTGGATGAATCCAAAACCCTTGCTGGCATTGAACCACTTTACTGTTCCTTGTTCTCTCACTGATGTACTTCCTTCTTTTTTAAGCTATTTGTGCTTCTCGACCGCCTCCAGCCGTAAAGCAAAAGAGGCCGCAAGTGTGAACTTGCAGCCCCTTCAATCGAATCTAAAGGTGTTACAAGAGCAACAAACGCAAATCAAGAATAGCACGCTTCAAGCGTTGAGCCTAGTGGAATTTTGGCGCCTGCTCGATGCAATCGATTCAGTTTGCTGCGCGATTGCCCGCAGCGAATGCGTGCACGGCTGCAAATCTTTTCTCGAGCCATGCACGTGCTTCTTCGGGATGGTAGTTGAAAGGTCCAAGTCCGCCACGGTACATAATCACGCCCGATTCATCGATAATGTAAATGCGTTCGGGCCAGGCGCCATATGCGAGGTCCGCGGTCTCTTGCATGTCATCCACGCTGATCGGCAAAGGGAAGTGGAAGCGCTGGATGAAATCGTTGGCGATCGCCACTCGCTGGACAAGCGTCTGCGGCTGCGGGTAACAAATGCTCTCGTCCACGTTGCTCTTCATCTGCCATTCGTCCTGCGGATGTGCTTCGCGAATATAGACGGTCAAAAAGTCCGCCTGAGCCTTGTAATCGTTGTAAAGATTTACGAGGTAGCCTACCTCGCGCCGGAATGGCGGTCAGGTATAACTTCCAAAAACCAGAACCAGAGGGCGCTGCCCGATGCGATCGCGTAGATAAAATGTGGTTTGCCCGTCGAGATTCATTAGGCGGACATTTGGGGCGCGTTCTCCGACACGCAAATCGCCGCGATGCCACTGCGGCAGCGCATAGCGCAGGAAGCCGTAAACATCGCGCGGCCCTCCCATAAAATGGCTTAGAACGCCGTAGCCGATCGCCGAGAGAAAGACAATTACCAGGATTGCCCACTTCCACCAACGCAAACGAACACCTCGCTTTTCTTGAATCGCACGATATCGTGCGCGGCCAATGGAGTCAATGCCGCGAACAATCGCACGCGCTCTCACGGAAATCCCAGCGCACGTTTTCAAAGAACTCACTTCGCAGGTTCGTATTGGCTATAATGCAGCCAGCCGCCACGGAGATCACTTGGGTCGCCCGAGAAAACAGAAGCACCGAGGGACAAGTTCTTTTGAATCTTGTTGGAGATACTTGGGGCGTCATCAACCGGCGGCAATTTGGGTCCTCGGGATTCTGCTTTTCCTCCTGGCGCTCGGGCCGCTCGTTGCGCAGAAAGCTTCTACTGTGGACGAGGTTCGAGCGCGCAAGGAAGAAACGAGTGCCCTCGTACGCCGGCGCGCTCAATGGTATTTCCGGCAGCGCGCTTCCATCCAAGGACACATCCCTAGTTCTTTCCGCCTGCAAGCTCTCGCCGAAAACGCAAGACTGATTCGCGCAGGAGGCACATTCACTAACCGTTTCTCGGCTACCGGCTTCGCGATTGCACCAAACATGAATCAGTGGACTTCGCTCGGGCCTCAACCCACAGTTAATACGCCCTTCTACGGAAATGTTTCGGGGCGAGTGACCGCGACGGCATCCGACCCGTGCGACACCACCGGCAATACAATCTACGTGGGCGGCGCAGATGGAGGCATTTGGGTGAGCTTCAACGCCTTGAGCCAAACTTCCTCCGCCTGGAAGCCGCTATCTGACAATCAGCCTTCGCTCTCCACGGGCTCGCTTTCATTGGACAGCTCCTCTTGCCATACGATCAACGGCCACAGCCAGAGCAACGCCATTTTTGCAGGCACTGGGGAGTCTAACTTCGCTCTCGACAATCTGTACGGTGCCGGGGTCCTGCGCTCCACGGATGGCGGACAAACGTGGCAGCAAGATTCAACGTTTGTGGGAAGTTCGGCAAGCAGCATGAACGCAAGCGGCCCTTATATAGCAAAGATCGCGGTTCAACCGGGCCGATCGAATCCAGTATTGTTGGCTGCGATTCAGGGAACAGATTTTTCTTCCGGCGGAACTCTCCTCTCGGGGATATGGCGCTCCACTGACGCCGGCCAACATTGGGTTCGCGTTCAGCCGGACGGCGGAGGAGCGACCGGCGCCCCCTTCAATCCTGGTACGGACGTCGTGTTCGATTCCAGCGACTCGTCAGGGAATACGGTCTACGCGGCGCTCGGCGATCCCAACGGAGATTCTGATTCGAAAGCGTCGTGCTCTGCGCCCCCATGTAATGGCGTTTATGTTTCAGCGAACGCGGGCAGCACTTGGAGCAGAGTTTCCGGGCTCGATGCCGCTTCCGATCCCGCCGCATATGGGCTGATTTCGCTTTCGGTCGCTCCGGGAGCTTCGCCTTCCACCTCGAAGCTCTATGTAGCTATCGCGGATTCCTCGAATCTTCAAAATCCGTCCAGCTCTCTTCTCGGAGTTTTGAAAGGAACGGGAATTGGAGCCAATGGCGCCGGCGGGACGTGGACCAACATATCGAGTACTTCGGGCTTGCCCGACTTCTGCACGCCGCAATGTTTCTATGACATGCAGATTGCCGCTGTTCCATCATCGTCCGAAGTCGTTTTCGTCGGCGGATCCGCGCAGCCCCCCGGCGTCGGCAAGTCTTCGATTTTTCGTTCAATGGATGGCGGCAATTCCTGGGCTGATTTCTCGGTGGATGGCAGTGGAAACAATACTTCTACCCATGTGGACGTGCACGCATTCAGCTTCGCAACTGGCGCCGGCGCGCAGGTTCTCGCGATGTTCGTCGGAAACGATGGCGGAGTTTGGGCTTCACAGGACGCCTTCGATCCCGCAACAGCCAGCGGCAACCAGCATTGGGCCGACTTGAATACGAATACCGGAAACCCGAATACTTCGCTCAACATTACGCAGTTTTATCCGGGCGTTTCGATTAGTCCGGTGAGCGACCAAACGATTTATGGCGGCACTCAAGGCAACGACGCTCAGCAGTACAGCGGCTCGCTTGCCTGGAGCGATACCGAAGCCTGCCCGTACGATGGCGGCTTTACTGCGATCGATCAGCAAGTGCCGACGACAATCTACGTAGCGTGTTCGTATCTGGGTGGTCCCGGCACTCTGAATAAGAATGTTCTGAATGGCGTCCCTGGAACTGACGGAGTCAATTGGGCTGCAATTGACTTCAACAATGGAATTGATTTTGGCGACAACGCTGATTTTATTCCTCCCCTTGTTATCGACGCGAGGAACAGCCAAAACCTTTACTTCGGTACTTATCGTCTTTATCAAACTACCAACGCTGGAGGAAGCTGGAGCCCTATTACAAGTGATCTGACTAGTGACAACAGTGAAAATTTCATCACGACCATCACTGTCGCACCTTCCGATTCGACTGCGTTATATGTGGGAACTTCCGACGGCCTAATCTGGGAAATCTCCGACGCTCTCTCAAACTCGATAAACGTTCACAAAGTCAGCCAATCGAATTTGCAGCCCACGCGGTTCGTAACGGCGATTGCGGTTGATCCTTTGAGTCCGCAATCTGCCTTTGTCACTTATTCAGGCTTTTCCTGTCCGGGCGTATCCGGCTGCGACGGGCTAGGTCACATATTTTTCACGAAGAGCTCTGGCGCTTCGTGGACGAAAGTCGATGGCAATCTTCCCGACATTCCAGTAAACAGCATCGTGATCGATCCGGCGGACACATCCGATAACACGATTTACGTGGGCACAGACTCTGGCGTTTACGCGACCGCGAATGCTACGGCGGGCTCCGGAACAACCTGGAGCGTGCTCAGCGGCGGACTGCCGAATTCCGAAGTGCTCTCGCTCAACCTCAGCAAGATATCCCACACGCTCATTGCAGCCACTCACGGTCGCGGGATGTGGAGTTTGCTGCTTCCGAATCTTACGACGTCTGATGACTTCAGCTTCGGCACCGTAAGTCCGGCAAGCCAGACGGTCAGCTCAGGCGGGACGGCGAATTACGTTGTGCCCATAAGTCCCGCGGGGAATGTCGGAAGCCCGGTTACATTGTCGTGCAGCGGTTTGCCCGCCGGAGCCACGTGTATCTTTACTCCGAATCCTGCTACGCCCGCGGCCGGCGGAACAAACGTTGCTCTCGCGATCGCGGTGCCATCTTCGGCGATTGCTCCATTTAGGCTCACAACGCCGGGCTTTACATCCACACTTTACCGATTGCCGTTGGTCGTCCTAATTCTCGGTTTCGTATCACTTCTTCTTGTCTCGAAACAATTACTTCGCACGCCCCGGTTCGCAGTTGCGTTTACTTGCGTCGCAATATTTTTGGTTCTGGTTTCTATGTCGGCCTGCGGCGGGGGAAGCGGAGGGGGCGGCGGTGGTCAAGGACAGGCATTTCAGATTGAAATCATGGGTTCTTCAGGCAACACCTTCCAACATTCAACCACTGTGCAACTCATCGTTAACTAGATATCGATTTGCCGCGGGTGTTTTCGTAGCGCCGGTTTGTCCTGCGCGAAGCCAAAGGGAGTCTCGTCGGCTCTTTTAGGAACGGCGCTTATAGCATCTGCCGGAGAACGTACTGCAGGATCCCGCCGTGTTGGTAGTAAGCAAGTTCGAAAGGCGTATCCACGCGCGTGATTGCCGCGAATGTTTTTTCAGCGCCGTTCGCACTCCGCGCGCGCACTTTCATCTTCTTTCGCGGCTCGAAATTGTGCGCCAGACCTTCAATATCAAAAAGTTCCAGTCCCGTGAGCCCCAGAGTTTTTAGATTCTGGTCCGGCAAAAATTCAAGCGGAAGGATTCCCATGCCAACCAGGTTGCTCCGGTGTATACGTTCAAAGCTTTCCGCCAGCACTGCGCGAACGCCGAGCAAGGCGGTTCCCTTGGCGGCCCAGTCGCGTGAAGAACCGGAGCCATATTCTTTGCCGGCGAACACGATCAGTGGGATGTGTTCATCGTGGTATTTCATCGCGGCGTCATAGATGGCCATTTTCTCGCCGCCGGGCTGGTGAATGGTCCACCCGCCTTCGGTGCCGGGAGCGAGCAGATTACGCAAGCGGATATTCGCGAACGTCCCGCGCATCATCACTTCGTGGTTGCCGCGGCGCGCGCCATACGAATTAAAATCCTTGGGTTGAACGCCGCGCGAAATTAAATATTTTCCGGCCGGCGTATCGGCAGGGATCGAGCCAGCGGGAGAAATATGATCGGTGGTCACGCTGTCCCCCAGCACGGCGAGCGCGCGCAGGCCGGTCAAATCTTTCAGGGCAACTGGTTTCCGCGGCATGTCCTGAAAGAAAGGCGGATGATTGATGTATGTGGATTTCGAATCCCAGGCGTAGAGATCGCCTTCGGGAATCGGCAGCGCCCGCCAATGCTCGTCACCTGTGTACACGTCAGCGTACTCTTTCCTGAACATCTCACTGGAAACGGACGAACGCATGGTGGCCTCCACTTCCGCGGGCGTGGGCCAAATATCACGCAGATAGACCGGCTTGCCTCCCTTGTCCTTGCCGAGTGATTCGTTCACGATGTCGAAATCCATTCGGCCCGCCAGCGCATACGCGACAACCAGAGGCGGCGAGGCCAGATAATTCGCGCGGCAAAGCGGATTGATTCGCCCCTCGAAGTTACGATTGCCACTCAGCACGGAAACCGCTAGGAGATTATTGTCCTTGATTGCCTTGCTGATCGGATCGGAGAGAGGACCGCTATTGCCGATGCATGTAGTGCAGCCGTAGCCAACTAGGTTGAAGCGCAGCGATTCGAGAAAAGGCGTCAATCCAGCCTTAGCCAGGTAATCAGTGACAACTTTAGATCCTGGCGCAAAACTAGTTTTCACCCATGGTTTGGAGCTTAGGCCGCGCTCGACCGCTTTTTTCGCCAGCAGGCCGGCGCCCAACATCAGGGATGGATTTGAAGTATTGGTGCAACTGGTGATTGCGGCGATCACCACCGAGCCGTCGCTCAATTGGAAATGATCGCCATTGTTTTGCACGCTAACCGACTTTGGTGCAGCTCCCAAAGATTTTTCAAACGAGCTCTTCGCGTCCGTTAGAAATACGCTGTCTTGCGGCCGCTTGGGACCAGCCATCGTGGGAACCACAGTCGCGAGATTGAGTTCCAGGCGATCGGAAAAGATGGGATCGGGTGTGGCATCCGTGCGGAAAAGGCCCTGCTCCTTCGTGTACGCTTCGACCAGCTTTACCTGTTCTTCGCTTCGCGCGGTAAATCGCAGGTAAGCGAGCGTTTCCGCGTCCACAGGAAAGAAGCCCATGGTTGCGCCGTATTCCGGCGCCATGTTGGCGATCGTGGCGCGGTCGGGAAGCGTGAGACTCGAAAGCCCGGTGCCGTAGAACTCCACGAATTTTCCGACCACACCTTTTTTGCGCAACATGTGCGTCACGGTAAGGACAAGGTCCGTCGCCGTTGCGCCTTCCGGCAAACGGCCGTACAGTTTGAAACCGATCACGGCGGGAATCAGCATGGAGAGCGGTTGGCCCAACATCGCGGCTTCCGCTTCGATTCCGCCCACGCCCCAGCCAAACACGCCAAGCCCGTTCACCATAGTCGTATGTGAATCAGTACCGACCAACGAGTCAGGGAACGCGACCCAAGCGCCGTCCTCTTTCTCTCGAAAAACGACACGCGCCAGGTATTCGAGATTTACTTGGTGGCAAATACCGGTGTCCGGTGGAACGACCTTGAAATTCCGGAACCCTTTCTGGCCCCAGCGCAGAAACGCGTAACGTTCGATATTGCGCTGCATTTCGAGTTCGGCATTGAACGCGAAAGCCCCCGTGGTGCCAAACTTATCCACCTGCACGGAGTGGTCAATCACCAGCTCAGCCGGTAGCAACGGATTAATTTTCTTCGGATCGCCGCCGAGCGTCCGCATGGCCTCGCGCATGGCCGCTAGATCGACCACGGCAGGCACGCCGGTAAAATCCTGCAGCAGGACTCGCGCGGGCATAAACGAAATTTCTTTTTCCGTGGCGCCTTCCGCGCTCGATGGATCCCAGCCCGCCAGCGCGCGAATATCGTCCGCGAACACGAATCGCTCGTCTTCGTGCCGCAACAAATTTTCCAGCAGGACTTTCAGAGAGAATGGCAGACGCGCGACATTTCCCACGCCGGCGCGTTCAAGCGCGCTCAAACGATAAATTTCAGACGATTCATCGCCGGAGCGCAATGCCGAGCGCGTGGAAAAAGAATTTTTCGATGTGCGGCTCATGCGCGAATAAGTTCTCCTGTTATGGATTCGGTTCCCATTTTAGCGTATTCCCACTATGTGAGCGGCCGATTCGCAGAAATATTGAGCCTAATGTTTCGGTGGCACGTAACTTTCGGGCAGCTTCGAACCTTCCCCGAAGAAAAACATTTCCATTTGTTCTTCCATCACCTTCATTCCGTTGGGATCGAGCGGATTCAAGCGGAATTCGTTCATAATCATTTTGGAATGCTCCACCCACAACTTCCATGCTTCCTTCGAAACATTGTCGTAAACGCGCTTTCCGATTTCGCCCTTCCACGGAATACGGTCAAGCCCCGGCATCTCTTTGCCGAATTTAACGCACTTCACCATGTGTACACCTTGAGTCGCAGGCTGGGCGGCTGTCCCCGCGCTATCCGAACGCTTCTCGTCTGCCATGAAGCCTCCTCTGAAATGTCCTGTAATTGAAGATACTTCAACGGCGGGATAAATTCCAGCTAGCGCGGCAGGTTCACCGGCAGGCCGCCAGATGAGAGCAACGCATACCAATAATTATGGTAGGCTCTTTCGGAAAGTTTTTGGGATTGAGAAAGAGAAACGCTCGCTCGGCTGCGAGCGCCGAACCTCAGGGAGACTATGGTGACTGCCCAAGCATCAGAAACTACTGAAAAGCCGCGGGTTGACGCTTACTATTGCGAAGTCCCTTCTCAGCCCTGCGCCATCGTAATGTTTGGAGCTTCGGGCGACCTGGCGCAGCGAAAACTTCTGCCTGCGCTCTACGACCTTGCTTTCCATGCTTGTCTTGCACCGCGATTTCGTTTGGTGGGATTTTCGCGGACAAAAATGGACGATGCCGAATTCCGGCGCAAGTCGGCTGAGGCACTCACAAAAGCCAAGGCGCCGGAGGCTAACGATAACAAGCGCGGTGAATTCCTAGAACATCTTCAGTACTTTGCCGGGGATTATGACGATCCGGAAGCATTTCGCCGTCTTGCGGAGCGCCTAGACGCGCTTGACAGCGAGGCTCAACTCGGCGGCAATCGCCTTTTCTATCTCGCCACTCCTCCGGAAATCTATTTGAAAGTTATCGAGCAGCTGGGAAAGGCTAATCTCGCCCGCCCCAAGTCCGACAAGTCGTGGACGCGGGTCATCATCGAAAAACCGTTCGGACGGGATCAAGCCTCAGCGCGCGAGCTGAACGAAAAGGTCCTGAGCGTCTTCGACGAATCCCAGGTTTACCGCATCGATCATTACCTGGGTAAAGAGACAGTCCAAAACCTGCTGGTCTTCCGTTTTGGCAATGGGATCTTCGAACCTTTGTGGAACCGCAATTACATCGATCATGTGCAGATTACCGCCGCAGAATCTTTGGGAGTCGAGCGCCGCGCGGCGTTTTACGAATCTGCCGGAGCAATGCGCGACATGATTCAGAGCCACGTGCTCCAGCTCACGTCTCTCGTTGCCATGGAATCGCCGGCTACGTTTGACGCAACTTCCGTGCGTAACGAAAAGATCAAAGTGCTGCAATCGATTCGGCCGTTCACTCCCGACGCCATTTGGAAATACGTGGTCCGAGGGCAGTACGCTGCTGGGCAGGAAGATGGAAAACCGGTGGTGGGTTATCGCCAGGAGCCGGGAGTCAAGCCGGATTCTCCGACGGAGACTTTCGTCGCGATGAAGCTTCTGGTGGATAACTGGCGTTGGAGCGGCGTTCCTTTTTATTTGCGCACAGGAAAACGTTTGAAGAAAGGGATCAGCGAGATCGTCATCCAATTTAAGCCGGCCCCGCACAAGGTTTTTCGCGGCGAGAGCACCGAACTCAATTCCATCGTCCTCAATATCCAGCCTGACGAGGGGATTTCGCTTTCTTTTGGAGCGAAAGCGCCGGGCGGCCAAATGCATATTTCGCCAGTAACAATGGATTTTCAGTACCGCGCCACTTTCGGCGGGGTTTCGCGCGAAGCTTACTCCACGCTCATTAATGATTGCATTCGAGGAGACGCTACGCTTTTCGACCGCGCCGACAGCGTTGAGGCGGCCTGGGCTCTCGTCGATCCCATTTTGAAAGCTTGGCAAGATGCTTCCGCGCCCCCTTTTCCGAATTATCCCGCCGGCAGCGAAGGTCCGCGGGCCGCGGATGATTTGGCAGTTTCTGAAGGTCGGCACTGGCGCCCGTTGTAAGGCTTTTTGCGCGCAGAATTCTCATGCGTTTCGTAATCAGTTCGATATAGATTCGGCTTTCATAGAACGCGGTGGAGGGGTTCGATGATTCTTGCGGGAGACTTGGGAGGAACCAAGTCAAATCTCGGGCTATTCGACGTGCAGCGCGAGAAACTCGTGTGCGTGGCGCGCAAGCGCTTCGCGAGCAGCGAACATTCCGGCCTGGAAGAGATCATCAGTCTCTTTTTGAGCGGCACGGGCGCCAAAATTACGCACGCCTCTTTTGGAATCGCCGGCCCGGTGGTGAACAATCGAGTGCGTGGCACGAACCTGCCGTGGGTCGTGGACGGCGCCTCGGTCGCGAAACATCTGGGCCTCGCGTATGTGCGCTTGCTGAACGACCTCGAAGCGTCCGCCTACGGTATTGAAGTTCTCGAGCCGCAGGACATTGAAACTATTTACGCCGGAGTTTCAACTCCTCAAGCAACTCAAGTAATCATCGCCGCAGGAACCGGCCTGGGCGAAGGCGTATTGTTTTGGGACGGCAAGCGCCACTTGCCGATGGCTACCGAATCTGGCCATTCCGACTACTCCCCGAACACGGCGCAGCACGCCGATCTGTGGAAATTCATTAAGCAGCGTGAAGAATTCGTGAGCGCTGAAGCCATCCTGTCCGGTCGAGGTTTTTTTCGCGTGCATGAGTTCCTGAACCCTTCCGTGCGCCATCCCGGTTTTGACGATCATTCCGTGGATCCCGCGCCCGAAATCACCCGCCGCGGCCTTTCTGGTGAGTGTCCTGTGTGCGTGGCAACACTGGATTTGTGGGTCGAAATCTACGGCTCCGAAGCAGGGAACCTGGCTCTCCGCAACGTCGCGCGCGGCGGAATTTACATCGCCGGAGGAATCGCGGTTAAAGTTTTGCCCAAGCTGAAGAATGGCCGCTTCGCAGCAGCCGTGAAACACAAAGAGAAGCTCGCCGACTTCCTCGCCCAAATTCCGATCCGCGTCATTCTGAACGAAGAGCTTCCGTTGATCGGTGCCGCCAATGTCGCCTGGAAAAGTCCATAAACGACAAAGCTCGCTTCCCGAGTATGAAAAGGTTCGGTATTCAGAGATACCCAAATTCTCATTTTCCCTTTCGTGCACCTTGACAAATGACCCATCGAGGTCTAAGAAATAGGGGTCGCCGATTCTTGAAAGGATGCGGAGGTCCCTTCGATGCAGACGTCCCGCAGAGACTTCTTTAAGGTAGCGGCTGTCGGCGGTGTTGCCGCCACAATCTTTGGATTCGACCTCAAGCCCGCCTACGCCCAACTCAAAGAGTTAAAGATTGCACGCGCTGCCGAAACGCGCTCAACGTGTCCTTACTGCGCCGTGGGCTGCGGCGTTCTCATTTACACCATCGGCGACAAGGCCAAGAACGTCACGCCGCAAGTGATCCACGTCGAAGGCGACCCCGATCATCCTACCAACCGCGGGACGCTGTGCCCGAAGGGCTCTTCGCTAGAACAGGACATGCTCAATCCGCGGCGGCTGACGAAGCCGCAAGTACGAAGGCCTGGTGCGACCGACTGGCAGGATATTTCCTGGGACACGGCGCTAAATGAGATTGCGCAATGGACCAAGAAAACCCGCGACGCGTCGTTCGTGGAAAAGGATGCGAACGGCCGCACCGTGAATCGGTGCGAAGGAATATCCTTCATCGGCGGCTGCACGGATACAAACGAATTCAATTATTTGGTAGTGAAAGCAATGAGGAGTCTGGGCTTGGTGTATTTAGAAAACCAAGCCCGTGTTTGACACGGCCCCACGGTCTCAAGTTTGGGACCAACGTTTGGACGCGGGGCGATGACGAATGGCTGGATCGACATCAAGAACACCGACATGATGTTGATCATGGGCGGCAATCCGGCCGAAAACCATCCCTGCGGATTCAAGTGGGCGATGGAGGCCAAGCGCAACCGCAACGCCAAGCTGATTTCCGTAGATCCGCGCTTCACCCGCACCTCCGCTACTGCCGACCTCTTCGTCCAGATTCGCGCCGGCACTGACATCGCATTCCTCGGCGGGCTGATTCGCTACGCTATCGAGAACAATCGGTACGCGAAGGAGTATCTGGTCAATTATACGAATGCCGCGTTCATCGTTAAGGAAGGTTTCAAACTTCCCGAGGATGGCTTGTACTCCGGGTTTAACTCCGGGTCGGGCACTTACGACAAGACCACCTGGAATTATCAGGAGGGCGGAGACTTCAGCGGCAAAACGGACGCTCCCGCGACTCCGACACACGCGGCCGCCGCGGCGGCATCTTCCGCGGGCGCTGCCTCGGGTCACGCTCCCGAACCGGCGCCAGGGAAGCCCGCTGGGCCGGCGCCACCTCCGGTTCTGCCGCCGAACGTCGCATACGATTTGACCCTTCAGCATCCGCGCTGCGTCTTTCAACTGATGAAGCAGCAATATTCGCGGTACACCCCGGAAGCCGTCGAGCGCATCACCGGTATCCCCAAGGAACAGTACCTGAAGGCTATTGAACTGTTTACGTCCGTCCGCAAAGACGGCGACATGAAAAAAGTCGCGACGATCATCTACGCTGTCGGCTGGACGCAGCATACCTTCGGAACGCAAATCATCCGAACCGCCGCGATGATTCAACTTCTGTTGGGCAACGTGGGAAGAGCCGGTGGCGGTGTGAACGCGCTCCGCGGCCATTCAAAT
>Ga0302219_10000927_pt1 | contig 12562 bp, 9 predicted proteins | sample II_Palsa_E1_2_FD_194569 | JGI IMG/M metagenome (GOLD analysis project Ga0302219, IMG submission 194569) | Peat permafrost microbial communities from Stordalen Mire near Abisko, Sweden - II_Palsa_E1_2 | ecosystem: Environmental > Terrestrial > Soil > Palsa > Peat permafrost | place: Sweden...
TGGGCCGACCGGCCGAGGCGAAGCCGTGGAGCGAATACCGGGCGATCTTCCTCACCGACAAGCGCATCGACGATGGCATCGCGTTCTACACCGATCACCGCGCCTTGCTCGAGCGGATCGCCGACCAGTACGGCGTGGCGCCCGAGTACATCGTGGCGATCATCGGCGTGGAGACGTCGTACGGCCACGTCACTGGCAAGTACAAGGTGCTCGACGCGCTGGTCACGCTGGGGTTGTATTACCCGCCGCGCGCAAAGTTTTTCCGGCAGGAGTTGAAGACGCTGCTGGAGCTGCCGGATAACCAGCTGGCTGGTCCGGTGGACACCCTCACCGGCTCCTATGCCGGCGCGCAGGGCTGGGGCCAGTTCATGCCCGACAGCATTCGCGACTACGCGGTGGACGCCGATGGTGACGGCCGCATCGACCTGCAGAACTCGCTGCCCGACATCTTTGCCAGTGTGGCCAACTATTTTGCGAAGCACGGCTGGGCGCGCGGTGGCCAGGTCGCCGCACGCGCGCAACCGGATGCCGCAGCGGAGATTGTCGACCCGAAGGACGCGACGCCGCAGTGGCCGCTGGAGCAACTGGAGGCATGGGGTTACGCGCCGATGCAGACGTTGAACCCAGGTCAGCCGAGCAGCCTGCAGACCTTGCAGGGCATCGATGGCCCGGAGTACTGGTTCACGTTCCAGAATTTCTACGTGATCACCCGCTATAACCGCAGCCCGCTGTACGCGATGGCGGTTAATCAGCTGGCGCAGGCGATCGCCGCGGGTGTGCGGCAAGCGGATCTGGAGCGATGACAGGGCGCCGCTGCGTCCCAGCGGCTTTGCGGGCAGCCCTGCTGCCAGTGGCGGTGGCGCTGCTGTTGATCGGGTGCAGCAGCAACAAGCCGCGGCCTGCGCGTAGCGCATCGCCCGGTTATGGCCATGCATCGCCGGGCTCAGCCTCGGGCTCGGCGTCGAGTGGCGGCGGCAGCGCCCCGTTCAGCGACGACATCAGCAAATCCCAGGACAGCCGCTATCGCGACGGCAGCGACAGCGTGCCGGATGGTCCGCCACCGGATATCAGCAAGCTGGTCGAGCCGGTACCGAAACTTGAGCCGCATTCGCTGTATGGCAACAAATCGCCGTATACGGTGCTCGGCCAGACCTACAGCGTATTGCCGTCGGCGCGCGGTTATGACGAGCGCGGTATCGCCTCGTTCTACGGCAACAAATTCCACGGTTACAAGACATCCAGTCTCGAAAACTACGACATGTACGCGTTCAGCGCGGCCAGCAAGACGCTGCCGTTGCCCAGCTATGCGCAAGTCACCAACTTGCAGAACGGCAAGACGGTAATCGTGCGGATCAACGATCGCGGCCCGTTCCACCAGGATCGAGTGATCGATCTGTCCTACGTGGCCGCGGTGAAGCTGGGTATCTGGCCCAAGGGCACCGGGCTGGTCGAGGTGCGCGGTATCGATCCGGGCCAGCCGTTGCAGGAACTGCCGCCGCCAGCAGTGGTCACAAGTGGAAATCCGGGAATCTATCTGCAAGTGGGCGCTTTTGCCGACGCAGACAACGCCGAGCGGGTCGCTCAGCGCCTGCGCCAGGCGAACTTTGCGCCGGTCCAGGTGATCCAGGCGCAAGTCAATGGCCGCAATGTCCGCCGCGTGCGAGTCGGGCCGTTGGCTGACGTGGACAGCGCTGACCAGATCACCGCCCGGATCGAAGATATGGGTCTGCCCCGACCACAGGTCGCGGTAGACTGAGCGGTATTTATCATGCTGGCGCCCCTCCACCGGCATTCAAAAACTGGACTGAACACAACGATGAATCTTTTCCGCCGCATCCTGCTTCCCTTTGCCGCCACCACCTTGCTGCTCGGCGTAGCTGTCGCCCAGACGACACCGCCGGCACCGCCGCACCCTGTCGCCGTGCCGCGGCCGGTGGTGCCCGAGGCGCCGGTGCCGCCGCCGCCGGATGTGGACGGCAAGAGCTGGGTGTTGATGGACTACGCCACCGGCCAGATCCTCGCCAGTAAAGATCCTGACCTGCGCGTGGAACCGGCCTCGATCACCAAGATCATGACCGACTACGTGGTCTCGGCCGAAGTCGCCAACGGCAAGATCCACATGACCGATCCGGTCACCATCAGCGAACGCGCCTGGCGCGGCGGTGGTGCCGGTACCGACGGGTCCACCAGCTTCCTCAAGCTCGACAGCCAGGTGCCGCTGAAGGATCTGCTGTACGGCCTGATCATCCAGTCCGGCAACGATGCCGCGATCGCACTGGCCGAACACACGTCCGGCACCGAGGACGCGTTTGCCGGGTTGATGAACGCGTATGCCAAGCAGCTCGGCATGGTCAACTCGAACTTCGAGAATGCCTCCGGTTACCCGATCGCGAACCACTACACCACCGCGCACGACGTGGCGATCATGTCGCGCGCGCTGATTCATGATTTCCCGGAAGACTACGCGATCTCCGCGATCAAGCAGTTCGAATGGAATGGCATCAAGCAGGGCAACCGCAACACCTTGCTGTGGCGCGACCCGAGCGTGGACGGCATCAAGACCGGCCATACCGCGGCTGCCGGCTTCTGTCTGGCCGCCTCGGCCAAGCAGGGCGACTCGCGCATGATCGCAATCGTGATGGGCGCCAGCACCGAGAAGGCGCGTGCCGATTCGGCGATGGCGCTGCTCAGCTACGGTTTCCGCTTCTACGAGACGCACAAGCTGTATGACGCCAGCAAGCCGCTGGCCACACCGCGGCTGTGGAAGGGCGCCGCGAACCAGTTGTCGCTCGGTGTCGCCGAGGACGTTCTGGTCACGGTCAAGCGCGGTGATTACGAGCAGCTCAAGGCGGTCATGGATATCCCGGCGACGCTGATCGCGCCGTTCACCAAGGGCCAGCAGGTCGGCACGCTGCGCATCACACTGGCCGGTCAGCCGGTGCAGACGGTGCCATTGGTCGCGCTGAACGATGCGCCGCAGGGCGGCTTCTTCTCGCGTTTGTGGGATAGCATCATGCTGTGGTTCCACAGCAGCAAGGGCACCACCGAAACGGCCCCAGCGACGAAGTAATCAGCTATCAAGCGGGTCGAAGTAGCCAGGCACGAGCGGGTATCAGCTAATCGACCCGAAGTGGCGGGCCCAAAATGACGGGCCCGCAGCCATGGGTCCGGATGGGCGTGCAGCAATGGACCCGTAACAATGGACACGAAGTAATGCAACCGATCGACTTCAGCAAAGCGAAGCAGGACGGCCAGGGTTTTCAGTTCCCCGGCGAGTTCGAGATCACCGCGGTAGGTAACGCCAGCGCGAACCTGCCGACCCATGTGCCGCAGATGCTGGAGCGCGCCGGCCTGCATGTGCTGCACGAAAGCGTGCGCCACCGACAGTCCGCCGCCGGCAATTTCGTCTCGGTCACGGTGAGCTTTCGCTGTGAAAACCGTGAGCAGTACGAGGCGGCGCACACCGCCCTGCGCGACAGTCCGGACATCCGCTACACGCTTTAACTTCCTTCTGTGCCGAAATGCATCTTGCGTGATCGGCCTGCCGGCACAATAAAGCGTGCACCGGGCGCGCTTTCGCCCGAATCCCAGGTTCCCCCATGTCGTTGCCGTTAAAAATCCGTCGCCTTGGCCGCCAGCCGTACGAGCCGGTATGGCGGGCGATGAGTGCATTCACCGACAACCGGGTGGCGGACACGGTCGATGAACTATGGCTGCTGGAGCACGACCCGGTGTTCACCCTCGGCCAGGCCGGCAAGATGGAGCACGTGCTGGTGCCGGGCGATATCCCGGTGGTTCCGGTGGATCGCGGTGGCCAGGTCACTTATCACGGCCCCGGCCAGATCGTCGGTTATCCGTTGATCGACCTGCGCCGCGCCGGGGTGAGCGTGCGCGAGTTGGTCAATAAAATCGAGCAGTCGATCATCGATACGCTGGCGCATTGGGACATCGATGCCGCACGAGTGGAGGGCGCCCCCGGCGTCTACGTCGGTGCCGCCAAAGTGGCCGCGCTCGGACTACGCGTGCGACGCGGCTGCAGTTTTCACGGCCTGGCGCTCGATGTGAACATGGATCTGGAACCGTTTAACCGCATCAATCCTTGCGGTTACAAGGGTTTGGCCATCACACAAATGGTAGACTTGGGTGGTCCGTCGCGACTGGCGGAGGTCGAAGATGTGCTGATCGGCGAATTCTGCCGTCAGTTCGGGTTCGATGCCGAGCCCGCCGCCCCCGTTCTTCCTGAACTCCCCGCTCGCGTAGCGGTCTAGGCTTTGCCGACATGAGCGATACCAACGTCTCCCCCTCGAAAGTCATCCCGATCAGCGTTGTCGCTGGGATTCCTGCTGCCGAAAAGCAGGTCGGTAACGACAAGATTGCGCTCAACCGGGCGGGCTTCGACACGGCTGTGCCGACGCTGCGTAAGCCCAGCTGGATTCGTGTGCGGCTGCCGCAGGGCAACGCCGTGCAGCAGCTTAAGGCGCGCTTGCGTGAGAACGCGCTGGTGACGGTTTGCGAAGAAGCTTCGTGCCCGAACATCCATGAGTGCTTCAGCAAGGGCACTGCCACGTTCATGATCCTGGGTGAAGTGTGCACCCGCCGCTGCTCGTTCTGCGACGTGGCGCATGGCCGCCCGCAGCCGCCTGATGCACTGGAACCGGCGCGTCTGGCCGAGACGATCCGCGACATGCGCCTGCGCTACGTGGTGATCACCTCGGTCGATCGCGACGACCTGCGCGACGGCGGCGCCGAGCATTTCGCCTCATGCATCCGCGCCGTGCGTCATGCCAGCCCGAATATCCGGATCGAAATCCTCACGCCCGATTTTCGTGGCAAGGGTCGCATGGAGCGCGCGCTGGAAGTGCTCAAGGATTTCCCACCGGATGTGTTCAACCACAACCTGGAAACCGTGCCGCACCTGTACCGCGAAGTGCGTCCGGGCGCCGACTACCAGTGGTCGCTGGATCTGCTCAAGCGCTTCAAGGCGCAGCACCCCGAGGTACCGACAAAGTCCGGCATCATGCTGGGCCTGGGCGAAACCTGGGAGCAGGTGATCGAGACGATGGGCGATTTACGCGCCCATGACGTCGAGATGATCACTATTGGCCAATACCTGCAGCCCACGGCACACCATCATCCGGTGATGCGCTACTGGACTCCCGAAGAATTCGAAGCGTTGCGCGAAGCTGGTGAGGCGATGGGTTTCCATCACGTCGCCTCCGGTCCGCTGGTACGTTCGTCCTATCACGCCGATCTGCAGGCCCATGCAGCCGGTATCACCGAGTCGACCTGAGAACATTCATGAAATTCCGCCCACTGCTGGCCTTGCTGCTTGCTCTTTCCCTGACTGGCGTCTACGCACAGTCAGCGGCTGACCTTGGTTCCGGCGACCAGAGTCGCAAGGCCTCGGTGTGGCCGCTCACCCCCACCACCAGCGAAGCACAGGCCGCGCAGCTGTCGGCGCGATTCCTGACCCGTTTCCACTACGACGCGCAGCCGCTCGACGATGCGATGTCGGCGCGGATCTACAAGGCCTACTTCAAGCTGATCGATGGCGAGAAAGTATTCTTCACCCAGGCTGACATGGCCAAATTCGAGCCGCTCAAGACCAAGCTCGACGGCGCGATCTGGAATCAGGATCTTTCGGCACCGTTCTCGATCTTCAACTTGTATGTGCAGCGCGCAGTTGAGCGCATGACCTATGCACGCGAGCTGCTCAAGAAAGGCTTCGATTTCACCACCAACGAAAGCTACACGTTCGACCGCAAGGATGCCGACTGGCCGAAAGACCAGAATGAGCTGAATGACCTGTGGCGCAAGCGCACGATGAACGACTGGCTGCGTCTCAAGCTGGCCGGCCAGAGCGACGACGACATCCGCAAGACGCTGGACAAGCGCTACGCCGGCTATATCGATCGCGTGAAGCAGCTCGATGGTGAGGACGCGTTCTCGACCTTCATGACCGCGTACGCCGAAACCACTGACCCGCATACCGACTATCTGAGCCCGCGCGCGGCGGAGAATTTCGACATCGAGATGAAGTTGTCGCTGGAGGGCATCGGTGCGGTGCTGCAGGCACGTGACGACTACACGCAGATCCGCGAGCTGGTGCCCGCTGGCCCGGCCAACCAGTCTGGCAAGGTGCATGTCGGTGACCGCATCCTGGGCATCGGCGAAGGCGAGACCGGCCCGATCGTCGACGTGATCGGCTGGCGCCTGGACGACGTGGTCAAGCATATCCGCGGCAAGAAGGACACCACCGTGCGGCTGGAAATCCTGCCGGCTGATGCTGGTCTGGATGGCAAGCACGAGATGGTCACGCTGGTGCGCAAGAAGGTCAGCATCGAAGAGCAGGCGGCCAAGAAAAAGATTGTCGACATCAAGGACGGCGACGTCACCCGCAAGATCGGCGTGATCGAGCTGCCGACGTTCTATTCCGACTTCGGTGCGCGCAGCGAAGGCGACAAGGATTACAAGAGCGCCACCCGCGACGTGGCCAAGCTGCTCGGCGAGCTCAAGGCTGCCGGTGTGCAGGGCGTGGTTGTGGATCTGCGCAACAACGGTGGTGGCTCGCTGGCCGAAGCGAATTCGCTGACCGGCCTGTTCATCGACAAGGGCCCGGTGGTGCAGGTGCGTGACGCCAAGGGCAAGATCGAAGTGGACGGCGACGACGATCCGGGCATGGCCTGGAGTGGTCCGCTGGCGGTGCTGGTCAACCGTGGCACAGCCTCGGCTTCGGAGATCTTCTCCGCTGCGATCCAGGATTACCATCGCGGCCTGATCGTCGGCGAGCCGACCTTCGGCAAGGGCACCGTGCAGAACCTGATCGACCTCGATCACTTCAGCAACGGCGACAGCGAAAAGCCGCAATACGGCGAGTTGAAGATGACCATTGCGGAGTTCTTCCGCATCAATGGCGGCTCCACCCAGTTGAAGGGCGTGACGCCAGATATCGAATACCCGAAGAATGGCGACGCGAAGGACTTCGGCGAATCGACCTACGACAACGCGCTGCCCTGGACGCAGATCGCTCCGGCCGACTACAAGCCCGTGGCCGACATGAATGCCTACATGCAGCAGTTGCAGCAGATGCATGATGCGCGCGTGGCGAAGTCGCCGGCGTGGAGCCTGATGCTGGACGAACTGACGCAGTACAAGACGATGCGCGACAAGACCTCGATCTCGCTGAACCTCGCCACGCGCGAAGCCGAGCGCAAGCAGCAGGATGCGATCCAGGCTTCTTTCCGTGCACGGCATAAGGCGATCGATGGCAGCGATGCTGCGCTGACCGACGAGGACAGTGCTCTTGATGACGGCCTCGACGCAAACGAGCGCAGCCTGAAGACCGAGCTGAAAGCCGAGAATGATGCGAAGAAGGCCAAGGATGTACCGCTCAACGAAACCGCGCACATCCTGTACGACGCGGTCGGCATGATCAAGGCTGATCCGAAGCTGGCCGCCGAGGTCTTGCCGTATGGCGGCAAGTTCTCGGATACCACCACGGCAGCGGTGCCGGCGTCACCGGCTCTCATGACGCACTGATCCATCCGTAATAGACGTCCAAAAGGGCAGCGCATGGCGCTGCCCTTTTTTATGGCTGACCATCCGGTGCCCATGCCGTCTGGACTCGCCAGCTTTCACGAAGCGCTTCAGTTCGGCGTGACAGGTATTTCGCAGGACTGATTGAAATCGCCGATCGCCTCGACCAGATCGGTTACGGCCGCACGCTCCACTTCGCTGAGATCGGGGTGCCAGCTGTCCAGGATCAGCACCACCCGCGTCTGCTCGCTGCGGTTCCACGCCTCATGTTCGTAGGTGTCGTCGAAGGTCACGCAGCGACCTTCCTGCCAGACGTGCTCCACCCCACCGACGCGGATGGCGCAATCGGGCGGGACAATCAATGGCAGATGGGTCACCAGACGGGTATTGGTGACGCCGGTGTGCGGCAGGATGTGCGTGCCCGGACTCAGTACGGAGAACAGCGTTTCCGGTGCATGGTCACGGATGCGCACCAGCGGCAGCGCATCGAGCAGGGCCGTCGTCTGCGGGCAGCGCGCGCAGTGTTCGTCATAGCGCTCGCCATGGCGATAGAAAAAGTACGCATCCCAGGCGGGCTCCTGATCGCTGGACGAACGCAGCATGCCCTGGCCGGCCGGTGCCGGGGTATGGCCAAGAAACGCCTCCAGCGACTGCCCCCCTGCCAGCACCGCGCGTAGTTCATCGCGCACCGTAGCGGTGGCGGCCTCCAGCGTTTCCAGCCAGGGGAAGTGCTTGCGTGGGTAGTACGGCTGACTGGCGATGTCGGGAAAATATAGAAACTTCGGTTTCTGTCGCGGGTCGGGAATATTCGCCGGCTGCTCGAAAAAATAGATGGCCAGGCTGCGTTCCACGCGCGTCAGCTCATCTGTACCGTAGCGCTCACGCAGCGGGTCCAGGGCATGGCGGAACAGATCATGGCGGCCCGCATTGGCGTAGTTCACCGCGTACTTGACCAGATGGCGCAGAGCCGGCGCGGTGGTCGCGTCGTCCAGCCAGCGGCCCAGTGCGCGCGCACTTTCGATGGCCATGAAATATGCCTTCAGTGCCTCGTGTGATTGCCCCAGCTGTTCCAGCGCCATACCCAGTTGCAGGCGTGCCACGAACATCCGCGGGGCCAGCGAAAGCGCGCATTGAAAGCTGGCGGCGGCTGCAGCGAAATCCCCCGCCGCCAATTGTGCCGAGGCAAGTTGGACCCAGACGGCCGGTTCGGCCCGTTGTACTTCTACGGCGATGCGCAGTCGTTGAATGGCTGCCGCATGCTCGCCCCGCACGGACTGGCGATCAGCCACAAACGTCAGCGCCTCCACATCCTGCGGTTGACGATCAAGCAGGCTCAGAAAGGACTTCTCAGCGGCGTCCAGTTCACCTTGCTGCGCATGCTGTCGCGCGATCGTGCGGTGTGTCTCCAGGGACTGCTCGGGTGTGCTGCTCATCGGCGCTCATTCGTCTCGTATGGAACTCTGTCGCAAAAAGCAACGAAACCGCGCGTAGCCATCATACGCGGGACAACGCGCCAATCCGGTCAGCCGGGCGTCTGTGCGGCCAAGGTTGATTGGCGTAGAGCGTCACTCGGCATAGCCCAGTCGCTGCATGATGGGACGCAGTGTCGGCAGCACCGGCTCGAACATGGCGCGGTAGGCATGCCAGCGATTAACTGCCTTGTTGCTGATGCCTTGGGTCACCTGCGCGTAGCTTGGCGTGCTGATGAACCGCTTGCCTTGCGCATGTTCCGCAAACCGGGTCATCGGCGAGGCGTCCTCGATTTCGAGGAACCTGCCGAGACTGGCGACATTCGCGTTGAACGCGCCGACCACCGATTCGTAGCGCCATTCGAGCAGGCGCGGGCTGAACACCTGGACCTGTTTGTGCCACTGCTCAAACGCCTGCACGTAGCCCTCCGCCAGCCGCTGCAACGACGAGCACATCACCATGTAGGCGGGCGAGCGAAACGGTTGCAAATAGCAGCTGAGGAGCACGTCGCAGGGATGCCGCAGGCATAGAACGATCGGCGCCTCCGGAAACAGCCGCGTGATCATCGGCAGGCACAGCATGTTGAGCGGATTCTTGTCGACCAGTCGCTTGCCGCCGAGGTCGGGCAGCACCTTGCCCACCCATCGCGCATAGACGGCGCGTAGCTGGTCGGCGTCCGTGCGAGTCAGGTTCGCCAGGTCCGCCGGGTAGTGTTGGCCGACCATCTCCATGCGCTCGGTCAATTCGTGGATGAAGGCGCGCTCGTCCATGGAGCCGAAATCGGGATGCGCATCGAGCATCTGTTCGAGCAGGGTGGTTCCCGAACGCGGGAAGCCGACGACGAAGACCGGGTTCTGCGTGCCTTGCGGCGCGGGCAGGGATGTCCAGCCGGCGTACTCGATGTGGCTGACGACGCGGTCGGCCATCTGCAGTGGTTTGCTGTCGGCAGCCAGCAGCTCTGGAACGATCTCGCCGGCGATGCCCAGTTGCGCTGCGTGCGCACCCGCGGCAGCTTGCCAGGCGTTGGCGTATTGCGCTTGCCGATCGCAGGCCTGTGCCAATCCGAAGTTTGCGCTGGCGGTGCTTTCCTCATCGGAAGCGATCGCCAGCACGCGGCGATACAGGTCGGCGGCATCCGCATGCCGGCCATCGCGCAAGGCTACGGCGGCGTGCGCGCTCCAGCATGCGCTGCGCGTGCGCATGTCTTCGCGTGGCAGAGCGTCGAGCAGGTCCAGCGGCAACTGCAGCAACGCGTCATGGGCCGGTGTCATCTGGTTGCTTCTTTCGTACAGCCCAACGCGGTGTGCCGCGAGTCGCAGTCGCAAGGCTTCGGCTTCGGGCGCTTCGCGCAATGTGGCCATCGCCAGTGCGCGCAAGGCCGCATCGGGGTCGCCCAGCACGGAAAGCATGTCCGCCAGGATCATCGCCTGCTCGGCTGGCTGCGCTGGCCATTCGGCGGCGCCTGTCAACATGGCCTCCTGCCCGTTGTTGTCGCCGCAGGTGTAGCACGCGTAGGCGGCCTGCAGTCGCGCGTCGATGAAATCGGGGTTGAGCTGGACGGCGTCCATGAGCGTCTCGCGAGCCTCGGGCCAGCGTCGCTCACTGATCAGCAGCAGTCCAAGGTTGTAGAGAATCTCGGCGTCGTCGGGTGCCAGCGAGCGGGCGGTCTGGAAGGCCAGCTCGGAAGCCGCCGCATCGCCGAGTTGTTGCTGGGCGAGTGCGAGATTGTTCCAGTACGCCGACACTGCCGGATGTTTCGCGGTCAGTTGCAGAAAAGTCGCTGCGGATTCGCTGAAGAGCTGGCTGGCCTGTTGCGCCATGCCGAGCAGCAGCTGGATGAATTCGTTGGTCTGGCCTGATTCGCCGACTTGCGTGGCGAGGGCGATGACTCGTTCCATCTCTCCGGCGTTGTAGGCCGCTGAGATGGCCGTCGTGAGGCGTTGAGCGCTCACGTCAGACTGGCTTTGTCGATCGGTCATCCTGTGGTTGCACCTGAAGCCTGCTTATCCTCTCCCCCATAGCCCGAAGGCAACGCGAGCCAAGGGGAGATGATAAACAGGCCCTTAGTCAAAAAGGGCCGAGACGTTACGTCTCGGCCCCTGTTCGGTCAACGATCAGAACTTGACCGTAGCCCGAGCCCAGTAGTAACGCCCGAGGGTGTCGTACGTTGCCGTGTCCACGTTGTAGTTCAAGCCGTTCTGGTAGATCAGTGGCGGGATCTTGTTGAAGATATTGTCCACACCGAAATCAAAGCGGGTGTGGATGAACGGTACCGCATAACCGAGCTGCATCGACTGATACGTCACCGCAGCCATCGGTGCGTTGGCGAGGGTTACCGCGTCCGCATTGAGGTTGGTGAGGTGGTTGATGTAACGGGTCTGCCACTGGGCGCTCCAGTTGCCCATGAGCCAGTTCAGGGTTGCCGTGGCGCGCCAGCGCGTAATGTTGCCGAACTGCTGGGTGTAGGTGCCGGCGTAGTTGATCGTCTGGGCACCCGGCTGGCCGGGGCTGGCGTCGTTGTTGTAGGTAGCGATGTACGTGGTATTCAGGCTGGCCTTGAAGTCACCCGGGTCAACGCTGCCGATGTTGAAGTGCGGAATCTTGTAGTTCAGCGTGTAGTCGATGCCGGTGGTGCTCAGGTTGCCCAGGTTGACCACGGGTGTGGCGATGTAAAGGATCTGGCCGGGGTTCTGGCTGTTGGTGCCGATGCGGTTGATGTACGAGCAGTACGGGCTGTCGCCATTGGCGTAGCAGGAGTCGACTACCGTCTGCGCGGTAATCTGGGTCAGCAGGTCAGTCAGGTAGATGTGCCAGAAATCGACAGAGGTCGACAGGCCCGGCAACCACTGCGGATCGTAGACCAGGCCGAAGTCGACGGACTTGCCTTTCTCCGGTTTCAGGCTGGCGCCCACGGCAGCGGCGCCAGAGGAGTAGGTGGTCACCTGCGGGTTGGGGTTGCCGGCCCAGTTGACCGGGACGGATTGGCAGGCAACGGCATGCTGCGCGAGCTCGGCCGCCGTGAGGCCGGCGCAAGGATCGTTCAGCGTCGGACCACCGATCGTGCGTCCGTCGTAGAGCTCATCGAGATTGGGCGCGCGGAAGACCTGTGAAATCGTGCCGCGTACCAGCAGGTCGGGGACCGGCCGCCACTCGATGGCGATTTTGCCGTTGGTGGTTGTCCCGGTGGTGCTGTAATCGGACGAGCGTATGCCCAGGTCGAGATTCAACGAGTGGGCCCATGGCTCCTCGGAGAGCAGCGGAATCAGGCTTTCGGCGTAGAGCTCCTTGACGTTGTAACTGCCTCGGCCCGGCGAGCCGCAAGCTTCCTGCAGTACTTCGCACGTGCCGGTGGTGGGGTCGAGGATGGCATCGCTGGTCACCGTATAGTTCATCGACTCCTGACGGTACAGGGCGCCTATCGATAGCTGCGCCGCACCGGCGGGCATATCAAATAGCTCGCCACTGGAGTCGTACTGGAACTGCTTGGTGGTCTTGTCCAGGGTGTAGATCGGCGTATCCACACCAGCCTGCAACGCTTTGGACACGGTCGGATCGG
>Ga0302219_10000932_pt1 | contig 12541 bp, 4 predicted proteins | sample II_Palsa_E1_2_FD_194569 | JGI IMG/M metagenome (GOLD analysis project Ga0302219, IMG submission 194569) | Peat permafrost microbial communities from Stordalen Mire near Abisko, Sweden - II_Palsa_E1_2 | ecosystem: Environmental > Terrestrial > Soil > Palsa > Peat permafrost | place: Sweden...
ATGTCGTAAAATCCTCCCTCGACGGGCGTTGCTTTAGCGATCAAGAGTTCGACTCCGCGAAAGCTAATGTCCCGAAGAGGGGCTGCTGGCATTCCTCGCAGATAGATGCCGCTTTCGCTTCTGCATTGAATATTCGCGAACTGAATACCTCGAACCGTCCCTGCGGGGCCTCCGGCAGTGCGGGGAAGACTCGAGACGGCGATAGGTTCTCCCGATCCCCACCACTTTATGGATCGCATCCTGGTTTCAATGATGAGGTCGGTGAACAGCAGGTCTTCGACGGTAGCGCCGTCTCTGTTGAGAAAGCTGATGCCGCGATTACTGCGCACAATCGAGCAATTACTGATGACGGCCGATCGAAGAGGGTAGGGGCCTTCGGTCTCGATCTTGATCGCGGCAGAGGAGGACTCAAGGGTACAGTTCGCGATCGTGATGCCTTCGGAGGGTCCGTACTCGCCAAAATTGCGCGAAGCTTTTAACACGAGACAATCGTCTCCTGAGACGATATTGCAGCCTTCGATGCGAACGCGTCGACAGTGGTCTATGTCGATACCGTCGCAGTTCGGCACATCGAGATTGTTCAGGATGGAGATGCCTGAGATATACACGTCCTCGCAGCCTACCGGATGAATCGTCCAGGTGGGGCTGTTGCGAACGGTGAAAGACTCCAGCTTCACGCCGCGACAGTTCACAAGAAGAATCATCCTTGGGCGCCCGTCGGCTGGGTTTCTGAAAGAGGAGTCATAAAGCGGGTCGTAGGGCCCGAGGAAAGGTTGCGGAACAGAGTAGCCGTCGGGCCCTTTTGGCGGAAAGAAAGCCTGAAAGTTACCATCGATAGTTCCGGTACCGCTGATGTGAATGCCTGCCGAATCCTTTGCGAAAAAGAGAGCGCCGAGGGTGCGGAAGTCATCACGATTCGGGCTGGTCAATAGAGTGCTGCCACCCGTGAGGTGAAACTCCACATTGGGTCGCAGAATAAGCGTGCCGCTAAGGAATGTGTGGCCACCGGGGAGAGCCACGACTCCCCCACCCTTTGGCAGCGCACGCGTCTATCGTCCGCTGCAAAGCATGCGTATCGTTTGCGCGACCATCGCCGCGTGCACCGAAGGTAATTGGGTTCCAAAGGGAGGGCCGATTGGCGGACTGCCCAAAGAGTGGTGATGAGGCGGCAGCGATTGAGACTGCGGCGCTCAGCTGCCCAGCAAACTGGCGACGATTTATCAGGCGCGACCGAAATGCTTTTGAGACCATGGATTGACTTTTAGGGGCTCTCGAAGTGAGTGTTGATTTGATCCGCGGATGAGCAGCAATGAATGGAACAGGGCCCGAAGGCGAGATGCCTTCAGACCCTGTCTTATGACTGGTTATTAGAAGATGAACTTCGCCGCAAGTTGAACATCGCGCGGATCGCCGTTGGTGCCGGTAACTTTGCCGAAGTTCGAACCATCTGTAAAGGTTGCATCCGGAGCTGCGAAGTAGGGATGGTTGAGAGCATTGAACGCTTCAAGCCTAAGCTGCAGGTTGTAACGCTCTTTCCCGCCGATGTAAGTGTTTTTGAAGATCGAGAGATCCGCATTGGTAAAGCCCGGGTTACGTACATTCGGCAACGTGCGAGGTGCGTTGCCAATCACAAACTGGTCTGGGAGTGCAAAGGCCGCCGTGTTGAACCACTCATTATTTGTTTGATGAGAGAGCTTTGCACTTCGGAGCACCTGATTTGGGCGTTGGCCTCCACCAAGGAGACCGGTCTTATCCGACGAGAGCGCACCGAGCACTACGGGGGTACCGGTATTCCAGTTGACAATTCCATCCACCTGGAACCCGCTGAGCAACACGTTGCCTATTCCGTTCAACCCTGAGAGGAAGTGACGACCGCGCCCGAAGGGGAGCTCGTAAGAAAAGCTCGAGACCAGCTGCCGAGATACGTCATAGGCCGATACCGCGTACTCTCCGTTCGGATTGTATTGATTTGCGAAGGTAGCGCTTTGAGGTCCAAGATAATTTACAGCTGCTGAAGCGGTATCCAAGGTCTTCGATCCCGTAAATGCGATTAAGAGAGTAAGACCTTGTGAGAACCGTTTGTCGACCTTGACCGTGAGAGCTTGATAGTTCGACTGCTTATCCGGTTTGCGGACTGACGATACATTAGAGTACTGCGGAAACGGGCGAAGCAATTGATTCCGAGAGACAGTGGGATTGGAAAGGTTCGAGCCAGCGGTTGTGATGATTCCGTAGAAGGGGTTTGGGACCTGATCGAACAGATGATCGCCGAGAGCAAGATAGTTTGTGGTGAGTTGATCGTAGGGCGTACCGGGATCGCCATCGGGAAGGAAGAGGCCGCGATTACCCACGTAGCCGACCTCGAGAACAGTGTTGAGTGGCAACGACCTTTGCACGTTGAAGTTCGTCTGGATTGAGTATGGGTTGCGCACGGAACTGAAGAACGAATCCCCTATTGCATTTCCAAGATAGGTGCCCGGGCCGCCGGCGACACCCTGCGGTAGGCTGAATCCATCTTTGGCTGGATTGTCCAGGGTCGTGTTGATGGTCTGCTCCTGATCATGCGTGAAGGAGAAGTTAGTTTGACCCGCAAAACCCTGTGTGCCGGCGTCACCTGTTGTGCCTGCCGCCTGCAGAGAAGAGGGAGCGTAGACGATCCCAAACCCAGCACGGATAACAGTTTTCTCATTAGCAGAAAACGACGCCCCAACTCGGGGAGCAAATCCCTTCCACTGCGTGGGCGCCTGCCTGCGTCCATAGGGTGAATCGGGCTGATCAACGAAGTTCAGCGCTCCGCGGAGATTTGAGCATGCCGGACAGAGGGTAGCGGAGACTCCGGTTGCTGAAACCGCTCCTTGAATAGGAGACTGTGCATTAATGTCCCAATAAGAGAACTGATTATGCCTCTCAGTTCGAGGAAGTTCGACATCCCAACGCAGACCTGCGTTGAGCGTAAGTCGGCTGTTCACTTTATAGTCATCCTGTGCGTACAGTGCGAAGTACGAGGACGCCTGTGCAGTCGTGATGTCATGCGTTATGTATCCATTCTCAGGAAGCCCAAGCAGGAAGTCGGCAAAACTGTTCCCGTCGGAGCTGCCCTGATTGTTATTGAGCTGCGCCTGCGTCCAACTTTGTCCGAAGGTGTAGCTACCGGAAGGCTGAGCATACTGGTGGAAGTTAAGGAGCAGCTTTCGAAACTCGCCGCCAAATTTGAGGGAGTTGCCATGGGTGATCTTGATGATGCTAGCGTTCACATCGTGCGCAAGCGGATTTTCGAGCAATGCAACATAACCACTCGAACCGAGACTCGAGAAGCCGTTGCCGAAGTTGTAGTTAGGAAAGACCTGAACGTTAGCGACATTAGCAAGGTTTTGAGGGAAGCCGAGGCTGGTAAGGGGGAATGACCCGCCGAAGGGTAAGCGTACTGAAGACGAACGGCTCAAGCCATAGCGAACTTCTCCCAAAAGTGTGGGCGAGAAGGTAAATGTGTTGTCGTAAGACAAACTGTAAGAGCCTGAAGTCGTTGGGCCCCCGTATCCTTCAGACGCAATGTTATTAAAGCCGCTGAACGGCACGTTGAAGTCTGCGTAATGAGAAAAGCGAACAAAGGTGTGCCAGTTGGGCGTCCAATTGTGATCGATTTTTGTGTCGAAGTGATAGTAGCTGTCAGTGTCGGTCCCGGTGGAGGTGAAGTTGTATCCGTTCCCGGCCACATTTGGCTTTGGATAGTAAGCGAGTGAGGCAATCGCGACTTTGCTGAATCGAGCCGGATCGATCACATTCTGCCTGCCTTGATACGAGAAGGGAGCGCGATTGAAGACAGTGGCTCCGGTCTTTGGGTCGATTGAGGAGGTTACTGTGGTAGGGTCGTAGATCGTTGAGCCCGAGGCTGAGAAGTCGCCAGCGCGCTCTGCCTCCGTCGGCACTAGGAAGTTCGCAGTGTCGCCATGAGTGAGATTCGATTTTTCGTAGGCAACGAAGAAAAAGGTACGGTTATGACCGTTGTATACGTGAGGAATAACCAATGGACCACCTAAAGTTCCTCCCTCCTGGTACCGACTTACCGGTGGCACGTCGCCATTGTTGTAATAGTTCCGGGCATCAAACACTGAATTTCTCGCAAAGATGAAGCCCGTGCCGTGAAGCTGGTTGGTGCCGGATTTCGTGATGAGGCTGATGACACCTCCTGAAAATCTCCCATATTCGGCGGGTAGGACGCTCGTTTGCACGTTGAACTCCTGCACGGAGTCCACGATAGGCGTGTAGGCGCTGGAACTATTGCCGACGTTGTTCTCGGGGAGGATATTCGTTTGTCCGTCCAAAAGCTGTTCATTGTTTGCATTACGCGAACCAGAGATGTGGGGCGTCGAAGCGCCATTCGAGTTGCCTGTGATATTGACGCCAGGCGCGAGTCCAGCAAAGTCAAAAGGATTCCGACCATTCAGCGGCAGATCGACAATTCTCTTCTCGGTGATGACCGCACCGGTCGAGGACGTGTCTATCTCAAGGTTCGCAGTGGTGGTGACCTCAATCGTCTGGTTATCTGCCCCTGGAGATAATGCAAAGTCAACGGGGTGATTTTCGGACACTTCAACATTGATGTTGTCTTGTCGTCCTTGCTTGAATCCCGGCGCAGACACCTGAACGCTATATGTTCCGGGAGGAAGAAGAGGCACCTGGAAACGTCCACTCTTATCCGTGGAGAGCACTTTTGAAGAGTTGGTGGCAGTGTTAGTTACAGTCACCTTGGCGTCGGGAATAACGGCGCCCGTGCTATCAGAGACAACACCCTGAAGAGCACCGGTGGGGCTTTGGGCAAACATTGGGGCGCACAGCAGGGCGCTTAGCAGCACTAGCTTTCTGATTGTCATCTCTGTCCTCACAGTTTTCTATTGCATCCTGTTGCGGGCGGCGGTAAGTCCATCGCCGGTCCCGTCTTTCTCTCTTCATCATCCAATTAGAGTTTTTCATGATATCGATATCAGATGACCGACAAACGATAAGACCTGAAGCAGATTTCTGTCAATAAGCAATGTCTTAATTATTTTTAGTGGGGGATGAAGCCTTTGATTCTAAAACTCAAAATGCGATTCGTAATGGACAAACTCCCCGTAAATTAGTGGTTTCATGAAGAATCTCCGACCTCAGCGTAGGCGAAATCTGTATTTCAGATTTTCCTCTCCAATGTGTGTTGACCAAGGTCCGCTAACGATGGCCGAAAATGATATCGATATCGAAAGCCTGGCTTGGGTACCGAGTTGTATAACTGTCCCTGCTGGGCAATCGCATTGGGTAGTGGTTAGAAACCGTGTGATAGCTTTCCCTGGACGGCAGGCTGTTTGTAGACTGCAGCCGCACTTTTTAGCGTGTCTCAGCTTTTTTGCTTAACGCAAGCGCAGACACACGTTAGTCTGGATCCACTTTGAAAGAGGTTGGAGTGCTCGCCAAAAAAGCAAAGATGAGTGATGTGGCAAGGTTGGCAGGCGTGGGCACGATGACTGTGTCTCGCGTTCTTAACGGGAGTGCCCCTGTCAACGAAGGAACCAAAGCACGCGTTTACCAGGCGATCAAAAAACTTAATTATCAGCCGAACCCAGTTGCGCGTTCGTTGCGTCAAGCTAAATCAAACTCCATCGGCATTATTGTTCCGAACTTTTACGATCCCTTTTTCTCGACGTGCGCTCATGCGATCAGCCTTGTTGCTAAACAACATCATTACTCCGTTAGCGTAAGCACCTCCGACGAGGATGCTGGTATCGAATTTACAGAAGCCAATTTGATGGTGTTGAACCATGTTGAGGGACTTGCTGTCATCCCCGCAGCGATCGGAAAGTCCTGTTTTGATCGTCCGGAGTTCCACTCAACACATATCGTTACTCTTGATCGGCCAATTCGAGGCCATCGTTTCAATAGTGTTTTAGTAGAGAATCAGCAGGGTGCGATTGAGGCTGTGAAGCACCTCATCGATCATGGACATAAAAGAATTTGTTGCCTTGGACTCTCCGACAAGCTCTACACCATCCGGGCACGCCACGAGGGTTATAAAAAAGCGATGTTGCAGTTTAACCTGACCCCGGATCAGTACTTTGGGGGCGTTACCGAAGAGGCTACCCGTGTCCTCATACAAAAAGCGATGTCAGGGCGCAAAAAGCCTACAGCGTTCTTCGTGAGCAATAACTTCGTCATGAGACATGCGCTGCATGCATTTTCTAAACTGAACATCCGGATACCGGATGACGTTGCTCTCATCGGCTTTGACGATCTGGAGATGGCTGACATCTTCGTGCCCGCTATTACAGTGGTTCGCCAGCCCTCACATGAGCTCGGCCGAGTGGCCGCAGAGCTGCTGTTTGCGAGACTAGAGCATAAGGAAGTGTCTCTCTCCGGACAGCAAATCGTGATGCCGGTAGATTTGGTGATTCGGCAGTCGTGCGGCTGCAACCGTCGGGGCGTTGCTAAAGCACCTCCAATACACAAAAATTCAGTATCTTTCTCTTAGCGCAGCTTAAGAGTGCGTGTTTCCAGCAGAGCGCTTGAAACCTATGGTATCGTTATCGCGCGTAAGGAGTTACCCCTCAATGATGTGTGCCACTCCTAAAACTCTTCTATCCAAGTCTCTTCCTCTTGTTTGTCTGCGAAGAAAACTACTGCTTCTCATTTTGGCGGTTGTGCTCTATGTGGTCCCTGGAAATGTTCTCGCACAGTCTGTATCTACGAATGATCCCCCACAGTACGGTCCTTTTAGCGGAATCTTTCTTGCCGACGGTGTCGGGTTGAGAAAGCCAATCAGCAACACTCATGACTCTATCCTGCTTGCGGATTCTCCTTGGTCTCTATACTGCTGGATCAAGACAGCGGAACCGGTCGAGGGGCCTGAGTTTGTTGCCGGGCTTGGAGCAACAACGGATGAATCGTATCGTTATTTGGGCATAGATGCAGGTAAAGTAACATTGAGCGTCGGCAGCGGCAATCTTCTCGGGGGAGCGATGAAAGCGACCGCGAACGAGTGGCATCTGATTGCTGCAACGTTCGATGGACATCAGTTTCATCTCTACAGCGATGGACAACAGGTTGCGACTGGTAGCCTGATTCTCGGCAGAGTAAAACCTCTGTTGCAGATGGCCCCATCCTTCGACATAGAGTCTCCGCAGAGACACTTCGGAGGAGAGATCGCTGCGTTCACTGTCGTACGGCGTGCGCTCTCGGATGCTGAAGTTCGTGAATTTCATGAAACGCCACCTGACTTTTCGTTGATCAACTTCGAAGAAGGTTCGAAGCCGTGGCCGCTGCAGACTCGTGCCCAGGCGGGATATCGCGCACCCCAAGACCCCTCTACTTTGCCCAAAAGCCGTGCTTCTTTTTCCCGTCCTACGGTCAAGAAGAGAGCACCCGTAGGCGACTCTCTCGTTCAGACGGCCTCGCAGCAGTGGACCTTCTCGGATGGATGGACATTACGCGAAGCTCCTAAGGTTGAAGCCGATGGCGCAACCCTAGCGAAGGCCTCTTACCGTGGGACTGATTGGATGCGGGCTACTGTCCCGGGTACCGTGCTCACGACGATGGTTGACGACGGGATCTATCCCGACCCTGACTTCGGCCTGAATAACCTGGCTATTCCCGAGTCACTCAATAAGCAGGATTACTGGTATCGCAACGAATTTATTCTTCCGCCTTCCCTAAGCGCCTTAACGGACAACGGCGCTCATCACGTGGAACTCACCTTTCAGGGAATCAACTACAAAGCTTCAGTGTGGCTAAACGGAACGCTTCTCGGCTCTGTGAAGGGAGCTTTTTGCCGCGGCACATTTGACGTGACCTCTCTGCTGAAGCCTGGCACTAAAAATGTTTTAGCCGTTCGGATCTCCCCTCCTCCACATCCTGGTATACCCCAGGAACAGTCTGTTCTGGGCGGCCCCGGCGAAAACGGTGGAACGATGGAACTCGACGGTCCAACCTTTCTGGCTACTGAAGGCTGGGATTGGATCCCAGCCATCCGGGATCGCAACAGCGGCATATGGCAGCCCGTGACATTGACGGTAACCGGGAGTCTGAAGTTGGGTGATGCTCAGGTTGTGACCTCATTCGAGAATCACGATATCTCGCACGCTGCAGTCGAGATCGATGTACCCGTAACCAATCACCTAAGCCAACCGGTAGAGGCGATAGTGGACGCTTCCATCAAAGATATCTTGCTTCATAAGACGGTAACGGTGGCCCCAGGTGAAAACGAAGTTCGGTTTCTATCGGCAGAGTTTCCCCAACTTGTCATGCAGCATCCTCACCTGTGGTGGCCAAACGGCTACGGCGAGCCGTATCTCTATCATTTGAACCTCTCACTTCGCGATTCTAGAAACGCTGGTATATCCGATGTCAAAGATGTTCGCTTTGGCGTCCGTGAGATTAGCTACGAACTCAGTCTCCTCGACACTGCCGGACACCTTCGTCGCGTTGAGTTTTCGCCAACGGCTGCTCGCGGAATAACCAAACCGGTGATCGACGTAAGCCATGGAGGAATGCGGGAGATTCCCTCCGCCGATGCTGCAGCGCTTCATATTTCGGACGATAACATTGGTAGGTATCAATCCCATGTAGCTTCGCTTGCAACGGGATCGGAGCTTTCGCCTTCCATCCAATTCATTGCCGAAACCGGTGCAGGCCCATATCTCGTCATCAAAGTCAACGGAGTTCGCGTTGCGGCCCGAGGTGGAAACTGGGGAATGGATGATTCGCGCAAGCGCGTCTCACGCGAACACCTGGAGCCATTCTTCCGACTCAACCGCGATGCTCATCTCAACATCATTCGTAACTGGGTTGGACAAAGTACAGAAGAGACATTCTATGACTTGGCAGACGAATACGGCATGCTAGTCTGGAACGACTTCTGGGAGTCGACTCAGAACTACAACATCGAAGCCGAAGACCCCGCGCTCTTTCTCGCAAACGCAAGCGACACGATCAAGCGCTTCCGAAATCATCCTTCGATTGTCTTGTGGTGCGGGCGAAATGAAGGAGTGCCTCAGCCAATCATCAATATGGGTCTTGACGAGTTGGTTCGCACGCTCGATGGAACCCGGTATTATTCGCCCAGTTCTAATCAGGTCAACCTGCAGGGCAGCGGACCGTATAGCTACCAGTCGCCCGCACTCTACTTTTCTTCACTCAATCGCGGCTTTTCGGTGGAGACAGGGACGCCTTCGATGTCGACCCTTGAATCTTTCGAAAGCACGACAGCGAAAGAGGATCAATGGCCTATCGGTGACGCATGGGCTTATCACGATTGGCATCAGAGCGGAAATGGCGACGTCGCACCGTTCATGGCTGAGATTCAAGCCGAATTCGGCGCTCCCGTCAGTCTCGAAGACTTTGAGCGCAAAGCGCAGATGCTCAATTACGTCAATCACCGGGCCATCTTCGAAGGAATGAATGCGAACCTATGGACGCCAAATAGCGGGCGACTCTTGTGGATGACACAGCCTGCCTGGCCAAGCACCATGTGGCAGATATTGAGCTCCGATTATGACACCCAGGCGTCTTTCTATGGAACGATGAAAGCCTGCGAGCCGCTGCACGTTCAACTCAATCTGTTGACCTATCAGGTTGACGTTATCAACACGACCAGAGATTCGCAGAAAGCTATGACTGTCAGCGCTAAGGTGTATTCCCTGGCAAACACTCTTCTCCTGCAAGCGAAGGAAAAGACTGACGTGAGCGCCGATGCATCTGTGGTTAGCCTCAAGCTGGATCTCGCTCCTCTATTCAGTAGAGGAATGGTGATAGTCGAGTTGGAGTTGTCTGACTCAACAGGCAAAGTCGTTTCACAAAATCTTTACTGGCTTGGCGAAAAGTCTTCTTCCTATCGCGAGTTGACGCGCTTGAGTAAATCAACTTTGCAGGCGAGTGCCACTTCGACTATGAATGATGAGATGGCAAAGTTTAGGGTGCAGCTGACAAATCCGAGTAGTGTCGTCAGCCTCGCCAACAAACTCACCCTCATCGCGGTCAAAGATAAAACACGCATCCTGCCCGCGTATTTCTCCGATAACTATATCTCCCTCCTTCCAGGAGAGACGAGACTCGTGGAGATCGAATGTCCAGCGGGAGCCTTGAAGGATAAAGCGGAGATTGTAATTCGCGGTTGGAACGCCACTACACAGACGGTGAAGATAACGGACGACTAGACGGATCGGTCCGCCGGGGACGCCAAGATCCAGAGGATAACATCTGACGTTTCATTGTTCGCGAACGATCAGGAAAAACGCTGCAACAAACTGTCACGTGGCTAGATCCGCTGGGCTCCTAAATCTTATCTCTGCAGAAGACAAATTCGGTCCTGAAGGGACTGCACACAGGATGGAAGATATGAAGATAGAACTTCGTCGATTGTTCATGCTTCCGAGCTGCATTGTGGCACTCGCGTTGTCGGGATCCCCCGTCTTCGCCAAAGCACAAACGCTCGGCATATTCGAAGGTCATCAGGATGTCGGAACTGTGCTTCATGCTGGGTCGGCAGCGTATGACCCCACGAACCACAGCTATACGATAGCGGGAAGTGGAGAGAACATGTGGTTCGGCGAAGATGATTTTCACTTCGTCTGGACCAAGATATCCGGCGACGTTTCCATCACGGCGGATATCGCTTTCCTAGGTACGACTGGCAACAATCATCGGAAGGCTGTTCTGATGATCCGACAGAGTCTCGATGGCAACTCAAAGTCCGTCGACATCGCGAGGCATGGAGACGGACTCACGTCTCTTCAGTATCGGGACGAGACGGGCGGAAACACCCACGAGGTGGAATCGAATGTGTCGGCGCCCCATACCTTGAGACTCGAAAAGCGAGGCGACTACTTCTACGCATTCATCTCTGGGAAAGACGGTAAACTTCAACCCGCGGGAGCCTCGACAAAACTAGGCCTCACCGAACCGTTCTACATCGGCATCGGCGTCTCGGCGCACGACAAGGATGTCGTGGAGCGCGCAACTTTCTCTAACGTCAAGCTGAACAAGCTTACGCAGACAGTTGAGAGTCCGACGCTCTTTAGCACGCTCGAAACCGTAACGATAGCCTCCACCGACCGTCATGTTGAGTACGTCGCTCCGGCACACTTTGAAGCGCCGAACTGGTCGAAGGATGGCTCTTATTTTCTCTACAATCGTGACGGCAAGATCTTCAGGCTGAACCTTCACGAGAGCGAACCCTCCCTCATTGCAACCGCCCCGCAAAACAGCTGCAATAACGATCATGGCCTATCTCCTGATGGCAAGTTAATCGCAATCAGCGATCAGAGCGAGGGAAGGGAATCCCATATCTACATCGCTCCGATAGGTGGCGGCTCGCCTCGGCGAATTACGTCAAACGGGCCTTCTTATTGGCATGGATGGTCCCCTGACGGAAAGACACTTGCCTTCACTGGGCAACGCGGCGGCGAATTCGATATCTACTCAATTCCGGCTGCGGGTGGGAATGAGACCCGCCTAACGACAGAACCGGGTCTCGATGATGGGTCTGAATATTCTCCTGATGGGACGTACCTTTACTTCAATTCGGAGCGCACCGGTTCGATGCAAATCTGGCGCATGCACGCAGATGGAAGCAATCAAGAACAGGTGATTTTGGATTCTACCAATGACTGGTTTCCCCATATCTCACCCGATGGAAAGTGGATGGTCTTTCTCGCCTACGAGAAGACCGTCAGCGGCCATCCGCCAAACAAAGATGTAGCTCTCTATCTTATGTCGATCGCTGACAAGAAGGTTCATCTGTTGGCGAAGCTGTTCGGCGGCCAGGGCACAATCAACGTGCCATCTTGGTCGCCGGATAGCTCAAAGCTCGCCTTCGTGAGCTATGAACTTCTGCCGAAGTCTTCAGATCCATCAGAATAGAGAGCCTCGAGGTGTAGGAAACTCTGACGATTCGATCGTGTGCTCGGAAAAATCGAGCGTCTCTATATTTCGGGCTTGATAAGCTTATTCGAATGAATAACCAGCGCCGCAGCATGCTCAAATTCGCACCGTTTGCTTTCGTCGGGCTCACCGACAATTCGGTGTTTGGCCAGACCAACTCAGCAAGTCCGGTGATGCCTCCTTTGTTTTTCGACGTACGAGTCTATGGAGCGACCGGATCGGGCAGAAGTTTGGATTCCCCGGGCATCAACGCAGCGATTGACGCTGCCGCAGCTGCTGGTGGCGGGACGGTCGTATTTCCAGCTGGGACTTATCTCTGTTTTTCCATACGCCTCCGCAGCCGAGTACATCTATATATCTCGCCAGGTGCAACTATCCTCGCTGCCGGTTCCCCATTGCCAGGTCAGACGACCGGTGAAATGGGCGGAACGTACGATGCCGCGGAGCCGAAGACCACATACGACGCCTACCAAGACTACGGCCATAATCACTGGCACAATTCACTGATCTGGGGAGAGGATCTTCACAACGTCGGTATTAGTGGTCCTGGACTCATCTACGGCAAAGGACTTTCGTTCGGAGGATGGATCAAGGGTGAACGCCGTGGCGACTACCCGATCTACGAAGCAGAACAACC
>Ga0302219_10000967_pt1 | contig 12247 bp, 8 predicted proteins | sample II_Palsa_E1_2_FD_194569 | JGI IMG/M metagenome (GOLD analysis project Ga0302219, IMG submission 194569) | Peat permafrost microbial communities from Stordalen Mire near Abisko, Sweden - II_Palsa_E1_2 | ecosystem: Environmental > Terrestrial > Soil > Palsa > Peat permafrost | place: Sweden...
ACAGAGCGGACATGTAAATTCGCCCTGTACATTGGGGATTGCCACGTTGTTCACTCCTCGCAATGACGGTAAAATAAAAAATCGCAACGCTAAAAAATGAAAATCACCGACCACATCAATAACGCCAACGGCAAAACCTTATTCTCCTTCGAACTGATACCGCCTTTAAAGGGGCAGAGTATACAAGGTATTTATGATGCGATTGACCCGTTGATGGAGTTTAAACCGCCGTTTATTGATGTTACTTCGCTGCGTGAGGATTTTATTTATAAAGAACATGAGAATGGTTTGCTGGAGAAATTAAGTTACCGTAAGCGCCCCGGTACAATCGCCATTTGCGCGGCTATCATGAATAAATATAAGGTTGATACCGTTCCGCATTTGTTGTGCGGTGGCTTTACCAAGGACGAAACCGAGAATGGTTTGTTTGATCTTCAGTTTTTGGGCATCGAAAACGTGCTTGTTTTGCGTGGTGACGCAAGGCGCGGTGACGCATCTTTTGTGCCAACACCTAACGGGCACCACTATGCTACCGATTTGCTGGAGCAAGTGGTAAATATGAACAACGGCATTTACCTGCACGATCATAGCGACGAAAACCTTAAAACTGATTTCTGTACCGGTATAGCCGGTTATCCCGAAAAGCATTTCGAGGCACCGAACATGAAATCTGACTTTAAATACCTGAAACAAAAGGTGGATATGGGCGCAAAATTCATCGTTACCCAAATGTTTTTCGATAATCAAAAGTATTTCGATTTTGTAAATAACTGCCGCGCCAATGGGATCAATGTGCCGATCATTCCGGGTTTAAAACCGATAACCGGGTCAAAGCAATTGGTTGGCTTATCTAAAACATTCCATATCGATATGCCGGAAGATTTGAGCGATGCGATAACCACCGCTAAATCTGAAAAAGAGGTAAAAGAAATCGGGTTGGAATGGACGATAAACCAATGCCGCGAGCTAATAAAATTTGGTGTGCCTGTACTCCATTTTTATACCATGAGTAATGCCGGCCCAACTAAGAAGATTGCAGAGGCGATATTTTAACAAATGTGTTCAATAACAAAGTTTTGTTGAATATTGAAAATCTTGTTGCGGTAATCATTTAATGTGCTTATCCTAAGTTTTGCCAGGTCGCCGTCCTCGTTAGCTATCTTAGGTGCTTCATGAAAAGATACTTCAATAGTCCCATCTGGCTTTAACTCGGAGAAAAAGTAGATCATATCTGATTGAAGTTTTTGGGCTAAATGGAATATATTGGGTGAAAATTTTTTGTAGCCGGTATCTTCATCTGCTAACGCAATAACAATTCCACTGTTTTTTAACACGGTTTTGGCTTTTAGTAACACACTTGGGCTATTATTAATAACCGGGATGCCGTAATTTATTCCAAAAAGTGGATAGCGGTTGTCTTTTACTATTGGCTTTATAATTAATGCGTCCAGCTTAATTTCGTTTTCAACCAAAGTTCGTAATGCAACAGGTAACAACGGCATATGTGCCGAACACAATATTAAGCCATTGGGCCTTGGTTTATTAAACAATTCAAGCCCATTAATTTTTACCGGTATTGGAAATTGCTGCCCTGTTTCTGACAGTAACCATAATAATGCATCTAGCTTAATGGCACTGTTTATTTTAGTTAAGTTGTTATCAGGTAAGGGTTTCAGTTTAGCGTATTGCTTGGTGAATTGGTAAGATAGCCAATACCATTTATCGGGGTTTGCGTAAGATGTAATCAAATTTGCAATTCCTTTTAAAACCATATCAAAGGTAAATGACTAAGATTTAAGTTTAATTTTGAAGATATAAAAATAGCTTAAAAATTAATATCGTCACATAGGTGTTACAATAATTATTATTGAATTTGCAATAAATATCTTTTGTATCGCACCTGTCTCTACGATTTTAATTAATAATATTGTACTGTATAAGGCTTAATTTATGATGAAAACAGCGCTGATAACAGGTATTACCGGGCAGGATGGGGCTTACTTAGCTGAGTTTTTGCTGAAGAAAGGTTACATAGTGCATGGCATCAAACGCAGGGCTTCATCATTTAATACGGATAGGATAGATCATTTGTACCACGACCCGCATGAACCGCATGTGAAATTTAAGCTTCATTATGGCGATCTGACGGATTCCACCAATTTGATCAGGATCATTCAGGAAGTTCAGCCGGATGAGATTTATAACCTTGCCGCGCAAAGCCATGTAATGGTGAGCTTTGATACCCCGGAATATACTGCCAATGCCGATGGAATTGGCGTGCTGCGGATTTTAGAAGCAGTACGAATATTAGGTTTAACCAACAAAACACGTATCTACCAGGCATCAACATCCGAACTTTATGGTTTGGTGCAGGCGGTGCCGCAAAGCGAAACTACGCCGTTTTACCCGCGGTCGCCGTATGCGGCGGCTAAGATGTATGGGTATTGGATCACCGTAAACTATCGCGAAGCCTATAATATGTATGCCTGCAACGGTATTTTGTTTAACCACGAAAGCCCGGTTCGCGGCGAAACTTTTGTTACCCGCAAAATTACCCGTGCGGTATCAAAAATAGCGTTGGGTTTACAAGATGTTTTGTACCTGGGTAATCTTTCCGCGCAGCGGGATTGGGGCCATGCTAAGGACTATATTGAAGCCATGTGGCTGATGCTGCAACAAGACAAAGCCGAAGATTTTGTAATTGCTACCGGAATAACCACAACGGTTAGAGAATTTGTAAAGATGGCCTTTAACGAGCTAGGTATCGAGGTTGAATTTAGTGGCAGAAACCAAAATGAAAAGGGTGTTATTATTGATATCGATGAAGACAAGATCAAAGAATTAGGCTTAAATGCTGATGCTTTGCGATTTGGACAAACCGTTGTAAAAGTAGACCCTAAATATTTCAGACCTACTGAAGTCGACCTGCTGATCGGCGATCCATCCAAAGCAAAACTAAAACTGGGCTGGCAGCCTAAGTATGATCTGCAGGCTTTGGTAAGCGATATGGTAAAATCAGACCTGCATTTAGTTAAGAAAGATGATTATCTAAAAAAAGGCGGTTATACCACGCTTAATTATTTTGAATGATTGAATGATTGATGTGCGAATATGCAGATGTGCGGATGTGCAAATGATTGATTTAATGTGCGAATGATAAGCTAAAAAGCGTGCATTGAAGCTCATCTGCATATTCGCACATCTGCATATCCACGCATCTGCACATTAAGAAGTTCATCTGCACATTTACGAAGCTATAATATGCGCGTTACGTTTGCCCATCATCGCTTTTACCTGCGCGGCAATTGATGGGGCATCGTAGCCACATTCGGCCCAAAGTTCGGGTTGTTCGCCGTGCTCCACAACATGATCCGGGATACCTAAGCGGATAACATCTGCTTTGTATTTATTATCAGCCATAAATTCCAATATCGCGCTGCCCATACCACCTTCAAGGCAACCATCCTCAACGGTAATTACTTTATTAAATTTCTTGAAAACATCGTGTAACAAAGCTTCATCCAAAGGTTTTACAAAACGAAGATCATAATGCGCAGGGCTATAACCATCCGCATTCAGGCTTTCTGTTGCTTTTACAACCTCGTTGCCGATAGCGCCGATCGATAATATCGCGATCTCCTCGCCATCACAAATTTTACGGCCTTTGCCAACCGGGATAGCCTTCATCGGGCGTTGCCAATCAACCATCACACCATTGCCGCGCGGGTAACGGATCACAAACGGACCCATATCATCCTGTTGCGCGGTGAACATCAGGTTACGCAGTTCTTCCTCATTCATCGGGGCAGAAATCGTCATGTTCGGGATACAGCGCATGTATGCCAAATCATAAGCACCGTGGTGAGTTGCACCATCGGCACCAGCTAAACCTGCACGATCAAGACAGAAAACAACATTTAGTTTTTGTATGGCAACGTCATGTATCACCTGGTCGTAAGCACGTTGCATAAAGCTGGAATAGATATTACAGAAAGGAATTAACCCCTGTGTAGCTAATCCCGCAGAAAAAGTTACCGCGTGCTGCTCGGCAATACCTACGTCGAATGCACGGTTAGGCATGGCCTTCATCATCAGGTTTAATGAACAGCCTGATGGCATTGCCGGGGTAATACCCATTATCTTAGCGTTCTGCTCGGCAAGTTCTATAATGGTATGGCCGAACACATCCTGGTATTTAGGCGGTTGCGGTTTATCATATTTAGTTTTTTTGATTTCGCCGGTTATCTTGTCAAACAAGCCGGGAGCATGCCATTTGGTCTGGTCTTTTTCGGCTAAAGCATAGCCTTTACCTTTGGTGGTAACGCAATGCAAAAGTTTTGGTCCGGGGATGTCGCGCAAATCATTCAGCACTTTAACTAAGTGCGTTACATCATGCCCGTCTATCGGCCCAAAATACCTAAACTGCAAGGCCTCAAAAAAGTTACTGCGTTTAAGTAAAGTGCCTTTAATGCTTTTCTCTATTTTCTTAGCGATCTTAAACGCATCGGGCCCCATTGCAGAGATCTTTGCCAGCACACCGGCAATATCATCCCTAAAACGGTTGTAAGGTTTTGAGGTGGTGATATCGGTCAGATATTCCTTCAAAGCGCCCACGTTAGGGTCAATCGCCATGTTGTTATCATTCAGGATAACCAACAAGTTCGAATTCTCGATACCGGCATGGTTCAAGGCCTCAAAAGCGATACCTGCGGTCATGGAGCCATCGCCAATTACGGCTACGTGCTGGCGGTCGGTTTCGCCTTTATATTGCGACGCCACGGCCATGCCCAACGCTACCGAAATAGAGGTAGAAGAGTGGCCAACCCCAAAGGCATCATATATACTTTCTGAACGTTTTGGGAAGCCGCTGAGGCCGCCGTGGATACGGTTGGTATGAAACTGATCGCGACGGCCGGTTAGTATTTTATGGCCGTAAGCCTGGTGGCCTACATCCCAAACCAACTGGTCGTAAGGGGTATTTAAAACATACTGCAGGGCAACGGTTAATTCAACAACGCCTAAACTCGCGGCAAAATGGCCGCCGTTTACCGATACCACGTCAATAATATATTGGCGCAGCTCCTGGCAAACCTGCTCCAGTTGATCTTCGGTAAGTTGCTTTAGATCAGATGGATAGTTTATATTTTGAAGTAAATTTCCGGCGGGTACCTGCATTGCCATGTAAACTCTGTTTTAACTTACAAAGTAAGTTATTTTATTGTTAAAATAGATGGGCTTAGTGTAATAAATATTAGCAGGCTCATGTAACTACAGGTGCCTAAACATCCGGTTGTTTCACGGCCTGAAACAAGATTGACGAACCTTATTGTAAATCAACACATTACAAATTCGCAATGTTTCACTGCTGAAACAAGCTTTAAACTATATATTTCTGATTATCTAACACTTACATGTTTGGGTTTGTACCGGTGTGTTCGGGTATGTTTAGGTGTGTTTCGGTATGTTTCGGTGCTGTTCGGGTACGTTCAGGTGCTAAGTTAAAGGGGCTAAAATAGGGTGCCGGAAAAAGCAGGTTTCATCGCTATAAAAACCTTTTTTGCCGATTGCCCTGATCGATCCTAACGTATGTAGTTATATTAAATTAAGCGTTTTACCTTCGATTCCGGCGTTAGCTGCGTGTCGTTAACTCCGCTAATTAAGTTCAATCCCGGGGTTTTACCAACTTCAAGCGTTCCTTTTTGTTTGTCGATACCTAAAAACCCGGCACCGTTTATGGTAGCCCATTCCATCAGTTTGGCGGTTGAAATTGTAGGGAATTTATGCTGGATGGTTTGCATCTCGCTCAAAATACTTAAGCCTTGGTTTGAAGCAAGGCTATCGGTGCCTAAAGTGATGTTAAAGCCTTGATCTACAAATAGATTTATCTTAGGTAATTTATGTTCGATATATAGATTGGCATTGGGGCAAAAGCACCAGTTTATTTTACGGTCGAAACGTTTAAGGAAGTAAATATCTTTTAAATTGGTACAGGTATTATGCACCATCAATATCTCCTGCTTGTTAGTCAGCAAGGGAATTATTGATTGCATGGAATTGCGGGCTTGCGGCTTAAAATGGCTGATATCCATGCCGAAGTAATCATACAGCTCGGTAAACTTCCCTAATTTATAGCGGAAGAATTTATTTTCATCCTCACATTCCTGGTTATGGATGCTCAGCAGGTTATCATGTGTGTCCGCATATTTTTTGATCAGCCTGAAAAGCTCTTTTGACACCGAATACGGCGCGTGCGGGGTAATAGAAACGGATTGCGGTTTAAATTCATCCTTTAATGCCAACGCATGCTCAAAAAGCGCATCGGCCCTATCAGGCAAAAATCCGAATATCTCTACAAAAGTATGGTAATACAACTTGCTTTTAGCTTTGATAGCTATGGTGCTATTGTTGTTCGAGATATCGCCTACGGCAACAATACCGTTCTCATACATGTCATGATCGGATTTTTCGGCGGCAGCGGTAACAAGCCCTGTATCGGTGCCACGGTTTTTGGTGATGGTTTTTATAAATTCAACCAACCCCGTTCTGGTTGGTATCATACCCAACATATGCGAAAGTTCGAGGTGGCAATGGGTATTTACAAAACCGGGGCAAATGATTCCGCTGAGCTTTTCGGGAGGAGGGCTATTATCTAAGGGTTTATCGGAGACGGAGATGATCTTCCCACTATCATCAACTGTAACAACTCCATTCTTGATCGGATCGGCATAAACTGGAAAAACGTAATCGGCTGTAAAACTTTTCATTGTAAAAAACTAAGCATCTGCATAAAACTCTTTTCCTAAAAACATTACCGATTTATCAAATGAGTACAATTAACTTTAAGTTATTGTTTTTTAATTTGACAAAAAGAAGATTTTAAAAAAAGCTACTCTTTTTTAAATTGAGTACCTTTGCAAAAGTGAACATAATAAAAGAAAAAACAGACATCCGTAATTTAAGCCTGCAGGCACTGCAAGAGCACTTTACGCGCATGGGCGAAAAGGCTTTTAGAGCTAAACAGGTTTACGAGTGGCTTTGGAAAAAATCATGTTTTTCTTTTGATGACATGAGCAACATTTCAAAGGAACTACGTACTAAGCTGAACGAGAATTTTGTGATTAACAATGTTAAAATCAATAATTCACAGTTTAGTGCTGATAAAACTATAAAAAATTCTTTTATTTTACATGATGCGCATCTTATTGAAGGCGTTTTAATCCCAACGCCGGGCCGAATGACGGCCTGTGTATCATCTCAGGTGGGTTGCAGCCTTACATGTAAATTTTGTGCTACAGGATATATGGAGCGCAAACGCAACTTAAATCCCGATGAAATTTATGATCAGGTAGTGCTGATCAGTCAGCAAGCCCAAGAAAATTACGGCATCCCGTTAAGCAATATTGTGTACATGGGCATGGGCGAACCTTTGCTAAACTATAAGAATGTGATGGATTCGATAGAAAAGATCACATCTGAAGATGGTTTGAACATGGCAGCCAAAAGAATCACGGTATCAACCGCAGGTATCGCCAAAATGATCAAGAAATTGGGCGACGACCAGGTGAAATTTAATCTTGCCTTAAGCTTGCATGCTGCTAATGATGAAAAGCGTAATACCATTATGCCTATTAATGAGCAAAATTCATTAATAGCATTGGCCGAAGCACTAAAATACTACTACGCTAAAACCAAGAACCCGGTAACTTACGAGTATATTATTTTTGATGGCTTTAATGATAATATTCAGGATGCCATTGAATTAGCCCAGTTTTGCAAACACTTGCCTTGCAAGGTTAATATCATCGAATATAACCCTATTGCCTTCGCCGATTTTATAAATGCCGGTGTGGATAAGGTTGAAAAGTTTGCCGATTATTTAAAAAGCCAGGGTGTTAACACGCATCTGCGCCGCAGCCGCGGTAAGGATATTGATGCCGCATGTGGACAGTTAGCTATTAAGGATAAAGCGGCAGCCGCTGAATAATAATAATAGATAGTTTGCCTTTTCTTGACCTCTTCTAAACTGTCATTCAAAACTCTTAGCTGCATCGAGCAATAATTTCCATGGTTTTTGTTAATTTCATTGCGTGAAACTATCGCGAACCTACCTTGCAGATTTTGTTGCTTTACTTTTCCCGCAGCTTTGCCCGGCTTGCGGCGAAAGTTTGATGGCTAACGAAAACGTGATTTGTACTACCTGCCTATATAGTTTGCCGCTTACCAACTTCCATTTACAGCCTGATAATATTGTAGCCCGCCAGTTTTGGGGTAAGGTTGATTTGCAAGCTGCTTATGCGCTTTACTATTTTACCAAAGGCGGTAAGGTGCAAAATTTAGTGCATCATTTAAAATACAAAGGGATGCAGCAAATTGGGCACATCACCGGCAGCATCGCGGCAGAGCAATTGGTTAAGAATGCTATTTTCTTTACTATTGATATTATCATCCCGGTACCACTTCACAAAAAACGGTTTAAACAACGCGGGTACAATCAAAGTACTTGCTTTGCCGAAGGCTTATCAAAAAAACTGAATGCCATAGTTGATGACACCAGCCTTGTCCGCAAACGGGCTACCGAAACCCAGACACGCAAAGGACGTTTTGTGCGGTTTGAGAATATGCAGGAGGTATTTGCGGTTATCAATCCTGAAAAATTGATTAACAAACACATTTTATTAGTTGATGATATTGTAACCACCGGATCGACGTTAGAAGCCTGCGCTATCGAGTTGCTGAAGATTGATGGTTTGAAATTAAGTATCGCTACCATTGCTTACGCCGAGTAAAAATAATCCGTCAGATTTTTGATACAAGCATCTTTTTGGTTTAATTATTGGTTGTTTTGAAACAGTTAAACAAACCAGATTATGCGTATCGTAACCCTTGAAGAACATATCGCCTTCCCGGCGATGATCAATAAAATCCCGAAGGAAAAACTTCGCCCGCAGGATCAATCACCAATGATGCAACAAATAATGCCCAAGCTGGAAGATATTACCGGCGAACGTTTGCAATTGATGGATGAAAGCGGGATCACCGTACAGGTATTATCCGCAGTAAACGCCGGAGCAAACTTACTAAGCCCCGAAGATGCGCCTGCCTTCGCCAAAGAATATAATGATATGCTGGCGGAGAAGATCTCGGCCCAGCCGGATAGATTCGCGGCATTCGCGCATCTGCCTACAACTAATCCTGTAGCCGCTGCCCAAGAACTGGAACGCGTTGTTAAAAAATATCACTTTGTAGGTGCCTTGATTAACGGCCTAACCAATGATGAATTTTTAGATGATGAAAAATATGCCCCAATCTTTCAAAAAGCCGAAGAATTAGGTGTGCCGATTTACCTTCACCCGGGGTTGCCGCCTAAAGCGGTGATAGATGCTTATTATAGCCATTTGCCTAAGCATTCGGGTACTATATTATCTATTGCTGGCTGGGGCTGGCATTCAGAAACTGCCATACATGTGTTGCGGTTGATTGTATCCGGCATTTTTGATAAATACCCCAAATTTAAACTGATTATAGGGCATATGGGCGAAATGCTACCGATGATGATGGCGCGTTGCGATGGGATGTTTAAGCCAGGTGAAGCGGGTAATAATCAGCGCAGCATAAGCCAAACATTAAAAGATCAGGTTTATATTACCACCAGCGGCATATTTACTTTACCTCCGTTGCAAACAGCCATTGATACTTTCGGGATAGATAATATTATGTTTTCGGTGGATTACCCGTTCAGTCCAAATGAAAAAGGAAAGACGTTTTTAGACAGTATTGATTTGCCGGTTGAGGATAAAGAAAAAATAGCTTATAAAAATGCCGACCGGATTTTAGGCCTGAAAGTTTAATTAAACCTTTTGGTATTTGCTCAGTTTTTCGAACAGTGTTTTCGGGTCGAATGGTTTCAGTATAAAATCGTTCATCCCGGCACTGCTCATTTGGTTAATCTCGCTGCTCAGCATTGATGCAGTTAATGCTATAACTGGTAATTGCTGAAAGTAGGCATCAGTTTTAGCGCGGATTATTTGCGTTGCCTCTAAGCCACCCATTATTGGCATGTGTACATCCATCAGCACTACATCATAATTCATATTGGCAACTATTTTATCAACAGCTTCCTGCCCGTTTTCGGCATAATCAACTTGTACGCCCCATTTCTGCAGCACTTTGTTTACCAATATCCGGTTTATCTGGTTGTCGTCAACTACAAGCACATTTAAGCGAAGTCCTGTTTCCATTTTATCCTGGGTGATGTTTTCGTGGTTTTGTGCTTTGTTAAACGTAATAATAAACCAAAAAGTTGACCCTTGCCCTAAAACACTATCAACATTTATTCGCGAATCATACAATTCAACTAAACGCTCGCTAATGGCCAATCCTAAACCCGTGCCGCCATATTTACGGGTGGTATCAGCTTCGGCTTGCTTAAAAGATTCAAATATGGTGCCTAATTTATCACTTGCCACACCAATTCCGGTATCAGTAACGCCAAAACGTATCCGGATGTTATTTTTGCCTTCCTCTAAAACCTTTAAATCAATAGTTATCCCACCATTGTCGGTAAACTTTACGGCATTGCTTACCAGGTTTAATAAAACTTGTACCAGTCTTGCACTATCAGCAAGAATAAATTCAGGCAGTTTATTATCTATGCTTTCTTTTAGGTAGATGTTTTTTTCATTGGCCCTGTATTGCATCGAGCTGATTATTTTGCGCACCATATCGCGCAAATTAACTTCAGCCTGCTCAAGCTCAATATTGCCTGTTTCTATTTTGGTAAAGTCAAGCACATCATTAATCAGCGTCATTAAATTTTCGGCAGAGAATTGGAGGATATCCAGGTTCTCTTTCTGTGATTCCAGCGGGTTACTATCAAGCAATAAGCGCGACATGCCGATAACCGCATTCAACGGCGTGCGGATCTCATGACTCATTACGGATATAAACATATCCTTGGCCCGGTTTAATTGCACGGCCTCTTCTTTGGCTGAGATCAGCTCTAATTCAACTTTCTTTTTAGATGAGATATCGATAATAACCTCAATATATTTGTCAACATCACCGTCTGGGGTTAAAATAACCGAGTTAATTACCGAGATCCAAAGTGGTGGCCCGTCTTTACGATAGGATAGCAGGTCAACTTCAAAAGATTGTTTGTTTTTTGATAGCCGCCGAGCCCTTTCAATGATTGACACATCGGTGAGCTCGCCTTTTAAGGTATCGCCCAGTGGCTTGTCCTTAACATCGTTTAAATTATAGCCTGTGATTTTTTCAAAGGCGCCGTTTACCCATTCAACCTTACCATTACGATCATTAATTACCACGCCGCTGGTGGTACTGCTGGCCACTAACGATAATAATTTGAGTTGCTCATCGGCAATTTTCCTTTCGGTAATATCCACCATAACGGTTATCTGGCGCTCAACGTCACCCATCTCGTTAAATAAGGGGCTATTGGATAAATAAGCCCAGATAGGTTTGCGGCCATTAGGATATATTTTTAATTCGAGTTCGTATGGCCGGTTTTCTTTAACGGCTAATATAGCGTGCTCAAATTGCTCAACATTGCTTTCCGCACCCATCAGTATTTTGCCAAATGCCTTTCCCTGCATTTCATCAAGCGTGTAACCAAGGATATGTTCTGCCGCTTCGTTCATCCAAATTACTTTGGCCTCTTTATCTCGTATCAACGTACCGCTTGGCGATTTACGGGCAGCAAAGGACAGTATATCCAAATCCTTCTCCGCATTTTTGCGCAAAGTAATATCCATAATAATACGGATGTATTTATCAATATTACCGGCTGCATTATAAACTACAGAGTTAACTACCGAAACCCAAACAGTCGTTCTGTCTTTACGGGTAATGAGCAGATCAACCTGATACGATTCTTTATTCGCTATGGCTTTATCTAATCTGGTTTCATGGCCTGGCGTTGGCCTGCCTTTAAGCACAGCACGTAATGGCCTGTTTTTAACATCATCTAAACCATACCCGGTAATCTTTTCAAAAGCATCATTGGTCCATACAACCTCATCGGCCGAGTTACTGATGACAACACCATTGTAAACCTTACTGGCAACTAATGATAGTTGCTCCAACTCCATCAATAGCTTTTTTTGATAAGTGATATCGCGGCCGCTGCCATACCATTTACCTTCTTTATTAATAGCACTCCAGCCTATCCATTTAACAAGCTTATCAGCAGTTACGGTTTCGGTTTCAATTTCAAAGGGTAGCTGTGAAG
>Ga0302219_10000974_pt1 | contig 12199 bp, 9 predicted proteins | sample II_Palsa_E1_2_FD_194569 | JGI IMG/M metagenome (GOLD analysis project Ga0302219, IMG submission 194569) | Peat permafrost microbial communities from Stordalen Mire near Abisko, Sweden - II_Palsa_E1_2 | ecosystem: Environmental > Terrestrial > Soil > Palsa > Peat permafrost | place: Sweden...
CAGCCACCGCCGCCGCGGCCGGGTTACGGCTCCCCGGCCTTCCGCCACCACCTCGGCGCGGCAGGCCCGGAGGCTCCCGTACCCGTCACCGATCCCGGCCCAGGATCGCCGGGTCACCCGGAGCCGTACTGGCGCCCCCTCCCATTCGCCGGCGACCACGAGTACCCCGCCGCCCCGCCGCAGCACACCCTCCAGCCGACGGCGGGCCTCCGCTTGCGGCTGGGCGGGCGGACGCACCACCACGACCTCACAGGCCTCCAGCATCGATGCCACCACCTGCGGCCAGCCCGGCCCGGGATCGGGGACCAGCATCAGCCGGGCCGGCGCCGCTCCCAGGCCCGCCGCCGCGACCACGCCCAGATCAGGTACCCCAGCCACCCCGCACCAGGCTCCTGCCGCTGACGCCCCTGCCACCAGCGCAAGGCACAGCAGCCCGGATCGGTCCACTGCCACCACCGAGCCTCTGGCCAGGCCACCGGCAGGCAGCAGCTCTGCCAGCGCGGGAAGTACCGGCAGCACAGCGTCACCGGAGACGACAATGTCCCCGTAAGACCCGGAGGCTCCGTCAGGGCGGGAAAACGTAGCGGCCCGCAGAAACACAGAGTTACCAGACGATGCACCGTCGATTGCCGTCGCGGCGGCGGCGGGAAGTCGCCCCATAAGCCCCATGAACCCCGTGAGCTGCGAAGTCTTTTCCCGCATGACCTAGGAGTATCGAATTTGCGTTCGATATGTCAAGCTGCCTTATTGTAACTTTCTGTAATAAGAGGGCCGGCTGGCTGGCTCCGCCGCAGCACCCATGGGCCCCGGCCCTCATCACCAGCCTTCCCCGGGTGCATGTGTGCTCCCGATGTTCTTTCAGCAGCAGAGTGGGAAGAACTTAGCCAACCCCCACAAAAGCATGAAATCTCTTTGGTTCCCGCGCTGTAGTTCTATGCCTGCCCTGCATCAAGGGAGCAACCATCAGTGAGTGCGTCATCACATAGAGACACTGCCGACGGCTGTCCCGCCGAAGACCCACCGCGCCCCGCGCCGCCCAGATTCCAGAAATCGGGAATCCGCACTCAGCGGCCAACGGGGCCAACGGCGAGAAACCGGAATCGGCGAGGGCGCCGCGCGGGGGGGTCCGGGGGGTCGTCCCCCCTGACCAGCACCGCGGACCACCGGGAAGCTGGCCATCGGCCAGCGAACAACACGAGCTGTCTCGTGGGCGAGGAGGGATTTGAACCCTCACGTCCTTTCGGACACACGGACCTGAACCGTGCGCGTCTGCCGTTCCGCCACCCGCCCGGGCAGGCAGTAAGGCTAGCACGCCCCCGAGCGCACTCATACCCCGGATACGATCAGATGCGAGTAGCGAAGGGAGGTGCCACGGTGGGAGTTCTGCAGCGCTTCGAGCGGCGGCTCGAGGGCATGGTCGAGGGCGCCTTCGCACGGGCCTTCAAGTCTGAGCTACAGCCGGTCGAAGTCGCCAGCGCCGTGCAGCGCGAGATGGATGACAGAGCGGCGATCGTGGCGCAGGGCCGCACGCTGGTGCCGAATGACTTCGTAGTCGAACTGGCCGAGAGCGATCATGATCGTCTCGACGTCTACGCGGACAGCCTGGGCGTGGAGCTGGCCAACCTGGCGCGGGACTACGCGAAGGAGCAGGGCTACTCATTCGTCGGGCCGGTACGGATGCGATTCGAGGGTGTGGACGACCTGACGACGGGCACGTTCCGGATCCGGTCGGGCGTGATCCGCGGGTCCACCGTCGAGGGCGGTGAGATCCGCCAGCCCGCCAGCGATCTGCCCCAGCCCCGGGGCAGCGACTTCGCGGGCCGTCCCCGGCTGCTTGTGTCCACCGGGGACCCGAACGGCGGGGGCAGGCAGCAGCGCAACTACGACCTCGTGACCGCGACCACCCTGCTGGGCCGGGGCACCGACTGTGACCTCCGGCTCGTTGACCCGGGCGTTTCGCGCCATCATGCGGAGTTGCGGGTTGAGGGGGGCGAAGTCATCCTCGTCGACCTAGGCTCTACGAATGGCACTTTCGTCAACGGGCAGCCCATCAAGCACGTGGTGCTTACCGATGGCATGCAGATCACCCTGGGCCGCACCACACTGGTCTTCCGCCGGGACAGCGGCTACTGACGCCAGAGGCGAGGAACATCTCACTGGGATGAACGAGCTCACCCTCACCCTTATCCGGGTGGCCTTCCTAGCCGTACTGTGGCTGTTCGTGCTCGCGGCGATCGGAGTTGTGCGCACCGATCTGTCGGGGAATTCCGCTGGCCGGTCCCGGGCCATGCGCAGGCAGCCGCAGACTCCCCGCACCGCCCGGGCCGCCAAGCCGGCGAAGCAGCAGCGGTCCCGGCGGGGGCAGCCCCATGTACTCGTCGTGACGGCCGGTTCCCTAAAGGGAACGACCATTGACCTCAGTGAGCAGCAAATCACCCTTGGCCGGGCAAATGACGCTACGCTCGTCCTCAATGACGACTACGCTTCAAGTCGGCACGCCCGTATTTTCCCGCAGGACGGGCAATGGATCGTTGAGGATCTTGGTTCAACCAACGGCACATATCTAGATCGCCAGAAAGTGACGCGGCCGACTCCCGTACCGGCGGGCGTGCCGATCCGTATCGGCAAGACCGTTCTGGAACTGCGCAGATGACACTTGCACTCCGCTACGCGGTACGCTCCGACGTCGGTCTTCTCCGCGAGGGAAACGAAGACTCGGCGTACGCGAGCCCGCGCCTGCTCGCGGTCGCGGACGGCATGGGCGGCCATGCCGCCGGCGAGGTGGCAAGTGCCGTGGCCATCGCCTCGGTCGCCGCGCTCGACGGGACGATGACGCCCAGCAGTGATCTGCTCGGCGCGCTGAACAACGCGGTTCACTCCGCCAGTGACACTCTGCATCAGATGGCATCGGCCGACCCCGCCGTGGAAGGCATGGGGACCACCCTGACGGCCATGCTGTGGGCGGACCAGGGCTATGCCCTTTGCCATATCGGTGATTCCCGTGGCTACATGCTGCGCGATGGCGAGCTGTACCAGATCACCCACGACCACTCCCTCGTGCAGTCCCTGGTCGACGAGGGACGGCTCAGCCCGGAAGAAGCCGCGACCCACCCGCAGCGCTCGCTGATCCTGCGCGCGCTCGACGGACGCGGGGAGGCGGAGCCGGACCTGTCCATGCGCAAGGCCATGCCGGGTGACCGCTACCTGCTCTGCTCCGACGGCCTGTCCGACGTTGTCAGCGCGGAGACGCTGCACCACACGCTCAGCACGATCCCGGATCTGGACGACGCGACCGTGCAGCTCATCGAGCTGGCCATCCGGGGCGGCGGTCCCGACAACATCACGGTCATCGTGGCCGATGTCGTGGACAGCGAGACGACCTCGCTGGCCCCGACCAACACCCCCGTCATGGCGGGCGCCGCCTCACATGGGACGGCGGGGGACCTGAGCCTGCTCGAGCGCGCGGACAGCCCGGCCGGCCGGGCGCAGATGCTCGCCCACACCGCGCCGCAGCCCGCGGTAATGGTCGATGAGCCCCGGATCGCGACCGGCAGCTGGCCGGTGACAGAGGCTGGCCACCCCGCGGCCGCCCCGGACGGCTGGCCGTCGGCCGACAGCCAGCCGCAGACACGGAACGGCCACCGCGCGCAGAAGCAGCGGCGCTCCGGCCGCCGCCGCTGGCCGATCGTCACGGTCGCTCTCGGCGTGCTGGCGGCCGTCATCATCGGCGGCGGGTACGGTGCCTGGTACTACACCCAGCACCAGTACTACGTGGGTACCGACAGCAACCAGGTCACCATCTTCCGTGGCATCAATCAGCGGGTGGCCGGGATCAACCTGAACAGCGTCTACGCCCACACCGGCATCACTGAGCAGCAGGTCGCGCCCCAGGAACTGCAGATGGTCCAGGGAACGATCTCCGCGACCAGCCTGGCCGACGCGCAGCGTATCGTCGGCCAGCTACGCACGCAGGACTCTCAGTGCAAGCTGGCGTACACGGACCGCAATTCCTGGACCAGCAGGGAGGAGAAGCTGGCCGCGCTGGACAAGACGAACCCGAAGGCGGCCAAGCCATCCAGCCTGGGGCCCCAGCCCACCGTGCCGTCCGACTGCCCGGCCGAGACCGCCCTGGGAGTTACCCCCGTTCCGTCCAGCTCGGCCCCGTCCGCGGCGCCGTCGGCCAGCCACCATGCGGCCGCCAGCCCCTCGGCGCGGAGCAGCCGGTGAACAGCGTCGCGACGTCGGAAAACCCGGCCCTCGGCGGGATGCCCGATTCCCCGGTGCCGCTGCCCCGGGGGCGCCGGCGCACCGAACTCGCCATGCTCGTCTTCGCGGTCGCGCTCGTCGCGTTCGCCTACGCCAACGTCGGATTCGGGCTCAAGGGCAAGCTGCCGCCCGGTATGGCCGAATACATGCTGGGCTTCGTCGTGCTGCTGGCCATCGCCCACCTGGCGGTGCGGAAGCTGGCCCCGTGGGCCGACCCTTTGCTGCTGCCGCTGGCCGCCGCGCTGAACGGCCTGGGCATCGTGATGATCTACCGGCTGCAGGAGTCCGGCCGGAACGGAAATCCCGGTCAGGTGATCGCGACGCTGAGCTCGTCGGCCGCGACCTTGCAGATCGTGTACACGGCGATCGGGATCGGCTGCTTCGTCGCCGTGCTCGCGCTCGTCCGTGAACCGCGCGTACTGCAGCGCTACACGTACACTTTCGGCGCGCTCGGCATCATCCTGCTCGCGTTGCCCGCGCTGCTGCCCGCCAGCATAAGCGAGGTGCAGGGCGCCAAGATCCAGATCAGCCTGGGTGGCTTCACCATCCAGCCGGAGGAGTTCGCCAAACTCGCGCTGGCCATCTCGTTCGCCGGCTATCTCGTGGCCAAGCGCGATGTGCTCTCGCTGGCCGGCCGCCGGGTGCTCGGCATCGACCTGCCCCGGGGACGTGACCTCGGCCCGGTGCTGATCGTCTGGGGCGTAAGCCTCCTGCTCCTCGTCTTCGAAAGCGACATAGGCACCTCCGCCCTGTTCATGGGGCTGTTCGTCGCGATGCTGTACATCGCGACCCAGCGGACGTCCTGGCTGCTGATCGGCTTCGCCTTGTTCATCGCGGGCGCCTACAGCGCCAGCAAGCTGTTCTCTCATGTGGGGGAAAGATTTCAGATCTGGCTGCACCCGTTCGTCGGCAACAACCCGTTCGGCAACGCGTATCAGCTCGTCCAGGGCCTGTACGGGATGGCATCGGGGGGCATCCTCGGCAAGGGCCTCGGTGGCGGCCAGCCCTACCTGACGCCGCTGGTGCAGAGCGACTTCGTGATCACCGCCTTCGGCGAGGAACTGGGCATGACCGGCCTGATGGCCATCCTGCTGCTGTACGGCCTGATCGTGCAGCGCGGCCTGGCCACCTCCCTCGCGGTCAAGGACCCGTTCTCCAAGATTCTGGCCGGTGGCCTGGCGTTCATGCTGGCCCTGCAGATCTTCGTCATCGTGGGCGGGGTCACCCGGCTGATCCCGCTCACCGGTATCACGACCCCGTTCCTGTCCCAGGGCGGTTCTTCGCTCATTGCCAGCTGGATGATGATCGCGCTGCTGATGCGGCTCAGTGACACGGCTCGGCGGCCACCACCGCAGCCGATCCAGGATGAGGGCATGACCCAGGTGGTGAACCTCTCGTGAACCGCGCCGTGCGCCGAATCTCGATCGCTGCGCTGGTCATGTTCGTCCTGCTGCTAGCCAACGTGAACTACCTGCAGGCGTTCGAGGCCGGGAGCCTGGGCAACAAGCCGGGCAATTCCCGCGCCTTCACCGCTCAGTTCCAGTACCAGCGCGGCGATATCACCACCTCCGACGGCAAGGTCATCGCCCAGTCCAAGAGCGTCGGCGGTATCTACAAGTACCAGCGGGAATATCCCCTGGGACCGGAATACGCCCCGGTGACCGGTTTCGACGCACTCTACGGATCCAGCGGTATCGAGGCGGCAGAGAACTCCTACCTGACCGGTGACTCCTCCAAGCTGGCCGTCCGCAACGTGATCGACATGATCACGAACAAGACGCGCAAGGGCGCCACCGTCCAGCTCACCATTGACTCCAACGCGCAGAATGCGGCGTGGAATGCCTTGCAGGCCACCGGAAAGCCTGGCGCCGTGGTGGCGCTGAACCCGCAGACCGGCGCGATCCTGGCCATGGCCTCTTACCCCTCGTACGACCCAAACCAGTTGGCCGTCCTGAACGGCAGCGAGAGCAACGCCTACGACAAGAAGCTACTGCTGGAGTCGGGCAACCCGCTGCTCAACCGGGCCACCAGCGCGACCTTCCCGCCCGGATCGACCTTCAAGATCGTCACCAGCTCCGCGGCGTTCAACCAGGGCAACTACAACACGCAGACCCTGGTGAGCGCCCCGACCAGCCTGCAGCTACCGCAGAGCAGCGTGAACCTGATCAACAATGACGGCGAGCAGTGCGGAACGCTGGGCAACGGCAAGGCCACGATCATCACCGCGTTCACCGAGTCATGTAACACGGCGTTCGCCAACATCGGCATGCAACTGGGCTCGGCGACGCTGAAGAGCATGGCCGAGAAGTACGGCTTCAACAACCCGGACCTGACGATCCCGCTGCCGGTCGCGCAGAGCAACTTCCCGCTGGAGCCGGCCCAATCGTTCACCGCGATGTCGGCGATCGGCCAGAAGGACGACACGGTGACCCCGCTGCAGGAGGCGATGTTCGCCGCTACCATCGCCAACAACGGGACGCTCATGCGGCCCTATCTGGTCCAGCAGGTCCAGGCCGCTGACCTGAGCATCGTGGATCAGGCCGCGCCCACAGCGATGAGCCAGCCGGTCAGCGCGGCCGTCGCCGGTGAGATCAAGAACATGATGGTGAGCGTGGTCAACTCCCCGGACGGGACCGGCTACGCCTTCAAGAACGCGATCCCCGGCGTGCAGATCGCCGGCAAGACCGGGACGGCCCAGAACGGCGTCAACAACAGCGGCCTGAATGATGCTGTTTTCACTTCTTTCGCCTCCAGCGGCAACCGTTCCATGGCGGTGGGCGTCATCATTCAGGGCGGCGGTTACGGCGCCGCGGCGGCCGCTCCCATCGCCGTCCAAGTCCTCAAGGCCTACCTGGAGAACGGGTGAACGACCACCTGCTGGGCGGACGCTACCGGCTGAGCGGCCGGATAGCGGTCGGCGGCATGGGCGAAGTGTGGCGCGGCACCGATGAGCTGCTGGACCGCCCGGTCGCGGTGAAACTACTCTCCGCGGCGCACGCCACCGACGAGGCGTTCCGTGCACGGTTCCGGGCCGAGGCTCGTTACGCTGCGTCGCTTTCGCATCCGAACATCGCTCAGGTGTTCGACTACGGCGAGACCTCCGACTATGAGGAAGCACCAGCGGGTCTGCCATCCGGCGGCGCGTACCTGGTCATGGAGCTCGTACCGGGTGAACCGCTGTCGGCGTTGATTGCCCAGCAGCGGCGGCTGACGGTTCAGGACACCCTCCGCATCATCAGCCAGGCGGCGGATGCGCTGACCGCGGCGCACGAGGCAGGTATCGTGCACCGCGACATCAAGCCGGGCAACCTGCTCGTCACCGGCGACGGCACGACGAAGATTACTGACTTCGGAATCGCGCGCGCGATGTGGGCCGCGCAGGCGTCCCACCTCACCCAGACCGGCATGGTCATGGGTACAGCCAGCTATGTTTCGCCCGAGCAGGCCACCGGCGGGACCATCACGTCGGCTTCCGATATCTACTCGCTCGGCGTGGTGGCCTACGAGTGCCTCACCGGTACTCCGCCCTTCACCGCCGAGACCCCGGTCGCGATCGCGGTGGCGCACATGCACCGCCCGGTGCCCCCGCTGCCCGATGACGTGCCCGCCCCGGTCGCGGACCTGGTCATCGGCATGCTGGCCAAGCCGCCGGAGGATCGGCCGCAGAGCGCCAGGTGGGTAGCCGACCGCGCCCGCCAGCTGCGCAACGAGCTTCCAACGTCACCGGATATGGCCGCGGTCAGGCTGGCCGGGGCGGCGGAGCTGGCCGGCGAGGTCGCCCCGGAAGCCCTGACGGATCCCGCTCTGGGCGCCTCTCTCACGCGCGCTGACTTCGGCAAGGCGGCCATAACGGGCGCGGCCCTGTCCGAGGGTGCTGCCCCCGGAGAGGAGCCCGAGGGGACGGGGGAGCCTGGTAACGCCAGGCACCGGCGGCGTTCCGCGTTTCTCGCGGCCGCCGTCAGCGTCGCGGTTGCGGCGATCGGCGGTACGGTCGCGGCGGTCCTGCTCTCCAGCCACCCGATGAGCACGGCGGGTGACATGTCCCCGGTCAGTCCCACCGCGAAGTCTCCGGGCGCCTCGGCAGGCACGAGCCATCACGCGAACCCGAGCCCCTCGCAGATTCAGGTTCCGGCTGGGATCATGGCCACAGCACCTAATGTGGGGGTGGGCACGGGACTGAGCACCGGAACAGCAACGGGCACGACCACGACGCCGGCGAAGCCCAAGAAGACGCCGACGCCGGTCCAGCAAACGACAACTCCACCACCGACAACTCCACCACCGACAACTCCACCACCGACAACGCCACCACCGTCTTCACCACCACCTACGACCGCCCCACCAGCGAGCGGTGACGGCGGGACTGGTACCTCGTCGGGGACGAATGTGACCGGGTCCCAATAGGGGCCAGTGATGCAACTACGCGGGATGGTTTGGCAGAGTGCGAGATATGACACAGCCCCGGCTGCTCGGTGAGCGCTACGAGCTCGATGGCGTCGTCGGACGTGGCGGCATGGCCGAGGTGTACCGAGCGCACGACATCCGGCTCGATCGCACCGTCGCCATCAAGACGCTCCGTATCGACCTGGCCCGGGACCAGACGTTCCAGGCCCGGTTCCGCCGCGAGGCCCAGTCGGCCGCATCGCTGAACAACCCGTCCATCGTCGCGGTCTACGACACCGGCGAGGACATGGCGACCGGTCTTCCCGTTCCGTACATCGTCATGGAGTACGTGGACGGCCGTACCGTCCGCGACCTGCTGCAGGCCGACCACCGGCTGCTCCCGGAACGGGCACTGGAGATCGTCGACGGCGTGCTCGGTGCGCTGGATTACAGTCACCAGTCCGGCATCGTGCACCGGGACATCAAGCCGGGCAACGTCATGGTCACCCGTAACGGCGACATCAAGGTGATGGACTTCGGCATCGCCCGGGCGATGAGCGACAACCAGGCCACGATGACCCAGACCGCGCAGGTCATCGGCACCGCGCAGTACCTTTCCCCGGAGCAGGCGCGCGGCGAGCGGGTGGACGCCCGCAGTGACCTGTACTCCACGGGCTGCCTGATGTACGAGCTGCTCACCGGGCGGCCGCCGTTCACCGGCGATTCCCCCGTCGCGATCGCCTACCAGCACGTGCGGGAGAACCCGGTGCCGCCCTCGGTGGTGGACCCGGAGATCCCCAGCTGGGCGGACGCCATCGTGCTGAAGGCGATGGCCAAGGACCGGGCCGACCGGTACCAGAGCGCGGCCGAGATGAGGATGGACGTCCAGCGGGCCATGAATGGCATGGCCGTGGCCGCCCCGACCCGGATGGACATGTACGGGCACACGCAGCAGATGGGCGGCGCGACGATGATGGCCGCCAGCCCGACCACGGCCGTCCCGCCTTACGGCAGCGGCCAGGACGAGAGCGATGGCGGGCCGCCGCGCCGCAGCTACCGGGCCCTGCTGTGGATCCTGGGGCTGCTGGTCGTGCTCGGCGCCGTGGGGGCGCTCGCCTACATGATGTTCGGCAGCAGCGGCAAGACCTACGCGGTGCCGCTGGTGCAGGGACTCCCCCAGGCCAAAGCCGTGCAGGAGGTATCCGCGGCGCACCTGCAGCCGAAGGTGACCGACGAGACCAGTACGACTGTCGCCAAGGGCATCGTGATCAGCACGAATCCGGCCGAGGGTAACAACGTCAAAGCCGGCACCGTGGTCACGCTATTCGTCTCGTCCGGCCAGCAGCAGGTCACCGTCCCCAACGTGGTCGGCGAGTCGGCCAGCGCCGCCGAAAGTCAGCTGACCAAGCTCGGCCTGACCGTGAAGCAGGTCGCGGACTCGACCTCGAGCCAGCCTGTCGGCACGGTGACGCAGCAGAACCCTGGCGGGAACGCCCAGGTGAGCCCAGGCAGCGCGGTCACGATCTCGGTCTCCGGCGGTGGGGTGACGGTGCAGAGTGTGGTCGGCGACTCGGCGGCTACGGCAGTGTCGGTTCTGCAGGGCCAGGGGTTCCTGGTCGTAACCAAGCAGGGGACGCAGGCGGGCGCCACGCCCGGCGACGTCTTCGCCCAGACCCCCGCAGGCAACACTTCAGCGCCCCAGCATTCCCAGGTGACGATCTACGTCCAATCGCAGCCGGCCAGCCCGACCGCCAGCCCGACCCCGAGCGCTACCCAGCCCTCCCCCACTCCGTCCCCGACGCCCACCGCGTCGACCAGCGGCCAGGGCGGTAACGGCAATGGGAACGGCGGTAACGGCAATGGGAACGGCGGCGGCGGCGGCAACTGAGTGCGGCACGGATCAAGACGGCGGTCAGCCCTCGGGCTGACCGCCGCTTCCGGGTTCAGCCGTTGATCGCGCTGTCGTCCACGGGAACGTGCAGCTGGTGCCAGGGGAGACGCCGAACCACACTGCGGTGGCGATCACCGCTACGAGCAGGACCCGCAGCGCCGCGGTTCGTCCGTCGGACGCAGCCGGGCTGACGCCGTCTGCTGAGGCCTCGCGGGCGACTGCGCGCAGGAACGTAACCAACTACGATTAGCCAGCGAGCCGAGCCGAGCCCAGCGCTGGCGCGCGAGCGCCCGCCCAGACCAGGAGATGACGGTGCCCAAGTCCCGCGTCCGCAAGAAGGCGGTGTACACGCCTCCGCCGAGGTCAGTGAGGGCCAGGGTCAGCCCTCCGTGGCTCGCTCCGACGATGGTGGCGTGCCTGGTGATCGGGCTGGCGTGGATCGCTGTCTACTACGCCACCAATGGCCAGTTGGTCGGGATGACCGCCCTGGGTGACTGGAACTTGGTCATTGGTTTCGTCCTGATCATCAGCGGGGTGGTCCTGGCCACTCGGTGGCGGTAGGCGCCGTCGCCAGCAGCCAGCCCACCGCCACCGCAGATCAGAATCCGCCCAGGCCGCTGAGCTGGCCGTTACGGATGATCACGGCCAGGATCAGGATGGCGAGCACGGCGACCGTGGCCGCACCCTGGACCAGGAACCGGTGGGAGCGCGGGGCGTAGGCGTACGCGGCTGTGATGACCGCGCCCGTGATGAGACCGCCGATGTGGTCCTGCCAGGCGATGTGGGGCACCACGAAGCCGAGGACCAGGTTGATCACGATCAGCCCGATAATGCCGCGGCTGTCGAGGCCCCGCCGCCGGGCCACTACGAACCAGGCGCCAAAGAGCCCGAAGATGGCCCCGGAGGCGCCGAGGGCGGCCTCGTTGGGGGGCACCAGGTAGTACAGGAACACCCCGCCGCCGAGCGCACTGAGCAGGTACACGGCCAGATAGCGGGCCGACCCCAGCATGCGCTCCAGCGTCGGCCCCACCATGATCAGCGCCCACATGTTGAACGCGATATCGGTGATGCCGAGTCCGCCGGTCGGCGCCACGAACGCCGACGTGATCAGGCGGTACCACTGGCCGGCCCCCACACCGATGACGCCGCCTTGGCCGTTGCTGGCCTTGCCGATCATCTCGAGGTTGCCCGCAATGCTGGGACGGGCCAGGACCGCCAGATAGAGGAGGACATTGATACCGACCAACGTCCAGGTCACGAGGGCACCGCTGGGCAGCCGCCCGCCGAACTCCGTTCTCGCCTCCCGAGCGCCCCGGTTTGCTCCCCGGATGCACTCGACGCACTGTTGCCCGACCGCGGCGGACCTCAGGCAGTCCGGGCACGCGGGGCGCCCGCAGCGCACGCACGAGACGTATGTTTCACGGTGGGGGTGCCGGAAACAGGTCGGCACGGCTGACCCGGCCGGCTGGCTCAGCTGGCCTTCGGGCTGCCCGGAAGCGGGCGTGTCCAACGAGTCCTACCTGGACGCGCCGGGCGTGTCGCCGTCGCGGTCGATGACCACTGATTCGAGCACGACGTCCTGAGACGGCCGGTCGCGGCGGTCGGTCTTGGTCTGGCTGATGGCCTGCACAAGATCGGCCCCCTCGATGACCTCACCGA
>Ga0302219_10000978_pt1 | contig 12186 bp, 8 predicted proteins | sample II_Palsa_E1_2_FD_194569 | JGI IMG/M metagenome (GOLD analysis project Ga0302219, IMG submission 194569) | Peat permafrost microbial communities from Stordalen Mire near Abisko, Sweden - II_Palsa_E1_2 | ecosystem: Environmental > Terrestrial > Soil > Palsa > Peat permafrost | place: Sweden...
GCAAGGTGACGACGGATGCGGTGACTCCCATTGGTTGGCCCGCGCTCAGCGAGTTACGGGAGAAAATCGTGGCGAAGCACATTCCGGTTTTTTCGTGCGGCGCTTGCTCCCGAGCGCGCGGGGTTTCAGAAAGCGATCTGGCCACTTGGAATGCGAAGTACGGTAACCCCACCATCTTTGTTTCGCTAGTGGAGTGGTCCGACCGCATCCTCGCCGAATAAGCCTGGATTCCAGTCGTTCCAGACCAACTTTACCGGTAAGCAGTCGTGCGGGGAAGGTTTAGCGCCGGCGCTTGGTAGCGACGCGCTTGGTGGCGGGGCGCTTGGCGGTCACTTTGCGCGCGGATGCGGCGCCTTGTTTCGCCTTCGCCTGGCCCGCCTTGGTTTTCAGGCGCGTTTCTTCGTACATCTCGATCCACTTCTCGCTCGAAATCGCCGAGATCAGCTTGCCAATCGCTTCCAGCGGCAGATCGTCCGGCGACTTGAAATTGACGCAACACCCTCCCATGTCGAGCTTTTTCCCCGCCGCCGCAAACGCCGCCTTCAGTTGCTGGAGCTGACTCGCGCTCCAAAACGCGCCCATTAGGTAGAGCACGCAATAATTCTTCTGGGACGATGTCCCGACATATAAGATCGGCTGCTTGTTATGAGTGTCCGGATATCGCGAGAGGGGAATCGTCCAGCCGATCGAGCCCCAGACCATACACTCCTCGTAGCCGCGCGGAATGTGCTGGTTCACGAAGGCGCGCACCGTCGCGATCGTCTTCGCCCGATCCGCGGGGAGTGAGGCAATGTATTGCGCTGGCGTCTTGACGTTCGCTGCTGGTTTCATGGATTGGTCCTCGTCGCGAACGAAGTGTACCACCGAACGTTTCGTGGAAATCGCACAGCGATTTTCACGCCGGCTCCGCCTCAAAGCTAGCCCGCCGTGAAAGCTCTCTGCAATTTCATTCAGAAATTACCTAAATCCTGATAACACCCTGCATTACGCTGTGTGCGCACCGAATTTGATTTTTTTACTCGTCGCGGAGCGCAGCCATGGGATCCAGATGCGCCGCGCGGCGCGCTGGCACGTAACAAGCGATCAGCGCAGCCGCCGCTAAAATTGCCGGCGCGCCGATCAGCACCACGGGATCGAAGCTGTCCACCCGGTAAAGCAGAGTCGATAGAGCCTTGCCGACCGCGACGGAAAGCAGCAACCCAATGGCCGCGCCAACTCCCATCAAGGCCATGCCTTCGCGCAGCATCATGCCCACGGCATCGGACGCGGTCGCACCCAACGCCATGCGAATCCCGATTTCACGCGTGCGCATCGCCACGTTGTAGGCGCGCACGCCGTAGAGCCCGATCGCCGCGAGCAACAGCGCGACGCCTCCGAAGATCGTGAAAATCCGCGCGCCGGTGCGGACCACCCACAGATCGATGCTCGCGTCCAGGTGCGCGCGCATGGTTTTCATACCGAGGATCGGAAGATTCGGATCCACCGCGCGAATCTCGCTGCGTACGGTCTGCAGCAAACGCGCTTCCGACTCTTTCCCCAGCGCCGCCGTCCGAATGTGGATCTGCATGTCCGATTGGTAGGCCTGCCCGAACGGCACGTAAATGTGCGGCGGCCAACGTTTCGCACTCACGCCTTCCTGCACGTTGGCCACAATGCCGACGACCTGCGCCTCGATCGCCGGGTCGCCGTTGCTTCCGGACCCGAGGCGCACACTCCTGCCCACCGCATCGCCCCCTGGCCAAAGTTTTTCGGCCGCCGCCTGATCGATAATCGCCACGCGTGGCCCGGTTCCGCTCGCATCCTGCGCCGAAAATACGCGGCCGCGCTGCAGCGGAATTTCGAGCGTCTGAAAATACCTGCCGCTCACCACGTTGTAACTGCACTCAACTTCCGTCGCCTTGTTGTCCCCAGTCGCGGAAGCCGGCGCGTCGCTCGACCGCTGAACATTCCTGCCGAGTGACACCATCCCGAACGGCACCGTCGCCGCCAGGCTCACCGATTCCACTCCCGTTGTGCTCTCCAGCCGCTCCACCAGGGCCCGATAAATTTCGCGGCCGCGCGCTTCGTCGTAACCAGCGAGGCTCGCATCCACTTCCGCTATGGCCTCGTGCTCCACGCGGAAACCCGATTCAAGGCGTGCCGCCTGCACCGAACTGCGAACGAACAGGCCAGCGGCGCTCAGCAGCACCAGTGAGAGAGAAATCTGCCCCATCACCAGCAAGTTCCTCCGCGAAAATAATCCACGAAGGCGCCCCTTCTGAAAGTCCGAGCCGCCGCCGATTTTGAAGTCGCCCACCAAATCGCGGCGCGACAGTTTCCACGCCGGCCCGAAGCCGAACAAAATCGTACTCACCACGCAGAATCCAATGGTCGCCGCGAGCACGCGAACATCCGGCGCCCCGGAGAAAACGATGTCGAGCGGCATCATCTGCGCCAGCGAGCGCACCAGCGCGCCCGTGCTCCAAAAAGCAAGCAGCAGGCCCGCCGCGCCGCCGGCTAGCGCCAGCAGCAATCCCTCCACTAAAAGTTGCCGCAGAATGTCCGCGCGGCTCGCTCCCAGCGCGATGCGAATCGCCACCTCTCTTCGGCGCGTCGTGCCGCGCGCCAGCATCATGTTTGCGACATTCAGCGACGCGATCAGCAGCACCACGGCTGCCACCCCCAGCAGCAGCGTCGCGGGAACCACAAACTCCGAATCCGTGGAAGGATCGGTGGAAATTTCCATTCGCCCCAGCCGACGAACGATGAACGTTTGGTCTTTGTCGTCCGGGTAAGCTTTGCCGAGTTGCGCGGCCACCGTGCCGAGCGACGCATCCGCTAACGACTGCGTCATTCCGTCGCGCAGCCGGCCGACCAGCAGCAGCGCATGGTTGTCCCGCGCAGCCAGCGCGCGGCCGCGGCCGTCAAAATCATTCACTACCGATTCGTACACGCCGAGTGGGAGATACACTTCCGGGCTGATCATTGCCGCCGTGCCGGTAAATCCCTGCGGCGCCACACCAACAATCGTGTAGATTTTCCCGTTGATCTGAATGCTCGCGCCCAGCACGTGAGGATCGGCGCCGGATTTTTTCCAATACGGGTAGCTGACAATCGCCACCGGCAACGCGGAGCCGGGCCGCTCTTCTTCCGCGGTGAACGTCCGGCCTTGCGCGAGCGGCACCCCGAACGTCGCGAAATAATTGGACGACACCATGTCCGCAAACACGCGCCTGGTGCTGTCGCCATTTCCTTCCGAAACGCCGATCATGGCCATGTTGTGCGCCATCAGGCTGCTGAACGCACCGCCATCGCCCTTATCACGAAGCGCCGTGTAGTCAGCGTACGAAAACGCGCGGTAGCTGCTCTGGTGCGTGTCGCGGCTGTATACGCCCACCAGCGCCGACGGCGCCTGAATCATCAGCGGCTTGAAAAGAAACGCGTTCACCAGGCTGAAGATCGCGGAGTTCGCGCCGATCCCCAGCCCCAGCACCAGCACGGCCGCACACGTAAATCCAATATTCTTGCGAAACATTCGCGCGCCCATGCGCGCATCGCGCAGCAGATTCCTCACCGTGTGCTCCCTCGCAAATTGCCGCAGTCGGTGAGTAATACGTTCGAGGCCCGCCAAAGGTTCCGCCCGCAACCCGTTTTTCGCCGCCGCGCACTCAGAGCGACTCAGAGCGAACGATCAAGCGACTGGGAGCCAAGCGGATTCTTAGGGCACATCCTGAAGGGGATCATTGCGGGTCACACTTGTGCCGGCGATCCTCCAGCAACCCCACGAAGTCACTCGGAGTGCAGCATTGTAATTGGATCGAGGCGCATGGCACGCAGAGCCGGAATGCAGCTGGCGGCGAGCGCGACGAGGGTCAGCACCACGGAGACGCCCACGAAGGTAGGCAGATCGTTTGGCGATATGCCGAAGAGCAATCCGGCCATGAGGTGGGAAACGATGAGCGCGCCAGCCACGCCCAGCACGGCGCCAGCGGCGGCCAGGCTGAATCCCTGGCGTAAAACCATTATGAGGATGTCGCTTCTTTGCGCGCCCAGCGCCAGGCGAATCGCGAACTCACGTCTTTGCTCATTCACCAGATACGAAATCGTTCCGTAGATTCCAAGTCCGGCGAGCAGCAAAGCCGCGGCCGCAAAAGCCGCCACCATTTCCATGGAGAACCGCCGCACGGAAAGCGAAGAGGAGAGAACATTGTTCAAGGTCTCCGCGCGGAAGACGGGAAGCTCCAGATCCACGGACTGGATCTGGGTGCGCACTTGCGCGGAGATAGCGCCGGGATCGATCTGTCCACGCAGGTAGAACGCCAGAAACTTGGCGGGGCGCTGGTAGATGTCGAGATAAACCTGTGGGATAGCGGCGTTCGCGAGTGATTCGGTGCGCGCATCGGCAATGACGCCGACGATGGTGGTCCACCCCGGCCGGGCACGGCCCAAACGGCCCAACATATGGACTCGCTTGCCGACCGGATCCTGGTTGGGCCAGTAGGTGCGGGCCGCGGACTGGTTGATGACGGCGATCAAGGGCGTCGATTCCAGGTCCTCGTCGGCGAAGAGGCGCCCGCGCAGGAGAGTCATGCCCAGCACATCGAAATATTCGGGCGAGACGATCAATGTATCGATCAGCGGAGGCTGACTGCTTTGCATTTCCTGGCCTTCGACCGCCAATGGCATCATGACGCGGTCGTTCTGGCTATGGCCCAGCGGAATGGCCGCCCGGTCACTGGCGGCGGTTTCTTCCACGCCCGGAATCGTCCGGTTGCGGCGTAGAACTTCGCGCAGGAACACGCCTTCCTGCGTGGCGGTGCGGTACACGTCGGTTTTGGGATCGTTAGGATTCGGCAGCGAGGTCTCAACGGCCACCACTCGAGTCGGATTGAAACCGAGTTGCACCTTGAACAAGTCCCAGAAGCTACGCAGCAAAAGGCCGGCGGCGACCATCAGCACCAGCGAGAGCGCCAATTCACTAATCACCAGAATCTGGCGGGCGCGCGAGCGTTCGCGCGACGCGCTGGCGGCGCGTCCTTCTTGCCGAAGCGTGCCGGTCAAATCCAAGCGGCTCATGAGCCACGCGGGAGCAAGTCCAAATACGATTCCGGCCACAACGGAGAGAGCGAGAGCAAAGGCCAGCACGCCCCAGTTGATCGATATGTCGTTCATGCGCGGGAGGCTCTCCGGAATCAACTCCAGCAAGAATTTCCTGGTGCAAAAAAGAATCGCAAAACCGGCGGCCCCGCCAAGCACGAAGAGCAGCAGAATCTCGGTGAGCAGCTGGCGGATGAGGCGCGTTCTTTGCGCACCCAACGCCTGCCGTACCGCGATCTCACGGCCTCGCGTGCTGGCCCTGGCCAGCAGCAGATTGGCGACGTTGACGCAGCTGATCAGCAGCACCAATCCCACCGCACCAAAAAGCAGAATGAGAGATTGTCGAGCGTTGCCGACCACCGACTCGGCCAGAGGAGTGATGTGCAGAGTCCACGCGCCTTTCGACGGATAATCCGCCGGATACTGCTTTTTCAGCGCGTCAACCAGCGCATCCACGTGCGCCTGGGCAGCTTCCGGCGAGAGACCAGGCTGCAGGCGCGCGATGGTCTCGAACGGTAAACGGATGCTGCGCGCCGGCTTCGGGGCGGGGTCGTCGGCAAATCCGGCCGCGGCCCACAAATCGGTACCGCGCTCGTCGCGGTTTTGACCCTGATCGTGAAAGCTGGCGGGCATGACGCCGACCACCTGAGCGGGATCGTTGTCTACGCGCAGAGTCTTGCCGAGAATGTGCGGGTCGCCGCCAAATGCGCTCTTCCAAAGCCCGTCGCTGATGACCAGTTCGTTGTTGAAGCCGGGTGTCTGGTCCTGCGGATCGAACGTGCGGCCCAACTGCGCCTCGACGCCGAGCACCGCAAAGTAGGTTGGTGAGACCGACTTGGAGGCGATGCTCGTGGGCTGGCTGCTGCCGGTCAGATTGTTCGTGCCAAAAAAGGATAGGGACACATATTGGAAGACTCCCGAGTTCTGCAGGTCTTTCAACTCCGGGATGGAGAGCCCGATGTCGTGCGCGCCTACGCCGGGAAGGTTGGCTTCAATGCGCACCAGTTCGCTGGCGTGAGGGTAGGGCAAAGGGTGCAGCAGCGTGGCGTCAATCACGCTATAGATGGCGGTAGTGGCGCCGACTCCTAGCGCCATTGTGGCAATCGCAATGAACGCGAATCCCGGAGATCTCAAAAGCATGCGAACCGCGTACTTGAGGTCGAACAACAGATTCTCAATGAAGGGAAGGCTTTGCTCGGCGTGATGATCCTCGCGGATTGCTGCGGCCGCGCCCAGCTTGAGTACGGCCTGGCGCCGCGCTTCGGCGGGCGACATGCCTGCGCGCAGATTCTCGTCGGTCTGGAACGCGAGATGTTCGGCGATTTCTTCCTGAAGGCGTTGGTCGGCGCGGCGTCCAGCGGCGAAATTCGAGAGGCGGGTGAAGAAGCGTCGCAGAAATTTCACGGCAAATCCTCCGCCTTCACTTTGAAGAAGCGCGCGATGATCGCCGCGGTTTGCTCCCAGTCCCGGGCCTCCGCCTGCAGTTGCTTGCGCCCCGCCGCGGTCAGCCGGTAGAAACGTGCCCGGCGGTTCTTTTCCGATGTGCCCCACCCGGAAGCGATCGAGCCTTCATGCTCCAGCTTCAGCAGCAGCGGATACAACGTCCCCTGATTCAGCGCCAGCAGGTCTCCGCTGATCTGTTCGATACGCCGGGCGATCCCCCAACCATGCTGCGGCCCCAAAGCGTCCAGGGTCTTCAGCACCATCAGCGCCAACGTTCCCTGCATCACTTCCGACTTTTCCTTCACGGCCATCCCCACCTTTAGGTTTCCAACAGGATAATGAGGCACTTCCTTTTGGAAAGCAACAGGAGATTTCGCTTGCTACAAACAAGCTCTACTATCGTTCGTTGGATGCTCATCGACTCACGCTACTCGCGACGGGAAACGCGTTAGACTGTTTGTCCCAGCTCAAGAGCATCGCCATTGACTATCACCGCGGCCTTCGCTATCCCTCCTTGCAACGCGTAGAAGGTACGCCGGATCGCTTGGACGACATACTCGCTCCCAGTAAGTCCCCTCTGCCGTCAGAGTAATCCGGCAACGTGGCTCACTTCGAACGCGCTAGACGGACACGATTGGATTGTGTCCGGTAACCCGTCCCTCCGAGATGACCCGCAATAGACGGGTCGGCCGGAGGAATGCGGGCCCATGAGTCTTTTTCGTTGGTCTCCCCGTATAGCTCAGTATCGAGGTCTCGGCGAGATTACCCGTCACGAGGGGAAAGAGAATCGCGGTATTGGGTCGAGCGCAATTCCGAACCTGCGCCGCTTTTCCGTGGAGGTTGACATGCGTGACACCAAAGAGCGGTTGTCTCTATTCTGGATCTTCGCGTTATTGAACTACCTGTACGCGGACGTGGTTGCCCTGTTCGATATTGCTGGCTCGCGACACCCATTCGAGGCTCTCCCCCCATGGGCTCTGATGGGTTCTGCGGTCTTAATGGAAATACCCATCGCCATGATTGTGGCGTGTCGCCTGCTTCCGTTTAGAGCGAACCGGCTGGCGAATATCATCGCGGGTAGCCTGCTGACCCTGGTAAACGCTTTTCTGACCTTCGTTCCACCTCTGTTCGGCGCCCGGACGCCCGCCCTTCCGGAGTACTTGTTCTTCGCGACCATCGAGACGGTGTGCACTTCGGTCATTATTTGGCAAGCTTGGACTTGGTCCGCGGTGCAGCCAGCCGTTAGTTCGGAGCGGACCGTCGGCAACCCGGAACTAGTCGCCTAGTTTCACCGTTTGACCAGGAGAATCGCTAGATGAAGCAAACCCTCGTGCTAACCATCGCGTCTCTGCTCTCGATCCTCTTTACGACCTTTCACTTGGCCGACGACGTCGTCCGCGGGATGGAGCCGGGGACGCTTTCCGACCTCATCGCGGTGCCCATCCTGGTCGTTTGGCTCTACGGTACGCTGGTGCTGGCCGAAAAGCGCTTGGGGTACGTCATCATCCTCCTCGGGTCGCTCCTGGGGGTGCTCGTCCCGGTCATCCACATGAAAGGCGCGGGAGTCGGCGGCGCGATCGCCCAGTCCAGCGGAGCCTTCTTCTTCATCTGGACCCTCTACGCGCTCGGCGTTACCTCGCTCTTCTCCGTGATCCTCGCAGTGCGCGGATTGTGGGCGCAGCTGTCACAGCGGACCGCCGGGTAACACCAATGAGCCCCGACCTGATGCGCTGCTCGTAGCCGCGGGGAATGTGCCGGTTCACGAATGCGCACACCGTCCCGAGGGTTCTGCTTTGATCGGCGGTGTTCGCCATTGGCTCCCATAATATAAAGCTCGCTCGTCGGACCAATCTTCCAGAAAGCGATTCGCCCACCGTCCCGTGGGCCAACGAATCACGCGATGTCCCTGGTGTAGAATTGCTTTTCGCTCTTCGAGGACAATTTTCGAAGACACTCTTTTCTCGACGACACGCATCGAAGACTAGGACGCACACACCTCGCAACTTCGGGCGGCAATTTCGTGGCGCGCTGGAGGCTCGACCTGATCGACCGCAGGCTCTCCCATTACCACATCACCGCCGCGATTGGCGCCGGTGGCATGGGTGAGGTCTATCGCGCGACCGACACCAAGTTGGGGCGCGAAGTGGCGCTGAAAGTTCTGCCCGCCGAAATGGCGCGCGATCCGCAGCGCCTGATGCGCTTCCAGCGTGAAGCGCGGGCCGTAGCCGCGCTGAATCATCCGCACATCGTCACCATTTTCTCCGTCGAGCAAGCCGATGACGTGCATTTCCTCACCATGGAATTCGTCGCCGGCCAGCCGCTCGACCGGCTGATCCCCGAAGGCGGGCTCCCCGTCGAACGCATCCTCGAAATCGGCACCGCGCTCGCCGGAGCGCTGGCCGCCGCGCATGAGAAGGGAATTGTGCATCGCGACCTGAAGCCCGCCAACGTGATGGTCACGAATGACGGCCGCGTGAAAGTTCTCGACTTCGGCCTGGCCAAAGATACGCGGCCGCCGGAGTCCGGCGACGCGACCCAGTCGCGCGGCCTGCAAACCGAAGCGGGCGTGGTGATGGGCACGCCGGCCTACATGTCTCCCGAACAAGTCGCCGGGGAAGTGGTCGATCATCGCACGGATATTTTTTCGCTGGGCATCGTGCTGTACGAGATGGCTTGCGGCCAGCGCCCGTTCAAGGGACGTTCGTCTGCGGAATTGGTCACCGCGATTCTGCGCGACACGCCGCGGGACATTGCGGAGCTGCGCGCCGATCTCCCGCCACCTCTGGCGCGCGTCATCAAGCGCTGCATGGAAAAAGATCCGCAATCGCGCGTGCAAACTTCGCGTGAGGTCTACCACGATTTGCGCGAGCTGCCGCGCCAGCCCGCGACCACCATTCTCGAATCGGTCCGCGCAACCGCGCGCAGCGCCTCCGGCGCAGCCCGCGCCGACGAAGGCTTCTGGGTCGCGGTGATTCCGTTCCGCTACGGCGGTGCGAATACCGATCTCGCCGCGCTGGCCGAAGGTTTATGCGAAGACGTCGTCACCGGCCTCTCGCGCTTCTCCTACTTGCGCGTGATCGCGCGCAGTTCCAGCTCGCGCTACGCCCAGGAATTGATCGACGTGCGTACCGCCGGCAAAGAGCTCGGCGCGCGCTACGTGATGGAGGGCAGCCTGCGCCAGGCCGGAACCAAAGTGCGCATCGCGGTGCAACTGGTCGACACCAATTCCGGAACGCATCTGTGGGCCGAGACTTACGATCGCCCGTTCAGCGCCGAAACGGTTTTCGAGCTGCAGGACGACCTGGTCTCGCGCATCGTTTCTACCGTCGCCGATTCGCACGGCGTGCTGCCGCACAGCATGAGCGAAGCGGTCCGCGCAAAGGGCTCCGATCAGCTCACGCCCTACGAAGCACTGCTGCACAGCTTTGGATATTTCGAGCGCGTCTCCGCCGAAGAGCACGTCGTGACCCGCGACAATCTGGAGCGCGCCATCCAACAGTCGCCGAATCACGCCGGCTGTTTGGCGATGCTGACAATTATTTACGCCGAGGAATACATTCACGGCTTTAACGTGAGGCCCGACGATCCACTCGCGCGCGCTCTCGTCACCGCCCGGCGGGCCACCGAGGCTGCCCCTTCCGATCACCTGGCCTATCACGGCTTGGCTACGGTCCTTTACTACCGCGGCGAACGCCAGGCGTTCCGCAACGCCGCGGAACGCGCCGTCGCGTTGAATCCGATGGCCGGATACACCGCCGCCTACCAGGGTTTTCTCACGGCTTATAGCGGAGATTGGGAGCGCGGTTGCGCGCTCGCGGAACGCGCCAGAAAACTAAATCCGCACCATCCCGGATGGTATTGGTTCGCCAACGTTTTTAATTCCTACCGTCAGCGCGATTACCGCGCTGCGCTCGACGCGGCCCTGAAAATCAACATGCCGCGCTTTTGGCGCGCGCACCTCGCGCTCGCCGCGATCAACGGCCAACTCGGCGAACGCGACGCGGCGCACACCGCGCTGCGCCAGTTGCTCACCCTGAAGGCCGAATTCGCCGCCGCGCCGCGCCACGAACTGGCGAAAACCTGGGACCCAGACATGGTCGAGCACTTGCTCGACGGCCTGCGCAAAGCAGGGCTCGACGCCGCCACCGCCGACGCGCCGACCGCGGCCGCCGAGCCGGCCGCGCGCCCAGCGTCATAACGTGGGAGCCACCTCTCGCAGAACCGGACAGCCCCCCTATTATTAAGGACCGGAGTCAAATCGCCGCCACCACCGCCCGCCGAATTAACCAGCCGAAGCCTCGTCAACGGAAAAGTAATTGCGTCAGTAGCGGCCAACTTTAGCTGGGCAGCCGTTGCGGTTGCCTTTGTCTCTAGGGTTCCTTAGCTGTGGTTCGCGGCCTTCGCAAAATAATCCATCCGCTCCAGATCGGCAATCAATCCCGGCCCAGTCGGATTCCATCCCAAACGCTTCCGAGTGATCACACTCGAAGCCGGCATATCCAAAGCAGCGAACATCGCGAACGGTCCAAACGAAGCTGGCGCCTCTTCCGCCGAAACCGAAACCACTGGCACCTTCAACCCCCTGCCAATCACTTCCGCGATGTCGCGGAGCGTCACGCCCTCTTCGCCCACAGCGTGATATCTCGCGCCCGCTTCGTGCTTTTCAATAGCCAGCCGATAGAGCCGCGCGGTATCGCTGATATGCGCCGCCGCCCAGCGGTTGCGTCCCTCACCGATGTACGGCGACGCGCCCTTCTCGCGCGCCATCGAAACCAAATAAGTGACGAGCCCTTGCTTCACCGGATCGTGGATCTGCGGAAGGCGCACCACCGAGACCTTCACGCCCTGCGAGCGCAGCGCCATCGCCGACTGCTCCGAAACGCGCGGCAACGCGGAATCGGACCGCGGATTGTCTTCTTCGGTCGCCAGGCGACCGGGCGCCAGCGGCCCGATCCCGGCGCTGACCACCAAAGGACGATCCGTGCCGGCCAGCGCCGCGCCAAGCGTTTCAATCGCGCGCTGGTCGATCTCACAGCTTTCCTTGAACTTCGACCAATCGTGGATGAACGCGCAGTGAATCACGCCATCCGCCATCGCAGCTCCGCTGCGCAGACTATCCAGATCTTCCAGGTGGCCGCGATGTACCACGGCGCCGGCGGCGGCCAGCGATTCCGCGCCCGCCTCGGAACGTGTCAGTCCGATCACTTCGTGCTTCGCGCCAAGCAGCTCCTTAACTATGGCCGAACCGATAAATCCCGTTGCTCCGGTAACGAAAATTTTCATAAATTTTCTCCTTCGAATTTATTAGGAATGACAATCCACAGCCAATACATTCTTCGTCCTCTCGCTGCCGTGCTCGGGGGCCAATGAAAGATTTCCAGGTTTACAATTCGCCGAAAGAACTAAAAAGATTCTCCGACGAGTTCTTCGCTCTTCTTCCACAGCGCCGCCGCATTCGCCGGATCGAGCGCATACCCACGCACTCCCTCGCCTACTCCACTGATGGTCACGTCATCGGGCATGATTTTGCCCACGTGGCAGTTCTCGCAGTATCGGCCGCCGATTTCGTCCGCCGGCGCCACCACTCCCGCCCACACCGACGTGGCCGCACCCTGCTTGATCGTCTTCCACTGAAACGGCCCTTTGCCTTCCGCGGCGAGCTGCTCG
>Ga0302219_10000980_pt1 | contig 12186 bp, 10 predicted proteins | sample II_Palsa_E1_2_FD_194569 | JGI IMG/M metagenome (GOLD analysis project Ga0302219, IMG submission 194569) | Peat permafrost microbial communities from Stordalen Mire near Abisko, Sweden - II_Palsa_E1_2 | ecosystem: Environmental > Terrestrial > Soil > Palsa > Peat permafrost | place: Sweden...
GGGAGTCGGACAGGTCACGCCTTAGGAGGTCTAACATGAAAACGTATCGACTGCTGCTCACCGCATTGCTCGTCTAGGCAATGGCAGCCTGCAGTGCCGGCTTGGCTGACAACACGAACGCGCAATATAGATGGACGCCTAGGACGGGATGGCTTCAAGATTCGGATCAGCACGTACGCCAATGACCGGCAAGAGATTGATTTCGCTCCTATCGCAGGCAACAACATTTCTTCATTCCATGTGCAGGGTGAACGGCGTGGCAATCGCCTGATTTCTTTGATGGTGCGCTGCCGCTATCGTACGTAACGATCCCATTCTTGAAGCGACCCCATATCGTGCTGCCGGGGTGAGCCCTGGATGGCATTGGGCTCGATAAGGCCGATCGCATCCTGCACCGCCACGGTCGTGACTAGGGCGCCTGGTGTTGTACGACCGAACCCGGCGCCTGAGGCGTCCCGGTCATCACCACCAAATAGCGCCTCAGATCCGGTGTGTCTGACTGCACGAGCTGCCGGATCGGACCGGCGGCGTTGACGATGGCCGAACCCGCCGGATTGGTCATGAAGGCCGAGAGCGGTTGAACGGCCCCCGTTCCGTCCGGGCGCGACGCGAACCCCAAGACGTAAGGCGACTTGGGTTCGAGGCCGGTGACAGCGGCTTGCAGCACCTGAACCAGACCCTGGTCGAACAGGCTGACGCTGGTCACGGCTTTCGCGGTCTGGCTGTCGAGCATCAAATGCACAGCTTGGCCGGAAACGCCGAGCGGTTGGAGCCCGCTCGTACCCGGCCCTTCTGGGACCGCATTCGGCACGTAGGTCAGCGCCTGCGGCGCCTGTCCGATCGGCACGTTGGCGATCACGGTGTTGGTGGTGGTGTCGATCACGGCGAGTTCGTCGGCGTTCTCGAGCCCGACATAAACGCGCGAGCCGTCGCCCGAGGGCCAGATCCCGTGCGGCAGCCTGCCGACAGGGATGGTGGCGACCTTGGAAAAGTCTGTGGTGTTGAACACCTGAACCTGGCTCAACCCGCCGATGGTCACGTATGCGAATTGACCCTGAGGCGTCCGCACGAAATTGACATGGTTAGTGATCGGCCCGGTGTCCAGGACCTTCAATATGGCGAACGGCGGCTTGGCCTGAAAGGCGACCGTCTTACCGACATCCTTCAGCGTGAACCAGACCTGCTCCCCGTCGGGGGACACCGCGATGTTAGGGCAGAAGGGGCTCGGCTGGACGACCTTGCCGACGATGCGGTGATCCGCGACCGAGATCACGTCAGTCTCTGGATTGAACGATGAGCAGACATAGCCGTAGCGACCGTCCGGCGAGAAGATCGTCATACCCGGCCCGACCGGCGTTTCGATCCTTGCGGTTTCCTGAAAGGTCGCTGCGTTGAGCACGGCGACATAGTTTTCACCGCGTACCGTCACCCACACTTCCCGCCCATCCGGTGTGAAGAACGCTTCGTGCGGCGAGCGGCCAACATAGGTCGTATGCTTCACCGCGTTCGTCGCCGTATCGATGAAACTGACCGCGTTGGACCCGATCGAAACGACCGCGAGGGTCTTATGGTCGGGCGAAAAGCCCATACCGTGCACGAGCACTTGGCCCTTGTAGAGTGGCGAGAAATTGCCCGGCTGCGGGTCGCCGAGTCGGATAACGCCCAGGAGCGTGTTGTCGACCGGGTTGGTCACGGAGACCGTGTTGGAGAACTGCTCCGCGGCATAAACCCGATCGCTATGGCTGATGGGGATGTCGGGGGCCAAGGCGTTGCCCGGCACCTGACCCGCAAACGCCGGGATCGCCGCGATCGCGCTGGATCCCAGGACGATCGAGAGAAGGTATTTCGGACTCATTGTTGGTGCTCCGCCTGCAAGGGCGCGGCGTGTTGCGTGGCCGCAGGCGCGCTGGCGGCCTGCGGCTGGGTTGGGGCCGGCGTCGATGCTGGAAGGGGATCGCCGAGCGCCAAGCGCATGGCGGCGATTTCCTGCTGTTGATCGACGATGATCTCCTGGGCGACACGGCGGAGTTGCTCATTCTTACCGTGGCGCAGTTCCGCCTCGGCCATCTCGATCGCGCCTTGATGGTGTGGGATCATCATCTCCGCAAAGTCACGGTCGATGTCGCCCGACGGCTTGATCGCCATACCGGCCATCATCTTGTCCATGGCCGCGTCGTTTTCGGCCATGAATTGGGCATTCGGTTCGCCCGCTCGGGCGAGGCCCCAGACGACAGCGAGGAGGACAGCCAGCGCGGCGGTGGTGCATCGCAAATGCCACAAGTGCTTGGTCATAAGCTCCTGTTTAGAACTTCGTCCGCCTTGTGTCTTACCTCTTGGGGTACGCAGTAAAGATAAAATCATTCGCCGCGACGATCGTATGGCAGGCATGACACTCCCCATCTACCGCTCGCGCGGGTAGCGCACCCAGCTCTGTGAACGTATTTGACGCCGAATCGTAAAGGAATTGAGCATATCCCCATCCGTTCCCCTCAGGGAATCTCTGAGAATCCTTCTCGATGAATTCAACCCCTCTCAGGGTGTCCGGCACCAAAACAGCGAACGGGGCCTTCGGGTTCTTTTTCTTAGACCATTCAATCTTCACAATCTTGGAACCTTCTGGAAAGGGATTGCCGTTACCTGGTATGCCGGCTCTGTACGCCGCGATCATTGTGGGATTGGCGGCAATCAACTTAATGCCATCTTCGGTCTGACTGATAGCGACGTCCGGCCAGTCTTCATATCCCCTGAATTCTGAGAACGCAATCCCGTTTGGCGCCTTGAGCGTAAACCTGTCCTGCGCCGCAATCGCGACGCCCGCGAGGACTGCAAGCAACCCCAGAATGGTTGCCGTCGTCAGGATTTTCTTGCTATTCAGGGTACGGATAGTCGGAATGAGTGACATGATAAGCTCCTGTAGACGTGTCTTTCCTGGTACGCGGTGAAGCCGAAATCTTCTCCTGCCTGTACAAATTGCCTCCCCTGTCCCGTCCATTGCATTAGGTATCAGTGCGTGAGCGGCAATGCTCGATCGAGCAAACCCCGCAGGTCTTCGTGCGCAACAATTGCTCGAGCGAACAGTGCGATCATCCGGTAGCGCATGCGTCCGCAGCGAGCAATCAGTTCGTCCACCTGGTAGCTGCGATGCTCCCCGCGTACGCACCACTCGCAGAAGTGTTCGCAGTTATTCGTCAGCAGGTCATAACGATCTTCGCCCAGGCGCTGGCGGGCGCGTTCCACGATCTCGTCCGGATCAAGCCAAGTCGACTCAGGGGTGCGTATCCAAATCGGGCGTCCCTGGGCAAACTGCGACAGCGACACTTCTTCTACAGGACCCCGACGCAATCGGCGCACAAGGCCACCGTACTGCACGACGCGGCCGTGGCCTACGTAGATCCCATGATGCGTGTAAGTCCGGCGTGGGGTCAGCATGTGCGCGCCGATCGGCGCCTCAGCCTCCGGACCCAGGGCCTGATCGCCGAGCCGCAGCCCCCGGCAAGCGCCGGGGGCAAAGCCAAAGTGATCCGCGTGCATGATCGTGGGCGCCGTTCAGAGATGCTCGACCGCCGCCACAGCATCGGCGAAAGCCTGGGGCGCTTCCTGCGGTAGATTGTGACCGACGCCACCGGTGATGAGCCGGTAGTCATACTTACCGGAGAACTTGTTGCGATAGGCTGTGCTGGGCGCGTGGATTGCACCGTTGGAGTCGCCTTCCATCGTGATCGTGGGCACGGTGATGGGAGCAAGTGCGGCCAGCCGCTTTTCGAGCTCGTCATATTTCCGCTCGCCGTCGGCCAGGCCAAGCCGCCAGCGATAGTCGTGCATCACGATGTCAACGTGGTCGGGGTTGTGGAAGGACGCTGCTGAGCGGTCGTACGTAGCATCGTCGAAATTCCACTTTGGCGAAGCCTGGCGCCAGATGAACTTGTTGAACTGATCGAGGTACTTCTCATAGCCGGCCTTACCGACCGGGGTAGCGAAATAGTACTGGTACCAAAACAGGAACGCAGGCTCGGGCGGCAACGGCGTCTGGTTGCCCGCCGGGCTGCTGATCAGATAGCCGCCGACGGAAACGATCCCCTTGCAACGTTCCGGCCAGAGTGTTGCCATGACGTCCGCCGTGCGTGCGCCCCAGTCAAAGCCGGCGACGGTAGCTGTCTGGATCTTGAGCGCATCCATCAAGGCGATGATGTCGAGGCCGACTGCGGACTGCTGAGCATTGCGGAATGTGTCGCCAGACAGGAAGCGCGTCGTGCCGTAACCGCGCAAATACGGGACGATGACGTGATAGCCCTTGGACGCCAGCAGTGGCGCAACGTCGACATAGCTGTGTATGTCGTACGGCCAACCGTGCAGCAGGACAACAGCTGGGCCATCGGCTGGCCCGTCTTCGGCGTAGCCGACATTCAGGAGGCCGGCGTTGATCTGCTTGATAGTCGCAAACGAGGTGTGTGTTCCGGGCTTGACGCCGGGCAGCGCGCCCGCCTTGGTGTCACCGGTAGCGGCGCGCGCAAGGCCGGACAATCCGACTTGGGCACCCACAATTGTCATCGCTGCTGCAGCTCCAAATAGAGCGCGGCGGTCGCGGATGAGTTCTTCGGACATCTTTCTCTCCAGGTAGTAAAGGGCTGAGTAAGACTGAACACGCAACAATGAAAACAGACGCGCGCCGATCACGCGATTACACCTAGGTGTTGTTTGATATGGCGCGACAAGTCGCCGGCAGCGGGGCGCAGCGTTATCTGTAAGACCGCTGGATCGGCAGCGATCGCCTCAGATGCTCCGCATCAGCTGGTCATGCAGAACATTGTGTCGTGATCCGGAGGATGGCTGGTCAGCACGCTCGCCCGTATCAGTCGACCGGACGCCGGGCACACGCAATCATCTTGCGCCTCAAGATGACCGAGCCGTGGATGCGGCGCTGGCCGCAGAATCTGAAAACTCCATGATCTCGCGCGCCGAAACCTTACTGCGGGTTGCAGTCGACCCGCAGCACTAAGCGATTCACATGGAACTATGCTCGGGTGTGCGCTAAGAGCACGCGATCGGCGCGATCCCGAGGCTCGCGGCAAGTCTCACCAGATCGGCCAGAGATTTCGCACCCATCTTCCTCTTCATCTTGGCGCGGTGTGCTTTCACGGTGATTTCAGAGATGCCCAGTTGGCCGGCTATCTGCTTGTTCATCTTGCCCGCGACAACCAGACCCATCACCTCGCGCTCGCGGCGGCTCAAGGACTCATAACGATGCTGCAGCAGACGACCGCTGGCCGCGTGGCGCAGTGTGTCCTCGCTGCGTTCAATCGCATCCCGGAGTGCGTTCAGCAAGGCTTCATCAGCGAAAGGCTTGATCAGAAATTCAATCGCACCGGCCTTCATCGCTCGCACGCTCATCGGGACATCACTATGGCCGGTGATGAAGATAATCGGCATCTCGTGTCGATCAGCGACGAGTTGCTGCAGGTCAAGGCCACTGAGGTCGGGCAGAGTGACGTCGCAGACCAGGCAGCTTGGGCCAGAGATCCGTGGCCACGACAGAAAGTCGCGCGCTGATGCGAACGTTTCCGCTCGCCAACCGGCGATGCGGACCAGTAGTTCGAGCGCTTCACGCACGGAGACATCGTCGTCGACGATGAACACGGTCGGAAGCGTGCGCGACAGGATTGGGTTGCGCGCTGCGGAGATACCCTGGCTTAAGTTCATGTCGGTCCCCTATACACGGCTAGGTCAGCTCGCTCGAAGCGCCTTATCGAGCGCTTGCAGCAGAGCGGTGTCGCTGAATGGCTTCACTAGAACATCGACAGCGCCTTGCGCAAGCAGCCTTGCAGGCAGCGCCTCGTCGGTCTGAGCGGTGATAAAAATGACCGGGATCCTGTGCCCCTTGAGTTCCAAAGCACGCTGCAATTCGGGACCAGACATGCCGGGCAGAGCGACATCGAGGATGAGGCAGCGGGTCTGCGCTACAGCATCGGATGTCAGAAAGTCTTCGGCGGCAGCAAATGTGCGGGTCGGATGGCCGAACTGCTTGAGCAGAATTGGCAATGACTCGCGCACTGACTGATCATCATCGACGAGAGAGATCAATGACACCGCACTCATGCTGATGTCCCCGCTCCGCGAACCGCCCGCGTGCTCGGCCGAGTGCTCTGCGCTGCGCGTGGCGCAGGGACGTCCTCATCAGCGCGAGGAATGGCGAATGAAAAGGTGGCGCCGTGACCGGCATTGGCTTCGGCCCACAATCGGCCGCGGTGGTTTTCGACAATCGATCGGCTGACCGACAGACCGATTCCCATGCCTCCACTCTTGGTGGTGTAGAAGGCGTCGAAGAGCCTCGGTGCGTCCTGATGTGTGATGCCGACTCCGGCATCCTGCACGCTCAGCCGCACACAGTGGCCTTTATGCAGCCTGGTCCTAATGGTCAAGCGCCTGGCGCGATCATTGACACCGCTCATTGCCTCTGCAGCGTTCATTACAAGATTGAGGATGACCTGCTGAAGCTGCACACGATCACCGATAACTGGGGGCAGGCCCTCGCATAGCTCGACCCGTACAACAGCGCTGCTTCGTTGAAGCTCGCCAAACAACAGTGCGAGCACTTCTCGTATGGCCTCATTCAAATCCACGAGTTCGCTGGTAGCGCCGCGCTTTGAAAACAGGCTGCGCAATCGAGTGATGACATCGGATGCGCGCTGACCGTCGCGGATGGCGAGACGCGCCGTCTCACGCGCGAGCTCGAGGTCTGGGGGGTCTGCGGCCAATATCCGCAGGCAGCTACTGGCGTTGGTGATGACCCCTAGAAGCGGCTGGTTGACTTCGTGCGCGATGGACGCCGTGAGTGCCCCAAGGCTCGTGACCCTGGCCACGTGCGCAAGTTCGGTGCGGAGCTTGTCGAGGACCTGCTCAGATTGGCGTCGCTCGGTGATATCCTGAATGGCGCCGATGTATTCCAGCTGCCCGTCCTGATCACGCGTGCCATCAGCGACCAGGTGCAGGTATTTGACAGTGCCTTCAGGCATCAGCAGGCGATGTTCACAGTCCAGGTCGCCACCGCCGCAACGCGCACGCTCAACCAGGGCATGGAACGATGGCAGATCTTCCGGGTGTATCCGGGCGATCACATGTTCGAGGCTCACGCTGTCGTCAGGGTCGAACTCGAATATGCGATAAAGCTCGTCCGACCAGGTGAGTTCATCCGTCGCGATGCACCAGCTGAAGCTCCCGGTCGAACTCAGGCGCTGCGCTTTTGCCAGAAGCATCTCGCTGCGCCGTACGTTCTCGTCACTGCGCGTACGCTCGATTGCGAGGCTCGCGATGTCGGTCAACTGCTGGACAAGTGCGGGAGGAAAGGGTGCGTAGCCGCCCGCTTCGCGCTGATATATGGCGAGAACGCCCAGCGGCACGCCGGTCAACGAGAGAATGGGCCACCACCAGCACGACTTGAATCCGTATGTCCGAGCGAGGGCCCGACCATTGTCTTCCCGAAGAATGTCGGCCATGAGCTGCGCGATGATCGACTCCGGCTTCTCGTGCTGCGTGCCGTCGCAAGCTCTGTCATCACTTGTGACCGGCAGGCCTTCGAGGAGACGGGTGTAGGCGGCCGGCAGTCCGGGGCCGATGGCGTGTCGAATCTGGGTACGGGAGCGGTCGAATAGCAGAACGCTGCTCGCGTAGCCCTCGGCCGCCGCGTCAAACAGCCGACATAGGGCACCCAGGACGATGGGCAGAGGACGTCCCTGCTGGATCAGTCCTCCGATCATTGCCCCGATATAAGCGATCCCACAGGCCGAACATGCTGGCGGCGATACCTTGATGTTGAGGTTGGCGTTCAAGCTTTAGGTGTCCGGCTTGAAATCACATTAACGGCAACGTCGACGTTTCCACGGGTGGCACGGGAGTAGGGGCATATCTGGTGAGCGGCGGCCGTGAGGCGCTGAGCCACTTCGGGGGGCAGGTCTGGCAGATGGACGTTGAGGCGGGCTGCGAGCCCGTACACGCCGTCAGTGATGCCAAGATCAACCTCGGCGTCAATGGCTACGTCAGCCGGCAGGGACAACTTCATCCTGCTGGCCTCGAGCTTCAGTGCGCTCAGGAAACAGGCCGACCAACCCGCGGCGAACAGCTGTTCCGGATTGGTACCGCCCTGCTGGCTCCCGGGAGAGGACAATCTGATGTCCAGACGTCCATCCGTGCTGCGGGAGGTACCGTCACGCCCACCGGAGGTGCGGGTTTTCGCTGTGTAGATGACTTTCTCGAACTGAGCCATGGAGTGCTTCTTGCTGATCCAAACCTTTTGCTGAGCGTATTTACGCTGAGCGGGACACGAAATGCCCGTGATACGTCGTTGAGAGCCGTAAAACGTTGCGAGCGTCGTGAGCCGATGCTGTAAGGCGCTGGCAGAGCGCTAGCCAGAGGTCATTTGCTGCGATGCACACAGGCCGGAGATTGTGAAGACTTGTTAATTGTCGTGAGCGGTTGTGAGCTGTATCGGCTAGGATTGTGCGGTTTAGGGCCAACTGAAGAAGAAGCGCCATGCCTAAGGCGGCGCCGCCGTCTCGCGAAATCGTATGGTTCGGTCCTTTCGGCTTGGTCGCGAGCGAAAGACTCCTTCTCAAGGATGACGCCCCCGTGGATTTGGGCGGACGCAGCCTTGAAATCCTGATCGCCTTGGTATCCCGGCCCAACTCGATCGTCAGCAAACGCGATCTGATGGCCCAAGTGTGGCCTGACAGCGTGGTCGACGAAAGCAGCCTTCGCTTTCACGTCGCCAGTCTGCGCAATGTACTGGGGGACGGCCGGGACGGTGCGCGCTACATCAGTACCGTGGCCGGACGGGGCTATTGCTTCGTTGCACCCGTATCAAATTCGAATGAGTCAGGACAGTCATCCCCGCCAGTCCCGACGTCTGTTCCACAATCCGCCCTGCCGAGCCGATTGCTGCGAATGGTTGGACGAACGGAGGAGACGCAGCAAATCGCCAGTCAGCTAATCGCCTCGCGCTTTGTCACCATCGTCGGTGCCGGTGGCGTCGGCAAGACCACGGTGGCGGTCGTCGTGGCACACGATCTGTACGAAACCTTTGCTGGCGCAGTGAACTTTGTCGATCTGAGCGCGCTGAATGATGCCAGCCTGCTGGCACCAACCGTAGCGTCCATGCTGGGTCTGTCGACTGACGATGCGACTCCCAGCCTCATCGCCTACCTGCGCGACAAGCGCATGCTGCTTGTACTCGATACCTGTGAGCACCTGGTCGAAGCGGTCGCCGCACTCGCCTCTCGCATCTTCGTCCTCGGATTGCAGGTGCACCTTCTGGTCACCAGCCGGGAATCTCTGCGAGTTGAGGGTGAGCACGTATACAGATTGGATCCTCTGGCCTGCGCGCCTGACGATCCAACGCTAAGCGCGGCTGCAACTCAGACGTTCCCCGCGACGCAGTTGTTCGTCGAGCGGGCGGCTGCGAGCGGCAGCCGCTTGACCTTCAACGACGCGGAGGCCGTGCTGGTGGCAAGCATTTGCCGGAAGCTGGACGGGGTGCCTCTGGCGATCGAATTGGCGGCTGGTCGCGTCGAGACTTACGGACTGCAGAGAACCGCCGCGCTTCTTGACGAGCGCCTGACTCTGATCTGGCCCGGCCGGCGCAACGCGCCACCACGCCAAAAAACGCTGCAGGCGACGCTGGATTGGAGTTTTGACTTGCTGTCCGACCTGGAGCGCACGGTGCTACGTCGGCTCGCGGTGTTCGTCGGGCAGTTTACGCTGGAGGCCGCGTTGGCGGTCGTCGCGGGACCGGACATCTCCAAAGAATTGGTCTTTGGCGCCATCGACAGTCTGGTCGCGAAATCCATAGTCGCTGTACGTCCGGTCGGTGCCATGATGCGCTACCGCCTGCTGGAAGCAACACGCGGCTACGTTCTTGAAACACGAGCTGACGCCGCTGAGTTTGTCGAATTGGCGGTGCGTCATGCGACTTACTTTCGCGGATGGCTGGATCAAACGGCAGCCGAGTGGCCGACATTATCCAGCCCGGCCGAGCGGTCGCTGCGTGTCGCCGATCTCGCCGATGTGCGCGCGGCTCTGGATTGGAGTTTTGGCGCCGATGGTAACACCGAAGTCGGCATTGGACTGGCTGCTTCCGCCACGCGCGTTTATTGGGCAATGTCAATTTATGGTGAGTGTCAGCGCTGGGCAGAACAAGGCCTCAGAGCGCTCGATGATGCAACGCGCGGGACGGCCGATGAGATGCATCTTCAAGCCGCTCTGGGCATGTCGTCGATGTTCGAGAGGCATAGCGATGCGGTGCTGGCGGCACTGCATAGGAGCCTTACAATTGCCGAAACTCTCGGCGACGTTCAACAGCAACGCCAGCTGCTTGTACCCTTGCACCTGGTTCTGACGCGTAATAGAGAATTCAACAGGGCCCTCGATTGCACAGCGAATGGCGTTCGGAATGCCGAAATCCTCGGGGACTCAACCGATATTGCATTAGCCCGCACCCTCAAGGGAATTTCACTTCACTTTACGGGAAAGCTCGGCGACGCTCGCTCGGAGCTCGAGTCAGCGCTACAGCACGACTCTGGCGCTCAGTGGTCCAATCCCATCTTCCTCGCCTCGGGCCACCACGTCTGGGCGGGAATCGGCCTTGCGCGGACATTGTGGATGCAAGGCCATCCGACTCAAGCCGTAAATCTCGCGCTTCGTACCATCGAAGAGGCTAGGACGCTCGAGACAACCCTCTCCTTCACGCTGCACTGGATCTCTTCCGTATTCCTGTGGTCCGGCGATTTTGAGCGTACCAAGCACCATGTGGATTGGTTCATTTCTCGTACCGAGACCTCTTCCCTGGGGCCGAATAATACGTTCGGACAAGGTATGCGGGCAGCGCTGGCCATCCATCGAGGCGATGTCAAGGAGGGCGTAGAGAGTCTTCAGCGTTGTCTAGAAAAACTGCATCTATGGAAGTACGAGTTGCATACGGAACTCCATATTTCCCTCATTACAGGCTTGGCAGCGATTGGGCGCTACGCCGAAGCAATCAGCCTTGCCGATGACAGTATCGGACGCACAGAAGCAAACGGGGATTTCTGCTTTATGCCGGAGTTGCTTCGACTGAAAGGAAAAGCGCTCCTTTCCACGCCCGGATCTAGCGTTGCCGACGCAGAAACCTGCCTCAGGCGGTCGCTCGCCTTGAGCCAGACCCAGGGCGCCCTAGGTTGGGAGTTACGCGCTGCGATTGATCTGGCGGCACTGCAAGCTGATGAAGGTCGGCCTGAGGAGGCCCGGGCACTCCTGCAACCAGTTCTGGATCGATTTGAGCAGAGCGACAACTCATCGGATCTGAAGGCTGCCAACCAGCTGATGGAAGCCTTAGGTTAGCGACTCTCTCTCGGGCGAGTCTCCCGCAGCCCCAAAGAGACGATGGCCATCGCAAGAGCGCACCCCGCATCGATCAGGAGTGAGGATTGCAAGCCCCATTGATCGGAGCTCCAACCGGCAACCGCGGGTCCAATGAACCCTCCCACGAGAGTACCGATGGCGAAGGTCAGTCCGATGGCCGTGGAAATCGACTGTGCAGGCACGGTCTCGGACGGAATGGTCGCCAGGAACAATATGCAAGCGCTTCCGGGAGCCCAACCGATGAACATCAGCAGCCCTAGCACCTGCCATGGGCCCCCGTAGTAGAGCGCCGCCAGAGGACAAGCCAGGCCAAGCAGGCTGGAGATGACGGCTGTGGGTTTTCTCCCGATGCGGTCCGCCATCGCCGGGAAGAGAACGCCAAGGATCAGACCCGAGACCGCCAGCAGACTCATCAGGATCCCCATTCGCTCCGGCAACATGTGCTTTACCTGAATGAAGAACAGCGGCATGTAGCCCCTAGCGATCAGCACAAATGCCGTGAACAGGCAGGCGTTGATGACACACAGCCAGATGTTACGGTAGCGCAGAATCTCGCGAATACCCTGTCGGCCATGTTGCGCGGCTTCGGTCGCAGATACAGTGGCACCGACATCGTGTAGCGCGCGGTCGGGCGGAAAAAAGCGCGCGATGCATGCGGCGCAAATCAAGCTGGGTAGCGCTACGAAAAAAAATCCAGCGCGCCAGCCCCAATGCACGGCAAGTGCGACCAGCAGGATCGGTGCCATCAGCCCCAGCACGCCTGAGCCGACGTTCTGAACAATGCCCATGTCCATCGCGCGG
>Ga0302219_10000981_pt1 | contig 12184 bp, 6 predicted proteins | sample II_Palsa_E1_2_FD_194569 | JGI IMG/M metagenome (GOLD analysis project Ga0302219, IMG submission 194569) | Peat permafrost microbial communities from Stordalen Mire near Abisko, Sweden - II_Palsa_E1_2 | ecosystem: Environmental > Terrestrial > Soil > Palsa > Peat permafrost | place: Sweden...
TTGGGGCCAGAAAGCGAGCAAGAATTGCTGTTGTCTGCTCCCAGTTGCTGGTCTCTCGTTCGATCTGCCTGCGACCCACGCGAGTCAGCTTGTAAAACTTCGCCTTGCGATTGTTCTCCGAAAGCCCCCACTCGGAGACGATGGCGCCCTCTTGCTCCAGCTTCAACAGCGCCGGATACAGGGTGCCGTAGTTCAGCGACAGCAGATTGCCGCTCGTCTGCTCAATACGGCGCGCGATGCCATATCCGTGCAATGACCCCATGCTCTCCATGGTCTTCAAGACCATCAGTGCCAGCGTGCCCTGCCAAACATCTGCCTTATCTCCCATACCGCTCCTATTGCTTACGAATAGGAGCATGCAATAGCTTCTATGGGAAAGCAATAGAATAGGTGTCTAGCGTGTCGACATCACCCCACCCGGCAGATCAGACATTTCAGATAGCTTGTCTCCGGCAGCGTAAGTACCGCTGGATGATCAGGAGCAGCTCCTCTTATTTCAAGAACCTGTACTCGGCGTCCTGCATCGGAGGCTGCCGCTGCGACCACTTCCGTAAACTCCTGCAACGGAACATGATGCGAACAGGAACACGTGACCAGCATTCCTCCCGGTCGTAACATCTTCATCGCACGAAGGTTGAGTTCCTTATATCCGCGCATCGCTCCTTCGGCTGCGCGCTTGGATTTAGCAAAGGCCGGCGGATCGAGTACGATGGTGTCATATTGCTCCCCGGCTGCTTCGTACTCGCGTAGCAGCTCGAAGGCGTCAGCCTCAATCCACTGCACTCGCGCGCTGAGTTCGGAGTTCAACTCGCCGTTCCTGTCAGCCACTTCGAGCGCGCCGCGGCTCGCATCAACGCCAGTGACCTGCTGACAGCGCTCCGCCAGATGAATCGCAAAGCCACCCTGGTAGGTACACACATCCAGCGCGGAGCCAGTCGCGTATTTCGCAGCAGCAGCATAGTTTAATCGCTGATCGAGAAACGCTCCCGTCTTCTGGCCAGCGCTTGCATCGAAGTGAAAGCGCAGACCGTTGATGGTGAAGATCGTGGCGAGTTGCGGTGAGTCGTTGTCGTTGGAGTGCAGTGGCAAAGGCGAAGGCGCAGCAAGCTGCTCCAGCTCTCGAATCTTCGGGTCAGGCCGCTCCCAGATTGTGATCGCGGCGCCGAAGCGCTCCCGAACTACGTCGGTCAGCACTCGCCTGACATCATCCTGCGCCGTGCCCTGCGTCAGCAACTGAAGGATGACGAGGTCGTTATACCGGTCCGCCACGATCCCCGGGAGACCATCCGCCTCGGAGAAGATCAAGCGGCAGGCATCGTTCTCCATCGACTCCGGCGCAACCTCATCCCGAAGAGCCAGTGCCGCCACAAACCGCTCACGCACCTGCTCCAGGTAAGTAGACCGGGGCACTGCAGGCTGTGCCGATATCATACGCACCGCAATCTGCGACGCTGCGCTATAAAGCCCTGTCCCCAGCGGAATTCCTCGGCTATCCATCACCGTCACCAGCGCCCCTGCCGCCACCTCCGTAGCACCCACCGGGGGCACCAGCGACTCTACATCCGACCGATAGACCCACAGATGCCCAGCCCGCAGCCTGTCGGCCGCCCGCCGTGTGATTGCCGCCGCCGGACCATGCGGTTGCGCTGCAACTACGCGGGGCCCGCGATCTTCAACTTTTCTGACCATGACTCCATGGTCGCACACCACGGTAAAGTCGAATTTAGAATGCCATAAGAGACCTGAGAGATAGGAATGCCGAGGTAGACGGCGGCGGTGAGCAAGCGTGCAAAAGGTTGATGTCGTAATACTGGGCGCGGGTGCCGCCGGCATGATGTGCGCGCTTGAGGCAGGACGGCGTGGACGGCGTGTCGTTCTGCTGGACCATGCGGAACGCGCGGGCAAGAAGATTCTGATCTCCGGCGGGGGGCGCTGCAACTTTACGAACATCCACTGCCGTGCCGAAAACTTCCTATCGGAGAACCCGCACTTTGCAAAATCGGCGCTGGCCCGATTTACACCCGGAGACATCATTGCGCTGGTCGAGAAGCATGGCATCCGGTATCACGAGAAGACGCTCGGCCAACTCTTCTGCGATCGTTCTGCGCAGGATGTTGTCACGATGCTGGAGCGGGAGTGCGCGGAGGCAGGCGTACGCTTGCTCATGAACACGCGTGTAATCTCCGTTGTGCGCGACGGACAATTCCTGGTAGAGACCACAGCCGGCCTCTTTCATGCTGGGGCCCTGGTCGTCGCGACAGGCGGATTGTCTATTCCAAAGATGGGCGCCACGGGGTTCGGCTACAGCCTGGCGGAGCAGTTCGGGCTCCGGATTGTTGAGTGCCGCCCTGGTCTGGTACCACTGGTCTTCAGCGCCGAGGATCACGAGCGGTGGTGCGATCTTGCAGGTGTCTCCGCGGAGGTAATCGCAGAGGCCGGAGTGCGGCAGAGGGGTGCCAGCTTCCGTGAGAAGATGCTGGTGACGCATCGCGGGTTGAGCGGACCGGCGATGCTACAGGTGTCTTCGTACTGGCGCGAAGGCGAGGCGATCACAGTCGACCTTGCTCCAGGTGTCGCTGTCATGGCTCCGCTGTTGGTACGGAACGCACGGCGCGATGCAGCTGCGGCGGTGCTTGCCATACGGTCTGTGCTGCCGGCCCGAATGGCAGAGCGATGGGTGGCACTGCACGAGCCCGCAGACTGGACCAACGCATCGTTGAACAGGATGGAGCAGCAGTTACATGCGTGGAGAATGACACCAGCAGGAACTGAAGGCTATGGCAAAGCAGAGGTCACGGCGGGAGGAGTCGACACGGCAGAGCTCGATGCAAAGACTATGCAGAGCCGAAAGGTGCCTGGGCTCTATTTCATCGGCGAAGTGGTGGATGTGACAGGATGGCTCGGCGGATACAACTTCCAGTGGGCTTGGGCGTCGGGAGTCAGTGCGGGATTGGCTGTTTAGATATTTTACTGCGTGGACCTGACTACTGAACGATGAGCGTGAGATTGACGCTGCGAGTGAGTCCTGCGCTCTCGGCAGAGGTGACCACGGTGTAGGTTCCAGGCGGCGTGGCCGGCCCAGTAGGTGAGCCAGAGCCAGGGTTGCTCGCAAGCGGTATCTCGCGGCCAACCCCGCAACCGGATGCGGCGATAAGAACACATAAAAGCACAGCCGTCACCGCGCGTGGCAGACGATGTCTGCGCAAAGCCATCAGGCTCAGCGGCAACAATGCAGCGAGCCACAGAGTGCGATTTCTTCTAAGCGGGTGGAGCGCGAGAGATGATGTGCTGGTCACTCCAGTAAGAACAGTGACCGAGATTGTGGTCGTGTTGCCGAGAGCGACACTGGCTGGAGTGATGTTGCATGTTGCATTGGCTGGTATGCCGCCACAGGTGAAGACGACGGTACCGGGAATGTTCGCGGCAGATGTGAGGAGCAGAGGAAAGACTGCATTCTGGCCGTTGGCGATGGTGACGGTAGTGCTTCCGTCCGGGCCCAGCGTAAAGTCAACGCCGTTGCCGGTGAGTTGAAGTGTTTGAGGAGAGTTCTGAGCGTTGTCAATGACGGTGAGGACGCCGGAGCGCGGGCCGCCAACGGAAGGAGTGAAGACGACCTGCATGGTGCACGCTGTGTTTGCAGCAAGGCTGCTACCACATTTGTTGCTGCTAGGGACGATGGAGAAATCACCAGTTAGCGAAATGTTCTGCACGAGAAGCTGGGTACTGTTGTTGTTCGTCAGTGTTACGGTCTGCGGTGCGGAGGTGACGCCGACTCCCGTATTTGGGAAGGTGATTGTAGAAAATGGAGCTAGCGATACGCCGGGTGGTGCGATTCCGATGCCGTTGAGCATAACGGTCTGGGTACGGTACTGGTCGGATACCGACAGCAGCCCTGTAAGTGGGCCAATGTTCTTAGGCTGGAAGGCTACACCGATGGAGCAGCTGGAGTGCGGGTTGAGGGAGTTCCCACAAGAGTTGACTGCGGTGAAGTCGCCGCTGGTGATCTGAGCAGCGATCAGCGTCAACGGAAGATCGCCTGAGTTGGTGAGCGTGATCTGCTGTGCCGCGCTCGACGTGGTGATCTGCTGTGCTGCAAAGGCGAGTGTGAGCGGGGAAAGAGCATCGGTCGCGGGCGATGTTCCGATCCCCGTGAGCGAGGCTGTCTGTGTGCCTGCACCATCTCTGATGGTGAAGGTTCCGTTACGAGTGCCGGAGACGGTAGGAACAAATGCAATAGAGACGGTGCAACCTACACTGGGGCCAAGACTCGAACCGCAGGTATTGGCGACAAGTTTGAAATCGCCCGTAATAGACGACACTTGCAATGCGATGGCGCTGCCGCTTGTATTCGAGATCGTAATGTTCTGCAGGGGACTCGTCGCATTGATCGCTGTCGAAGGAAATGTAAGAAGCACGGGCGTAAGAACAATGGCCGCAGCAGCGCTCGCATTGCCGGAGAGCACCGCCGTTGCCTGACCGCCGGAGACATTCCCATAGACCGTAAGGACGCCGCCGCGACTTCCTGTGGCCGTAGGCAGGAAGCTGACCTGAATGGTGCAGGTAGAGTTCGGAGCGATGGGCCCGGTGGTACAGGTATCGGTTTCGCTAAAGTCGCCTGTCGTAGCAACCTGGCTCACACTAAGCGGAACGCTTCCTATATTTGTAACCGTGATGGTCTGCGCCGCGCTCGCCGTGGCGACTGCCTGCGTGCCGAAGGTGAGTGCAGCAGGGCTAAGTGAGATCACAGGCTGCGTAAGGGTGCTAGCTGTGAGCAGAGGAATCTGCCAGATGCCACGGCCATAGGTTGCAGCGCGCAGCTCACCGGCGAGGCCGTTCCCTGTCGGCATCGCCGCAGCAACAGCAAGTTCGATCACAGGCGCGTTAGGCAGACTGGTGCCATAGACACTCCAGCAGTTCGCAGTGGCGCAACTGGCCACCTCGGTAGTGACATAGACGCCCGTGTCCATCGCAACATAGAGCGTGTTCGCGTCATTGGGATCGACGATAATGCTGTTGGCCGGAGCATTGGGTAGATTGCTGCTGATATTGGTCCAGTGCGCGCCCGCATCGGTGGAGCGATAGACATGTGGCGCGTTGATGCCGTTCCCGGTGAAGCCCATCACCGTAGCGTAGACGGTGCCACCGGTCGCATCATGCGGATCAACGGCGACGGAGGATAGATCGAACGCTCCAGCGTTGAACCCTCCTGGGTCGTTGCTGACAGGCGACGCCGTCAGATCAGTCCACACCGTTGTATTGGTTGCTGTGTTGGCTGTAGTCGTGGAAAAGAGATGTCCGCCAAAGTTGCCGCCGCCATCGAGGTGGCCGGCCATACCTGCGTAAAGTACCTGAGAACCTGCGTTCTGCAAGGCCGTAGCTGTGCTCGCAGGGCCGCCTGCGGCAAGCGAGCGCAGAACGGGATTGGTACTGCCACAGGCTGCGTTTTGCGGCCCGGCAAGCAACTGGCTGATGGAGTTCAGTGACGACCACAACGCACCATTCCCAGCCGGGCCGCGCCACACCCGGCAAGTGCCCATCACAATGTTCGAGGTCAACGCCGGATCCAGCAGCCACGGAGCGTCGATCAACGAGTCGTCGAGCGCAACTTGTGCCGAACCGATTGTGGGCACCCCCGTGAAGTCTGCGGTGGTACAAGCGCTGCCATCGGTGCACTGACGAATGCTAACGCCAGCCGCAGTCGAGATGTACCAGAGAAGCGGGTTGTTCTGGTCGATCGCAACCGTACCGCCTTCGCCAGTAGACAGCTGCGACCACACTGTTGGAAGAGAAGAAGCCGCTGCCGTCGCGGCAGTTCCGTTTGCACCCAGGCCTACAAGCAGCGTCGCAGGGTCGGTAGGATGCTGCGCAAAGCTCACTACCTCAGCGAGGGAGCCGAGGCCACCGTTGAGGTTCTGGAAGTGCAATGCATCGCTCGCGGAACATGGTGCCCCTTGCTGATTGACGCCATCGGTCGAACGCCACAAGCCCCCATCATTGCCGAGGTAGAGCAGCGGCTGTGACGTAGTCGCAAGCGTCGCGATGGCGTGTTGCGCAGGAGCGACCCGTGCCGGTGCAGCGCATCCGTTCACCGCGTTGGTGGTGTTGCGCAGAACGCAGCCCGCGCTCAGGGAGCAGCGATACAGGTCGACCGTACCTGCGTAGAGAAGCGTGTCCTGGGTTGAACCGCTTGGCCCAGAGGGCACAGCCGCAAGTGACAGATTATAGTCACCCTGTGCAATAACAGTGCTGCCACTACCCACCTCCAGTGGCGACGAGTTGAGGTGGTTGGCAAAAGTTACAGTGCTGCTGGCGCAGTTTGACCCGGAGAGAGCACAGACATCCTGCCAAAGCCCTTGATCGAGATTGTTACTGTCAACCGTAAGCGCGAAGATGTCTCCTGTCGTCGGTTGCACGGCCAGCGCACCGCGAAAGATTGGGCAAGCGGAACTGCCCGTAGTTCCCGGCGCTGTTGGACATGCCGCCGTAGTAAGACCAATGCCAGGTTGATCGATTAGTCGCGTCCATGTCGCGCCATCTAATGATTCGTAGTAGCCGTGGTACCTGACTGCGGCGTAGAAACGCTGACGTACCGGGTTCCACACAACCGCAGTAGCAGCGTTGCCGCCAAGATCTCCGCCGGTCGGCAGGGGTGTCTGCACAATCTGGCTGCCGTCCATGATGACCGACATCTGCCAGGTCACGCCGGCATCCGTCGAATAGTAAAGCCCCATAACGCTGTTCATGGCGTCCGGCGCATTCACCAGTACACCCTCCGCAGCCTGAGAGACCGCTGCGACCACAGTGCCCGGTACGCTGCTCCAGGCAAAGCCCGCGAAGCCAAGCCCGGTGAAGGAGTGGTTCCCAGCGACGCCATCGTGTGATTCCTGAATGAGGGTCCAGGTAAGGCCTCCATCGGCAGAGCGCAGAATCCCACTGCCATAAAACGAATCGGAGGCGTCGTTTGGGTCGCCAGTGCCGGCCAGCACAACACCTGACTGGACACTGATCGCTCCAATGCTGAGCGATGGAATGGCGGCACCTCCAGCATTTGCACTGAAGACCGGGAGCGTGTCCGTCAGTGCCGTGAAGACTACGTTCGCCGGTAGACCCGCCGCGTCAGTCGACTTCCATACGCCCCCGCCCGTCGTTCCGAGATAGATAGTGTTGCCCGTCGTGTCCGTCGGGTCGATCGCGATGGATGTGATGCGGCCTGTAACGCTGCCATAGGCAATGCTGCCGACCTGGCTGGGGCCCATTGGCTGCCATGCTGCGTTCAAGCTGGTGAGGCGCGGCGAGGCGGCCCGGTCTATCAGCATCGCGGCGTGCTGTTGACGTGCTGAGTCCATCGCCCGTCCGGCTGCAACGTTATCCGCCAGTGTTCGTCCAGCAAGAAAACGACGCGCCTGCTCCGCATACGCCGATCTGACGACAAGCGGCGGATACCCCTTCGACCCGGTTGCAGCTGCGGAAGCAACTGGCGTCTGACCAGTGGCATGCCCGGTGGCGAAACCTGCGAGCCAAACCCCAATCGCAAATAAGAAGAGGCGTCCTGCACCGCTGAAGCATGGCCGCGAGTGACGCACGAGTTGAGGAGATACGATCAGGCCCATAGCGCGAAATACAATAGCTCAGACATCTAGCCTTGATGTTGCAAGCAGATGCCTGGCCAGTCAACACACGATCCGGAGAAGAGTTCCCTAATATTTCCAGAGCCGTATGAGAGACTTCTCATACTTGCACCTAGTTTGCTTGTGGCTCTGCGTCCACTCCCACGACGCAGCCAATTTTGAGTGGCGAAAATGACACGTGTGGCGTCTCTCGAATCTATCACCGACGGAGAACACCCGACAATATCGTCGTAGTTTCACGATCGAGCACCTAAGGCGTCGTAGTCTCACAATCTCTTAAAACGTCAACATCCCTTGCTCCGGCAGAATCTCCATCTGTTGAATGTATCGCTTGGAGTCGAACTTCTTGCCCGTAGACGCTCCCGACATATAGCGGATCTTGCCAAAGATCGGACGCGAGCCCCAGGCCCGATCGAATTTTCCGAGGATGGCCCACGCGATCCCGGCGTAGCCGTTGGGGTCGCGCCCATCGAGGAAGTATTTGTCGTTGAGGTAGACGCAATACTTCACCGCCGTAGCAGCGTCGGGTGTCCACTCCAGAATCTTCTTCGCCCAGTACATGCGCACATAGTTATGCATCCAGCCGTAGCGCACCATTTGGAGCTGTCCTGCGTTCCATAGATCGTCATAGGTCTGTGCCGTTTCAAGCTGATGGAGCGTATATAGATGCTCGCGCTCGTCGCGGGCATGCTGGGCTATCGTGATCTTCGCCCACGCCTCGGCACAGTCGGCTGTGTCATAGTTGGGCGTAAAACGTACGAAGTTGACGGCAAGCTCACGCCACACAATAAGCTCATTGAAGTAGCTGTCGCGGGCAGACTGTAACTTGGGGTTCGCTTTGGCGGCAGCCGCGACCGCAAGTGCAATCGTGACTGGACCGAGGTGGCCGTAGTGCAAATAAGGCGACATGCACGAGGTGCCATCGACCTCGGGATGATTGCGCCGGGCCTCATAGTCTTCGAGAAGCTTGCCCGTGAATAGCTTTAGGCGCTTCAACGCGGCGTGGGTTCCACCCATCCACGCATCGACAGCGCCGACACTGCGGTCGAGGTCTTTCCAGTCACGCGTCATATCTTCATGCACGGAGTCGGAGTGGAAGCCACGCGGCCGTCTCCACGCATGCTGCGCCTTCGGGTTTTCGTAAGGAACCAGATAGTCTGGGAGAAGCTTGTAGAGCCGTGGACGAATCGTATAAGCACCATACTGCGCTTTTTCAATGAGCTTCGATGGCACAACCACATCAGTATCTACTGTCCAGAACGGAATACGAATTCGCGTAGCAAGATGCTTTCGCCAGCGCTCTGGCTCGCGCATCGGGTTTTCGTCCCCGACGAGAAAAGCTGCATGCACGTCAGCCAGCAGTTGCTCGTGCGACTCATGCGGCGCTCGGCGCATGACAAAGCTGATATTGCGCGCTGCAAGGTCGGCCTCAATATCCAGCAACCCCTGGTTCAGAAAAACATAGTGCCGAAGATTTGCATGAGGAAAGTTCGAGATGCCTGCGAAGTACACAACCAGTGGCAGCCCCAGCAGATTGGCCACATGAACTGCGAGGTTTACCGCATGGTTGTCGACGCCTCGCTGTGCACGCTGCATCCAGTAAACAACACACTTCCCTTCATGGTCAGGCGCACCGTCACGACGTATCGTGACGCGCGGATCCTTGGCCAAAACCCGAAGTTCGTCAGGCAATGAAGATTGAATGTCGACCATGAATAGAGTGTAAGGGGAATGTTTGTACGGATTTTGATGCAATAAAAATGCGGCCCAAAGGCCGCATCCCTGTCAAAACAGAAGTGGATTACCAGAGACCCCAGGCGCGGCTCATATAGTCGGTTAGCGTCATCGTCACCAGCACAAGGAAGGTAAAGAACCCGGCCCCAACCGTCATCTTCACCAGTTTGGACTGATACTTGACGTGCATGAAGAACAGAATCACGATCACGGCCTTGAAGCATGCAATCGCCAGCGCGACGACCGGATTGAAGATGCCGAGATCGATGAATGCCGCACCCACCGTAATACCAGTAAAGACCAAAAGCGTGCCAAAGACGATGCAATAGGTGAGCGGGGTGACGATGTGATGATCAGCGTGCTCCGGATTTACTACATTCGCCGCATCATGATATTCGGACATGGTCTTCTCCTTCCAGCCACAATTTGCGGCCGCGGTTACGGCTACGAGCCAGGATGCCTGTTAATGAGGTAGAGCAGCGGAAACAGGAACAGCCAGACAATATCGACAAAGTGCCAATAGAGTCCGAAGTTTTCAATAGGCGCGACATACCCTGAAGAAAAATCACCTCGGTGAGCACGATAGGTTAGCCAGCACAGAAGAACGATGCCAATAATCATGTGAAGCGCGTGCATGCCGGTCATGGCGAAGTAGAGCGAAAAGAATACCTGCGTCTTCTGCGCCATATCCGGAGCAAGCGGCTGCTCATTGATGCCGTAGGCATGCGGATTCACAAACTCGGAGACGTCAAAGTGAGCACCGGGGATGTGGTGCTTTTCCCACTTCTCGTGGTACTCGTCGTACTTGATTCCAAGGAACGCGAGCCCAAGCACCGTGGTGATGATGAGGAAGAGGACCAGAAGGCCTTTTTTTCTGACCTCGGCTGCCCATACGCCAAGCGCCATAAAGAAGCCGGAGCCGATAAGGATGGCGGTATTCGTCGCTCCCAGCGGAATGCTGAGCTGATTCGATGCAACAACAAAAGCATCGTGATACCAGTTGCGATAGAGCAAATAAGAGAAGAACAACCCACCGAAGAACATGATTTCGGTCAGCAGAAAGAGCCACATCCCGAAGGTGCCGGCTTCACGCTGTTGCTGTTCCGTCTCGAAGTGATGCCGATGTTGCGGAAGAGCGGCGTGTTCGTGCTCCACCGCGACAGCGGTCTCGTGCGTATGGGGATGTGTTGCTACGATCGCATTATCCAACGGTCGTCACCTCTTGTTCCGTCTTGTGCGCGAGCCATTCGTAGTCATAAGCTTCATGATCGACGATAGGAACCTCGATAAAGTTTTCCGTCAACGGCGGCGACTGAATCTGCCACTCAAGGCCAGTTGCCTGCCATGGATTGTTGCCCGCGATGGCGCCGTACTTCAAGGACCATCCCAGATAAAGGAGCGGAAGCATATATCCCACACCAAGCACTGTCGCGCCTGCGGTGGACAGAACATTCAGCACCTGGAACTCGGGCGGATACGCATGATACCGGCGCGGCATACCAAGATATCCTAGAATGAACTGGGGCAGGAAGGTGAGGTTGAAGCCGATAAAGGTCGTCACAGCCGCCAGCTTCGAAAGTGATTCTGGATACATGCGTCCGGTCATCTTAGGCCACCAGAAGTGGATTCCTGCGAGGAACGCCATCAGCATGCCGCCCACCATGACGAAGTGGAAGTGCGCCACGATGAAGTACGTCTCCGTAAGATGGATGTCCATACCTAGGGCGCCAAGAAAGACCCCCGTCATACCACCGATCGTAAACAGACCAAGAAAGCCGAATGCATAGAGCATTGGGGTTTCAAAGGTGATTGATCCCTGCTGGAGGGTGAAGGCCCAGTTGAAGATCTTGATCGAAGAGGGAACCGCGACCAGCATCGTTAGAAGTGAGAAGACCAGAGCCGAGTAGTTTGAAACACCCATAATAAACATGTGGTGCTCCCAGACAAAGAAGCCAAAGAGAGCGATCGCAACCGAAGAGAACGCGACTGCAGTGTAGCCAAAGACGCGCTTACGGCTGAAGGTGCTGATGACCTCGGAGATGACACCCATACCCGGAAGAATCATGATGTACACCGCCGGGTGAGAGTAAAACCAGAACAGATGCTGGAAGAGCAGTGGATCTCCGCCCTTTGTCGGGTCAAAGACGCCGATGCCAATCGTCCGTTCCAGAGCTACCAGGACCAGCGTAATGGCCAGAACTGGTGTGCCCAGCACCATCAGAATCGAGGCGGCATAGTTCGACCAGACAAACAGCGGCATACGGAACCACGTCATACCCGGAGCGCGCATGCGATGGATCGTCACAATGAAGTTCAGCCCGGTAAAGATCGACGAGAAGCCAATAATGAAGACCCCAGTCGCTGCAGTAACCACATGGGTATTCAAATAGTGCGTCGACAACGGCGTCGTGAAGGTCCAGCCCGTGTCAACACCGCCCAGCACAAGTGCCGCGAGCGTAAACAGACCGCCGATCCAGTAGAGATACCAGCTCAGCAGATTGATCTTCGGGAAAGCAAGATCCTTGGCTCCCACCATGATGGGTATCAGAAAGTTCCCCAAAGTGGCTGGCACGGATGGCACCAGGAAGAGGAAGATCATAATAATGCCGTGCATCGAAAAGAACTTATTGTAGGTATCAGAGGCCACAAGATCGGGCTGTGGCGTCAGCAACTCGAGGCGAATGAGTCCGGCGAATGCTCCTCCAATGAAGAAGAAGAACGTAATCGAGATCAGGTAGAGGATTGCAATTCGCTTATGATCGCCGGTAAACAGCCAGCTGAGCAGCCCATCCTCATTGTTGATGTAGTTCCGCTTCGGAAGA
>Ga0302219_10000985_pt1 | contig 12121 bp, 10 predicted proteins | sample II_Palsa_E1_2_FD_194569 | JGI IMG/M metagenome (GOLD analysis project Ga0302219, IMG submission 194569) | Peat permafrost microbial communities from Stordalen Mire near Abisko, Sweden - II_Palsa_E1_2 | ecosystem: Environmental > Terrestrial > Soil > Palsa > Peat permafrost | place: Sweden...
CGCTTCAATTCCGTTTCGGCTTGATCGAATTGAGATTGATTGAAATAGGCGCGCGCGAGATCGAAATGCGCGGGAACAAAGTTGGGGCGCTGCTTGACGATCTTCTGGAGCGAGGCGATGGATCGGTCGGAGTGGTTGTCATCGGCGAAATTTGAGGCTCGTCCGAGGCGTAGTGGCAGGCCGTGATAATGCGCCAACTCGGCTGCGCCGCCGACGAGGGCGAGAATTATCACAAGAAAAATGAAGACGCGACGCCCGTCATGGTCGTGCTGTGGAGCGATGAGAGCGATGAGAGCGCCGAGGATCAATCCGGTGACGAGGCCGCCGATGTGCGCGGCGTTGTCGGTGGTGCCGATTACCTGCCCGAAAATGAGGTTGTAGATGACAAACATGGCAAGACTGCGCAGCGTGCCGGAGAGTGCGGAGCGCGGCACGGAGAACTCGCCTAACTTGAATGCGGCGATGAGCGCGCCGGCGAGGCCGAAGATGGCTCCGGAGGCTCCGACGCTGGGCGCGCCGGGATGCCACGCCACGCTGGCGAGGCTGGCTCCCACGCCGCAGAGGAGATAGACGGCGGCGTAGGTCCAGCGTCCGTAGAGCGATTCGGAAAGCGCGCCGAGATTCCACAGGCACCACATGTTGAAGGCGATGTGAATGATGCCGCCGTGAACGAAGACGCAGGTCAGCAGCCGCCACCATTCGCCGGAGAGCGTGAGCGGTCCCCAGTTTGCGCCCCAGGCGATGGTCAGTTGGGGCGTGAAGTCCATGACGGTGGAGGAGGCGAGCGCCATGCCGAGGAAGACGGCAGCGTTGATGCCGAAAATTACTTGAGTGAGCCCGATTGTGGATTCACCGCGGCGGACCCAGGGAGTGGGCATGACGCGCTGCGGAGCGTTCTCGGAGAGCTCGCCGCGCTGCGCGGCTTCGTGCTGCACGCACCACTGGCAGATCTTCTTGCCGAAGGTGAAACCGGGAAGCTGGCGGCCACATCGGATGCAGTTTGCCATAAACAGTAAAGAGTATCAGCAGGGGAGAGAAAAATCTTTAACACAGGGGGCACAGAGGATCACAGGGTATTGCTTGAGACTCTTGTTCAGTGGATGGTCTTGGTCTTCCTCGACATGTAGTCCATCAGCAAGTACTGCCCTAGCGTGTAGGGCGTGGTGAAGTAGGCTTTGCCGCGGCACATTTCGGTTACTTTCTGGACGAATTGTACCAGGCCGTAATCGGACGCGAGCATGAAGGTGTTGATGAGGACTCCGGCTCGCTTGCATTTCGAGACTTCTTCGAGCGTCTGGCTCACGACCAGCGGATCGAGGCCGAAGGCGTTTTTGTAGATGCGTCCGTCTTCGAGGGTGAGGGCGGAGGGTTTGCCGTCGGTGATCATGACGATCTGCTTCATGTCTTTGCGCTGGCGCTGCAAAATTCTTTGCGCCAGGCGCAGGCCTTCGCGGGTGTTGGTGTAGTAGGGGCCGACTTTGACGCGGGCCAGTTGCGAGAGCGGGATTTCCTCGGCGGAGTCGTGGAAGAGCACCAGCGAGAGCGAGTCGCCGGGATATTGCGTGCGGATGAGATGCGACAGCGCCATGGCGACTTTTTTGGCGGGGGTGAAGCGGTCTTCGCCGTAAAGAATCATGGAGTGCGAGCAGTCGAGCATGAGGACTGTGGCGCAGGACGATTGATATTCGCACTGGTGGACTTGCAGGTCGGAGTATTCGATGTTGAGCGGCAGCGAGAGGCCTTCGCGCTGGATGGCACTCGAGAGCGTGGCGGTGATGTCGAGGTTGAGGGTGTCGCCGAATTCGTAGGTGCGGGAAGCGCCGCTGGCTTCGATGCCGGTGGCGAGGTCGCGGGTGTCGTGGCGTCCGAAACTGGATTTGCCGAGCGAGCCGAGCAGGTTGCGCAGAGATTTGAAGCCGAGGAAGTCGAGGCTCTTGTCGGTGATTTCGAATTTCGCTTGCTGGGCGTTTTCGGCGGTTTGGCCGCCGACGCCCGATTGGCGTGATGGATCGGGCGGCTGGTCTTCATATGGACGATCAATTGAGATGTAGTCTTCCTGCTGCATGCGCTGGATGAGTTTTTCGACGAGATCGTCGAGTTCTCCGTCCGCGGCCATTTGCTGCAGGCGTTGGCGCATGTCTTCGTCGAACTGATCGCCTTCCATCAGGGCTTGTTCGATGGCGCGACGAAGATCGTCGAGGGTTTGCTCGCCCTCGGGCATTTCGTACCACATGTCGCTCTGGAAGCCGCTCTGCAGCAGGTAATCGGAGAGCGCGCCGAGCAAGTCCTCCATGCTCATTTCGCCGGCGGGGTCGGGGACGTATTTGGAGTAACGGATGCGTTTCATGATAGCTGCTAGCTTCTAGCTACTAGCTCCTAGCTAAAACCGGTTTGGCTAGTAGCCAGCAGCTAGAAGCTGCTAATTGAACTGTCTTCTCTGGCGGTACGGCGGTTCTTCTTTCTCGAAGCCTTTTTCGCGTTCGCGGGGTTCGGGCTTTTTTTCTCCGGCTTTGAAGACGCGCTCTTCGTTACGGCCGATGCGCTTGTGGGCGTGCAGGCCCTCGAGGATGAATTCGGCCGCGGAGACTTGTTGCTCGGGGCTTTCCTTCTGCGAGATGCCGAGCGGGCCGAGTTTGTCGATCAGGCCTTGAATCTCCTTCAGATTTTCGAGAGCTTCGAGCGCGGCAATCGAATCCGAGAGTTGAATCTCGCCGCCGAGGTCGAACCACTGCACAATCTGCTGCACGTTCGCTCCGGTGAAGTATTCGTCGTAAGTCTTCGCGATAGCGGCGCGGATGAGTTCACGGCCGACGAAGTCGGCGCCTTTCATCTCGCCTTCGTATTCGAGTTCGAGCTTACCGGTGATGGCGGGCAGGGCGGCGTAAACATCGCTGACACGGGGCACGACGAGTTCTTCGCCGTTGCGGAGGGCGCGGCGCTCGGCGTTGGAGATGACGTTCTCCATCGCAGAGATGGGCAGGCGCTGGCTGACGCCGCTGCGCTTGTCGATCTTCTTATCTTCGCGGGCGGCGAAGGCGATGCGCTCGATCACTTGCTGAATATAAACAGGCAGGTGCATGGCGTGGCCGTTACGGCTGGTCCAGGCCTCTTGCGAGGTAATGGCGATACCTTCATCGACCGTCGCTGGATAGTGGGTGCGAATTTCGGAGCCGATGCGGTCTTTGAGCGGCGTGATGATTTTTCCACGAGCGGTGTAGTCTTCGGGATTCGCGCTGAAGACGATGGCAACGTCGAGCGGCAGGCGAATGGGATAGCCCTTAATCTGCACGTCGCCTTCCTGCATGATATTGAATAGGCCGACCTGAATTTTTCCCGCGAGGTCGGGCAGTTCATTGATGGCGAAGATGCCGCGATTGGCTCGCGGCAGCAGGCCGTAGTGAACGGTGAACTCGCTGCCCAGTTCGTGGCCGCCGCGGGCGGCTTTGATGGGGTCAATATCGCCGATTAGGTCGGCGATGGTGACGTCGGGCGTGGCGAGTTTTTCCACGTAGCGGTCGTCAGGAGTGAGGTAGGCGACGGGTGTCTCATCGCCGAGGCGCGCGACTTCTTCGCGGCAACGGCGGCAGATAGGAGCATAGGGATTGTCGCGAATTTCGCAGCCGGCGAGGCAGGGCATGTGAGGATCGAGCAACGTCGTAAGGGCGCGCAGGATGCGGCTTTTGGCCTGGCCGCGCAGGCCGAGCAGAATGAAATTGTGACGCGAGAGAATAGCGTTCACGATTTGCGGCACGACAGTGTCGTCGTAGCCGACGATGCCGGGGAAGATGCTGGCGTCGTTGTTGAGACGCAAGCGGGCGATCAGGTTTTCGCGGAGTTCATCTTTCACGCGGCGGGTGCGCAAACGTTCTTCGGAAAAGGCGCTGCGGCGCAATTCGCCTAGCGTGCGCGGAAGACTCATGAGGGAACCCCCGAGACGAAATACTTTTCTGAATTATACGCGGGTTTGCGGCGGCGAGATTCAGGTCAGTGGACGTGGCCATTGCCTCTGGCCTTCTCGCGGGCGCCGGCGGCGCGATGGAGCCTGGGGATGATGGTCTCGAGGTAATAGATGAGCGACGTAATGCGCTGGGGTTCGGAGCGCAGGGCAAGCAACTTCTGTTTGAAATCCAGATCGAGGGGCAGAGAGCCGGCGAGATAGAAAGAAAGCAACGACGGGTCGGCAAGGGAGAGATCCTGGTGCGCGCCGGCAATGGCCAGGAGTTCCGAATGCAACTGGATGGCGCGCGCGGTGTCTTCCTGTGGCGCCGCTCCGGGCTCGTCGTCGAACGCGAGAACTTCCGCGCGGAGAAAAGACCGTTCGTGATCGATCCGCACCAGTTCGAAACGCCTCCGGCCTTCGGTGACCAGATCGAATTCGCCGTCGGGATACTCTTTCACGACGGTCACGATTTCGGCCGTGCATCCCACATCGGCGAGACCCTGCTCCAGGGCACGCACCACGCCGAAGACCCGATTCTGAGCCAGGCATTCGCCAATCATTTCTTTGTAGCGTGGTTCGAAGATGTGCAAGGGCAGGGGAGTGCCGGGGAGCAGGACGACATCGAGCGGGAACAGAGGGATGAGGGCGTCCACGGAGTCTCCGGCGGCGAGCGCGGGGATGAACGCGAAAACGAGCGCGCCGTCCTGATTGTACTGCAGCACTTGACTTCACAGGTGCGGAAGAATAAAAGCGCGCTATGGAACTTGCGGGAAAAATTGTGGTGGTGACGGGCGCTTCCATGGGGATTGGGGAAGCGATCGCCCAGATTTTTGCCGATCATGGGGCGAGCGTCGTGATGCTGTCGCGCGATGCGGGCCGGGTAGAAGCGGCGCGAGGGCGCGTGGGGCATGCCGAGCGAACCCTCGCGATGGCTTGCGACGTCAGGCACCGGGAGGAAATCGACCGCGCGATCGGGTTGACGCTGCATCATTTCCAGAGAATCGACGTTTGGGTGAACAACGCGGGTCATGGGCTGCTGGATTCGGTGGCGCAGATGGAGATGGCGGCGTGCCGCGAAATGTTCGATACGAACTTCTTCGGAGCGGTGATGGCGATGCAGGCGGTGATTCCCGTGATGCGGCGGCAGGGTGCGGGGACGATCGTCAATATCTCGAGCGTGGCGGGACACATTCCGCTGCCGTTTCATGCGGCTTATAGTGCGACCAAGTTTGCGCTGAATGCGATTGGCAAGGGCGCGGGCGTGGAATTGAAGAAGGATGGGATCCACATGCTGACGGTTTGTCCCGGATATGTGCGGACGGCGTTCAGCAAGAATGTGGTTCTGGGGAACGAACAGAAGAAAGTGCGGCCGGATTCGGTGCGCGGGATTAGCGCCGAGCGTGTGGCGCGGGCTACGTTGCGGGGATATTTGAAGCGGAAGCGTGAAGTGATTGTGCCGTGGACGATGTGGGTGGCGGTCAGGATTTATCAGCACTTTCCGGGGCTGGTGGAGTGGACGATGGGGCGGATGGCGAAATAATCGGCAGTGTCTACCCCAACTCTGCCAGCATGGCTTCCATCTCGCCCTGGGCGTGGAGGTTTCCAGTGCGGCGGGCGGACGAGATGCCGTCGGCGAGCATGGTTTTGGCTTCGGCGACCCGGTCGGCTTTGGCCAGCGTTTGGGCGGCCATGAAGTAGCCGGGAGTGTAGTCGGGGCTGGCTTTGAGCAGGATGGAGAATTCGGCCAGCGAGCGATCGAGATCGCCCTGCTTGGAGTATTCCATGGCCAGGCCGTAGCGGGCGAACGTGTCATTTGGATTCTGGGTGAGGACGTCGTTGAGGGCGGCGATGCGATCCATAGAGCGGTTCCCGGTTCTCAGCTGAGATGAGGTTACTACAAATGGCAGCTTCGCTTCCGGATTGTAGGGTGCGGTAGTGGCTCAGTATGATTCAGGACGCTTGTGTGCACACGCGAGATCCCTCTCCCGCTGGTGAAAACGCGGGACTTCGGGATGACTCCAGAGAGGGCGCAATCGTGAAGAATTCAAATTGAGCCACTACCTAGGGTGCTTTTGCCTTGGCTTGCCTTCGTCGAGGTCAGTAGAATGGGAACTTCTTAACATTCTACGAAAAGTTGCGGTGCAACCTGACGCAGCATCACGACGAACTGAAAGAGCATTATGAACGAAGAAATGCAGATGCCCCGGCCGGTAAGGGATTCGCAGTCGGAGATGGCGGAGATTGTTCTGCCGAATGATGCCAACCCGCTGGGCGCACTGCTGGGCGGGCGGTTGATGCACTGGATCGACCTGGCGGGCGCGATGGCGGCTCATCGCCATTCGCGGAGTTACGCGGTGACCGCGTCCGTGGATCACATTGATTTCTTAGTCCCGGTGAGGGTAGGGGATCTGGTGATTTTGAGATCGTCGGTGAACCGGGTTTTTCATACGTCGATCGAGGTTGGCGTGAAGGTTTTCGTGGAAAATTATATTGCCGATACGGCGCAGCACGTGGCGTCTGCCTATCTGACGTTTGTGGCGGTCGACGTCAATCGTCGTCCTTTGAAAGTCGCGCCGGTGATTCCCGAGACGGACGAGCAGCGCCGCCGCTACGACGACGCAGGGCGGCGGCGTGAGATTCGGCGAGGGGAACTCTCGCGGCGGAGGAAGCCGCGGTAGGCTGAGTCACCCCTGTATAATCAAGTGTTCGATCCATCCTGAGTTCATCCATTGGAGTGTGATCCCTTGAATGCACATATGCCGCCTCATCCCGGCCAAGCCGCGCCGGGGCCGCAACCGTTGCCCGGAGTCGATGCCATCATTGCCGTGGGTTCGGGCAAAGGCGGCGTGGGGAAAACCACGTTGTCGGTGAACCTGGCGGTCGCTCTGGCGAAGATGGGACACAAGGTCGGCCTGCTGGACGCGGATGTGTACGGGCCGAACGTCCCGCTGATGCTGGGCGTGAGCGGACAGCCGAAGATGGTTGGAGAAAACCGCATCGAGCCGCTGCAGGCCTTTGGGCTGAAGGTGATATCGGTGGGGTTTCTCAACCCTGGGGATAAGCCCATCATCTGGCGCGGTCCGATGCTGCACCAGATCGTGAAGCAGTTCCTGGGGATGGTGGAGTGGGGTCATCTCGATTACATGGTCGTGGACCTCCCTCCGGGTACAGGCGACATCGCGTTGTCCCTGGTGCAGAACGTGCCGCTGACGGGTGCGGTGGTGGTTTCGACGCCATCCGATGTTTCTTTGCAGGATGCGCGCAAAGCGATCGAAATGTTCCGCCAGATGAAGGTGGATCTGGTGGGCGTGGTCGAGAACATGAGCTTTTTTACGTGTCCGCACTGCAACCACGAGATCGATATCTTCTCGCGCGGGGGAGCGGAGAAGATGGCGCAGCATTACGGCGTGTCGTTTCTGGGAAACATCGAGCTTGATCCCGAGGTGCGCAAGTCCGGGGATGGCGGGAAGCCGATCGTGCTCGAGGGCGAGAATTCGCCGCACGCCAAGTCGATCTTCGAATTCGCGCGCAGAGTTGTTGCGCGCGTGACGGAGATCAAGGCGGGCGAGTCGGCCAGCGTGATTCAGATTCAGTAAGAGGGCACCTTTGCGATGCTGCTGCCCACGGGGAAAAGAATCCTTCGGGGAGTTGTCAAAGTGGTCGCTGCAGCGGCGGCGGCAATTTTCGTCCTTGATAACAGACTCAGCGGGACCATTGGGATTGCGCTCCTCGTTGGTTCTATCGCTGTCTTGCTGGTCTGTCTAGTCGTCTGGTTGGTTTTCGACCTGGGCGAGGATACCGGGTTTTGGCCGGACAAGCCCAGCTAGCCGAATCGCGACAAGCGCCAAACCTTATCTGGTTCACCATCCTTCAGGATCAAATTCGCCATCATCTCTCCCAACGCCGGCCCGTGCTTGAACCCATGCCCGGAGCCGCCGCCGAGCAGCCAGACGTTTTCCATTCGGGGATGGCAATCGACGATAAAATTGCTGTCGCGAGTTTGTTCGTATTGGCAGACGCGGGTCTCGATCAGCGGAGCGTTTTTCATCGCGGGAAACCGGAAGGCAATATATTCGCGAATGCGCTTCAGCGTTGCCTGGCTCACTACTCGCTCGCCAGACGTGGGATCGAAGGTGCGGCCGCGGGTGTCATCGGCTACTTTGAAGCCGCGGCGGTCGCTGCCGGGAATGCCGTAGAAAAAGCGTTCGCCGTGATCGCCCCACACCGGAAGATGCGTGTCGTCGAAGCGAGAATCTCCCGCGGACGCACCGAAGAAAAAGATGTCCTGCTTGGTCGGGCGGATGATCTTCCCGAGAGCTTCAGGAAACAGTTTGCCGAGCCACGGGCCGCAGGCGAAGAGGTAGTAATCGGCTTTAAGCGGCGAGCCATCGGAGAGAATTAAGTTGCGAAGGGGCGCGCTCTCTAACCCGCTCGGCAAGACTCCAATCTGCCGATAGGTGCCGCCGGCGGCGACGAATGCATCGACCACGGCCTGGCAACTGGCGCGGGCGTCGAGGTATCCGCACTCGGGTTCGAAGATTCCCCAGTAAACGCCGGCGAAGTTGACCTGCGGCCAGCGTTTTTTCATCTCGGGCGTGGAAAGTTCCTGAAACCTTATCCCACCTTGCCGAAGCGCTTCGAGCGAGCCGCGCTCGTATGCATCATCGCGGTTGCTCACCATCCAGAGAACGCCGGTGCGGTGGAGGAATTGGCGCTTCCAGCGTCGTTCGTACTTCTGCCACAGCTTGAGGGCGCGCGCGGCTAATTTCGTATAGGGCTGGTCGGGACCGTAGGTGCCGCGCATAATGCGGGTCTCTCCACCCGAGGAGGCGCGCGAGTTGCCCGGGCCCCAGGCGTCCAGAAGGGTGACGCGGGCTCCACTTTCCACAAGATGAAGCGCGGTCCAGCCGCCGAAGGCGCCGGCTCCGACGACGGCGATGTGAGGTTTGGATTTCATCTAAAATTGCGGAGCACGCGAGTTGAGGATACGCGGAGAAACCAGGCAGGGGAAGATGCGCGTGAAGGTTCCAATCGGTTATACTCCCTCCTCCATGAAAGCAAGAATGAACCCACGCTGTCGGCGGGCCGTGCCGCTTTGCGTCTTAGCGTCCGCACTCGTCTGCAGCAGTCTTTTGGCGCAGGACCGAACTGCCGCCCCTTCCCGCGCCGAAGCCGTGCTCGACTCCATGCCGCACACCAAGAAGATCGATCTGGTTGCGCTCTCTCCGGACGGCACTCAAGTCGCCTACCTTGTAAAAGGAGAACTCGGGGTTACTCCTGTAACTGGCGGCCCATCGCACACGATCGCTGTCGCAGGCAATCTTGCGCTTCGCGATGTGGCATGGTCCGCGGACAGTAAACGCCTCGCATTCCTGGCCGATCTTCCCGGGGATGTGCCGGTAGCCCAGGTCTGGACTGCAGCGGCCGATGGGAGCGCTCCCGCGAAACATGCCGAATTGGCCGGGTATGTTCAAGCACCGCAATTCTCGCCCGATGGATCGAAGCTGGCGCTCCTGTTCATCGATGGCATGCCCCGCATTGCAGGTCCGCTACAACCTATGACGCCACTCGCAGGAGTCATCGACCAGAAGGTTTTCGAGCAGCGTATCGCCACCGTTGACCTGACGACGAACCATCTGACCCAGGTCACGCCCGCCGACGTGTACGTGTACGAGTACGACTGGACTCCCGACGGAAAAGCCTGGGCCGCGACCGCCGCCCATGGCTCCGGCGACGCGAACTGGTACATCGCGCGTCTTTACGTCGTGAATGCACAGACTGGCTCGATGCGCGAGATTTACAAGCCGAAGTTGCAGATTGCCGAGCCGCGCGTCAGCCCCGAGGGCAACGACGTGGCATTCATCGAAGGATTGATGAGCGATGAAGGCTCCACGGGCGGCGAGATCGAGATCGTCCCGCTCGCGGGAGGCGTCGCGCGAAATCTCACTCCCAACATTAAAGCGTCCCCCTCGGCGCTCGGGTGGAAGACGTCCGGCCGCATTACGTTCGTCGAAGACGTGGACGGAAGTTCAGGCTTCGGGAGTGTGAGCGCCAAAAGCGGAGCGATCCAGACAATTTGGACGGGCGAGGAATGGGCTGTCCCAGCGGGCACGGCGTGGATTGCCTCCCGGGACGGAACGGACATCACCGCGATCGTGCGTCAATCGGCGAGCACTCCCCCGGAAGTGTGGGCCGGTCCGATTGGCAGTTGGAAGCAACTCACCAACCTGAACGCCGGAATCAAACCGGCGTGGGGCGAGATGCGCAAAGCGCATTGGATGAACGGCACCACGCGCGTGCAAGGTTGGTTGATGCTGCCCAATGATTTTGCCTCCGGCAAGACCTATCCGCTTATCGTAACGGTGCACGGAGGGCCGTCGGCGGCGTGCGCCTCGCGCTGGGACGAGCGGGGCATGGGCCCCTTGTCGGCGATGGGTTACTTCGTTCTCTGCCCAAACCCGCGCGGCAGCTACGGTCAGGGAGAGTCGTTCACGCAGAGCAACGTGAAGGATTTCGGCGGTGGCGATTTCCGTGACATTATGGCGGGAGTGGATGCGATTTCCAAGCAGTACCCGATCGACAGCAAGCGCATCGGCATTCGCGGACACAGCTACGGCGGATATATGACCATGTGGGCCGAGACCCAAACGCAGCGGTTCGCCGCCGCAGTGGCAGGCGCGGGCCTCTCCGATTGGCTGAGCTATTATGGCCTTAACGATATCGACGAGTGGATGATTCCGTTCTTCGGCGCATCGGTGTATGACGATCCGGCCGTGTACGCCAAGAGCGACCCTATGCACTTCGTCAAAGCGGTGAAGACGCCGACGCTGATCTTGGTCGGCGACCGCGACGGCGAGGTTCCCATGGAGCAGTCGGTCGAATGGTGGCACGCGCTCATAACCCTGCATGTGCCCGCCAAGCTTGTGGTCTACTCCGATGAGGGACACGCGTTTACAAAGCCCGCCGACGCACGTGACTACGACCTGCGCACTCTCGAGTGGTTCGAAGAATGGTTCGCAAAGGCGCCATAGGCATGCTCGCATTCCGTGCCTACCCTGCCCCACCAAATGCACAACCGTAGTGGGTCAGCCTGATTTCCACGAGGATCGCATCCGCGCCGATTCCGTGGCATCTTGGCGTCATGGATAAACCGTATTGACAAAGGGCTTATCCTGAAGGCTCTGGCGAGAAAGTGGCAAAGGCTTGCCCTAGCCAAGACGCAACCTCTGAGGTCGACTCATTTGAACAATACCGCCCCTGCAGAACCAACGCCACCCTCGTTCGGAGTTGGAAAGCTCCTGCTTGCAGTCGTCCTGGCGGTCATCTTTCTCCTTCTTATCCAAAGCATGGTGCGTCACCGCTTCTTTCGAGGTGGCCGGGTCCACCGGAACGGCTCCGTCGGACAGTAAAGAGGACTCCATCAGCGCCGTCCCAGTAACAGGGTGTGTCGAGGCACTTTAGTCGGCCTGTGAAAATCAGGCTGGCCCACTACCGCGCAACCCGCGTCCTTGACAGGAAGGTGGAGCCTTCCTAGAATCCAAGCAGGAAGCGCTGTTTGCGTCTAAAGCTAAGTTTTTGCATCTAAAATACTTAGGTGGATTGCGCGGACTGCAAGCCTGGAAAAACCCTTTAGTGCGAAATGCCCTCTGATCCCAACATCGGCAAACGGGAGCGCGAAGTTCTAACCGCGATTGTGGAAACCTTCATCTCCACGGGTGAGCCGGTTGGTTCGCGCACGCTGTCGCGCTCCAACCGCGAAGGCCTCAGCCCGGCGACGATTCGCAACGTAATGGCAGACTTGTCGGATGCCGGGTTCCTCGAGCAGACGCATACGTCGTCGGGACGGGTACCCACCACCGAAGCGTATCGCTACTACGTGGAGCAGATTTCCGGAACCGCGCAGCTCGCCCCGCAGGAAGAGAGCATGATTTCGGACTCGCTGGCCGGCATTAATGATGTGCAGGAGTTCATGGAGCGGACGTCGCATGTGCTGTCGCTGATTTCGCGTAACGTTGGCGTTACCGTGGCTGCCAAAGGCACCAGGAACGCGCTGGAGCATGTGTACTTTTCCCGGCTCGGCGATCAAAAGGTGCTGGCGGTGCTGGTGACGCGTTCCGGAGTGGTGCGTGATCGTGTGTTGAGGCTTGATCTGCCGCAAGACGAACTGGATCTTGCGGCCCG
>Ga0302219_10000992_pt1 | contig 12078 bp, 13 predicted proteins | sample II_Palsa_E1_2_FD_194569 | JGI IMG/M metagenome (GOLD analysis project Ga0302219, IMG submission 194569) | Peat permafrost microbial communities from Stordalen Mire near Abisko, Sweden - II_Palsa_E1_2 | ecosystem: Environmental > Terrestrial > Soil > Palsa > Peat permafrost | place: Sweden...
ACCGGTGCCAAGCTGGACGACAAGAAGTACCACCGCTACACCGGCTACATCGGCAACCTGAAGACGACCAGTCTGAAGGACCTGCTGGCGACCTATCCGGAGCGCGTGATCGAGATCGCCGTCAAGGGCATGCTGCCGAAGAACCCGCTGGGCCGCGAGATGTACCGCAAGCTCAAGGTGTACGGCGGCGCCGAGCATCCGCATATCGCACAGCAGCCGCAGGCGCTGGAACTCTAAGGACTTATCATGACGATCCAGCAGAATTACGGCACCGGCCGCCGCAAAACCTCCGCCGCTCGCGTGTTCCTGCGCAAGGGCAAGGGCGACATCGTGGTCAACGGTAAGTCGCTTGAGCAGTTCTTTGGTCGCGAGACCTCGTGCATGATCGTGCGCCAGCCGCTCGAGCTGACCGAGAACATCAGCAAGTTCGACATCACGGTCACCGTCGCTGGCGGCGGCATCACCGGCCAGGCCGGCGCGATCCGCTTGGGCATCGCCCGCGCGCTGATCGAGTACGACGAAAGCCTGAAGTCGCCGCTGCGTAAAGCTGGTTTCGTGACCCGCGATGCCCGTGAAGTCGAGCGTAAGAAGGTCGGTCTGCACAAGGCACGTCGCGCAACCCAGTTCTCCAAGCGCTAATTCCCACTCCGGGATTCGCGTTTGTCGGTTCGATGCACAAAAGTCAGAGCGCACCGATCCAGCAGTTTTTGGGAGATCGTCTAACGGTAGGACGACAGCCTCTGACGCTGTCTATCTAGGTTCGAATCCTAGTCTCCCAGCCAAGTTGATGTCTCGATGTAAATCAGGACGTCTCAGGAAAGGAAAAAACCCGCCTAAGTGGCGGGTTTTTTTATGGTTTTTCCTCTCACGGTGTCTCACGAGATGTCACTCTGTCTTGGGGTTTTCGTGGGGGAATCTGTGGGATTTTCATTTTTCGAAGTAATAAATTCCCCCAAAAAATGAGTTCGAAGTATGAGAGTTCAAGCTGTGGGCGTTGATAGACATGGGCTCACACGCGTACGATTCCCCCACAATGAAGAATCCTATAGGTCTTACCCCTGTGGCAAAAGAGAGAGAGACTGGCGCCGCAATTGCGATAGCGACCAAGCGCAAGCGGTTAGGCGGTCTCCTCACGCCGGCCCATGTGAATGCGGCAAAGGGGGAAAATAAGAAATATCGGTTGCCAGCAGGCGACCCGAAGGCCCTCAACCTGGTGGTCATGCCAACTGGCTCGAAGTACTGGGTGCTTCGATACCGATACGGTGACAAGCCTAAGGAAGTGACGGTCGGAAAACCTTATCCAACCACTAGCCTTGCAGATGCTCGTAAACGTGCAAAGGCGCTTCTCGTCGAGATTGATAGTGGCTTCGACCCGGCGGAGAGAAGGAAACAGGAGCGTCTAAGTAAGCGAGATATCGCCGAACACACCTTCGTGTTGGCTGCGAACTCCTGGCATGAGTTCCACTCTAAGCATTGGAAGCCGGCCACTGCTGCCCAGTCGCGCATGTACTTGGACAAGGATTTGATTCCCTGCTTGGGCAAGCGCCCACTGGCAAATATCACTACGAAGGAGCTGTCCAGCATGTTGGACAGCATTCTTGCTCGAGGAGCGCCGGATGTAGTCAAGAAAGTTCGGCAATGGCTAGAAAGTATTTTTGGATACGCGCGTGGTAAGGGCTGGACAACGGTAGATCCAGTGAAGGACCTACACGAGGTAACCCAGCATCTTGGTAACTCCAAAAACTACCCACACCTACCGTTATCCGAGCTTCCAGGCTTCCTCAAAGAATTGGACAGCATTGATGCGTCACCCTTCGTAAAAGGCGTCGTCAATCTCGTCCTATGGACTGCGAATCGTCCCGGTATCACCCGGAGTTTACGTTGGTCGGAGTTGGACCTTGATAAGGCTGAGTGGACAGTCCCGAAAGGGCGAGAAGGGATGAAGCGCGGCTACGAACATGTCGTACCGTTGCCAAAGCAAGCTGTCGCGATGCTGCGAGAACTACATCAGGCAAGCGGAAGCTTTGAGCACGTTTTCATCGGTCGAAACGATCCGACGAAGTCGATCAGTGATGGTGCCGTCAACGTCTTGTTGAAGCGCATTGGATACAGAGGCAAGCAGACAACACATGGATTTAGGCATCTGATCAGCACTGCCTTGAACGATAAAGGTTATAAGGCAGATTGGATTGAGCGGCAGCTCGCACATGGCGATCCGAACAATAGTCGCGATACCTATAACAAGGCGAAGTACATGGAGGAGCGGCGACCTATGATGCAAGCGTGGGCTGATGAGATAGATGCAATGCGAATGGGTTGAAGCGATAGGCGGGGCTGGGCAGCCTTTGCTGGGAATTGCTAACTCACGAGGCGAGTCGCATCTAACTATTCAGCGTATACATTAGGCCGCGTAGGCCCCCGACGGAAGTTCGACCTCGGAAACATTCAGCCGATCGCTGAAGAACATCACTTCTCCGCCGGTGTAGCGCTCTTGGGCCGTGTAATGCAGTCCATATGAAAGAGTTTGACTGGAAGCGTACATGGCGCGGATCGGAGCGGTGTCGTCATAGGAGACGATCCACGCACGTCTGAACCGTTTCCTCTGCACGAATTGAGCAATTGCCACATGGTCATCGTGCGCATAGTAATTGCGATACAGACCGCGCCCTTTTACGTAATACGGCGGATCAAGGTAGATCAGCGAGCGAACCGGCAAAAATTCCCGGCACCGCCGGATCAAGAGCAGCGCATCTTCGCAATACACGGAAATGTGAGAAGACTCCCGTGCAATCCGTTCAATCCTCGCTGCAAGAACATCTTTTTTCAAACGCGCGTCAAGTCGGTAGGTTCCGCTCTGATCTTTGCCGCCGATCACCCCGCCCTTGAGAATCCCTGACCGATTCGTTCGATTCATAAAGAGCGTAGCGAACCCCAGCTCAGCCACGTCGGACGGTCGTTCACCGCGCATGACAGCTCGCCAGTGATGCCATTGATCCATGCAAACCGGGGTGTCCCTTAGTAGCCTCAACATGCTTTCAGGAAACTCAGTTACCCCCCTCCAAAAGGCGTTTACTGCGGGATCAAGGTCATTGATGTGGATGTGGGATGCATGACCATGGAGGAGCAGTTCAAGCGCCACGCCAGCGCCGCCGGCGTATAGCTCAAGATAGTGGCCGCCGATCAGTCCGTTTTCCTCCATGACTCGGACAATAAGCGGCGCAAACCGGGCCTTGCCACCGGGATAACGGAGCGGCGTATATAGCTTGTTGGTAAACATATTCAGGAATATAGCCGTGGAAACCTCGGTTGGCCAGCCATCAGAGAGCGTAACGTGCGTTTGCGACGGCTGCGGCTACCAACTCGTTTTCGAACTTGGTCACCTGAACCTGGTGCTCTTGAAGCCACAGCTCTGCAAGCTTCCAATCTTGTATCAGGGCCTTCCGCTTGTTGAACCATTTCTTTGCAGCTTTCCGGTCGTCAACGTTGCTATCCCCATCCAATAAGTGCTCGCGCAGGTAGTCGCTCGAGACCTTTGATTCAGCCAACGCGGCGCGCGCAAGCGGGTATTCGGGATTGTTCTTCGCTAAGGTGCCCACAAAGCCGTGGAGCGTCCTCTCCGGCGATAGACCTTTACCGCTCCCGTCCTTTCCCCCGGGTAACTTCAAGATATTGGTAACCTTACCTTGGCCCTTTAGGGACGCATCAGCATCGACGGCAATCAAGACGGTCTTAAAGTGGGGGTCATACTTATGTAACCCCATCAGATTGTCGCAGCCAAGACTCAGTGAGATCGGGGTGACGTTGACCCCAGCCTCGTATTTGATTCTCCGCTTAAGTTTCGGGGTGAGGATCTTGCCGAGGAGGAAATGTGCCTCGGGATCTTCCACATAGAGTTTGAGCGACCTACTTTTTGGCGGCTGCTCTATGGCTGGCGGCGTGAGTTGCATGTCGCGCCGGATATCTTCGATGCCGTAGCCTTTTGCAACTCGCGGTATGGTGGTATCGACAAGGTAAACGATGGAGTCCGGGCTCTTTTCCCTGCCTTCGCCGTCTTCTTCGCCATGCACCGCTTCAATCAAGGACATGGAGTGCGTCGTCGCAATAATTTGCAAGTCTAGTCTACGAGCAGCCTTCTTTAGTTGCGAGGCCAATTTTGCTTGTGCGTGTGGATGAAAGCCGGCATCAAGTTCGTCTATAACAAGCAGGCCACCCGGATAATTTGGCATCTCGCGCTTGAGCTTTTGAAATGAAGCCACGGCAGTGGCGATAGCGCTTAAGCTATCCTGCCCAAGTGAGATGCATTTGGGGCTATGCCCATACTCCGGATGTTTGGCAGTCTTACCAGTGCCTTTGATTGTCTGAGTGGTGATCGTGTGTGTGCCGGTAGCCGACGTTGCGCCACCAATCACCTGATTTACAAACGACTCTATGAATGTGATGTCATCCGCGTGCATCTGGCTGTCAGGGTCGTTGACGACCCAATCAGGATTGCTTTCCCCGACCGGAAGCATCCGCGTCATTCCTAAATAGAGGGTTGGTAGCGGTACCTTTGCATCCCGTCCAACCTTGACTGTTCCGGATGTCGAAATAAATGGTTTGTGGGGATCTGTCCTCGGAACGACTCGCAGCGACTCTCCCTCACGAATAGTAGTCGAGCACTTTTTGATCAGCTCATCCCCATCCACGTCGTATTCGAGGTAAGGGGTTGGTAAGGCCGCGCCAGACGATTTGAATGCGTTGAACTCACGTTCAAAATCCAGGTGAACTATGTCGTTTAGAAATGCCTGGTAGGCGCGATTAAGATAACTTTGAAGCTTCGCATCCCTAATTCCCGAGCCATTTGCGACGAGGCCAAGGATCGTAGACTTTCCGATTCCATTGTGACCCGCGATGAGGGTCACTCGTTCGGAAAAATCAATGCGCATGCTGCCCAGCTTCCGGAACGGCGGCTGCTCGAACATGAGCGATTTCAAACGAATTTTAGGCATATCCATTTCCTGATTGACGTCCCAACGATTGTGTCTGGCTTACTGGAATGAATACCGTGCGGACATGATCTGATCGCCCGTTTCGCCTATTGCCAATTGCTTCGGTGGTAAGGCAAGGTATATTTCAGCCGTTTTTTGCAATCTCATCGAGGATCCGCTGCTTCGCCCTGTCACCGCACCGATGGCACTTGGCACGGCAGCAATCGGTTGAACAAAAATCCAACCGAACCCACTGTCGCCCACTTTTCTTAGAGTGAACTCACTTAAGAACGCCGTTAATCGCCTTGAAGAGTGCGACAAAGCGAGCTTTAGTTGCGTTATCCAGCTTTGTTGGCGGTGCTGAAGCGAAGGCCACAGCAACTAGATAATGGTTGAAGTCGCCAGACGGCCGAACCTTGATGCCCCTGGCATCGAGCGCCAGACGAACTCGATGAACGATGCGGTCTGCTGGGGGAAGTTCGGCTTCCAGCAAGGGTGCGGAGCCAAGCTCGGTCGCGTAGGCCTTGTTGAAGTAATGGAGATACAGCGCAGGCTCGAACAAATCCTCAATATCGCTAGGGACATTGTTTTCACCGAATTTTTCAGCGTCACGGAATTGGGAGGCATTAAAAACGGATTTCTTCGCCAGCAGCTTTTGCTGAACTAGGCTGTCCAATTTTTGATCAGACGCTCCGTTGTAGTCGTGCAGGACCGCGATATTTAGCCCATTGGCACCAAGCAGCAAAACAAACGTGACAACGTTGCTCAAGCCGCCTACGGGGACAATCGTCACAGTCGGAAGCAATCCCTTTTCGCCATCCGATTCAAGCAGCGCTGACACGACCTGTAGATAGCTTAGTTCTGATATGCCCTCTACCAATAGATTGCGCTTAGCGATGAAGAGGTTCTGAGCAAGACTCCAGCCCAGCGCAGCCTGAAGCGGGAAAATCGTACGGTCGTCAGACCCGGACAGATTTCCCGAAATAATGGTGCCCACAGAGACCTTATCCTCCACGACGCGGACCTGCTGCAACCTATCAGAGTGCACCATGAACGGCGAATGCGTCGTGTAAATGACTTGATGCTCATTAGCTAGCGAGTCTATGTACTTGAGGAAATCTGCTTGTGCCAGTGCATGAAGCGCTAGACCTGGTTCGTCCAACAGCAGCACGAGGTTGCTATTTTTGGTCGTGCCTGAGGCATCCAGTTGATGTTGAACGCTATCAAACCACACCAAAAAGCTGAAGAACCAAATGAATCCCCGACTTCTTTGATCAAACGGCGTACTGATGCCGCGATGGCGGCGGTTTTTTATACGCAGATAGATATTCGGTCCGTTGTTAAACGGTGCCTCGTCGGTGGGGTCTGTTCTTATGTCAACCTCGACTTCGAGGTCTTCATTTTGCTTCCAAAATTCGAGGACTCGATCAGTAAGGCTGATGGAGACCGCCTCCACCTTAGCCTTCAACTCCTCGTACGAAGTGGTGCCTGAAAAGTCGGCGACATCCACGTCGGCCATGCGAAGTAGCGCCAGCACTGCCTGATGCTTAGGTTGGACTTGCTTGTTAGCGTTCGCGGTATCTGCCTTGGCTGCTGCAACTCTCGACGCCAAATCCGCAAGATTAAGCTTGCCTGGTAGCAGGTCATAGTCGCTGAAGTATAGGAATTTTGGGACCTTTGAGCTTAGCCGGACCCAAACTTCGTTCGCGATGATGTTGCTCCACGCAACACCCTCTGCGCGCTTCTCAAGGGTGGCCAGAAAGGTATTGTCGGCCTCATTTTTATCTACGGCTCTGATTTTTTCGATGGCGGTTTTAAGCGTGGTCGCGCCCGCAAGTATTCCCGAAACCTCGGTACTAAGTCCCGCCGACTTGCTAAGTTCAACGAGTGGTGGCCGTTGATCCACCTCAATGCCTATGGTTCGTACGTTGTCGAATTGATAAATCAGCGAGAAGGTGAAGTCATCAGGAAGTGCTGTGCCTAGGGCGGTGTTTACCGCCGAAATTTCACCAGAAGTAGGCGCGTAGGTCAGCACGACAGCAGTATCGGGGTTGCTGGCATGCCGCTTCGTATAAGCGGTAAGGTCTTTGCGGGGATAATCGTCCGTAACGTTGAATTTTTCTTGCCCTAGAGCGTCGCTCGCTTTATGTAGAGCCTTCAGAAAAACGGTCTTCCCTGCTTCGTTCATCCCAACAAGAACGGTGACACTAGGATCTATTTCGACAGTTTGGACAGTGTTAATCGAGCGGAACGGCCCAACGGTTGCCTTTGTAAGAATCATAACTATCCCCTGTGATTCAGCTATTCCTTCTGCTTCCCCACGCGATCCTACCCCATGGCAGAGATCCAGAATATCTGTGAGCCCGTCTGGGGCGAGTCGAGAGATGTTTGCTGCCTCAGCCTCCGAGCCGATTGCAGAAAAATTGCGGAGTACTGCGCGCGGGGCATGTCGATTCTTATTTCAATCCCAACGGGTGACGACTAGCTTTGGTTCGTCAAGTGATCGCAGTGGCAGATCCGAGAATGGAACTAGACGCTCCGCAGATCCAAAATGTATACCTTCTGATACCGCCCATTAGGCCTATCAAAACTCATATCAAATTGATATAATCTCAACCTCTGGGAGATTTGATATGGGTGAGATCGTTGGGTATGCGCGTGTTTCCAGTGCTGGCCAGTCCTTGGATGTGCAGCAGGACAAACTGACGAAGTTTGGGTGCACACGAGTCTTCGCTGAGAAACGGTCTGGCAGACAGGCCGAAGGTCGAGCGGAGTTGCAGGCCTGCCTTCAGTTCCTGCGTGATGGCGATGTTCTGGTGATCACCCGGCTTGATCGTATGGCACGGTCTGTTCTCGATCTGGCAAAGATTGCTGATCAGCTGAAGAACAAAGGTGTCGCGCTCAAGGTGCTAGATCAGGCTTTGGACACCTCTACATCCGAGGGCAAGCTGATGTTCTCTCTGTTGGGCGCCTTCGCGGAGTTTGAATGTGACATTCGCGCAGAACGCCAGAACGACGGGATTGTGAAAGCAAAGGAGAAAGGTGTCGTCTTTGGCCGCAAGCGTGCTCTCACGCTGGAGCAGTGCGAGCGTATCCGTACGCTACGTGAAGAGGAAAAATTTTCCATGCCGCAGATAGCCGAACGGTTCAACGTCGGTGTGGCCACCGTGTACAGAGCTCTAAAAACCTCCACGAATGAACTTTGATCTAGCTACAGTCCTTCCGCAGATCATTCCCCTAGCGATCGAATGGGCTGAGCAGCATGCTGCAGAAATAAAAGCCCTTGGCGAGCCACTATCAGAGCCACAAATCGCGCTCGCCCGTCGCGTCGGGGTAGCGCATCCCGCATATATTCGTGTTCTGTACGTACCGCAATTGCCGCTGCCGGCCGATCCACTTCTTCTCCAGGTTGCACAACAATCAGGCCTTCTTGGCCCGAACATGGTTGGCCTCACTCTCGGCCACAGTATCTATCTATGCAACGGCTATGGCTCTTTGCGTGTTTTGTCGCATGAGTGCCGCCACGTGCAGCAATATGAGCAAGCTGGCTCAATCGCAGCCTATCTTCCCAAGTACCTTCGACAGGTTGCTGAATTCGGCTATGCCGCAGCACCATACGAAGTCGATGCTCGGGCTCATGAAGCTGAGGCCTAAGAGCCCATAGCAGCTCCAAGGTCCAGCGTTACACCTGGCTCGGGGCCGGAAGACAAGGTGCCTGATCCGAAATGCTTGCACGGGGAAGTTGCGCGAAGGTTGGGTGAATGGCACGCTGGAGACGCCCGCTATCGACCCAGAACCGACATTGTTGAGTGAGCTGAGAGCGAGGGAAAGCGATGTCTACGACCGACAACGGAATTGATCGACAAGCTCAGCTAAGGGAACTGATTGAGGCACTCAATGGACTTGTTTCGGTCCTGGAGCAGGACAGCGGATGTAAGTGGACCGGACATTTTGTTCGTTGCCTCACCCAAGCAGAGTCACTGCGGGACGATGGGTATGACCAGCCGGCACTGAACCGACTATCCGCTTCGTTGCGGAGCATCTTCGGGGGAATGGGAAGTTTCAATGACTACGCGCCGGCCCGGGTTGACGGAGAGATCGGTCGGGCATCGCGAATCTTGGGCATGGAAGCGTTCGATGGCGCCGCAGCGGCGGTTTATGACGCCGCAATGAAACTCGTCGTGATTGGCCAATACTGAGGTCGATGGGTCGGCTGATTTCCCTTATGCTGAAATGGCTGCTTTCGACCCGAAGCTGACATTTTGATCAAGGGGGTAGTGGAGTTCATGGAAACGTACTACGCGTTGGGCAAGTTGATGGTCGCAGTTGCACTTGTTGCTCAGTGCTCGCTACTTGCGGTCCAGGTTTGGGCGTTCAAACTTCATCGCCAACGTTGCTTCACTTTGCTCGGTGCCGGCGCATCGATCGGCCTTATTTACGCCGTTCTCGCAGGTGTTCCGTTCTTCGTTTCCCTAGACCTACCTGCACGCATACTCTTGGGAGAAATGACAGTGGCGCTCTTGGCCATTGGCGCTGCTCTTGGTTTGTGGGGCATGATTCTTCTTGTGCGCTCGTACGCACGTCCCGTAGAGCATGCTCCGCGCGAATCTCGTGGGCGCGCCTAGGGTGTGTGCCGTGGTGCAGAATTGTCTGCTTGCACCCGAAGCAGACCTTTCAGCACCGTGATTAGAGATTACTTAGACGGTTTTCACATCTGGGTAATACTGCGGCGCCTCACGGCGATCGGACATGCCATAGTCGCGAAGCACCCGCACCTGCCGATGGCGCAGTGATGAAATGCCTGCAAACAATTGCGGTATAAATGCTCGAGCCGAGTTTAGGTCCTTCCACGATCCCAGCAACAGCAATTTGCCGGGGTTGGTAATGCTTTCGAAGATCTCTTGATCAATCAGCCCTTCGATGCCGACTTTAAGGCCGAGGTGCGCGGAAAATGCTGCCGCCTCCTTCACTAACGAAGATTCTTCAGCAACCGTAACCTCCGTGATGGTGCAAACTTTTGCTTCACCGATCGCGGTTTCGTCGAAGCGCTTTTCATCAATTTCCCTCTCTGACGGCGGATGACTATCCGCAACAATCGCACCCACTCTCAAATGGTAGCTCTCGAAAACTTCGAAGCGACCTTTCTCCTGCACACTGTGATGCTCGCTCTGCGTGCGCCATCGTACGAGGGATTTTTCGTCTCGCCAGGTCGACAGCGAAAGAATGCTGCCTTGCGTTCGTTTACTGCCGAAACGTTCGTTGTCGATAAAACCGTCCATTGCCTCCAGGATTGGCTTCAGGTGTTTTGCCAAAGCAAGATATTCATCCTTGCGCTCCCTCTTCGGATGCACTTCGAAGATCACAGCAAACATGAAGGTCTTCTTGGCAGCGTGGCCGAGAATAGCGGCGCCACGTCATTCACGAACGTAAGCGTATGTTGCTCTAGCAGGGTTGCCCGAGCAGATCGCCAGCAGACGCTGCGGCCTAGTTGAAGAGCTTTACCGCGCAATCCGCTAACCGGGTTCATTTTGGCCAGGGCGCACGTGCCAATTCGCCGCCAAGAGAGGCGTCGATTGCACGTTTCACGTCTGTGCAATTTCCACGAGGGCCAACTGGCCAGACCTTGGGGTCTTCGCGTACGAATTTTTCGTCAACGCTTCTAAGTGACTGCGCGCCCGAGAGCTCCAAGATGAATCGAACGTCTTCTTCGGATAGTCCATAGTTCAATTCCACCGTCACCTGAGCCTGTCCGAACTGCGCGGGCTGCGGGGGAGGGCTTGGATAGCGTAAGTTAGAAGGCTTGTCGTCCTCACGCCCACCTTGATCGTTCATATTCGAGATGACGCTCGTGGAAGTGCTTGCGCCTGCGGCCGACTTTCCAACACACCCATACGCCTGAACAGCAACATGTTCGCGTTCTAGCCCACAAGACAAAAGCTTATTTACGGCTGCCATCGCTGCAAATTGAGTAGTGAACTCGGCAATTAGTTGAGGGCTCATAACTGTCTCCTTTTGGAAACCTGACGGTTGGTGAAAACCAATTTCATCAGTAGTGGTCCCATTTCCTCCACGGTGAGAATGTACTGCGGGTGATCCTCTTCCATCGCTGCGATAGGCATGCTGGGATCGCGTGCTTCCGCAGGGGATTGAACGATGCCAATGCCACCGACGCTAGTAATTGAGCGTAGGCCATCGGCGCCATCGGAGTCCCCGCCAGTCAGTACGACACCGATGACATGGGGGCCGTAGATCGCTGCCGCGCTCTCAAAGAGAGGATTGGCCGCGGGCCGAGAGTGATGTACTTTCGGCCCCTGATTCAGGCTCATTCTGCCATCAGCGGCGATGACTAAATGATGGTCTGGCGGGGCGAGGTAAACGCGCCCATGCTTCGGCACCTCGCCGGAATGAGCATAGGAAACGGGTATCCGAATCCTGGCGTTAAGTATGCCGGCTGCCAGCTTGGGGCCGTCGGGTGAGGTATGCAACACCACCAGAACTGCTGCGGGGAAGTCGGTCGGCAGCAAACGGCAGAGCTGGAACAGCGCCTCTAGGCCGCCACGCGAAGCGGCAACGACCACGATGGGCGACGTGCCAACGACCGGATCGGCTCGTGTGAGCGCAGACATTGAAATCACTCATTGGCATGAAAGATCTGAGCGTGCTCTCGCTCTTGTGTATGTAGCGTGCTGAGACTAAGCGAAGGTCGCTGCCAAGAGTTTGCTATCGCCCGCCGTTACGGTGTAGTCACAGCAAGGAGGCCAGGCTTCAAGCGGTCCAGCAGCCCAGCAGCCCATTGGTATTTATGATCATCTTTGATATTCCATATACAGCGTCACTCCGCGGCGAATGGTCGGTGCTGGTAAGCAATGACGGCCACCCCGAATTCAAGAGCCGCCGAGACGCAATTCGTTTCGCGGTCAGTTCTGCTCTAACGGTGCGACATAAGGGCGGCGAGACCCTCATTAGCGTCGAGGGGAGCGACGGGCAATGGCGCATGTTCGACGATCAGGCAAAAGGTGTCGCCTAGATATCGGCCTACTTAAGCCACCGGGATCGCAAGGTGGGAAGCGTGCCGATCTGTAGCTGGTGCGCGGCATAAATTCAGCCATCG
>Ga0302219_10000997_pt1 | contig 12061 bp, 10 predicted proteins | sample II_Palsa_E1_2_FD_194569 | JGI IMG/M metagenome (GOLD analysis project Ga0302219, IMG submission 194569) | Peat permafrost microbial communities from Stordalen Mire near Abisko, Sweden - II_Palsa_E1_2 | ecosystem: Environmental > Terrestrial > Soil > Palsa > Peat permafrost | place: Sweden...
CGGCGGAATCATTCCGCCGACGCCCAAATACGCGTGGCGCAACCTGCCGCTCGATGTGGGCCACGTGCTCGGATATTTTGTGGGACACGAAAGCCATCACCGCGGGCAGATCGTCATGCTGGCGCGGCAGCTCGGGCACCGCCTGCCGGCGGAAGTCACCGGCGGAATTTGGGATTGGACCAAACGTTCGAAGGAAAGTTAAGGAATTGTCTTGCGAGGTTTACGTTCGGTTGCGGCGGCCCGACTCAACGCGGTGCCGTCGCCGCTGAGAAAATCTTCGACGAAGGCCAGATCGTGCGCGAGATCACGAAAAGCATCTCTGAAATCGTCGGAATAGCCGGGATAGTTACACTTTCCGCGTACTCCGATTTCGGACATGTACGCATCATGCGAGGCATTGACCGCGCCGATGTGGTAGCGGACGAGACCCAGGCTGAGACGGAAATGAAGCTCCAGGCGCCGGTTGCCGCGGACGAAATTGCCCTGGGAGTACTGTCCGCCGGAGCTTTTCCCGTCGCCGCCAAAAACAAAGCGAAAACCCAGCGGCACGAGTACTTCGTCTAAAATCGCGGCGCCTTCTCGCAGCGCCTCAGCTGGATTCACCTGAGCCGGAACTGGTTTGCGACCGCGCATTTTGCCGTCGTCCTCTGACGTTGACCTAATATTTCCAGCTTTTCACGTCGGCGCCAGCGGGCGCGGTGGCGGTGATGTGCTTGGCCATTTCCGGCAAAATGCGCAACGTGACGCTGATGTAGGCATCGTCGGCCCAGTCCGGGCGGGTGCCGGAGAAGCAGTGCGGCGCGCCGGGACCGTAGTCGAAGACGGCGTCGGAATGCGGGTTGCGCGTCTGCTTCAAATTGTCTTCCATCAAATGCACGGCCTTGTTCAGGAAGTAGGTGTCGGAATCGCCGACCGCGATGTGAATTTTTCCTTCGAGCTGCGGGCCGAGCTTCGACCAATCGCGATGCAGAATTGCGTTCAAATCGTAGTGCTCGCGCCAGTAATCCACCACGGATTTATCGATGTCTCCGGTGAGCTTATTGAAGACCGCGGCGGGATAGCCGTCCGGCCCCACCGGCGAATACACCGCCTGCCAAATATCGAATTGCTCGCCAGAACGCCCGTGGGTGCCCAGCGCCAATTCGTAATGAGCGATCTGATCCATCTCGGAAATAACGTCGCCATCGCCTTTGCGCACGGCGGGAATGGGCACCGACTCGAATGGGCCGCGAATGAAATACGCGTTGGTATTTTCGTAGAGGTTGGCGGTCTGGTAGCCGTGAAAATCGATCGGGTCGGGGCAGAAGGTCCAGGTGCCGTTGAAATAGTCGGGATAGAAAATCTGCGCGGCCAGCGATTCCCATCCGCCAGTCGAACCGCCGGATGTCACGCGGGCCCAGCCCTGACCGATACCGCGATACTGTTTTTCGATCATCGGAAGTAATTCCTGGGTGATGGCGTCGCCGTAGGGACCGAGGTTTGCCGAATTCACCGCGTAGGAATCGTCGAAATAGGGGTTGGCGTGATTCGGCTGGATGATCAACATTTTCGGCAGACGGCCGCTGGTCCAGTCGAGATAAAAATTGTACGCGGTTTGCTGGCGGCGCTGGGTGCGCTCGTCGGCCTTGGGGTCGGGCGGCGTGTCGCGCCAGCCGGCTCCGGCGCGGAAATGCGCGGCGAAATGATCCTGCCAAATCAATTCGGGATAATGCGCGTCGGGATGTTCGTCGAATCCCGGCGGCAGCAGCACCCAGGCGCTGAGGTACATGTCGCGGCCCCAGAATTTCGAAAGCATTTCGCTGCGCATCGAAACGTGTTTCAGGTATTTGGTGTCGGCATCGGGCGGCGGCGCCGGCGGATTTACTTGGTCCATGACGATTTTCACCGGTGTGGCGCTGGCCGGGTCTAGATGAATTTTCGCCACGGCGGAAATGGGATTGCCGGGTTTGCTGCCCCATTGCTGGCCTTCGCCGCGATCGGGCGGCAGCGAAACGGTGTGGCCATTGGCCAGATGAAAATCTTCGTAGACGTTGAAGGTGGCCTGCACGCGGTAATCGCCGGCGGGAAGATCGGCGAGTCGCGCGATGGGATAGCCGAAAACCGTATCATTCAGGGTGACGGTTTGCCCCTGCGCCAGGTTGGTCACATCCTGCCCGTAAATTTGCTGCGAGGTGTAGTCGTATCCGATTTGTTTGCACGGATCGCCATCGGCTGCTTTCGAAATGCAAACCAACACTCGGCCGGTCAGCGGATATTTCACGTCGAGCCCCGGCGCGATGGAGATTTCGATGGGTTGGCCATGCGCCGATGCAGACGCCGCAGCCGAAGCGCGCGCCGCAGATTTGGTTTGCGCCGGAGTGGAAAGAGAAGCGGCCGGGACGATCACGGCGAACACACACAAGCACATCGCGGCAATTTTCATAGGCCGCGAGAATAACAAAATCGGGAGCAGCCGCGCAGCGGTTTCTCAGCGGGACGGGGTATGTTCGAATGAAATGAGGCTTATGCGGACACCGCAGGCTTCCGGCGCATTCGCCGCCACAATCGCCACAGACCCCAAATGACACAAAGAATGACGACCAGCGCGGTGATGGCCAGCGCTCCCAGCACGCGATTCTGATCCATTACCGTGAAATGTCCGGCGGTGGCGTAGAAACCGTTGAAGGCTGCGAGCGTGGCGGGCAGCGTGAGCAAGTCGTCCTTGGTCAGCTGCAAGACATGCTCGTCGGGATGATACGACGCACCCAGATCGTACAGTTGCCAATTCTGGTTCACTTCGACGTGCGTGCCGAGCACCCAGGTCACCGGGCGGGTTTTGACGAAATCGATTACGCGCGCGGCGCTGGCCAGGTCCGCCATTTTATCTTCGACCAGCAAACGGCCGGGCAAAAAGAAATCGCCGGTTAGCAGCAGGCCGGTGCGCTCATCGTAGTAAACGACGTGGGCGCGATTGTGACCGGGCGAGGGGATCACGTCGACGGTGCGACCGCCCAGATCGATTTGCGCTTGACCCTCGGGCCAGGCGGGCAGGTTGAAAAACTTCTTCACGCCGTCGACATCGAACGGCGCAACCTGTACGCCGGGGAGGCCGGCGAACTGCACGTCGCCATCGCGATGGTCGGTGTGGCTGTGGGTGTGCACCACGAGCAAGGGAAGTTTTGCGTCGCCACGCTGCGGCAACAACCCGAGCACGGTTTTCGCCACCGGCATTTTCGCCGCGTCGGCGATGGCGCCGGTATCGATCAGCAGCGCTTTCTGGTCGCCGATCAGCAGGAAAAGAAAATTTCCTTCGGGGCTGAGGCATAGATTTTGGCGCAGGATGTAAGTTTGCGGCTCGTATTGGTGCACTTGCAGTGGCGGCTGCGTATCCGTTTTGCAATCCGGGGCGCCGGGATTCCAGCGCACGTCCATCGAGCCCGGAACAATCTGCTGCGCGCGCGTGTTCGTGGCAGCGCCGGCCACGAATAGGGCGAGCGCCACGCTCGCCACGCGAGAGAGAAGCCGCAATCTGCGAACTTTCATCGATACACTCCTGTTTTTTTGTGTGGCCCGTATGAATAGGTGCCCGATCATCGATAGGGGTCAGCGCCAACCCTGGCTCGACACACCAGTAAGCACACGACCATCGATTTATGCTCGGCGCGATCAAGGCGAACCCTCGGGCGGCGCGAAATTTGCGGTTACTTTCCCGGCGGATATTTCTTGAACATTTTCACGACCGAATTTTTGACCTGCTTTTCGTCGCCGCTCTGCGAGTTGGACACGCTATCGACCGTGGCTTGGCCGCGCCAAACCAGCTGCTTCTGATTCACGTCGTAGAGGTCGACGGTCATGATGCCCAAGGTGCGCGGCTGCTCGTAGGTGGTGGCCACGTCCGGAAATCCGCCGGCAACGCCCCAACCGCCCCAGCCTCCCCATCCGCCCCAAAAGCCGCCGCCGCCCCAGCCCCATCCGCCGAATCCGTCGCCGTCGGTGGTGGTGGTCGCATCGATCATTTCCTGCGTGGTGAGGTGATAGGCGACGTAAACATCCGGCTTGGCGCCAGCGGCCGCGAGCGTCAGGCCTTTGGCGGCGAGTTGCGCGTTGACGTCGGCCTGCACCCAGTCGACGTAAATCGATTTCTGTTCCTGCGGAGTGATTTTCCAGGCATACGTTTTATAGCCGGAAAAATTGTTGCCCTGCTTCCAGTTCACTTTGACGGTCTGCGCGAAAACCGGCGCCGCCAGGAAAATGGCGCACAGAAATGCCAAGATTCGTAGATTTTTCATTTTGATTCACTCCTCAGGTTTCTCAGATATTTCACATCGGGAACACGGAACGCGACGCGCTTCCGACGTGCGCTCGATGAACTCTCGACGCGCACAACATACCACCGGCATTGCCGCTGTTGAAGCTGATTTCCCAGGCTGCATAAAAAGCGAGGGCGCTCAGGGCGCGGAGGAGACTAAAGTATCGTTGTAGGAGTGCCGCGCCCAGCCCAGATAGTGCGGGTTGGCGCGATTCGCGTCGTCGAGCGCCCGCAGCATCTGCGGCAACTCCCCGGCGTAACCGGCGTTCGCAGGCCGATGCTCATTCTTGCCAGATGGGGCTCCGCGCCCAGGCCATCGTAGGCCAGGTCCAGAAATTTCTTGCTGGCCGCCTGGGCTTTCTCGGCTTTTTGGGCAACGCTGTCGCCGTCATTCGCGGTGCTCACTTCATACATCATCAAGGTGATGCGTGGCACGGAGCCAAGCAACTGGCGGCGCTGGTCCACGGTGCCTTTGAGAATTTTATTCTGGATGTCGGCGTTCACGGTGAGCCGGACCGGTTCGGCGATGGCGCGCACCGCGAGGTAGGCGTCAATCAGCCCCGGCAAAAATCTTAAATTTCCCGGACCCTTATTTTCGGGGCGCTGCTGCGGCTCGAGGTCCAGATGAATGCCATCGAAGCGCTGCGCGCCGTGGCTGCGGTTAAATTGCACAATCGTTCGCACGCGATCGAGCAGTTTTTCAAGGTGCGCGCCGCCTTGGTCGGCGTTCTCGCTGGAAAATAGAGCCTCCACGCGGATATTCGCGCGATGCAGCGCGTCGATCATTCCGGCCATCTGATCCGCGGACATCATCTGTCCTTTTTCCGAAACCGACACGTACACTTCGGTGACGCCCTGCGCCCGGCAAAAATCGCGCAGCAGCGCCGCGCCATGCGCACCGCCCACCACCGTCGGCCCTTTCCACACCCAGAGACCATGCACCGGCGCGGCGGAGTCCGCCCGCGGGTGGAAGCTGGGAAGCGGCGGCGCGCCCCAAGCCATGAAACTAAATATCAACAATAAGATAACGGGTTTGCGCACGCTGCCACCTGTATCACGCGGATGATAGCACTTCGCGGCCTGAGCCTGGCGCAGGTCAGCTGGGCTGAGGCTTTCGGCGCGGATTACTGCACAGAAACGGAATTGCGGGCCAGGGGATTTAATCGGGCTACTGGGTGACGGTCAGCGTGAAAAGTTGGGTGTGGGTTAGACCGTTGGCGGTTGAGGCCGTCACGGTTACGACGTAGCTCGTGGCGTTGGGCGGCGTCGGCGGTTTCTGGCCGACGGTTCCCGCGCAGCTGGCGGTGACCAGCATCGCGGCGCCGAGAGCGAGAGTGCCAACGACTCGCGTGAAGCTTTTTGATTTTTGCGAGATTCCGATCAGTCCGAAAATTCCCGCGAAAGCGAGAATGGAGATCGACAGCGATGTCTTGCCCGGCGCGGGCAAAGACGGCATCGAGTTTTGGCTTGCAACACCCGGCCTCGCATTATTCGTGGCGGGAACCTGTACCTGCAGCATGGTGGAAACCGCGCTGCCGGACGGCGTCAGGCTTTGCGGGTTGAAAGCGCATTCCGCGCCGGCGGGCAGACCGGCGCAAGAGAAAGTTACCATCTGCTTGAATCCGTTTTCGGGCGTAACCGTCAACGAAAGGCTGGCCTCGCTGCCGGCTGCGACGGTCAATACGGAACTGCTCATGGCCAGCGAGAAGTCGCCGGCCGCGGCCGCGGCGACGGTCACCGTGGTTGCGGCGGATGTCGACGCGGAATAATTCGCGTCGCCGGAGTACGACGCAGTGATCGAATGCGTTCCGGCCGTGAGCGAGGTGGTGGCAAACTGCGCCGCGCCCGCCGCGAGCGTGACCATGCCGATTTGCACACCGCTATCGAGAAACGAAATGGCGCCGGTCGGCGTGCCGGAGCCGGATGCCGGCGCGACGCGCGCGGAGAAGGTGACGCCCGCGCCTGCCGTGATCTGCGGCGCCGAGGCCGAATCCGAAGTGGTGGTGCCGATTTTCGGGGCCGCCATAACCACGACGGTCACCGTCGCGGAAAGCGACGACGCGAAATTCGCGTCGCCGGAATAGCTCACGGTGATGGTGTGTGTTCCCACCGCGAGCGCGGTGGTGCTGAACGATCCGGCGGCGGCGACGAGCGTCGCGGTGCCGATCTGCGAGCCCTCGTCGCGGAACGAAAGCGTACCGGTGGGCGTGCCGCTACCGGAACCAGGCGCAACCATTACATTCAGCGTTAATGTTTGCCCGGTGGTGAGCTGCGTCGCCGACGGCATCACGGTGGTGGTCGTCGGAGTTTTCGCGGGCGCGGAAACCGTAACCGTCACCGCGCTCGATACCGACGCCGCGAAATTCGTGTCGCCGCCATACGAAGCGGTAATGCTGTGCGAGCCGCTGGCCAGCGCCGCAGTCATCAGCGTGGCAATGCCCGACGCGAGATTCGCGGTGCCAAGGGAATTGGCACCGTCCTTAAATGTGACGGTTCCGGTCGGAGTTCCGGAACCGGATCGCGGCGCGACCGTCGCAGTGAACGTCACACTTTGTCCGGTGGTGATCTGCATGGACGAAGCCGCGACTGAAGTCGTCGAAGCCGCGAGCGTGGCCGACGCCGGGGTGAAAACAAAAACCGTCGCGGAGTACGCCGGAAAATTGTAGGAGACGGAATTCGAGGCCACCGAAACGGGCGTCCCAGTAATGATCTGCGCCAGGTTGGCGTTGCTGTAGGTGAAGACCGCGGCGCTCGAATTGGAATTAAAATTCGCCAGCGACAGGGAAGTCTGAATGGCGCTGGTGGTTTTGTTGATGGCCACCACGGTCAGCGCGCCGTCCGCGGAACGCAACGCGCCGTACACCGAAAGCTGGCCCTGATCCGTGCTGGTCGAATTCACCGAAGTGTCGCCGAACTGGCCGCCGTTGCCGTCGAAATTGCGAAAGATGCGGACACTGTAGGCCAGCGGGTCGGTCGGCTTGGGCACATTCCACATATTCGCGAAGTCCAAGCCCTGCACGCCGTAGATGCCCAGCACATCGGTTTCGGTGAGCATGTCCACCAGCGGGTTGGTGCCCATGGCGAAACTGTATTCGGAAATCGAAAGCTTGGTGCCGGGATAGTAGGTTTGAATCCAGCTGCGGAAGCGCGGCAGCAGATTCATGGGCCCGTCGAAATAATATTGTTCGACCCAGGTTCCGGAATTGTAGGTGGGATCCCACAGCGAACGGGTGTCGGCCAGCTCCAGCGCGTCGGTGGATCCGCCGCCATAATAATGTTCGTCGAAATAATCCAGGATGCGCTGGTTGTTCGCCGCGTCGTAAGCGGCCATCTGCTGCAAATAATATTGTCCGGCGTACAAATTATTCTGCTTCGAAGGAGTTCCGATCCAGCCGCCCAGCGTGAAATCCACCGGGCCAAAAACTTTCGCCGAGGGATCGGTCTGCTTGATCATGGCCGCATACTGCTGGCCGAGGCTGATGATCGTGTCGTAATCGGGCTGCACCGGTTCCACGTCGCGATGCGTGTTGCTCCAGCCGCCGGGCTCGTTGTCCAGCTGGTAGTAGGGCACGCCGCCATTCGCGGCGGTCCCGAAAGTGGTGATCAGGTGCTGGATCCAGCCCTGCTGCAGCGCCACGGTGTTGTCGATGTGATTGGCGTAAACGTTGGTGTCGAGCAGTTGGGTGCCGTTGGTGGCGATGCTGTTTCCGCAATTGTCGCCGTTGGGATGGACGTAGGGATTGGTCGATTGCTGCGCGCCATACACCGAAACCGGAAAGCTGCAGCTCCACGCCGCGGATTTATTCACCCACGGAATAATCGGAATGGTCATCAGGGTGTGCGCGTTCGACGCCGTCTTGTACGTGTTGACCATCAAGTCGGCGGACGCGCTGGGAACGGCGGTGGCTTCGCCGTTGCCGCCCATGAAATACCAGTCAAAACCGGCGTTACTCGAATCGACCTGCCAGTTGTAGCGCGTGGTGCCGTCGCCACCCCAGCGAATATTGGGAACTTGAATTTCCTTGGCGAACGTCGCGTCGAGCCCGTAGTTCGCGATGCCATAAATATCGGGATTGATCGGATGGGGATTACCGGCCGCGTCTACGGTGAGAGTTGGCGTCGTAGCCTGGGCGTCAACGCGCGGGGCCGTAATCAGTGCCATCGCCGAAAACAAAACCAGCGTGGCCACAATATGGCAGCGGGCGGCGCGAATCGTGCTGCGGTGCATGACGGCTCCCAAGGACGCAAAATCGAGGAATTATCTTCGGATGGTAGAAGTTAGCGGCTCGGCGAGTCACGGACAATAGTACGCAGGGACAGCTGGTCACGACGCGCCTCAGCAAATCCTGTAATATCGGATCTGTTTTGTCTTTCGTGATGGCGACGCATACGACGTTGAACTGGTGGATTACCATTAGGCGGATTCGATGCCAAAACTAAAACCAGTCCATCCCGGCGAGGTGCTACGAGAGGAATTTATGATTCCTTTCAATCTCAATGCCAATAGCTTGGCGCTCGCTTTGCGCGTCGCGCCTCCGGCCGTCTATGAAATCGTCAAAGACGAGCGCGGCATCTCTTCGGAAATGGCTTTGCGGCTGGGGCGTTACTTTGGGACGACGGCCGACTTCTAGGTCAATCTTCAATCTCACTACGAACTGTCCACTTCGAGGCAGCGCGCCGAAGAGAAAATCATTCAAGAGATCCAACCCCTGACGACGAACGCCTAATCGCCGTTACTTGCGGTGTCGATCACTTCACGCAGGCGGCCCGTGGTCACGTCGTAGACGAAGCCGCGGGTCACGACGCTTTTCGGAATCCACGGATGGGTGCGGAGTTTCTGCAGTTGGTGCCGCACATTTTCCTCGATGTTCTGGAAGGCGTGGAAAAACGCCGGCGCGATTGCGGCAGTTCCGGCGCGGTTCTGAATCCGGGTGCGCAATTCCTGCTCGGTGGTGTGCGTCAGCCCGCAATCGGTGTGATTGATGACCATAAATTCCTCGGTGCCCAGCAAATAATGGGAGATCAGCAGGGAACGCAGCGAATCGTCGGTGACGATGCCGCCGGCATTGCGGATGATGTGCGCATCGGCCGCCTTCAATCCCAGCGTCAGGATCGACAGCCGGGTGTCCATGCAGGTCAGCACCGCGAGCTTGCGCTCCGGCCGCGGCGTCAGCTTGCGCAGCTCGTGGGTCTGCGCGTATTTCTCGTTGGCGATCAATACTTCGTCAATCACGCTCATGGCTCGACAGTGTAACCTCCCCGCCGCATACGGCAAAACACTTAGCCCTGCGGTACAGGAGAAAGGACAACTCAACACGGCGCACAAATATCGATAAATTTATTTGTATCTCGCGGCGATTTGGGCGAAATTGAATCGCAGATCGAAGGCGCGCTCCCCAGCCCGCTTCGTCGTAGTTTCGCTCCGCGCCTACTTACTTCGCAGAACCGGCTCAACTCTTCGGAACAGGAGTTTCTGATGAAGACTCTCAAAGTAATTTGTCTTGCCGCCCTCTTTTCGGTCGTGACGTCCTTTGCGGCCCAGGCTCAAACGATTTTGGTGGACGCCGACAAAGTCAATTGTCCGACGGCGACCTTCTCGGCGATTCAGCCGGCCATTGATTCGGCCAGCCCCGGCGAAACCGTAAGGGTGTGCAAAGGCGTGTATCACGAGCAGCTGATCATTTCGAAATCCATCAGCGTCCTTGGCGATCCCGGCGCGGAATTAATTCCCACGGCGATGACCGCCAACGCCACCGGCGCGACGGTGGCCGACCAGATCGCCGCGGCCATCGTGGTAAAAAATACGACGGCTGCGATTGTCGGCGGGTTCTACATCGACGGATCCAGCAACGGAATCCTGGCGTGTGCGCCGCGGCTGATCGGCATCCTGGTGCAGGATGCATCGGCGACCATCCGGAATAATGCGGTGCGCCATTTCCGTTTGGCTCCCACGTTTCCCGGATGCCAGAGCGGCAACGGCATCGAAGTGGAAACCACCTCCGGCGGATCGTCGGACGTGGTGTTGAATTCCAACAGTGTCGACGACTACCAGAAAAACGGAATCACCGCGAATGAAACCGGCTCGAACGTCACCATCCGGTCGAATTTCGTCTCGGGAATTGGGCCCACCACCGGCGCGGCGCAGAACGGAATCCAGATCGGTTTCGGCGCCACGGGCTTGATCGAGTCGAATACCGTGGCAAATAATGTGTGGTTTCCATGCGTTTCGGTTGCGGATTGCACCGCGACTGGCACCGGCATTCTGATCTTTGGCTCCAATAATATTCGTGTGCTGCAGAATAACGTGGGCACGAATCAGGTGGGCATCTTCACTAACGGTGCGAACACGGTGATCTACGGGAACAGCATTTTCAATTCGCTGGTTCTCGATGGCATAGCCATTGCTTCGAATCGCAACAAAATACTATCGAACGAAATTGCGCAGAGCGACGAGGCCGGGGTGGACGTTCAGGGCAACTTCAACGACATCATCGCCAACGATTTTCTGGGCGCGGAGTTCGGCATCCTGATCGAACCGGGTTCCACCAACACCCTCCGCACCCTGAACACGTTCCACGCCACGCTAACCAGCGTGCTGGACGCCTCAGCTACACCAGCTGTGGCGATGATGGATGATGCTGGCGCGAGAATGGCGGCGCCCAAAGCCGCGAGCTCCCCGAGCGTGCCAAAAATAAACATAGCCCAGCGCGTTTCGCCGTCCCGCTAAGCGGAATCTAGAAATTTAGGGCGGGCCCCATGATATCTTCCGTGCTGGGTTGCTGGCACTAGTGCGTCCTTCGCCCGGAATTCACGTGACCAAACCAAAGACACTTGAAGATTTTCCTCATTTTGCGGCCACCGCCGTGACCCGCGGCGTCCCGGGTACCGGCGGCTTTGTCCGATTCGAATATGCCGGAAAGTTTGACCGAGGCGTTCGCGAAACCCCGCCCGATTGGTTTTATCTCCTGTTCGGCGAGCGTGAAGCCGTTTGTGTCACGCTGCAATCGCTCGATGATAGTCTCTCGGCCGTTCTTACTTGTGACGAGAAAGACGGACCGGGTTTGGTGGGGAAGTCCGCCGCTTATCTGTGGAGTCGCTGGTCACCTCATCAGGTTTGGATGGTCGCTGAGCCCCTGTGGATCTGGGAAAGAAAAACATTCGAAGCATTGGATGCCGTTGCGGAGGGCTTCAAATCGAAAGATGTGTCGATCGTGGACGGGCGCGAAGTTAAGTCCTGGACGAAATTGCAGGCAGTCCGCGGCGACGATCGTTCATCTCGCTACTATCCAGCCAGCGATCAAGCCGCACCACCGAATGCAACGACTCGAATCGTTTCAGGTGGCTGGGACCATGAGCATTGTGAGTTGTGCCGTGCGCACATCGATGCGGGAAACGTCGGCTATTGCGATCTCAGCGAGCACTGGGTATGCGAGGCGTGCCACGCGCGATACGTCGTGCCGCACGATCTCGCGTTCGTAGACGAACTCTAAGGCGGTTCGACAAGCGCGCCGGTCAGGCGCCTGTTCTGTTCGCGGCGGCTTCCACTTTTTCCGGAACGAAGTAAAACAATGTAGGGCCGAAGATCAGCGCGAACGCGAAATACGGATGAATGTACGCCGCGGGAACGGCGAACGTGTACAGCACCAGCGCCCAGCGGTTGCGGCGCTTGATGGTGCGCGCCATCGCGCGCAATTTTGGGTCATCGCCGAAATCACTGACCGCAATGCCTTGCAAGAAGTGGAACGAGATCGTGATCAGCACAAATTCCAATGC
>Ga0302219_10001014_pt1 | contig 11993 bp, 7 predicted proteins | sample II_Palsa_E1_2_FD_194569 | JGI IMG/M metagenome (GOLD analysis project Ga0302219, IMG submission 194569) | Peat permafrost microbial communities from Stordalen Mire near Abisko, Sweden - II_Palsa_E1_2 | ecosystem: Environmental > Terrestrial > Soil > Palsa > Peat permafrost | place: Sweden...
ACTCGCGCTTCGATTTTCACCCAACGATATAGGTCTGTCTGTTCCGGCTCGTTCATGATCTCGAAGAAGATGTGCTCAGTATCCTTCGAGGCAAAGTGTTTTGCCAGTCCGACCCAGAGCAGAGCAAACCGCTCGACCGGCTCGTCTCCTGCCCGCAGGTTTGCCTTGAACGGGCTCTCGGGATGGATATCGATGATGACCGCGAGATGATGCGTCAGCATCAGGCTCACGACCCGATCGAGTTCGGCGAGAAACGGTGACATTCCAGTCGTCGAACTAGAGGAGAGTGGAACCGGATCGACGCTCAATCGTACGTGATCGAAGCCCAGCTTCTCCATCAGTGCGATATCGTCGGCCGTAGTGAAGGTCTGCAATCTCTCAATCGAATAGTTTTCGGGCGACTGAGCAAACCATAGACTTGCATTGATGCCATGCTTCAGGTGTTCTGAACGTTTCCACGCCTGATCTCCGTGTTGCGCGACGACGGGGGCCACGTAGAGAGATGCAAGCACAAATATAGTTGCTGCAACCATAGACTTCTTTCGAGACTGTATCTGCACTTTCTCTCCCCAAGCGCTTTTGTTGTTTTACGTAGTTTTGCAACTGCTCTTACTGCATCTAGTGCAATGCGATCTCAACGATGTTTAGAAAACCGTCTGTAGTGCGCGCGTTTGGTGGCGACGTAAATTAGTTTGGAAGGGCGAAGTTTGATTCAGCGATGTTCCATCCGCGAACGCCGAAGCTGACCTTAGGTTGACGGGCCAACGTCGGCAAGTGAATCAGTATTGTTCGTTCCTCGCCGGGCATCAGAGAGATGTAATTGTCGCTCAGATAGGCGGGCAGCAGGCGCTCTTTTGTAGCCGCGTCCTGCGGAGTAAGCTTTATCTCCAAGGCTGGAACTTCTCCCTCGTTTTTGAGTTTCACGCTAATAACGCTTTCCGTAGTTGATGTTTCTCGCGTCGCTGTCGCGACAACGTTTGCCAGTCCGAGTGCGTCGAGACGACGATAGTTGCCATCCTTTGCGGCCAGCCAGTAGAAATTGTCCGACACTAACTGCCCTTGATCGTCTTTGGCTTCGATCCGCACCAGGAGAACATCGTTTGCTGGAAAGAGTGGTTCCAGTTCGAGGCGGAACAGAGGAGTAGTGCTGTTCAGCTGCATGTCGATGTTTTGTTCGTGGCTGAACAAGAGCTGGTTCTTGAGCGAAAAGACCTTTGCAGATACGTGAAGCATGCCGGTTGCAGCTCGTGTTGTATTTACGGCGGCGACCTGATAGTTGGAGAGATCAAGCTGAACGTGAACAGGCTCACAAGCTTTCTTGACGGCGTAATACGATGCTGATGTGTCATAGTCGGAGTTGAATATCTGCCACATATTGCTGGGCCATGCCGGTTGAGTCATCCAAAGCATACGGCCACTGTTCGGTGTCCACAGATGTTGGTAGAAGCCTTCGAAGATGGCGCGATGATCCACATAGTTGAACATCTGTGCTTTCCGTTCGAAGTCGACCAGGCTGGTTGGTGCGCCAAACTGCTCCTCCATCTTCTGCATGAAAGGAGCGACGTCGCCATTCCCGCTCTGGTGCCAATCGTGATAGGACCAAGCGTCGCTGATGGGCCACTGGTCGGCGGGAGCGATGGAGTGTTGAAAACTTTCAAGGGTTGAAAAAGAGGCGGTACCCAGCTCTACGGAAAAGCCTTTGTCGAGCTCTGTGTAGTAGAGCGTAGGGTCTTGATACTTATAAGGACCACTGTTGCGAAGGTTAACGCGGTTAGAGCTGGGCGTGTAGTACCGCGTGCCATCCGTTTGTTGCAGCATCGCAATCATGCCCTCATTCAGGATTGGCTGAGGGACGCCTTCATTTCGGCCACACCAGATGATGATAGAGGGGTGATTTCTGAAGCGCGAGACAACATCGCGCGCGTTGCGAATGAACAACTCCGGGTCTTGAGGCTCTGCGTTGTAGTTCTGCGTCGATGCCCAGAAATCGTTCCAGACCATCAAGCCGTATTCGTCGGCAAGTTCGTAGAAGGTTTCTTCGGTATCCTGGCCCACCCAATTTCGGATGATGTTCAGATTGGCATCACGATGCAGCCGAAAGTATGGTTCAAGATGTTCGCGGCTGACACGTTTGCGCGAATCGTCCATGCCCCAGTTGCCGCCTCGTGCTGCAATACGAACGCCGTTTACCTTGATGATCAGATCGGTGAGCCCGGCGTCATTTGGAACGGGCTTAACGGCAGGAGTATTCTCGGCTGCCGCTGTGATGGTTGACGCCCAGCCATCCGGGGTCTGGCGCATACCAGCGTGCGAGACGTCGACCGCATTCAACCCAATGCTGTGCGCTTCCGTAGGCGATACTTCGACGCGTCGGATCGTTCCCTCGTGGTCGAAGAGCGAGAGCTCATAAGTGACTTCTCTTATGCCGAAGGTGATCTCTCTTCTGTCGGATTCTCCCTTCGAAGAAGCGAGCGTCAACTTGAGATGATATAGCTCTGGTTTGCCATAGCCGTTTGGCCACCATAGTCGAGGATGATCCAGGTGAAGTTGTGGATAGTCCGCCGAACGCAACTTTACTGAGTGGGCGCCGGGCTCGACCGATATCTCCTTTTTGACCTCCACTCCTTCGAACTCTGCAACGAGGGTTGCTGTGATCGGAGTAGCGGCGGCGTTGGTCATTGGAACATTGATCTCAACGTCGGCGCTGGTGATATCAGGTAGAGGCAGGTGCGTGATTACCTGGGGATCTCCGATGCCTAGATCGCCACTGACGCTGAGGAGAACATCCTGCCAGATACCTGTGTTGCGGTCGCGAATCGCGGGGATCCAGTCCCAGCCTTCGGAGGCAACGAATGTTGGGCCGTCAAGGCACATCGTGCCGCCGTTTTCACCTGGACCACCTTTGATCGATTGTTCCTGGGGAATTCCTGGATGCGGCGGAGGGGAGACGTGTACGGCCAACACGTTTGTTCCGCGGCCCGTGAGCAGTGACGTTACATCAAATGTTCCCCGGATGAAGGCGCCCTTGATGTCTCCGACGCGGCTGCCATTGAGCCAAACCTCGGCCGCGTAGTTGATGCCATTGAAAGTAAGAGAGGTCCGGCGCCCTTTGGTGTCTTCCGGCGTTGGAAATTGAACGCGGTACCAGTAATCCTGTTTGTTTAACGACTCGGGAATCGCGAGATTATTAAGGCCGAAGTCGGGATCAGGATAGATGCCGCGATTCACCATGGTTGTTAGCACGGTTCCGGGAACCGTGGCGGCGAGCCACTTCTCACTTGCACTCTCCTGCCGAGGCTGCGATAGATCGTGGCCCGAAGCGTGAACGTCTGGAGCGGCTTCGAGCTTCCAATTGGATGCAATCTTCCATCGGCCACTGCCGACCGGACGGAGGGTGGGTGCAGCGGCCGGCGGCGGCTGGGCGACGCCAGCCTGGAAGGGCGCGCGGCTGGTAGGCATCAACGAAGGATCCTGCGGTTCGGTGTAGCCTACCTGTTGCCGCACTTGAATAGGCCAGGGTTGCGACCCGACTTCGACTGCATCAAGGGAGAAGTCCGGCTTCGACTGAAAGGCTTTCGCTACTTCTTCGGCGGTCAGGGCACGTCCTTGTAGCTCGAAGTGGCTGATTTGTCCGCCAAAGTGCGAAAAATATCTGTCTGTTGGCAGGTCCACCGGCGCCATCTCCAGAACCGGAGAGACCCGTCCCTGAATCGGACGGGCTGAGGCGGCCTTTTTTCCATCGACATAGAAGTGGGCTATGCCATCGGCGAACGTGGCTGAAAGAAAGTGCCATCCTGCTGTCTGCAACTTCGAAGTCGCAGCAAGTTCGTTGCCTTTGCCGAAACGAAGTACCGGGCGGCCTTCAGATAAGCCAAGAAAACGAGAGTCGAGATCGGTCGGAGAGCCGACTCCGGCGATAAGAGTGTCCTGTACCTCGGGGCTCTGCTGGAACCATAGCGAGAGAGACCACGGAGTATCGGCGCTAGTAATCAGTGTGTCCTTTAGAAGCCCCTTCTGCAGACCTGGCCCACCTGTGACGAACACTGCGTTGTAGGGTCCATACGTCTCCAACGCCATCTGCGCCTGTGTCTGCGCATGTGCCTGTGCGGGGAAGCGGCAGAGCAGAAAGAGCACGGCGGCAATCAACCATCTCGTTGCGGGCGGGTTGCGACTTTCAGTTTTCTTGATCCTGGACATTCGCTTTTCTCTATTCCTAATGAAACTTTAGGTGACCAAAACTATTCAGATGGATGAATTTCTTTCAATAATCAGACTTCTGGTATGAAATTATTCTGCTACACCGTGAACGGAAAAGCCCCTGTGCCTGCAGACCAATCGTACTGAAGTGCCTGGGTGAATGACACCCCGCCGCTTCGAGGAGTGGTCCATTTCTGTGGCGTGCTCTCGCGCAGGAGATCGCTGGGTCGGGCACCGCTTCCACCAGAAGCTGCTAATTTAAAGGCCTCTTTGATTGATCTTGCGTGTTCCGCAGTGCGTGAGCCTTCTCCAGGAGAGACGAAGAGAGCAGTCCCGCTTTGTGCAAGCAGGTCGAGCCACTGACGATTGAGCTCCCACGGAATCGCCGAGGAGATGCCTACGCAGTCGGCGTCCTGAATGAAGAACGCTTTGTGCTGGGGCAGTCTAAACGCAAGCGTGTTCACACCCATGCGGCGAGTTCGTTCCCAGATACGGCCGCTTGTGTCGTCGCCTGTACGTTGCACATCGAAGTATCCTTGTGCAAGATGCCCGATGGTGTTGCATCCGACGATCAGAGTTTCTTTTCGACACGTCTGGCGGATTCGCTGATAGAGGTCGAGGATGACCTCGGCATTCGTGCGGCTCCGGTCGTGCAGAGACCAGCCTGGAGTGGTAGGCTCCGCTCCCATTTCAAATCCCCAGCGCCCGAGAAGGTCATAGGTGGAGAAATCGTGCTTTACCAAGTTGAACTCCCAGTCGACCACTTGCTTGACCTTCTCTAGGATTTTCTCCTGTGCTTCGGGAATCGTGGGATCGTAGGCCAACTCGCGCGCGCGGCTGTTTTGCTCTCCGAAGCGACGACCTGAAAGAAGCAGGGCTGGATTCGTACCTGCTGGCGCCTCAAGCGGGCGTATCCAGATTCCTGGACGCACGTTGCGCCTCTGAATTTGGCTGGCCAACTCCGGCATGCTGGGAAACTTTGGAGAACCCACTGCCCATCCCATGTCAATGACCGAGAATGGTCGGATGGTATTTGCAGAAGAGAGATCGGCGATGAAATCGGTGTCGTTGATGATTCGATCCGCAGTGTTATTGCCGTAAGCGTAGTACCAATCGTTCGTGCCGTAGATGGGCTGGAACGGGCGCGTAGGCTGGTCACACATCTGATGGCAAAAGCTTCTCAATGCGTCGGTGAGATCTTCTTCCGCGTTACCTCTGCGAGTCACGATGGTCGCTGCAGCCAGCGTCCGCTCGCCCAGTTGAACGCCCGATCCACCGTTGCTCAAATTGAGCCAGAGCGAGACACCTTCTGGATCCAGTTGCCAGAAACACAAAGAGAGCGCACCGGTTTTTACGCCATAGCCGTTGCAACGATTCCCGTCGTATGTCGCGAAATACCATGGCATGACACGTTCAGGGATGATGTTGCGCCAGCCCAGATCGCCGTAGCTGCGCTCCCAATGATCTCCAAGCACATGGAGACTGGTAGCCACCGGAAGGTTCCAACGTACATGAATGTAGCGAACAGGCAGAACGGGAGCATGTACGCCGATTGCCATCCCCTCTGTCGCAACTTCAGTCTCGATATCGACTCCGTTGCCGCACCAGCTAATTCCTGAACGAGCTAACGGTATCGGATCACTCAATTGCGAATAGATGACTACCTTGTCCGGAATTCGAAGCAGATCCAATAAGTTTGATCCCGTAGGTGCTGCGGAGGGTCCAGGTTCTGCCACCTGTCGTGCTGCAAGTCTCAAGGGCACTCCAGCAAAGGCGGCGGAGGAGGTAGCTCCTTCTAGAAACGATCGACGTGTCAATTGCATCGCAGGAGCAGATGGCACGGGGATTCCAGAACCGATATCATGGTCATCGAGAGGGGCAGCCCCCGGCTCCTTCAGCGATTCTGATCCTTCAATCGAGTGCGAACTCACAGCGATGAACGACCCACTCTCTCCAGCAAGGCGATGGTCTGAAGCTTCCATTCGATCATGCCATATCCAAGGCTAAGTGCTGCATTTTGTTTGACGATTATCTGGGCCTCGCGGACGGTTAGGGCTGTAGTCTTATTCCAACTCTCCACGGCTTACCTTCAGCAAGGCAAACCAGTTGACGCAAACGCGCTGAAACACAAGCAAAGGAGATGATAGGGCAGCGGATCGTCTTCAATTGAAGATCGCCAGCAGACGACCGTTGTTTTGCAGTAAAGTGCACGGAAGTAAGCAAAGACATTGGAGAAGGAATGCAATCTCAACTTTCAACGAAACGCGGTCTCGCACCTTTAAACAGTGTCGACTCTACCGCCAGTACGCTACTTCTCGCAGTGTTTTGTATCGCGTTTCTGCATGGCGCGTTTGCCAGTGCGCAGAAGTTGACACTTGAACGCGGCGAAGGCACTGTTTTGGTCGAGCCATACGCGCCAAACATCGTGCGCGTTAGTCTGAGCCTAATCAAGACCGATGCGCTGGCGGCTCCTGGCTATGGCTTCGTCGCCAAGCCGATGCCTGAGGGATGGACTGTGGACAAAGATGGCTCCCAGGACACACTGCGATCTTCGCGCTTGGTCGTTACGGTGTCGCCTCCTCCTAGTTCCAACAGACACATGCCCGAGACCTCCAAGTTTTTTAGTGGATCCACGCCGTATATCGGCATCTCTATCAAGACGCCTGAGGGGGCGACGCTGCTACAGATGAACGGGTGGCAGATGGCAATTCCCAACCACAAGGATGGCAACTTCGGTGTGACGTATGACAGGCGTCCGACGGACGCACCATTCTTCCAGGTTGGTGCGAACTTCGCTTCACCGAAGGACGAACACTATTACGGGCTCGGCCAGAACCAGGAAGGGTACCTTGACCGCCGGGGGCACTCTGTTCGCTGCGCTCATGACTACAACGCGCCCGCGGGACCCAGTGTATGTATTCCTTTTGTGGTTACAAATAAAGGGTATGGCCTGGTGTGGGACAATCCGTCAAAGACCACAGTCAACTTTGGATTCAACGATATTACGAGCTGGACCTCTGACGTTGGACAGCGTGTTTCTTTCTTTGTTATTGCGGGCAAGAGCTACGATGAGATCTACAACGGTTACAAATTATTGACCGGTGATGTGCAGATGCTGCCGAAGTCTGCCTATGGCTATATCCAATGCAAGCAGAGGTATCGGAGCCAAGCGGAGATTATGGCGGTTGCGAATGGTTATCGCGACCGTCATTTACCGATCGATGATCTTGTCATCGACTGGTTTACCTACACTAAGATGGGCGAGATGGACATGAATCCTGCGCTATGGCCCGATCCTACGGCGATGAACAAACAGCTTCATGAGATGAACTTCCACACGATGATCAGCGTGTGGCCTCGGTTCGTCCCTGAGGACCGCTATTACAGCACAATCCTGAAGAACGATTGGTTTGAGAAACTGGCCGATGGAACGCCAACCAATGGACTGCCTTATGACAAGGCAGGTTCGGACATCGACACAACCAATCCGGATGCAGCCAGGTGGTACTGGAATATCGTGAAGGAGAACTACGTCAGCAAAGGTTTCGACGCCTTCTGGGCGGATGAGACTGAACCTGATCTTAGCCCCGGCAATAGCTACTTTCATATTGGTCCGGGGACGCAGTTCTTCAATGTATATCCGCTGTTTCATACGGCAGCGTTTTACGACGGCTTTCGTCGCGATCTCAAGCAGCGCGCACTCATCCTGGCTCGCGATGCTTATCTTGGAGCACAACGAAACGGGACGATCTTCTGGTCCTCGGATATCAGCCCTACCTGGGATACGCTGAAGCGGCAGGTCCCGACAGGCATTAACTTTGTCGCCTCCGGCACACCGTACTGGAGCACGGACATTGGTGGATGGCAGGATATCCCCAACTTTCACAAACCTGATCGCACCCCGCTGATCGATCCTTCGGCCGCGCGCGACAATGTGAATCACTACGATGACTATCCCGAACTTTACGTGCGGTGGTTTGAGTATGGCGCATTTCAGCCGAACTTCCGCACACACGGAGGCCGGAAGTACAACGAGGTCTGGTCTTACGGGAAGCAGGCAGAGCCGATCCTAGAAAAATATCTGCGACTGCGCTATCAGTTGATGCCATATATCTACTCGCTTGGGCACTTCAGCAACACGACAGGTGCGCCGTTTATGCGTGGCCTCTTCATGGACTTTGGTTACGATCCGAAGGTAATAGATATAGGCGACGAGTACATGTTTGGTCCGGCGCTGCTCGTCGCGCCAGTCACCGAGCAGGGCGTAGAATCTCGGCAGGTCTATTTGCCGGCTGGCACGGACTGGTACAACTTCTGGACGAACGAGCGCCTCAACGGCGGCCAAACCGTAACCGTACAAGCTCCTATCGACATAATTCCTCTCTTCGTCCGCGCTGGTTCCATGCTTCCGTTAGGAACAAAGGTCGAAAGCACCAATGAGGAACAGAAGATCGCAACTATACGAGTCTATCCAGGAGCCGATGGCGACTTCGACCTCTACCGTGATGATGGAAAAACCTACGCCTACGAGCAAGGCGAATCACAGATCTCGCATCTTCACTGGTCGGATACGGCACGGCAATTGACCCTCACGGGTGACGCTGTCGGGTTTGCTCAACAGAAAGATTCAATTGAGATCGTCCGATCCGATGCGAGGCACTGAGTCAGTTGGTCTTTGCGAACAGTTCCTGGAACTCTCCGGGTCGTCTTATTGCCTAGGCGAAATGATGACTCGCCCGGGCACGCCCATCACCGTAGCTCCATCGGGTACATCAGCAATCACAAGTGTATTGGCGGCAATCTTTGCACCACTGCCAACTCTGATCTTCCCGATCAACGTCGCTCCCGTACCAACGTAGACATCGTCACCAAGCACAGGCGCGCCTTTCCGTCCCATAGCAGACATTCCTATGGTCACTCGATGCGATATGTCACAGTTTTTTCCGATGACCGCATATTCGCTGATGTGAACTCCCCCGATATGACCGATGTACAGCCCCTCTCCAATAGAAGCTCGGGCAGAGATGTCCATCTCCATGAAGACTTCGCAGAATTTGTTCGCAAAGAAGAGGATTAGCTTCAAGGGAATGCTAATCGGCCAGGACGGCGTTTCTACATTCACCCAGTTTCGTAGTCGATAGAATGCAATTACCCAGATCACAGGGTTCAGCCACAGCTCTCTCCCTTGGTCGCCATGTGCCTTATAACGTGCAACATCAGCAGAAAACTTATTCATAAAAGGGTCCTTGAATATCCTGTACACAACGCGGTGCTTTTACGGGCATGAGTCTTACAAAAACAGCTTTTGGCCCTCTATAGCCCAGATAATTCTTTCGTTGCAAGTCAATGACACTAAAGTCCAAGCCTCACATTAGGACATTGATGTGACACTCTAAACCAGAGGATCACATGGAGTGTATTCCTGTGCAAGACAATTGGACGAAATCGAGCGTGTCATGTACGATTAAATCCTCCCCAATTAAGAACGAGGAAGACCGTCCGCCGAACGATGCTTTTACTAGCTTCGATGGCGGTTGAAGCCTTCCGTGATGCTAGTCAGAGGGTTGTTTGCCGGTTCTCGGTACGGATTGCTCCTGTGTCTCCCAAAATGATCTATTACCAACTCGTCAAAGACGGATATCCGGAAAGGTGGAAACGTGAGCACAACAATATTTGCCCCCCAGTTGAAGAATGAATCATCGGGAGACTCGCTCCAACAGCAGATCACAGTCATGATCGACGATCTGATGAAGAGATTGCCGAACCCTGAGCGGTTAACCAGCGACGAGAGACGCGGGATCATCGCGAGATACACCGCAGTACTGGAAGCCAATTTCATCTATTGGATGACGGCGACCTATATCGCAGTCCAGTCGGCGGAGGCGCGGCCTATCATCATCGAAAATCTGTATGAGGAAGTCCGCGACAGCCACCCGGTAATGCTACGCAGGTTTGCGATCGCGGCGCACGCATTTCCCACTGACACGGATGCACTTGCCGTCGATGTCGATCTCACGAAGGTCCGTCTGTTCCTTGGCAAGCTCCAGGGAGTTCAGTCCCTGGTGACGATGGCCTTCTTCGAGGGCTACATTCAAAGATTCATGTCGTACCTGGCTGAGCTCGCCGCGGCACAGGGCTCTGTTGAAATGGAATACACGGATGTGCATGGCGTCTGCGATATCGCGCATTCGGAGGGGCTCTTCCGCGCGTGCTCCCTAGAGATGTCGCTCAACCCAATCAAGGCGGACTCAGATCTCTTTGAGGGCGTCAAACTGCTTCGCACCCTCATCAATAGCATCGTTCAGGGTCCGGCATCCAATTCCTAACTAGGACACGCTTGGAAGGTCGATAAGTCTCAATATGGACGTCAAATCGGAAGTGGTCGCGCAATTCAGACAAGTTGCTGAGGAGAACAATATGCGGCTCGCGCCGCTGACGGATGACCTTGCTCTCTTCGACTCTGGACTTGACTCGCTCTGTTTCGCCATCGTCGTAGTCAGGCTAGAGGTTGCGCTTGGAGTAGATCCGTTCAGTGGGGACGAAGATGCTCGCTTTCCGGTGACGTTCGGCGACTTCATTGGTTACTACGAAAATGCCACGAAATAGCTCTACTTCTCTCTGGGGCTCGATCACTTCCTCTAGAAATTCGTCTTCGCTTCTTGTTGTGGGCTCTGGAGCGGGCGCGAGTTGGGGTGAGCTGGCTGCGGGACGTGTCTTTGACGGTCGGGGTGTCCACCTCCGAGGGCACTCCGTTCTACTGGTGACGATTGACCAGTTCGCGGCGGCTGCGGCGCTGATCCAGCTTGACGGCGTCGCACGCCGGGTTGTTCTCTATCCTCCCGATATGTCTCTGGAACATCTCGCTTTCGTCGCCAAGTCCGCGAGCGCGGATGTGATCCTGACGGACCGCCCGGCGCTCGAATCGATTGATCCGATGATCAAATGCATAATTCCTTGTGGTCGGAATATCACTCCTGGAGGGGTTGATCGGAGTTCGGAGATCGAGACTGAATGGATATTACTCACCTCCGGCACCACGGGAGTTCCGAAACTGGTTGTGCATACTCTGGCTACTCTGATCGGCGCAATTGAACGCGGCAATCCCTCGTCGACTTCGATCGTATGGAGTACGTTCTATGACATTCGCCGTTACGGTGGGCTGCAGATATTTCTTCGAGCCGCAGTTACTGGGGCGGTGTTGGTGCTTCCTGGCGCGCTGGAGTCAGCAACGGATTTTCTAGCTCGGGCAGGTGCGCATGGGGTGACACACATCTCGGGAACGCCCTCCCATTGGCGTCGCGCGCTGATGAGTCCAGCGGCGAACCGGATCAATCCCGCATATGTGCGTTTGTCAGGAGAGATCGCGGACCAAGCCATTCTGAATCAACTACGGTCGCAATATTCCGAAGCAAGGATCGCGCATGCTTTCGCCTCAACTGAGGCGGGCGTGGCATTTGTTGTAGACGATGGCTGCATGGGAGTTCCATCAGACGCGATCGAACACACTCCGCACGTTGAGATGAAAGTGGAGGGTCACACGCTCAGGGTCCGCTCGAACCGAACCGCGTTCCGCTATCTCGGTGAAGGCAGTCAACCATTGAAAGATGCCGAAGGCTTTGTCGATACCGGAGATGTGCTTGAATTACGGGACGGTCGGTACCACTTCATAGGGCGACGGGACGGGACCATCAATGTGGGGGGTTTTAAGGTGCACCCTGAGGAGATAGAGGTGGTGATCAATCGCCATCCAGAGGTCAGCATGTCGCTAGTTAGGGCGAAGAAAAATCCGATCACGG
>Ga0302219_10001034_pt1 | contig 11797 bp, 11 predicted proteins | sample II_Palsa_E1_2_FD_194569 | JGI IMG/M metagenome (GOLD analysis project Ga0302219, IMG submission 194569) | Peat permafrost microbial communities from Stordalen Mire near Abisko, Sweden - II_Palsa_E1_2 | ecosystem: Environmental > Terrestrial > Soil > Palsa > Peat permafrost | place: Sweden...
CGACCTAGGCCTCCTCCGCGACTACTACCGCCTCGGCGTCCGCTACATGACCCTCACCTGGTCCAACACCAACGCCTGGGCCGACTCCTCGGGCGACATCGACGACGCGAAGGTTCACCACCACAACGGCCTCACGCCCTTCGGCAAACAAGTCGTCGCCGAGATGAACCGCCTCGGCATGATGGTCGACATCTCCCACGTCTCCGACAAGACCTTCTGGGACACCATCGCCACAACCCGCACCCCCATCATCGCCTCCCACTCCTCCGCCCGTGCCCTCACCCACGCCGCACGAAACATGACCGACGACATGCTCCTCGCCATGAAGAAAAACAACGGCGTCGTCATGGTCAACTTCTTCCCTGCCTTCATCGACGAAAACTGGCGTCAGGCCTGGGCCGCACAAGCCCCCGAGCGCAAAAGATCCCAGGACGCACTCGAAGCCGAGTACAAAGCCAAGGGACTCCCCGTTCCCTTCACCGCCTCCGACAAGATCGACCGCGAGTTCGCCGCGCGAATCGGACGAGCACCGTTCGATTCGTTAATAGCCCACTTCGATCACGTCATCAAGATCGCCGGCATCGACCACGTCGGCATCGGCACCGACTTCGACGGCATCCCCGTCCCACCCGCCGGCATCGACTCCGCCGCCGATCTCCCCAAGATCACCGTGGCCCTGATGGCGCGCGGCTACACCGCCGAGGACATGCACAAACTACTCGGCGGCAACCTCCTCCGCGTCTTCCGCGAAGTACAGGCCGCCGCCGATCACAACCCATAGCAACTTTAGTTCGCTGCTAAACCTTCTCAGCAATCAAATTAATCTTGTGAATCTTCGGAGCCTCGGAGAACAATGCATCGGCACTTGCCATCAACGCCTTCGCAATCGGTCCGTTCAAGTGGGCATCGCGTCCTGCCTCGTCGTTGAAGGTATCGAAGACCCCAAACACTCCGCCCTTATCTTCTTTGAAGCCATACCAGTGAATCGTTCCCGGCTCGGCCTTTGCCATCTCTGCGCCCTGCTTTAGAAATGCCTCGACCTCAGCCTCTTTCCCTGCCTTGGCCTTCAACTCCACGTATAAAGCAAACTTTGCCATCTAATAAATCCTCCAGTTGAATAAGATGCAGAAACCCTCATTCCGTTACATCTTTCGATCGGAATGTCACCTCGTCGGCGCATGCTGTGCCAGCTCAACGCATCCTGCGAGTTCCTCCACATTGCTCCAACCGCGCGTCTGCGATAGCCTGTTCTTTGGAGCTTACACACCGCATGACGCTTCGTTATCTCGCACTCGCTCTCGCATTAGGCGTATCCGCACAAGCGCAGACGACCCCAACGTCCCCACCAGCCGCCCCCACACCCGCGCAGGAGCTTCCCGACGCCCCAAGCGCCACCAGCCAGGTCAAGCCTCCCGCCGTCCCCACCGGTCCCACCGCCATCATCGACACCACTATGGGCCGCCTCACCTGCAAACTCTTCGACAAAGAAGCTCCCGTCACCGTCGCGAACTTCATCGACCTCGCCGACGGCACCAAGGACTGGACCGACCCTAAGACCCTCAAGAAGGTGCGCCACCAGCCCTTCTACGCCGGCACCACCTTCCATCGCGTCATCCCCGGCTTCATGATCCAGGGCGGAGATCGCGCCGGCGACGGCACCGGCGATCCTGGCTACTTCTTCCAGGACGAAATCGATCCCACGCTCCTCTTCGACGTCCCCGGACGCCTCGCAATGGCCAATGCCGGCCCCGGACCCTCCGGTGGCGGCACCAACGGTTCGCAGTTCTTCATCACCGAAGCCGAACAACCCGAGCTCAACGGAAAGCACACCATCTTCGGCCAGTGCGACACCCACACCGTTCTCCTCGTGGCCACCATCGCACGTGTCGAACGAGACTCGGGCGACAAGCCACTCACGCCCGTGGTCATCAATCGCATCACCATCGTGCGCGAAGGTCAACCCACGCCCCCCTTACCCGCAGCGCCACCCGCAGCAGCCGAGCCACCAGCCGCAGCAGCGCCAAAATAACCTTCTACTCTCCGCGATCCAGACGGAGCCTCTACTCAATCCACTCAACCCGCAAGGAGAAATCTGACATGCCCACCAAACCAGGTACCTACGCTACATTCAAGACCACAGAAGGAACGGTCGTCTGCGAACTCTTCGAGAAGGACGCACCCGAGACCGTGGCCAACTTCATCGGCCTCGCCGAAGGCACCAAGGAGTGGAACAGCCGCAGCAAGAAGGGCGCCAAGCTCTACGACGGCAGCATCTTCCACCGCGTCATCCCCCAGTTCATGATCCAGGGCGGCGACCCCGAAGGCACCGGCATGGGCGGCCCCGGCTACAAGTTCGCAGACGAAACCAAGGGCTCCAGGCACGGCTTCCAGGAAAAAGGAAAGCTCGCCATGGCCAACTCTGGCCCCAACACCAACGGCTCGCAGTTCTTCATCACCGTAGCTGATACCAGCTGGCTCACCGGCAAGCACACCATCTTCGGCGAAGTCGTCGAAGGCTATGACATCGTAGAAAAAATCTCCAAGGTCAGCAAAGACGGCATGGACCGCCCCAAAACCCCCGTCGTCCTAGAATCCGTAACCATCGAACGCATCGCCTAGAACATCTTCAAAGTCGCTGCACTGAATTAAGAGTTGTCATTCTGAGCGTAGCGAACGAATCCCCGTATTTTGTTCGAGGCATCACAATCGCAACTATCGATGAAAATGCTCTAAGTCGAATCCAGCGACACAAAACAAGAAGGCCCGCTCATCGAGCGGGCCTTTCTCATTCTGCTTTATCCGTTTAATCTGTGCAAATCCGTGTTAAGCCTTCCTTCCCTACGCCATCCCAATCACAGTGCAAAGCTCCTTCACCGAATCCGCACTCTTGTTGAGCGCAGCCTGCTCCTCCGGCGTCAGCTTGATCTCGATAATCTGCTCCAGCCCTTTCGCTCCCAGCTTGCAAGGCACGCCGACATACAAGCCCGAGATCCCATACTCCCCCTGCAGATAAGCAGCACAAGGCAGAATCTTCTTCTTGTCCTTCAGAATCGCTTCGACCATCTCAACCGCCGCAGCCGAAGGCGCATAGTAAGCCGAGCCGGTCTTCAGGTGCTTCACAATCTCCGCGCCACCATTGGCCGTACGCGTCTCCAACTCCTTCAGCCGATCCGGCGCAATCAACTCCGTAATCGGAATCCCGGCCATCGTCGAGTAGCGCGACAGCGGAACCATCGTATCGCCATGTCCACCCAGCACAAACGCCGTAACGTTCTCGACCGAAACCTTCAACTCCTCCGCGATAAACGTCCGGAACCGAGCCGAGTCCAACACTCCAGCCATCCCGATCACGCGCTCGCGCGGCAACCCTGCCTGCTTGTATGCCGTCTGCGCCATCGCATCCAGCGGATTCGACACGACGATAATGATCGTATTCGGCGACGCCGCCACCACCTTCGCCACCACATCGCTCATGATCTTGAAGTTCGTATTCAGCAGATCATCGCGGCTCATCCCCGGCTTACGCGCAATCCCCGCAGTAATCACCACGATGTCGGAGTTCGCCGTATCGGCATAGTCATTGGTCCCGATAATGCTGACATCGCGCTTCTCAATCGGCATCGCCTGCAGCAGGTCCAACGCCTTCCCCTGCGGCACACCCTCCATCACATCGAGCAGCACCACATCGGCCAACTCCTTCGCTGCAATCCAATGCGCCGCCGTAGCCCCAACATTTCCTGCTCCAACAATCGTTACCTTCTTCCGCATTCCATTCCTCTCCCAAAACAATCAGTTAACATCCATAACAATTCTATCGACGCAAAGCCCAAAAACTCCGAGCCCGCACCACCCAATCCATTCTTATCGTCTTAAAATCCCTTTGATCACCGTTACGCCTTTATCCGCGATCAGCCGCGCAAATCCGTGGTCGGCCTTTGCGTTTGTCTCAGCCCATATTCTCAATCATACGACTGGCAAACTCACTCGTCTTCGCCTTGGTCGCGCCCTGCATCCCGCGTTCAAAGTCGTACGTCACAAACTTCTGCGCAATCGTCTTCTCCAGCGAGCTCTCGATCAGCCGCGCCGCCTCAGTCCATCCCAGAAAGTCGAACAGCATCACGCCCGACAGCATCACGCTCCCCGGATTGATCACATCCTTATCCGCATACTTCGGGGCCGTCCCGTGCGTCGCCTCGAACACCGCATAACCATCCCCGATATTTCCACCCGGAGCAATTCCCAACCCGCCCACCTGCGCCGCCGCCGCATCCGAGATGTAGTCACCATTCAGATTCGTCGTAGCCAGCACGCTATAGTCCTCGGGCCGCAGAATAATCTGCTGGAAGATCGAGTCCGCAATCCGGTCGTTGATCAGCACCTTCTGCTTCCACTTGCCACCACCATGCGACTCGCCAATCGAAGCCAGCACCGCCTTTACCTCAGCGATCACCTCTTCGCCAAACTCCTTCGCCGCAAACTCAATTCCCGGCTCGATCAGCGCGGCATTCTCCTCCGGCGTCAGCTTAGGATTCGCCTCGACGTTCCCCAGTATCCAGCTCTCCCGCTCCGTCACCGTCTGCTCGCGAAACTCCTGCGACGCAACCTCATATCCCCACTCGCGGAACGCGCCCTCGGTAAACTTCTGAATATTGCCCTTGTGCACCAGCGTCACCGTCTTGCGCTTGGTGTCCAGCGCATACTGGATCGCCGCCCGCACCAGCCGCTTCGACCCTGTAATCGAGATCGGCTTGATCCCCACACCCGAGTCCAGCCGAATCTTCTTCTTGGTCCCCTTCAGCATGTCGTCGTTGAAGAACGAAATCACCTTCGCCGCCTCAGGCGTCCCCTGCCGAAACTCGATCCCGGCGTAGATGTCCTCTGTATTCTCGCGGAAGATCACCACATCCAGCTTCTCCGGATGCTTCACCGGACTCGGCACGCCCGCATAGTACTTCACCGGACGGATGCATTGGTAGAGATCCATCAACTGCCGCAACGCGACATTCAAGCTGCGAATTCCCCCACCCACCGGCGTCGTCAGCGGCCCTTTGATCGACACGCGAAAGTCCATCGTCGCCTTCACCGTATCGTCCGGCAGCCAGTTCTGCGTCTTGCGGTAGCTCTTCTCTCCCGCCAGCACCTCGTACCACGCAACCGACCGCTTCCCACCGTAAGCCTTCTCCACCGCCGCATCGAACACACGCTGCGAAGCCTTCCAGATATCGCGCCCCGTGCCATCGCCCTCGATGAACGGAATAATCGGATGATTGGGAACGTTGAACTTACCGTTGCTGTACTCAATGGCCTGGCCATTCGCCGGCACTGGAATTCCGTTGTAGCTAGCCTGCATGCGTGTCGTCTCCTCTAAGAAACATCAAGAAACGAAGGCTACCATCCACGCAATACGAGTGGCAACGATATGCGCCCCATCCGTGCGCTTATCGAACCAGATAATAATCCACAGTCGCCACCACACGAACCGTCTTCATGATGCTGGCATCGGCGTTTCCCCCACCGCCCTCACCTGCATCACTCCCCGACGACGCACCACCCACCGCCGAGATCGAAAACACACCCTGATTCGCCGAACGAATCGACCCCACCTGACTCCCCGAATCCGCCGCAAACCTGTCTGCCGAAGCCCGCGCATTCCGCGTCGCCTCCGTAATCATGTCCGGCTTCAGCGCATTCAGGCCGTTAAACTTGTACTTGATCCCACCCTGCCCATTGTTATCCCCTACAACAATCCCAGCCTGCACCAGGTCCGCTGTCTTCTCTCCTGCCTTCGCAATCTTGTCCACATCATCCGACTGCACCGTCACCGTCTGCTCCACAATGTAGCGCGGCCCCGTATTGTTCCCGCCATACTCATTCGCCAGCTTGTCCGTCACCTTGATCTGCCCCACCGAAATCTCATCCTGCTTCACCCCTTGTGCCGCAAAAAACTTCAGCACCGACTCCTTGTCTGTCTCGCTCTTGGCAAACACCTGCGGCAGATCGTTCCCCGCCTCCTTGAAGTTCACCGGCCAGATCGCCATATCCGACTTGACCGTCCTCTCCACCAGCCCCTTCACTGTCACATACCGGTCCGCCAGCTTGATGTCCTTGATCTGCGAGCCAAGCACCCACCCACCCAACACCAACCCCAGCAGCAGACAAACTCCCACCACCGCAGCAGAAGCAAGTAAGGAAGACCGTTCCGTATCCACAGAGAAAACCTCCGTCAACACAACAGCAGCAGAATGAAGCAGCCCTTGCGTCTTGTCAACATGCTTACGCGACCTTGAAGAACTTGCTTTCCTAACGCGTTCGATTCAGGCGCATTCAATTCTGCCGGTCAATCTGCGGCAACTCATAAAAACCCGCGCATTTCCCTCCCGTAACCACAACAAAACCGGGAGCTATCCTCTCCTCGGTCGAGTCAGTCAATGCACCTTCCAGGTTCAAAGTTGATCCGTCATTCATCGCGAAGTTTGCGTTCACCAGATTCCCTTGGACCGCGCCCGGCGGTGTCGAACCGATCGTCCCCGAACTGAAACACGAAGAGCCGCCCACCTGGATGCTTCCCGTAAGCACGCTACTGCTCGGCGTAGATATCCCCGTCGACGGATTTGTCACCATGCCGCCCTGATGAAGGCTTACTTGAAACGAAACTGGCTTCCCTGTCTCCCCAGGAGCAGCCGTCGGCGCGCTTCCTGCTCCAACATAGACTCCACTGACAAGAGGAAACGAAGTTGCGGTAATCGCTCCTGTGAAATTCCCCCCGCACACCGGTCCCAAGGATGTTCCGGTAAACGACTCCGTATAAGTGCCAGCCCACTCGCCGCTCGTCTGAGGGGCCTTCCCTTGGATCAATAACGAGTTCCCCGGAAAATTAGCTGGCGTCTGCAGCGTGAAGCTGCCATCGGCGGCAATAGTCCCTGTAGCTAGAGTTGTAAACGATACCGACGAAATCAATATCGGTGGCGAAGAGTCTTGATTGCTGCAGGGCTGATTGATGAATCCTGACGCCGCAAGATTTTTACCCGTCACGTCAAAAGTCATTGCCAGCCTGAATCCACCCACTCCGCCAATCTGAAGCTGATTCGTCGGCAGCGGCCCCACAAGAAGCCAGTTCCCCGCTAGTGCGCTTGTAGCAGGGCTTCCCGTTCCACACCCGCTTAGCAATCCAAATAGGCATGAGACAAAAAACAACCGGGCCCAAGCGTTCATCGCTAAACCCTAGCATCGTGCTACTTATCTGTCATCAAAAGAAAGGGCCGATGATCTCTCACCGGCCCGCACTGCAATCTGTATTTCTGCCCTAGAAGATATTCCACAGCAACTGGTTGTAAACATCATGGTGGAACTGCACCTCAGGAGCCTTCACAATGGTCCCCAGCAGTCTCGCGCAACGGTCCGCCGAAGCCTGCTTCAGGTCCGCATAACGACCCTTCACATCCTCTCCCAGCAGCTTCGTCGTCCACTCCGCTCCACGGAAGTTCTCAATCGCCGTATACACATTGTCCGGCAGGTACCGCTCCGCCTGACGCAGGTTCTTGATCTTCGACGTCTCCCCATGCAGCCCGCTCTTGAAGATCGAGTACAGCACCAGGTAAGGATTCGCATCCGGCCCAACCGACCGAACCTCCACCCGCGCCGACTTCTCATTGCCAATCGGAATCCGCACCATCGACCCACGATCCGTCGCTGAAGCCTTGATCTGGTTCGGCGCCTCAAAGTGCGGATCGAGCCGTCGATACGCATTCACGCTCGCATTCAGCAGCAGGCAGATATCGTTGCCATGCGTCAAAATGCGGTCCGTAAACTGCCACGCCAGCTTCGAGATCTTCTCATTGCCATTCGGATCCCAGAACAGATTCTTCCCGCCCTTGGTAATCGAAACGTTCGTATGCATTCCGCTGCCGTTCACGCCAACCACCGGCTTCGGCAGAAAGCTCGCCGTCATCCCCATCTGCGTCGCCACCTGCCGACAGATCAGCTTATACAGCTGAATCTGGTCAGCCGCAGCCACCACCTCGCCATACGAGTAGTTGATCTCGAACTGCGACGGCGCAACCTCAGGATGGTCCTTCTCATTCTCAAACCCCATCGCGCGCTGCACCTCGGCGGTCGTGTCGATAAACTCGCGCAACGGATCGCCCGGCAGCGAGTGATAGTACCCGCCCTTATTCACATACTCGAACGCTCCCGTCTCGTGATAGCTCCGCTCAGCGTCGATGCCCTCAAACAGAAACCCTTCAATCTCATTCGCCGCATTCAGCGTATAGCCGTTCTTATCGAACAGCTCCTGCGAGAACTCCTTCAGCACGCCGCGAATATCCGCGCCATACGTCCCGCCGTTCTTGTCGATCACCTCGCCGAACACCATCACCTTGCCCGCGCCAAACACATCCGCCGGCACCCAGTAAAACGCGCTCCAGTCGATCGCCAGCCGCAGGTCGCTCTCCCGCTGCGCCGTAAAGCCGCGGATCGACGAACCATCGAACGTCAGGTTGTCGTAGCTCTTCACCAGAAACTTCTTGTCGTAGTCCAGCATATGCAGCCGGCCTTCAAGATCGCTGAACAGCACCGTCACAGCCTTGATCCGGCGCTCGTCGGTCAGGTATCTCAGCCGCTCTTCCTGAATAAAATCAGGGGCAACCCGCTTCTTGCGCTGGTCCTTCGCCTGCAGGTTCAGGTCTTCGAGTTCACCATACGGAAGTTCCAGAAAATCACGAAATTCGCTCAAAATAAAACTCCTTCTGCAATGAAATACACGTCTACCGCAACTGCCGGAAAAGATGTTTTTAGGTGGTTGGAAGTGAGCTGCCGGGCGTTTCTATGATCGCTTTACAAGTTAAACGTAACAGAAATCCCAATCCGGCAAAAGAGGAATCCCCGCGCCTCACCATCGGCAAGCCCGCCTTCGCCTCCTCTGTTTCCCTGAATCACGCCGCCACCCAAACACGTCTAATCTCTACCCGCCGAACTCCTCGGCGCAAAGGAATCTCATGCAATATAAGACCCTTGGTGACACCGGCCTACTCGTCTCGACTCTCTGTTTCGGCACCATGACCTTCCACGGCGGCACCGGCCTCTTCAAAGCCATCGGCACCGTCGACCAGACCGGAGCCGACCAACTCATCAAAGCCTCCATCGACGCCGGCATCAACTTCTTCGACACCGCCGACGTCTACTCCGAGGGCGAGAGCGAAAACGCCCTCGGCCAATCCCTCAAAAATCTGAACATCGCACGAAAAGATGTCATCCTCGCCACCAAGGTCTTCGGCCGCACCGGCCCAGGCCGCAACGACGTCGGGGCATCCCGCGGCCACATTATGGACGCCGTCGATGCCAGCCTCCGCCGCCTCCAGACCGACCACATCGACCTCTACCAGATCCACGGCAACGACACCATCACCCCCATCGAAGAGACCCTTCGCGCCCTCGACACCCTCGTCCAGCAAGGCAAAGTCCGCTACATCGGCGTCTCCAACTGGCTATCCTGGAAGATCGCCAAAGCCCTCGGCATCTCTCAGTTCAAAAACCTCGCCCGCTTCGACACCCTCCAGGCCTACTACTCCATCGCTGGTCGCGACCTCGAACGTGACCTCGTCCCTCTACTCGAAGCCGAAAAGACCGGCCTCCTCGTCTGGAGCCCTCTCGCCGGCGGCCTCCTCTCCGGCAAATTCTCTCGCGAAAACCAGAAGCCCGCCGACTCCCGCCGCTCCGACTTCGACTTCCCCATCGTCGACAAGGAGCGCACCTGGCGCATCCTCGACGTCATGGCCCCCATCGCCAAAGCGCACAACTGCAGCCCCGCGCGCATCTCCCTCGCCTGGCTGCTCGCCAAACCCGTCGTCACATCGATCATCATCGGCGCTAAACGCCTCGATCAACTCAACGACAACATCGCCGCCGTCGATCTCAAACTCACTCCCGACGAACTCAAACAGCTCGACGAAATAAGCGCCCTACCACCCGAATACCCCGGCTGGATGCTGCCCTTCCAGAGCGTCAACCGCATCGAACCGATAGCCCGCACCGTGCCGCGAGTGTCGGAAAAGAGCTAGCTCCAAAGGGGACATCGGCCCATAGCCGGTGTCCCCAGTGCTCATAAGTTCACTCATTCACCATCTCTCTAAGCTGCAAATCGGCGACGAGCCATGCCGTACAAGCCCAACAATCCGGTACCCAGCAACACCAGCGACTCAGGCTCTGGAGTCGCGCTCACTGCGAGCGAATTCAGTTCAACGCCGCCATCATTATTGGTATCGACCCAATAACCGCCCTCAAAAGAGAAAAGGTTGATGTCGGTGTGGTTGGAAAGGCTGTAAGACACTCCGCCAAAATCAAAGTGCTGCCCGCCGAGTGCAGGATAAAACAGATCGTTATCATTCTGGTCGGGAGTAGACGGATAAGTACCCGGCGCCAGCAGAGAGTTGATCGCAAAACCATCCGTGGTTCCGCTGACACCTGTAATCCGATATTCACCAGGAGTCGACGTCGCACTAGCCGTAAACTCACCAGAACCGAATCCGCTGGGGCCGTTGAAGCTGAAGTCAAACGTGTCCGCGACAGCAGGGGCGGAGCACACCGTTGCAAAAAGAACTAGTGAAGAAAATGCAAGAATTAATCTCTTCATCTGATATTCCTCCTATAGAAAAGTTGGGCCCGTGGATAACCTCTTTAATGCAATCCACTGGCCACAACACTTCCCTAAAAAACCCGGGAAAATCGAATCTTCCACACTCGTATCCGCAAATACTTGCGCAAAAGAGGAACCTTCTTCAGCCACGCGACTGCGCGCCAACGGCCCTAAGTTAAAATAAAAAACGAGGATCCATGCCAAACAAAACCTACAAACGCGTCGCCCTCATCCAGATGTCCTGCTCGCCCGACACCAAGCTCAACCTCGATAAGGCCGCTGAGCGTGTTTACGAAGCCGCTCGCCTGGGAGCACACATCGTCTGCCTCCCCGAGCTCTTCCGCGCCCAGTACTTCTGCCAGCGCGAAGACCACGCCCTCTTCGACCTCGCCGAACCCATCCCCGGCCCCTCCACCGACGTCCTCACTCGCGTCTGCAGCGAGACCGGCGTCGTCCTCGTCGCCAGCCTCTTCGAGCGCCGCGCCCCCGGCCTCTACCACAACACCGCCGTCACCATCGAGCGCGATGGCCGCATCGCCGACCTCTACCGCAAGATGCACATCCCCGACGACCCGCTCTACTACGAGAAGTTCTACTTCACCCCCGGCGACCTCGGCTTCAAAGCCACGCAAACCACGCAAGGCCCCATCGGCACCCTCGTCTGCTGGGACCAGTGGTACCCCGAAGGCGCGCGCCTCACCGCCCTCCGCGGAGCCGAGATCCTCTTCTTCCCCACCGCCATCGGCTGGCACCCCTCCGAGAAAGAAGAGTTCGGCACCGCCCAGTACGACGCCTGGCAGACCGCCCAGCGCGCCCACGCCATCGCCAACGGAGTCTTCGTCTGCGCCGTCAACCGCGTAGGCCACGAGCACGGCGACGTCAAATTCAAAGCCCCCGCCGCCGACGGCAACCCCGCCACCGTCGAGCTCCATGGACCCGGAGACCACACCCCGCAGTCCGGCATCGAGTTCTGGGGCGGCAGCTTCATCGCCGACCCCTTCGGCCGCATCCTCGCCCAGGCTAGCCACAACAAAGAAGAGATCCTCATCGCCGACCTCGACCCCAAACTCATCGAAGTCACCCGCCAGCACTGGCCCTTCCTCCGCGACCGTCGCATCGACGCCTACGAAGGCATCACCAAACGCTTCATCGACTAGAGGATCTTTC
>Ga0302219_10001058_pt1 | contig 11645 bp, 12 predicted proteins | sample II_Palsa_E1_2_FD_194569 | JGI IMG/M metagenome (GOLD analysis project Ga0302219, IMG submission 194569) | Peat permafrost microbial communities from Stordalen Mire near Abisko, Sweden - II_Palsa_E1_2 | ecosystem: Environmental > Terrestrial > Soil > Palsa > Peat permafrost | place: Sweden...
AATCGAGAAGGCGCCTTCCGCGGCGATGCGTCGCTGATTATCGTGATGGCCGCGGTGCAGGATCCGGGCAACGCAGGCACGATTGTGCGCTCGGCAGAGGCGTTTGGGGCCACGGGCGTTGTCGCCACACGCGGGAGTGCCGATCCCTGGTCGCCCAAGGCGCTGCGCGCCTCGGCAGGCTCCGCGCTGCGCTTGCCGCTCTTGCGCGGCTCGGCCATTCCGATTCTGCTGGCGCAATTGCGAACCGCCGGCGTGAAGGTAATTGCGGCGAGTTCCAGACCGGCGGCTGCCAAAACGGCGAGGGGCGCGCAGAATAAGGATCCGGATTTGCGCGAGCCGTGCGCGATCTTTATCGGCAACGAAAGCGCCGGGCTGCCGGAAGAAATCGAGCGGGCCGCTGACGCCTGGATCAGCATAGCGATCAACCCGGACGTGGAATCGCTCAACGCGGGTGTGGCGGCCTCGGTGATTTTGTTTGAAGCCGCGCGCCAGCGACGAGGCATCTAAGTCGCCATGGGTCTTTTTCAAGCGCTCGAACCCGAAGCTGAATCGCAGGCCGGCCGGCCGCTGGCCGACCGCATGCGTCCGCAGACGCTCGACGAATTTATCGGCCAGGAAGATTTGCTCGGGCCGGGCAAGCCGCTGCGCACGCAAATTGAGCGCGACGATTTGAGTTCGATGCTTCTGTGGGGGCCGCCGGGATGCGGCAAGACCACCCTTGCGCGAATCATCGCCAAGCGCACACGCTCGGAATTCATCCCCTTCAGCGCCGTGCTCGCGGGCATTAAAGAAATCAAGGAAGTGATGGCCAAAGCGGAAGGCGCGCGCCGCTACGGACGCCGCACGATTGTCTTTGTGGATGAAGTCCACCGCTTCAATCGCGCGCAGCAGGACGCTTTTTTGCCGCACGTCGAAGCCGGAAACATTCTTCTGATCGGCGCCACCACCGAAAATCCTTCGTTCGAAGTAATTGCCCCGCTGCTTTCGCGCATGAAGGTTTACGTGCTGCACGCGCTCAGCGCCGAGCAGATTGTCGAGCTTCTTCGCCGCGCGCTCGAAGACCCGCTTCGCGGCCTGGGCCGGGAGCAGGTCGAAGCGCCGGACGCAATTCTGGAACGCATCGCAATTCTGGCCAATGGCGACGCGCGTTCCGCTTACAACACGCTCGAAGCGCTGGTCATGGGCACGACTCCGGACGCGGATTCCCGGCGCGTTCTTTCGCAAGCGCGCCTCGAAGACGTCCTGCAGAAGAAACTGCTGCCCTACGACAAGTCGGGCGAAGAACACTTCAATCTGATTTCCGCGCTGCACAAATCGGTGCGCAATTCAGACGCGGACGCATCTCTCTACTGGCTCGCGCGCATGCTGGAATCGGGGGAGGATCCGCTGTACGTGGCGCGGCGCCTGGTGCGCATGGCCAGCGAAGATATTGGCTTGGCCGAACCGCATGCGGTGCAGGTGGCCATCGCGGCGATGCAAGCATTCGAGTTTCTGGGCCCGCCGGAAGGAAATCTCGCGCTGGCGCAGGCCGCTGTGTATCTGGCGCTCGCGCCGAAATCAAACGCCGTGTATACCGCGTATGGCGAGGTTCAGGACGATTTGCAGAAGACCATGGCTGAACCGGTGCCGCTGCATTTGCGCAACGCTGTCACCGGCTTGATGAAGAACATCGGCTACGCCAAAGGCTACCAATACGCGCACGACGCGGAAGAAAAGCTTACGGACATGACTTGCCTGCCGGAAAGCCTGGCGGACCGCGTCTACTACCACCCAACCGATCAAGGCTTCGAGGCGCGCATCCGCCAGCGGCTCGAAGAGATTCGCCGCATACAGAAAAAGCCCCGCGAGACAAAAGGATCCTGATGATCGAGAAGCGACGCCAAGCGGTGGATCGGTTCGCACTGGGATTGCTGGCCCTGCTCGCAGCCATTGCGGCCGCGCCGCTCGTCTCCTCGCGCCTGCCGGCGCAGGAAAAGCCCGCGATGATGATCAACGAAGACGTGCAGGCCTTCGCCATCTCGCAAGACAACCGAATCGTGTACGCGGTGCAGCGCATGCGGAAGGTGAAAAAGGTCCGGCTCGAGCGCGACGATATGTGGATTTCCACCTCGGACGGGAAACAGAAGAAGATTGTGGACGGGGAAAAATTCTTCACCGATCCCCTGCTGAATTACCAGGTCCAGTCCTTCGCGTGGTCGCAGGGCGGGCACCGCATCGCCATCATGATGACCACGGCGGAAATGGTGCAGCCTCGCGGCACGCGGGACGAGCAACTCGACGAGGAGCAGCCCGTGCGCGGCCTGGTCGCCGTCTGCTTGATGGAAGATGACGGAAGGCAGATCCCGATTCAAGGAATGAAGGACGGATTGCTCGACGATGCCTTCAATGCCGCCTGGATCGACGACGGCAACACGCTTTTGTATCTGGCCAAGACCGGAGCGGATTTCTGGCAAATCAATTCGATGCGGCCCGCCGATGGCAAATCAAAGCCTCTTTTCAGCGGTCACACGTTCGCTGCGGTCGTCTGGGACGCGAAACATAACCAGGCATTCGCGGTGGAAGAAAGCACGACCATCATCGCTCCGCCGACGCTGGTGAAACTGGACCTGGTGCATGAAACCAGAACCAGAATCGCGCCTCTGGATTCGTTTGCCGGCAACCTCACGCTTTCGCCGTCCGCGACAAAGGTGGGATATTTTCGCGATGGCGATACGCTCGAGGTCCGCGACGTGGTGAATCCTGCGGCGCCTCCCATCCAGGTGCGAGTGGCGACAGGGATGTTTGAATGGAGCCGCGACGAACGCCGAATTCTGCTGAAGCGCGGCGATCCTCAGAGGTCGGCCAATTTAGTCTGGATCGGTTTGTACGACGGCCAATTCGTGCCGCTCCTGCACGATTTGGAATTTCACGATTTTGCAATCTCGCCCGACGGCGGATTCGTGGCCGTCACCGAGCCCGGCAAGCGCAGCCTGATGCTTTACCACTTGCAGTGAGAAGCGTTCGAGGCGAAAAGCCTTCTGTGTTCTTTCAAAATGCACGAATCCATCACCACGAATAGTCCGGCGCGCCGCGCGCGTTCGGCGGCCTCCCTGTGCACCACGCCTTCCTGCATCCAAATTCCGCGGGCGCCCATGCGAATGGCCGATTCCACAATCTCCGGCACAAATTCCGAACGCCGGAATATATCAACGATATCGACGCGCTCGGGCACTTCCTCGAGCCGCGCATAGCTTTTTTCGCCGAGCACTTCCCTTTCGCGCGGATTCACAGGGATTATCCGGTACCCCGCGGATTGCAGATACTGCGCCACGCCGTTGCTCGGGCGGAAAATGCGATTTGAAAGGCCCACGATGGCGATCGTTTTGCTGGCGCTGAGAATGTCTGCAACAGGGTCCGTAGCGGAACGAGCGGATTCAGAGTTTCGGGGATATGCAGGTTCGGATTTAGAGCTGTCCTCTGGATCGGCCATCAAATTCCCTGGGTGTCTTCCTTAGGGAGATTGGCGCGATGCGCGCCCGAGCCGCGCGCCGTAGCTTGGCGCAGGTTCTCCATGGATTGAAGGAACTTTTCGTTTTCCTCGCGCGTGCCCACCGTAACGCGAATGGCATTCGGAAACCCCATCCAGGCCATGGGCCGGACGATTACTCCACTCTCGAGCAATTGGGCCGCTAGCGAATCCGCGTCGCCGCCCAAGATCACCAGAAGAAAATTCGCAACGGATGGAACGAACTTGATGCCGAATTTCGTAAGCCCCGCCGTGAGTTGGGCCAGGCCGGCGCGGTTCGATTCCACGGAGCGCCGCACGTGTTCCGCGTCACTCAGCGCCGCGAGCGCTGCCGCCTGCGCCACGCCCGAAGTGTTAAAAGGCCCGCGAATCTTGTTCATTTCGCCGAGCAAATCCGCCGGACCCAGCCCGTAGCCGATCCGCAGCCCGGCGAGGCCATAGACTTTGGAAAACGTGCGCAGCACGAGAATGTTGCGTCCGGCGCGCACGAGATCAACCGAACGCGAATAATTCGGATCCTCCACGTAATCGAAATAAGCTTCATCGAGCACGATCAGCACATTTTCGGGAACGTGCGCAAGGAAATGATCGAGATCCTGGGCGTTGAACATGGTCCCGGTCGGGTTATTCGGATTCGCCAGGAAAATGAGTTTTGTTTCCGGAGGCAAATCGCGCGCGATTGCTTCCAGATCGAAATGATAATCACGCATGGGAACGTCGAAATAACGCGCGCCCGTCGCGCGAATCGCGATGTGATAGAGCGGAAACGATCCGAACGACGTGACGCCGCAATCGCCGGGCAGCAAGACCATGCGCGCGGCCAGATCGATGATTTCGGTCGAACCTCCGCCGAGAATGATGTGGTCCACCGGAAGGTTATGTTTCTTGGCCAGCGCGTCGCGAAGATAGAAGCCGCTGCCGTCGGGGTAGCGATTCGATTCCACGAGAGCCTTTCGCGCGGCCTCGATCGCCAAGGGCGAAGGCCCCAGCGGATTTTCATTGGACGCGAGTTTGATCGGGTGCATGTTCAATTCTCGCTCGACCTCCTCAATAGGCCGCCCGGGAACGTAAGGCGAGAGTTCGCGTATATAAGGCGGAACGAGCTCGTGAATGAGTTTGCTCATGCGTAGGGCAGCCTCACCGAGACCTCTTCGGACGAGATGGTGCGCCGCCAGGATTCGGACGCGGAGCGCGCGCTCCGGGTTTCGGCTTTGGGCGGAACGTGCGTTTCACCCGCGGGCGCCGCGGAGCTTTGGTTGCCGGCGCGGATTGCTGTGCCTCGCCGCCTGGTTGCACGGAGCGCAGGAGGCTGGCTACTTCGGCGGTGGAAAGCGCGCGATGATGCCCGGGCGCGAGCGATTCGAGCGCGAGATTTCCTATCTTTACTCGTTTGACCTTTTCGACCGGATGCCCGGTCTGGAAAAGCCGGTTGCGCAGCGTGTCGCGGCGCGCTTCCGAAAGCGTGACCTCGTACCACGGCGCATCCTTGCCTTTCAATCTCATGATGTGAGCGCCGGTCGCGCGTCCCAAAGCTTCGATTTCTTCGAAGGTGAGAAGAGTCTTCAACTTTATGTCGTAGGTCTGCGGCAGCTGATGCGCCTTCAGCATGAGATTGGCGAGGTCGCCGTCGTTGGTCAAGAACACCAGACCCATGGCGTGATATTCCAAGCGGCCGACGGGAAACACGCGCTGGGTGACTCCGTGCAGCAAATCGCTGAGCGCGCGGCGTCCTTCGGGGTCGCTCATGGTCGAAACCACTTCCGGCGGTTTGTTCAGCAGCAGGTACACTCGCTCTTTTTCCGGGCGAAGGAGGTGTCCGTTCACCTTAATGTGATCGCGCGATTCTTCCGCCTTGGTGCCGAGTTCGGTCACGGTGCGCCCGTTGAGGGTAACCATGCCCGAGGAGATGAGCTGCTCCGCATGCCGCCTGGAGGCAATTCCCGCACGCGCGATAATTTTTTGCAGTCTTTCGAGCACTGGTTTAGAAATGAAGCGATCTGTAATTTGAAAATTGGATGCGAGGAAATAATCCGTCTTCTCGTGACCACGGAAGAAGGCAGTCGATCCCCCGGATTAGTTTAACACGATCGGAGCGTCAGCTTGGCTGGTCGGACGAGCTCTTTCCGGCGGATGCGGCAGCCGCACGGGCGTTTTCCGATTCTTCGGCGGCGGCCTGAGGCTCCGCAGGAGCTTCGATGTGGACCTCGCTCGATGCTGCGACCGGCTCCGGAGCGTCCGCAGCAGCTCCGGACGCGGATGGTTCTCCCGGCTCGGTGGGAGCTATCCCGGTGTCATCGCCGAACGCGGCCTGCGCCAGTGCGTCAAATTCTTTCAGGCTGGGGAGCTCGTCAAGATCGGAAAGACCGAAGCGCATCAAAAATTGTTTGGATGTGCGATAGAGAATCGGGCGGCCGATCACTTCCTTGCGCCCGGCGGTGGTGATCAGGCGCTTTTCGAGGAGCGTCTTAATCACGCCGCCCACGTTGACGCCGCGAATCTCGTTTATTTCCGGGATCGTCGCGGGCTGCTTGTAGGCGATGACCGCAAGAGTCTCGAGCGCCGGCATGGTCAGGCGCAGCGGCGGCTGCAAGCTCTTGATGAATTTCCGCACGGCGTCATGATGCTGTGCCTTGGTGTAAAACTTCCAGCCGCCGGCGACTTTGCGCACCTCGATGCCGCGGTCCTCAGTTTGGTAAGCGGCGACGAGGAGGTCGAGCGCCGCGCGAGCATCGGATTTTTCAACACCGAGCGCCTTGGCGATCTGATCGAGCGTGGCCGGCTCGTCGGCTGCATAGATGATGGCTTCGAGCGAAGCTTGAATTTCCTGGGGCGTCATCGTCAGAGATATTGCTCCTCAATTTGTGACATGGCATCGGGGCCGGCAAAGACGGCGTCGAACATACGGTGCTTGCGCAAACGAATATCGGAAAATAGTTCGGACTGCACCAGCATCACGGCCTGCATGCGCACCATTTCCAGGACGGCCAACAATGCCACGATCATGGCGTTGCGCGTCTCGCAGGTTTCGAAGAAATCGATGAGCGAGACGGGGTCGTCGCTGATCGTCAGGCGCTGACGCAGCCGGTCCATCATTTGCGCAATGGTGACCGTCTCGTGGCGCAGCTCGAATTTAGAAACTTCCTTGCGCCGCTCGAGCACTTGCTGAAACGTTTTCACCAAATCCACGAGCGAAACCACCAGCTCGCCCTGAACTTCGTCGCCGGTATAGAGCGTGCGGTCGGGATGCGACCACACGTGATCTTCCACCTGCTGCTTTTGATAGAGCAGCTGCGCGGCGTTCTTGAATTTTTCGTGTTCGAGCAGCCGGTGAACCAGCTCGTCGCGCGGGTCCTGCATTTCTTCAGGGCCGGCCAGCGGATCGGGCGGCAGCAGCATTTTCGATTTGATGTGAATCAGCGAGGCGGCCATGTAGATGAAATCGGCGGAAACGTCGATATCGAGTTTTTCGAGCCGGTGCAGGTAATCGAGATACTGCTCGGTGACTTTGGCGATGGGAATGTTGTGGATGTCCATCTCCTGCTTGCGGATCAAATCGAGCAGAAGATCGAGAGGTCCTTCGTACACCGGCAAATTAATGCGATAGGGGCTCGCCATTCGTTTGCTTACTCCTCAATGTATCTCAGGCCTTGCCCTTGTGCGCTTCGTCCCATTTGAATATGGCGTTGCGCACGCGCTTCATGGTTCGCTTGGCGGTCTTGCGCGCCTGGTCCGAACCGGCACCGAGAATATCCCAAACTTGCTGCGGATGCGCCTCAAATTCTTTGCGGCGTTCCTGAATTGGCTCAATCCATTTCACCAAGGCATCCGCCATTAGCCCCTTGCAGTCGACGCAACCGATGGCCGCCGTGCGGCAGTCGCGGTCGACCCGCGCAATCGTGTCCATCGGCGAGAAGAGTTTGTGATAGGCGAAGACCGGGCACACTTCCGGCCGCCCGGGGTCTGTGCGCCGCTGGCGCTGCGGGTCGGTCATCATGTTCCGGACTTTGGTGCGAACGTCCGCCGGCGGATCGCTTAGCCAAATCGCGTTGCCGTAACTTTTCGCCATGCGGCGACCGTCGAGGCCCGGAAGGCGCGGCGTCTCGGTCGGAACGTATGCTGGTTCCTGGAGAACATTCTCGAGCCTGTAGAATTTCCGCGCAGGCGGCGGAAGTTCTTGCATTGCATTTTCGAACCCAATCTCTCGCGTGGCCTTCTTCAATTGCGATGTCCAGTCCCGCCACGCATTATCAGGCATTACGGTCGCGTCGACGAAGGCCCCTGTGTGCACAACTTTATTGATCTCTAAGCGTGTCTTCCGATTTTCCCCCGTATTGAGCTCTTCGGAAATACTGAAACCAAACTGATGGTTGAACCGCCGCACAACTTCGCGCGTTAGCTCCACGTGGGGAGCTTGATCCTCGCCGACCGGCACGAGCAGCTCTTTTTCCGGCTCGCCGTACATCACGATATCGGCGGACTGCAAGAGCGGGTAGCCGAGGAAGCCATAAGTGCCCAGGTCGCGGTCCTTTAGATTTTCGATTTGCTCTTTGTACGTCGGGACGCGCTCCAGCCACGAAAGCGGCGTGATCATGGAGAGCAGAACGTGCAACTCAGCGTGCTCGAGCACGGACGACTGGATGAAGAGCGTGGACTTTGCGGGATCGAGTCCCACCGCGAGCCAGTCCGTTGCAACCTGCAAAGTATTTTCGGCGACGGACGATGTGTCCTCGTAATGCGTGGTCAGCGCGTGCCAGTCCGCCACAAAGAAATAGCACTCAAATTCTTCCTGGAGCTTGAGCCAATTCTGAAGAGCGCCGAAAAAATGGCCGAGGTGAAGCCGTCCGGTGGGCCGCATGCCGCTGAGGACTCGTTTGGGTTTAGCCAACCTGACGGCCTCCTGCGCCGCGAAGCAAATCACGCGCGATAATAATTCGCTGCATTTCGCTGGTCCCTTCGTAAATGGTCAGGACGCGCGCATCGCGATAGTAGCGTTCCACGTCCGTCTCGCGCGAATACCCCACGCTCCCGTGCACCTGCACCGCGCGATACGCGACGCGGTTGGCCATTTCGCTGGCGTACAATTTTGCGCGTGCGGCGTGCGGGCCCAGGCGTTGCGAGCCGGAGTCGCGCACCCAGGCGGCGTAGTGCGTGAGCGCGCGCGCGGCCTCGATTTCCGTTTGCATGTCCGCAAGCATCCACTGAATCGCTTGGTACTCGGCGATGGCCTTGCCGAATGTGCTGCGCTGTTTGGCGTAACGTGCGGACGCTTCCATCGCGCCCTGGGCGATGCCCACGGACTGCGCGGCGATTCCAATGCGGCCGCTGTCCAGCGCTTCGAGCGCGATTTTCAGCCCCTGCCCTTCTTCGCCCAGGCGATTCGAGGCCGGCACACGGCAGTCCTCGAAGACAATTTCCGCCGTGCGCGAAAGATGCAGGCCCATCTTATCCTCGTAGCGGCTGATGCGAAATCCGGGAAAGGAAGGTTCCACGAGGAAGGCGGTGACGCCGCGAGCGCCCGCGGCCGGGTCCGTCTTCGCAAAAACTACGTAAACTCCGGAGTATCCGCCGTTGCTGACCCAAATCTTCGTGCCATTCAAGAGATAGTCGTCGCCGCTCCGCGTTGCGCGCGCCTGAATCGCGGCGGCGTCGGAACCTGCCTGCGGCTCCGTGAGGCAAAACGCGCCGATGATTTCGCCGCGGCCGAGACGCCGAAGATACTTTTGCTTTTGCGCCTCCGTTCCGTGTTTCAGCAGCGGCACGGCAGCCGCGGAATTGGTGACGGCGAGAATTACAGCCGTGGAAGCGTCCACGCGTGCCACTTCTTCGAGCACCAGCGCGTAAGTCAGCGTGTCCGTCCCCGCCCCGCCCCATTCTTCGGGAATCAGCATCCCGCAGCAGCCGAGTTCTCCGAGCTTGCGAATCTGTTCGACCGGAAATTTCCCTTCGCGCTCGTATTCGCGGAGGATGGGCCGCACTTCCGTCTCCATGAACTGGCGGACGGTGTCGCGGATCAGAATGTGGTCGCTGCTGAGTGAAAAATCCATCGAGAAAGGTCTAACCGCGATGCTAGCACAATCGCGCGGCGCGCCCAAATGGCCCGGACGAGCTCGGCGCGGGTTATTTGGGGACTTTCAGGCGAATATGCTGCTTGTTTTTGTTGCCGGGCTTGACCGTCACCTTCAGGTCTTTGGTCACGAAGCCGGTGGAGGCCACCTCGACGCGGTAATCCCCGTGCGCGAGTTGCTCCACGGCAAATTGTCCGCCGGCGTCGGTGGCCACGTTGACGGTCGCGCCGGTGCCGATGTTCGTGACGCTCACGCGCGCGCCAGGCATTGGCGTTCCATGCGGATCGACGACGTCACCCGAAATCGAGCCTGACGGAGTTTGCGCCGAGGACGCGGTCGCGAGCACCAGAACGAGCGCGACGAGCGAGGCGAGAGTTCCTAGCCGACGCATGCGCGGCCACGGCCCTCGAAGATCAATCGAAGCAGCAGTTTTGCGCATAGGATCCCTGACGGCTAGAGCTTCAAAAGTTCGCGCAGCCGCTTGGTCTGCGCGCGGGAAACGGGAATCTCGCTGGCTTTCTTGTCATTCATTTTCAGCATGTAGCTCGATTTGAACCATGGCACCACTTCCTTGATGTGGTCAATGTTGACCAGATAAGAGCGGTGCGCGCGCCAGAATTTGTGGGCATCGAGCGAGTCCGAAAGTTCCTCGATCGTTCGGTAATTCGAAACGCCTTCGAAATCGCGCGCGAAAATCGTGATGGTGCCGTCCTGAATCGAAGCGTAGATCATGTCTTGGGCGTCGACCAGGAACATGCGCGCCTGCGATTTCACCAGCAACTTGGCCGGCTGCGCGCCTTTCGCCGGGGGCGCGGCAAGCTGGCCGACGAGAGTTTCCAGCCGCTCGACCGGCGAAATTTCCGCTTCCACCATTCTCTTCGCGCGCTGCACCGCTTTGGCGATGCGCCCCTTGTCGAAGGGCTTGAGCACGTAGTCCACGGCGTTTACTTCGAAGGCCTGGATGGCGTAATCGTCGTAGGCCGTGGCGAAAACGATCTGCGGCACGCGCAGCTTGCGCTCCACGAGCTTCTTGATCACGCCGAAGCCGTCGAGGCCGGGCATTTGCACGTCCAGAAAAACCAGATCGGGGTCGTGCTCTTTGATCAGCGCCACGGCTTCCAGGCCGTTCTTCCCTTGCGCAATAATATTTATCTCGGGGAAACCCTTGAGCAGAAAGGCGAGCTCGTCGCGCGCCGGGCGTTCGTCGTCAACGATTACGGTATTTAGGGGCATGAAAATGTACGCCGCCAGTATATGCAACCGGCGGAGGCGCGGCAACGGTTGCGCAGCGATTTACTTTGAGCCAAAGCCCCTGAAGCACATAACGCTGCGTGCTTTGGTGCGCTAGAATTACGATGCCCGAGCGGCATCGAGAGGAGAACGCGTGACGAGAAAAACCCAGCTGGCGAAAGTCTTGAGCAGCAAAGTGATGTTCCGAGGCCGCGTTTTTGGCGTGCGCCGCGAGCGTGTCATCGAGCCCGGCGGCGCTCGAGTGATCCGCGAATACGTGACGCACCCGGGCTCGGTGGTGGTGCTGCCGGTATTTTCCGACGGGCGCATTCTCATGATCCGGCAATATCGCCACGCCGTGCGGCAATATCTGTGGGAGCTGGTAGCGGGCAGCAAGGATCCCGGCGAAACTTCGCGCGAAGGCGCGCGCCGCGAACTCCGAGAAGAAACCGGCTATACCGCCCGCCGAATGCGCCAACTGTTGGACGTCTTCCCCACTCCCGGATTCGCCAGCGAAAACATGGTGATTTTTCTGGCCGAAGGCCTGACGAAAGGCGAGGCCCATCCGGAATCAGACGAGAAAATCGAACAGCGCATTTTTTCGCTCAAGGAAATTGAAAGCCGCATGCGCACCGGAAGTATTCGCGACGCAAAATCTATCGCCGGGATTTTGTATTACGCGCATTGTGCGGCGAGGAAGCCCGGCGGCCGCAAGTAATTCGAGCATCCAAACCACCGCACGCAAAAGCCGGAAGAATACTGCTCGACCCTACCTGTCCTTTCGGCCAAGTAGCGACTAGGCACGCTTCGAGCGAGGTGTCCCACGAGCCAAGCTGCTTCTGGCA
>Ga0302219_10001068_pt1 | contig 11579 bp, 4 predicted proteins | sample II_Palsa_E1_2_FD_194569 | JGI IMG/M metagenome (GOLD analysis project Ga0302219, IMG submission 194569) | Peat permafrost microbial communities from Stordalen Mire near Abisko, Sweden - II_Palsa_E1_2 | ecosystem: Environmental > Terrestrial > Soil > Palsa > Peat permafrost | place: Sweden...
CGCCTGCCCGATCCCGGCCACGTTGCCGTGCCCGAAAATTCCCAGGCATCCGCCGAAGAATTTGTATTCTTTGCCGTCTCGTGCGGAGAATTGATTCTTCAGGAATCGGATGGTCGCTTGCGCCGCGGTCATGCGTGCTGTCATCAGGCCAGGCCTTTGGGGGAAGTTACTAGACGCTGCCGCAGATTATCCCACGGTTGCGGCCCAGCCAGCGGAAAGCGGCAAAGGAGCACTGTAAGGCGCGAAGGTTCTAAGCGATTATAATTCGAGGCTCGTTGCGCGCCGCAGGCGCCTATGGTTCCCAGCCTCGCGCCCTTCCCGGTCCAGGATGTCATGATGGCGTCCCTCCGCGAGGAAGCGGCTACTCCTTGACCAGGGGCAGGCGAGGGTCGGTGTCCTTCCACGTCGAGCGAATCCAAACATGCTGGGGATCCTCGGTCACCGCCAGCGCCCGCGAAGATCCCGCGAGGAAATTCAGGTAGTAAACGTTGTATCCGGGCCCCGCGACCACCGGATGGTAACCGCTGTGCACCAGCACGGTGTCTCCGTCTCTTGGTTGCAGCGTGCGATCTCCGCCGTGCTTGCCGGAGTACAAATGCTGCAGCGCGAAGCCTTCCGGCTCGCGGATGCGGTAATAATAAATTTCGTCCAAATCAACTTCCCCCGGCGGATTGTGCACATCGTGCTTGTGCGGAGGATAACTCGACCAGTTCCCGCCCGGCGTATAGACCTCGATTACCATGAGTTTATCGGCAGGAAATTGAGGCCCGATCACATCCACGATTTGCCGCGAGGCGTTGCCTCCGCCCCGCAGGCTGCTCACCACTTCGCTTGGCGTGATCAGTTTCGGAGCCAGCCGCGCTTCCGAAGGCGCGCGGCACTCCGCGATTTCGCAAACGGTCTCCGCCGCAAAAACGATTTCGTTTCCTGTCGGCAGGTACACCGCGTACGGAAATCCGTCGAAAACGTTCTTGCGCTTCCCAATTTGTTTCGCGCCCTGTCCCCAATCCGCGGTGCACTTTCCGCCCAGCAGCACGAAGGCCGCTTCCTCGTGTTCGGTGCGCGAGCGAAGCGTTTCGCCCGGCTGCAAGCGTCGCACGATGAAGCTCATCCATTCCCACTGCGCTTGCTGCCGTGACAAATGGAAGAGTTCGCCGCCTTTTTGCGGCGCCAATTCTGAAGAGTGGAAGAGGAAACTGCGTTCGCTCACGTCTCACCCGCGTCGTCAGTAGGCTGTAAAATGCCCGGAAAAGTGAGAATCGTCTAACCGCTTTGAGCACTATCGCAAAAAGCATGTCGCGTTGTCAATCGCCGGCAGCGCGCCGGACGAGAGCAGAAACCCCGCCCGCGGCGCGCCGCCGGACTCCCGCGCTACCAGCGATTTCCGATCAGCGGAACGATTTTCCGCTCATAGATTTCCCGCACGTCGTCCATGGCTTCGTCGCTCAGCAAAGGCAGGTCCGAAGCGCGGCAATTGTCCGCCACTTGTTCTGGCCGCTTGCCGCCGGGAATGGCGCAGGTCACCGCATCGAACATCAAAATCCAGCGCAGCGCGAACTCGCTCATGGAAACGCCCGGCGGCACCAGCGCGCGCAGCTCCTCCACTGCTTCCAGGCCGGTCTTGAAATCGACGCCCGAAAAAGTTTCGCCCACGTCAAAAGCTTCTCCGTGGCGATTGAAGTTCCTGTGATCGTCCGCGGCAAATTGCGAGCTGGCATTGAATTTGCCCGTGAGCAAGCCGCTCCCGAGCGGCACCCGCGCCAGGATGCCCACTCTTCGCCGCATGGCCTCGGCGAAAAATCGCTCCGCCGGGCGCTGCCGAAAGCAATTGAAGATGATTTGCACCGTCTGCACGTTCGGATGTTGTATCGCGGCCAGTGCTTCCTCCACCTTCTCAACGCTCACGCCGTAATGCCGGATTTTCCCCGCGCGCGCCAGATCATCCAGAATGCCGAACACCTCCGCATGTTCGTAAAGCGAACTCGGCGGGCAATGCAGCTGCAAAATATCGATCGCGTCGGTGGAAAGATTTCGCAGGCTGTCTTCCACCCAGGCGGTAAGATTTGCACGGCTGTACCCCGCTTCCGTTTGTTTGGTAAGCCGCCGCCCGGCTTTGGTTGCGACGATAATTTCCTCCGCGCGCCCCTTCTTGAATTTCGCAATCAGGCGTTCGCTTCGCCCGTCGCCATAAACGTCCGCCGTGTCTATGAAATTCACTCCGCATTCCACCGCCTTTTGCAGCGTGGCGAGAGATTCTTCGTCTGACACCTGCCCCCACGAACCTCCAATGGCCCAGGCCCCAAAACTGATCTCCGATACATTCCACCCCGTTCGCCCCAGCCGACGATAGCGCATCGCTCCCGCGCCTCCTGCAATGAAATTCGAGTTCCCGATAATACAGCAGTCGCCTGTTGAAAGGGCCGCTTTGCCGTGTGGCGTGGGGTCGAGAGGTAGCCGAGTACCAAAATTTCCAAACCGTCGGCTTATGCGTACTATTACCGCCATCTCCCTCTATTCTCCGAATATTCATGATTGCGTTCTTGACAGTCCCGCAGCCGCCAGCTTAAATAACTGAGGTGATCCCAACCGCCCCTGCTTTTGGTCGCGTTGTTTAGGCCCAACTTCTTGTGTTGGAATCTTCGGAGGAATTTGTGTCCAAGGCCATTTCGCGTTCTCTAGCCGTCGTCCTGTGCTTCTCGTTTTGCGCGCTCTTTTCGGCTGTGACCTTCGCCCAAAAAATTCATGCGAAGCCGCCGGCGAAGACCGGCGAGACCAAGACCGGCATCTGGCGCGGCCGGCTGGTCACCTATCAGGTCATCGATGGGCGCGACATCTACCAGGGCGACATCATCCTGGACAACGTGCAGCCCGTCACCGCTGCCGGCATGGGCGGCGTCAAGCCCGACTCCATCGGCATCGCCTATTCGCAATACATGTGGCCCAAAGTCGGCAGCGTTTACCAGATTCCCTACATCATCGATCCAGCCTCGGGAGACGTCGCCAACATAAATTCAGCAATCACCGCATACAACAGCGACCTCTCCGGCGTTATTCAGCTAGTCGCGCACACCACGGAAGCCAATTACATCGACATCAATATGACGGTCGGCGACGAAAGCGGCGAGTGCGAAGCCACCGAAGGCGACGCGCACGTCGGCGAGCAAATGGTCACTGGCTCGGAGGCTTGCACCGTCGCCACCATCCTTCACGAATTTGGACACGTGACCGGCCTCTGGCACGAGCAATCGCGATCCGACCGCAACACCTACGTCACCGTGAACTACAGCAACGTGATCAAAGGCTCGTGGGGAAATTTCGAGCAGGTTTATGACGATGCCCAGGAACTGACGCCCTTCGACTACGCCTCCGTGATGGAATATCCGGCCTTCTCTTTCACCCGCAACGGCGGCCCGGTCATCGAATCCATCCCGCCCGGCATCCCGCTTTCAAATCTCGTGGGGTATTCCGCGGCGGACATCGAAGGCATCGAGCGCCTCTACGGCGCGCCGCCCAGCAAGATCACCGTCACATCCAATCCGCCGGGATTGAGTGTGATTGTGGATGGTTCCACGATTACGACTCCCCAGACTTTCACCTGGGCCCTCAATTCCACTCACACGGTGAATATTCCGTCCGGCGTGCAAACCGTCATGGGTAACATCGTCGATAGCGACCCGCCGCAGCCCACGAATTTTTACTACAACTTTGGCGTATGGAGCGACGGTGGCGCAACGAGCCACATGATCACGGTCACTCCGGGCAACGGCGACCTTCCATTTCCGGTCACTTCTCCGCAAGTCTCCACCTATTCCGCGAATTTCATCCAACTGGTTCCCTACACCTACACCGTGGCGCCCGCCTCCTCCGGAAGCGTGGTGGCTTCGCCCGTGGCCCAGAGCTATACCGGCGTCGAAGGCGTTTACTTTGTAGCGCGCCAACTCGAGACTCTGACCGCCACGCCCAACTCCACCTATCAATTCTATGATTTCAATAATGGACCTTTTTATTTGCCCGGAGGCACCGGCGCGAATCCCAAGGAATTTTACGTTCCAGACACCGGCCTTTATGTGGACCCGGTCGTTGACTTCACGAAGTCTCCCGTCTATCACGTGGATATTTCCCCGGACCCGTTCAGCTCGAATCTTTACGTCCTTGTGGACGGCACTTTCTGGTACACGCCGAAGAATTTTTCCCCGGATACGCTCTTGGACGGCTCAAGCTGGGGCCCGAGCACCGAACACATACTCACCTTTCAGGTTCCGCAGCAGTATCCCTACAGCATCAACTCCCGCTACTCGTGGGATAGCTGGAATGCCGGGACTCCTGATATGACCGATCCCTACGCCACCGACATCGTCACGCCCGCCGCGCCTCCCGCGCTCACCAACTACATCGCTACCGTCACTCCACAATTTGCCCCAGCGAATAACTTCCAACCTTGCGGCGGCACGGCTTCGTTCACGCCGTCATCCGAAGACGGTTTTTATCCCACCGGCCAGATACTCCACTTCAGCGCCACCCCCTCCACGAACTGGACCTTCGCCGGCTGGACTTTCGATCTGACTGGCACCACCAACCCCGATAATTTGACTGCCGCCGACGAAACGCTCGTTTACGCCAACTTCAACACCACCGACGTTCCGCTCACGCTAACGAGCATCAGCCCCTCCACCGCCCTCATGGGAGGACCCGCGTTCACGCTCACGATGACCGGGACGGGATTCACCAATCCGGGCTCGAATGTCGGACTCAACTTCCCCACCGGCCCTTTCCTCACAGCCACATCCATCACCTCGACGCAAATCCAAATGACGGTTCCTTCCTCCGCCATTGCCGCTCCCGGAGCCTTCCAGGTTTACGTTGAAAATTATCCAACCGGTTGGACTGGCTGCGCGAATTTCGGCTTTCAAACCTTCCTCGTGGCCGGTGCTCCCGTGGTCGCCCCGACGCCGACGAGCCTCACGTTTGGTTCGCAGGCGGTGGGAACCACCAGCCCGGCGCAGAGCGTCACCGTGAAAAATACCGGAACGGTAAACACAACGATCTCGGTCGCGCCCAGCGGAGATTTCGCCATCGCTTCTTCGCCGGTTAACACTTGCACCGGCAATCTAACCGCCGGCGGAAATTGTACTTTCGGCGTTACCTTTACTCCCTCTGCCACGGGCACTCGCACCGGGTCGGTTACCATCACCGACCAGGCCGCGAACTCGCCTCAAATGGTCGGCCTCACCGGCACCGGAATTTCCGGCGGCTCGGCCACAATCACTTTGACGCCCACCAGCGAAAGTTTCACCGCAACCGCTGTGGGTTCCTCCAGCGCCACCAAAGTGATCACCGTGAAAAATACCGGCGCCGTTTCCACGCCGATTTCCATTTCGCCCAGCGGAGATTTCACCGAGTCCAACACCTGCGGCAGCACCCTCAATTCCGGCTCAACCTGCACCATCACCGCAGGCTTCACTCCCACCGTCACCGGCAGCATCTCCGGCGCCATCACCGTCAGCGACAACGCCTCGAACTCCCCGCAAATCGCCAGCCTCACCGGCAGCGGGCTCGCTCCTCTCACGTTTTCGCCGGCGACCTTGGCTTTCGGTAACGAAGCGGTAGGTTCCACCACCGCCTCCAAGATCGTCATGGTCACGAACAATGAAAGCGCCGCTCTCGGCATCAGCTTTGCCGCCAGCGCCAACTACGCGGTGGACGCCACCGGCACCACCTGCACCTCGAGTCTCGGGTCCAAAGCCAAGTGCAACGTCGCCGTCACTTTCACTCCCTCGTCTCCTTCCAGCATCGACGGCGATTTGATCTTCACCTACAGCGGCGCCTACAGCCCGCTCGACGTAAAGCTCACTGGCAAGGGCACCGGTGGCGCCACTGAGCCGCTTAAGTTCACGCCCGCATCGCTGACCTTTCCGAAGCAGGCCATCGGGACCACCAGCGCGGCAAAAACGATCACGGTCAAAAACTCAAGCGCCAGCTCCGTCACACTCTCATCGATTTCAGCGGCTGGAAATTTCGTCGCTGTTGGCAGCGGAGGCACTCCCTGCGGCGGCGCACTCGCAGCCGGCGCCAGTTGCACCATCAGCGTCACCTTCACTCCCTCGAGCGCCGCGGCGGTCTCCGGCGCCGTGGTTGTTGCGGATACCGGTAGCGACTCGCCGCAGATCGTAAATCTCAGCGGCACGGGAGTTCTTCCGGTCACCATTGCTCCCACCAGCCTCACTTTCCCCTCGACCAATGTGGGCAGCACGAGCGCTGCGCAAACGCTCACCATCACCAATAATCTGACCGCAACTCTCAGCTCCTTGTCCTTCGCCGCTAGCGGTGATTTCTCGGTGGCCCCGGGCGGAGGAACTCCCTGCGGCTCCAGCATCGCCGCCGGCGGATCCTGCACCGTCAGCGTCACGTTTAAGCCCAGCACGACCGGCAGCATCAAGGGCGCCGTCACCGTCACCAACAGCGCCAGCACCAGCCCGCAAACCGTGAAGCTCACCGGCACCGGAGCGAGTTAAGCTCCGGGCCGAGTTGGGCCGTGCAGCCATAGCCCGGCCTCGGTTCATCGCTCGCGCCGTATAGGTTCGTCCTCCGCCCATCCATTTCTATTAGCGCGAATCTCTATTGACGAAATGGTTCTGCCCGTCCATAGTGCTCCCAAGAAGTGTCCTGTTTGCTCCGCTCGCGTCGTCCTCGGCCGGAGGAGACTCGACAGATTCGCGCCGGACTCGCCGTTCGGCGAAAATTTGATGCTTGGGAGCTCTCGCTTCCGCAAGAGGCTATATGACGAGGAATCCCCTGGCCCGTCTTGGTCTGTGCGCCCTACTCATCTTCGTTCTATCCTGTTCAAATCAAGCCGCAGCGCAATCGTCAAACGCCTCACCCCGAATTCCTCTGCCCGTTGACGACACCAACCTCATCGTGCTTCGCGGCAATACCCATCCGTTCGCGCGTCCGCAGTTTGACCAGGGCCCCGCGCCCGCGAGCTTGCCCATGCAGCGCATGCTTTTGGTCTTGCAGCGCAGTCCCGCGCAAGAGGCCGCTCTTGAGCAGCTCCTCGAGCAGCAGCAGGACAATTCTTCTCCCAATTATCATCAGTGGCTTACTCCCCAGCAGTTTGGCGCCGAGTTTGGCCCCGCCGCGCAAGACGTGCAAACCATCACCACTTGGCTCCAATCCCACGGCTTTCAGGTCACCGGTGCATCGAAGGGCGGCATCGTAATCGAGTTTTCCGGCACCGCCGGGCAGGTGCAGGACGCCTTCCACACCTCCATCCACAAATATCTGGTCGATGGCACGCTGTATTCCGCCAACTCCAGCGATCCGCAAATTCCCGCCGCACTCGCGCCCGTCGTCGCCGGCGTCCGATCGTTTAATAATTTCCCGGCAACGCCGATGAACCACCCCGCCGGAGTTTTTCATCGCGACAAAGACTCAGGAAAGATAGTCCCGTCCAAGCCCTTGCCGATTCCTCAGTTCACCCCCGGCAGTGATTTCACCTGCAGCGTCATCAGCGGGCCCTGCGAACTCCTCGGCCCCTACGACCTCGCCACCATTTACAACGTGGCCCCGCTCTGGAGCGGAACCACGCCCATCGACGGAACCGGGCAGACCATCGCGATTGTCGGCGAAACCGATATCAATCCCGCCGACTGGACCTCATTTTGGAACATGTTCGGCGTGGCCACTCCCAAGGGCACCCTCGACATTATTCACAACGGCTCCGATCCAGGAATCCAGGGCGATGAACCCGAGGCGGACATCGACACGCAATGGTCCAGCGCGGTCGCCAAAGGCGCCACCATCGATTTCGTTGTCTCCCAAACCACCGAATCGACGCTCGGCGTGGACCTTTCCGCCGAATTCATCGTGGACAATAACCTCGCCGGGGTGATGAGCGAAAGCTACGGCATCTGCGAGCTTTTCATCGGCACTTCGGGGAACATGTATTACAACGCGCTCTGGCAGCAAGCTTCCGCCCAGGGCATTACCGTCTTCGTGGCCTCCGGAGATCAGGGCTCCGCCACTTGCGATCGCGGCAGTGCGGCCGCGCAATACGGACTCGCCGTCAGCGGATTCGAATCCACACCCTACAACGTCTCCGTGGGCGGCACCGATTTCAACGATCTCACCACTACATCGAGCTATTGGAATCTCTTCAACAACGCCAACCAAGCCAACGCCAAGAGTTACATTCCCGAAATGACCTGGAACGATAGCTGCACGAATTCCGAACTCTTCCCCTACACGCACACGTCCACTGCCGAGCAGACTTGCAATAATTCCGCAGCGCAAGGAGATGGATTTCTGGCTGTAGCGGGAGGAAGCGGCGGCGCCAGCAATTGCACTTCGTCAGACGGCAGCACTCCATCCTCCTGCACCGGAGGCTACGCCAAGCCGCCCTGGCAGAATGTTCCCGGCGTTCCGCCGGACAACAAACGCGACGTCCCGGACGTTGCGCTCTTTGCCAGCAACGGTTTCAACGGAACGTTCTACATCATCTGCCAATCCGATGTGACCGGCCCGTGCAATCTCAGCACCGGACAAATCCAAGGCTACGGCGGCACTTCCGTTTCCTCTCCGGCCTTCGCCGGCATCATGGCCCTGGTAAACCAGAAAACCGGCGAGCGCCAGGGCAATGCCAACTACGTTTTCTATAAGATCGCCGCCACCGCCTCGAACAGTTGCAATTCCAGCTCGGTTCCTTCGACCGGCTCGAACAATTGCATCTTCTACGACATTCCCACCGGATCCACCATTGCGATGCCCTGCGTTACCGGCAGCCTGAACTGCACCACTTCCACTTCCGGTGACGCCTACGGCGTCCTTTCCGGCTACGCGACCGGCACCGGGTATGACCCCGCCACCGGACTCGGCAGCGTCAACGTGGAAAATCTGGTGAATCAGTGGAGCACTTACGCCGGACAATTCAAGGCCACCAAATTTTCGTCCTTCACCCTGGGACCACCCACCACCATCACCCACGGCCAGTCCATCGCCGTAGCCGCCACCGTCGTACCGCAGACCGGCTCCGGAACGCCCACCGGAACAATCACGCTGATTGCAAACACCGGCTCGAGCCCGAGCGATCAACAAGCTGCGCAGCAAGTCTTCACTCTCACTGGCGGCTCATTACCTGCAGGCACCACCACCACCTTCCTCCCCGGCGGCGCCGGCTACACCGTCACCGCGCACTACTCCGGCGATTCCACCTTTGCGCCCAGCGATTCCTCGCCCTTCACCGTCACCGTCAATCCGGAAGCGAGCAAATCCCAGATCGCCATCCCCACCTTCAACCCAACCACCGGCATCGAGACCAGTGCCAACGCCACCACTTTTCCGTACGGCAGTCTCTATCTTCTGCGTGCCAACATCACCAATTCCAGCGGCAATCCCTGCGCCTCGAACGGCCTCGAGCAATACGCCTGCCCCACGGGAACCGTCAGCTTCGCCGACACCTTCAACGGCTCCACCAATCCCGTCGGCGCCGGCACCTACCCCCTCAACAATGAAGGCTACGCCGAGGATCAAACGCCCTTCTTCCTGGGAGGCACGCACAGCATCGTCGCCTCCTACAGCGGCGACAAAAGCTACAACCCGAGCAGCAACTCGGCCGCGCCCGACGTCGTCACCGTCACTCCGGCAGCGACGACTATCAGCCTGGGCCCACTCAATCAGACCGGGCAGGCAGGCTCCTACGAGGGCGTGATCGCAACCATTAATACGCAAGCATTTCTTCCGGCTAATGCGACTGCTAATGAATTCCCGAGCACTAACGTTCAGTTCTTTCTGGGCTCTAAACTAATCGTCTTGTCGCCCCCAGCCACGTACGTTGACTACACGAGTGGCATTAACCCCGCCACCGGGGACGCTCAGTTGACCGCTGAACTGTTAAGTACAGCGCTTCCCTTGGGTAACAACACGATCACGGCGCAATTCGTCGGCGACTCAAACTATTCCCAGTCCGCCGTTTCAAATTCCGCAGTGATCGACAATCAAGAAGCGACCTCCACCGCTCTTACTTCCTCAAATCCAACTATCCAGCACGGATCCAGTGTCACGTTTACAGCGGTAGTTACGCCAATTCAGGCAGGCGGGCCCGCGATGACGGGAACTGTGCAGTTCACCAGTAACGGCACACCCTTCGGCAGCCCGGTTACATTGGTTGGCGGGCAGGCTCAGATTTCGACGTCGTCACTTCCGGGAGGAAGTTTACTTATCTACGCAAACTACAGCGGAGATGTTAATTACGAAAGTTCCTATTCTTACCTTACGGAAACTGTCTTGCTGCTTTCCACCACAACCGCTGTAACCACTTCGAACGCTGCAATTCAACAAGGCACGAGCGTGACCCTGACCGCAAAGGTTGCTCCTGTCGGTTCTGGCGGTCCCGCTCTCACCGGCTCGGTGCAGTTTTACTCCGCCGTCAGCGCTTCCGGCGGCGGCAACCCCATCGGTAGTGCAGTCACGCTCACCGCCGGCCAGGCTCAGCTCACCACCTCCGCGATTCCATCCGGCACGCAATTGGTCTTGGCCACCTATAGTGGTGACACGAACTATGCAACCTCCACAGCCTCAACCGCAGAAGTCGTGACCGGTGCGCCGACTTTCACCATTACTGCCAATCCGACAACTATCTCCATCACCAAACCCGGCGGCAGCGGCTCAGCGCTCCTTACATTCACCGGCATGAATACCTACTCCGGCTCGATTTCGCTCTCGCCCTCCCTTTGCTCCGGCATGCCCTCGGAAACTACCTGTGCCTTCAGCGTCGCTTCGGTCGCGCTCAGCAGCAGCACCACCACCGCAACCGCCACGGTCACCTTCCAGACCACCGCGCGCTCCGCCACGCCGCCGCAAACAACCCAGCCTCCACTCGGGTTCCGGTGGTGGACGCTTGGCGCTGGTGTCATGCTCGCCGGCCTCTTGTGCATGGCGATCCTGCTGGCTGGCCGCCCAAACCGGCGCCTTCGTTGGAGCCTCGCATGCACAATTCTCGCCATTGTCTCGCTAGCAGCAATCGCTTCCTGCGGCGGTGGTGGAGGAGGCGGGGTCACCAATCCAGGCACGCCGGCAGGATTGGATCCAAACGTAGCCATCACTTTCGCCGGCGCCGGAGTCGCACCACCGCCGACGCTCACTCTTTCGATCAACGTGGAGTAGCGCGAATCACGAACGGATCGGCATCAAAGCGCGGGACCGCCGCAGGGGTCCACCGCCGCAATTTCGAGCGCCTGTCAACTGTTGACGATCAACTGTCAACTGCTTTTCTGGCCCCGCACTTGCCCTTGCGGTAAGATGGTGCGTCGCTAGAATTTGGTGAAGACATGCGCTCCGCTCTGCTTCCGATCGCCGTACTAGCCGCCTGTTCCTTCATTTTCCCCGCCCCATGTCTCGCGCAAAATCCGGCTCCAGCGCCGCCAAGCTCCGGCGATCCAGCGAGCCAGCTCTGCACCGTCGCAGGCACGGTCGTAAGCGCGAACACCGGCGAGCCCCTCAAGAAAGCTTTTGTCGTCATTTCTCCGCGAGGAGACGACTCCGCCTCGCCCGACACCAATCCCCGCGCTTTCACCGCCACCACCGAC
>Ga0302219_10001077_pt1 | contig 11523 bp, 8 predicted proteins | sample II_Palsa_E1_2_FD_194569 | JGI IMG/M metagenome (GOLD analysis project Ga0302219, IMG submission 194569) | Peat permafrost microbial communities from Stordalen Mire near Abisko, Sweden - II_Palsa_E1_2 | ecosystem: Environmental > Terrestrial > Soil > Palsa > Peat permafrost | place: Sweden...
GAGAATCTCGTCGCCTCTTCCGTTGAGCATTGCCTTGACCAGATAAATTCCGAAGCCCTTTGCCTGTTCGAAGTCAATTGTGGGCGGCATCGAGAGCTCCTGGTTGGCAACTTTGACGCTTACCAATGCGGGGCCAGGATGGTCGAACGCAGCGCGGAGGGCCTCCTCAACGTCTGCCGGATCCTCCACATTTCGGCCGAAGATGCCGCATGCATCAGCGAGCTTGGCGAAGTCAGGATTTACGAGGTCTGTACCGAAGCTGATGACTCCTACAGCCTTCATCTCCAGCTCCACGAAGCTGAGCGCGTTGTTTTGGTAGACGATGATCTTCACCGGCGCTTTAAGCTGCTGCAGGGACAGCAACTCTCCCATCAACATGGCGAGTCCTCCATCCCCCGAGAGGGAGACGACCTGGCGGCCAGGGAAGGTTACCTGCGCTCCTATCGCCTGCGGCAATGCATTCGCCATGGAACCGTGGTTGAAGGAGCCAAGGAGGCGGCGCTTGCCGTTCATGGTGAGATATCGGGCGGCCCACACGGTTGGCGTTCCAACATCGCAGGTGAAGATGGCATCCTCGGAGGCTAGCCGATCGAGCACTGCAGTAACGTATTGCGGATGAATCGGCGTCTTGCCGGGTTCTCCCGTTGCCAGATGGTCGAGACCTGCACGAGCTTTCTTGTAATGAGCCTGCGCCTCTTCAAGAGCAGCGCCGTCAGCCCTCTGTTGCAGCAGGGGCAGGAGTTCGCGCAAGGTGTCCTGCACGGATCCGACAAGGCCGAGATCCACGGCTGTTCTGCGGCCGATCTGCTCGCCGCGCAGATCGACCTGAATGATCTTCGCCTTGCTTGGATAGAACTGTTGATAAGGAAAGTCTGTGCCCAACATCAGCAGCACGTCGCAATGCTCCATGGCGTAGTAGCCGGAGGTGAATCCGAGTAAGCCGGTCATTCCTACGTCGTATGGGTTGTCGTACGCGATGAACTCTTTACCGCGGAGGGCATGGACGATGGGAGACTTCAACTTCTCTGCTACCTGGAGCAGCTCTGCATGAGCTCCCTCGCAGCCTGCACCTCCCATGATGGTGACCCTTTTCGCGGTGTTGAGCATCTCGGCTGCGCGTTGCAACAGGGCAGGTTCCGGGCTGCTTATCGGCTGCATGGAATCAACAGTCAGACTGATGCGCCGCAACGTCGCTTCCTGAAGAGCGGTGTCACCGGAGATCACGATCACCGACACTCCCCGCTTTGCGATTGCAGTTCTGATTGCTATCTCGAGCACGCGCGGCATCTGGCTCGGGTGTGAGATGTATTCACAGTAGTGACTGCAATCTTTGAAGATGTGGTCGGGCTTGGTCTCCTGGAAGTAGTCGCTGCCGATTTCTTTGGTGGGAATTTGTGCGGCGATCGCCAGCACGGGTACGCGGTTGCGATGACAATCGTAGAGGCCGTTGATGAGGTGGGTGTTTCCTGGTCCACAACTGCCGGCACATACGGCGAGTTTGCCGGTCAGGTGCGCTTCAGCCCCTGCGGCGAAGGCAGCCGCTTCTTCGTTGCGTGTGTGTATCCAAGCGAGAGACTTATGCGTCCGGATCGAGTCCGTGATCCCATTCAGTGAGTCACCCGGAACTCCATATACGCGCTTCACGCCGACTGATACCAGCGTTTCCACGATTATGTCCGCTATCTTCGCCGTTGCCATATACGTTCCTCTTTACGCCAAGTGCATCATCTTGTGGGGTTGAGGTGGTGTTCGGACGAAGCCCGAGACCTTCTTGCCCTGAGATGCGGGGAATGGCGGATGGTATGTCTGGCGGTGCGTGGATTTCTATCGTACGAATGCTCTCGATCTGCTGTTTAGGAGCAGTTTCGTCTTAGTGGGCTTCGGGGGCTTTGCCGCCGGTTTTGAAGCCTTTGGTGAGCAGGACGATAGGCGCGGCGATGAGGGTGACGATGCCGATGATGTGGAAGCAGTCCATGAAGGCGAGGAGTTGGGTCTGGGCGTGGAGCTGATCGTAGACGCGGCCGTATGCGGCGCTGATGGCGTCGGTGGGGGAGAAGCCGTGCGATTGGAGATAGGCAGATGTCTGCTTGATGTTTTGCTGAAGAGCGGGTGAGGATGCTGCGAGATTGTTGCCGACGCGGGCCTGGTGGAAGTTTTGGCGGCGCTCGCTGACGGTGGTGATGAAGGCGATGCCGAAGCTGCCGCCCCAGTTGCGGAAGAAGTTGGTGAGTGAAGAGGCCTTGTTGTTTTGCTCGGGGCTGAGCTGCGAGTAGGCGATGACCGAGAGCGGCACGAAGAAGAAGGCGTAGCCGAGGCCCTGCAGGGCGCGCGCCCAGGCGTAGTGGCTGTAGTCGGTGTCGAGGTTGAAGTGGCTGTAGTGGATGAAGGAGATGCCGACGACCATGACGGCTCCGAAGAGGAGGATGCGCGGCTTGATGATGCTGCGCTGGACGAGCTGGGCGCCGACGGGGGCGAGGAAGGTGATGACGAGCGCTCCGGGCCCGAGGACAAGGCCGGCGTCGATGGCGCGGTAGCCGTAGAGGGACTGGAGGAGCTGCGGGATCATGGTGGTGGAGGCGAAGAGACCAAAGCCGAAGACGAAGTAGAAGAGGTTGGCGATGGCGAAGTTGCGGACCTTGAGCATGCGGAAGTCGATGATGGGGTCGGGAACGTGGAGCTCCCAGAAGACGGCGGCGCTGAGGCAGGTGATGCCGATGACGAAACACCAGATGATGAAGCGGGAGCCGAACCAGTCGTCGATCTGGCCGCGGTCGAGGAGGACTTCGAGGGCGGCGGAGCCAAGGCCGACGAGGGCGATGCCGATGCCGTCGACGCTAAGTTTTCCGTTCTTGCGGACGGATTTGCGCTCTTCGGCGTAGGCCGCTGGGTCGTGGACGAAGCGGTTGGTGAGGAAGAGAGAGAGGATGCCGATGGGGATGTTGATGAGGAAGACCCAGCGCCAGTTGTAGTTGTCGGTGATCCAGCCGCCGAGGACGGGGCCGATGGCGGGCGCGGTGACGATGGCAACAGTGTAGAGGGCGAAGGCGGAGGCTCGTTTGGCGGGAGGGAAGGTGTCGACTAGGATGGCCTGTTCGACTGGAGCGAGGCCGCCGCCGCCGATGCCCTGCAGGACGCGGGAGAAGAGCATGATGCCGAGAGTGGGGGCGATGCCGCAGAAGAACGATGTGATGGTGAAGAGGGCGACGCAGGCCATGTAGTAGTTCTTGCGGCCGAAGACGCGGGAGAGCCAGGCGGACATGGGGAGGACGACGGCGTTGGCGACGAGGTAGGTGGTGAGGATCCAGGTGACCTCGTCGTAGGAGCGGCCGAGTCCTCCGGCGATGTAGGGGAGGGAGACGTTGGCGATGGAGGTGTCGAGCAGCTCCATGAACGTGGCAAGGGTGACGGTGAGCGCAACAACCCATGGGTTGATGAATGGCCGCGAGGGAGCCTTTGCCTGGATTCCAGCTGGGGCGGCGAGGGTTGCGGTGGCCATGGGCGGCGGGTCTCCTTACGCGTGTGGTAAAAGTGACCGAACGGTCTCTTTAAGCATCTGATTCATGGAAGAAGGAATACGATGCGTTTTTCTTTTCCGCAGCGTGTGCTGATGAGTATGGTGAAGCGATGAGTAAAGGCGAAGTGACGCGGCAGAGGATCATTGAGGAGGCGGCGCCGCTTTTTAATCAGCGGGGCTTTGCAGGATGCTCGATTCAGGACGTGATGGATGCGACGGGGCTGGAGAAGGGTGCGCTGTATCGACACTTTTCCAGTAAGGAGGAGCTTGCGGTGGCGGCGTTCCTCTATGCGACGACGAGGTCGACACGGACGCGGACGGAGGGTCTGGATGAGATTGAGGGCACAGTGGATCGGCTGCGGTGTTTGGTTCGGCGGTTCGTAGAGACGCCTTCGGTGATGCCGGGGGGATGTCCGCTGATGAATACGGCGATCGATTGCGATGATGGGAATCCGACGCTTCGGCGGCTCGCGCTGGATGGCATACAGGCGTGGAAGGGACGGATTGCGAGGATCGTGGAAGAGGGGATCGAGCGTGGGGAGGTTCGCAGGCAGGTAGAGCCGCGAAGGATTGCGAATACGATTGTCGCCACGCTTGAGGGAGCGCTGATGGTGAGCCGGCTGGAGGGTAACAAAGTCGCGCTGCAGGACGCAGGAGTGTCGCTGGACGGTATGCTGGATGGGCTTCGCTGCGGAGAACACCGTTAATACCGTTGCAGGTGCGTGTGGATACCACGCATGTTATTTCGGCTCAAGGTTGTTATGTGTTTTAGGGCTTGACAGTGAGTCTGGGCGAGGGACATAATCCTCGGCGTTCCATGCCCTTTGATCCAGGCGTTTTGTAGCCTAGACAAACGTTTCTCTTGTCACTCTTCCAATCTCCCAATTTGTGCACAGGCAGTGCAGTGGCCGCGGAGACGCATGTTCTCTGCGACAACCGCATACGTATGTCTGATCAAAAATCGGTCAGATATTTCTTCAACACGGGACAGAGAAAGGACACCTGTTTATGACCAAGCTGAGGCTTTCGACATCTTCATGGAAACGCATCTTTCGCAGTACGGTGGCGCTCACTGGGGCGATAGGAGTGGTACTGCTGGCCGGCACCGTTGGTCTCCATGCCCAGACGTGGAATATTCAATGGAGCGATGAGTTCAACGCGGTGGCGAATACGCCGCCCAGTTCCAGCACATGGACCTTCGACCTCGGCGGCGGTGGATGGGGCAATGGCGAACTTGAGTTTTATTGCGCGCCGTTTTCGAGTGTCTCTCCGTGCAATCCCAACGCATCGAATCTCTATGAAGATGGCAACGGCAACCTGGTGATTAATGCAATCAACAGCAACGGAACGTGGACCTCGGGGCGAATGAACACCTCCGGGAAGGAGACGTTTCAATATGGGCGCATCGAGGCGCGCATGAAGTTGGAGGTAGGCGATGGCTACTGGCCTGCGTTCTGGATGCTGGGCAACGACATAGGGAGTGTAGGGTGGCCAACCTCGGGCGAGCAGGACATTATGGAGTGGGTGCAGAGCTACGGCCCAACTACGACCTCGTCCACGGTTCATGGTCCTGGCTACTCGGGGGCCAATGGTATCGGCAGCCAGTTTACGTTTCCGAATGGAGGCCGGATTGACGACGGCAACTACCACATCTATGGCGTGGTGTGGACAGCGAACCAGATGCAGTTCTACAGGGACAACCCCTTGCAGCCGTTCTTTACGATGACTCCAGCGAATATTCCCAGTGGCGACCAGTGGGTGTACAACCAGCCCTTCTTCATCCTGCTGAACTTCGCGATTGGCGGTGGCGGCTTCCCTGGGAACACCGACTCCAGCACCCCCGCCTCGGGAAATGTACTGGTTGATTATGTTCGCGTCTACCAGACGTCCAGCACCATCAGCTCCAGTAACTGGTATAGCGTCACCAACAAAAACAGCGGCTCCTGCGTGGATGATACGAACCACGGTACGACGAACGGCACCTTCGTTCAACAGTGGGCCTGTGGAGGCGGCCAGACTAATCAGGAGTGGCAGTTCACGCCGACAGACAGCGGCTACTACACAGTGACCAGCCGCAATACGCCGTTGGTATGGGACGTTACCGGTGGCGCGGGTGCGACCGGCACAGGCGTGAAGATCCAACTGTGGAGCTATGGAGGTGGAACGAACCAGCAATGGAAGCCGGTCTCCCTGGGCAATGGAGCGTATGAGTTTGTCGCACGCAACAGTGGCCTTTGCCTCGATACGCCCTCTGCCTCAACTGCGAATGGCGTGCAGTTGCAGCAGTACACGTGCAACGGTACAGCCGCTCAGGCATTTTTCCTGACGCAGCAACCGTGAGGGAAGCCCTCAGCTGAGCTCCAAGGCGACACGAGAACGTATTGTCTTTGGAGCTCAGCCAGGGGGGAGATCTGTCCTCTCGTGCGCTGAGGTTAGGACTTGATGAAGGCGAGCAGGTCGGCGTTGATCTGGTCGGCGTGTATCTGGCACATGCCATGGGGATAGCCGGGATAGACCTTGAGGGTGGCGTGCTTCAGAATCTTCGCGGACATGCGACCGGCTGCGTCGATAGGGACGATCTGGTCGTCTTCGCCGTGGAGGACGAGGACTGGGATGTCGATCTTCTTGAGGTCTTCGGTGAAGTCGGTCTCGGAGAACTGCTTGATGGTGTCGTACTCGCTCTTGTGCGAGCCGAGCATGCCCGCGAGCCAGAAGTTGTCGCGTACGCCCTCAGAGATTTTGGCGCCGGGGCGGTTGTAGCCGTAGAAGGGCAGGGTGAGGTCCTTGAAGAACTGCGAACGGTCGGCGACGAGGCCGGCGCGGAGGCCGTCGAAGACGGAGATGGGTAGACCAATGGGGTTTTTCTCGGTCTTCAACATGAGCGGCGGAACGGCGCCGATGAGTGCGGCCTTCGCGACGCGTTTGGTGCCATGGCGGCCGAGGTAACGGGCGACTTCGCCGCCGCCGGTGGAGTGGCCGACCATGATGGCGTCTTTGAGGTCGAGGGCATTGAAGAGTTCGGCGAGATCGTCGGCGTAGGTATCCATGTCGTTGCCGTTCCAGGGTTGGCTGGAGCGGCCGTTGCCGCGGCGGTCGTGCGCGATGACGCGGTAGCCCTGCTGGCCGAAGAAGAGCATCTGCGCGTCCCAGGCGTCGGCGGTGAGGGGCCAGCCATGCGAGAAGGTGATGGGCTGGCCAGTGCCCCAGTCCTTAAAGTAGATCGATGTGCCGTCTTTTACTGTGATCGTATTCATTGCGGTGTCTCCCTGATTATCCGGTTACGGATGTTGTTCGGCGGAGGTTGGCTTGGACGTTCGCGACGCCTGGATGCGTCGTAGGTTTTAAGTGGTGCGAGGATTCTACTGCAATATGGGTACGGAGATTGTGAACGAGAACCGGCGTAGCTGCGCTCTGCCGGAGGCGGCTGTGCTGATATCATCAAGCGCAACGTTATGAGTGAGTCGATGGAAACGCAGAAGCCGAAGTTTCGTGAAAAGGGCAGACTGATGTCGGCCTCGGAGATTGAGCGCACGCTGGTGCGGCTGGCGCATGAGATCGTCGAAAAACATGGTGGCAGCGATAATGTGGGGCTGGTCGGGATCAAGCGGCGCGGAGTTCCGCTGGCGCAGCGGCTGGGTGTGCTGATTGAGAAGATCGAGAAGCATCCTGTGGATACGGGCGTGCTCGATATCAGCTTCTATCGCGACGATCTTTCGACTGCAGGGTTGCGGCCGGTGGTGACGCCGGGAGCGATCGGGTTCGATGTCAATGGCCGGGACATTATTTTGATGGACGATGTGCTGTATACGGGACGGACGATTCGCGCCGCGCTGGATGCGCTGTTCGACCATGGACGGCCGAAGAGTGTGCGGCTGCTGGTGCTGATCGACCGAGGGCATCGTGAGTTGCCGATTGAGGCGACGTATGTGGGCCGGACGATTCCTACCTCGAAGCGCGAGATTATCGAGGTGAAGTTGAACGAGGTGGATGGGCAGGAGCAGGTGCTGCTGGTTGAACTGGCGGACTGACAGCTTGTCTTCTGGGATCTCAACGATACAGGGTGTGATGAAGACTATAGAGTATGCTGCGGGTTCGTTGCTGACGGTGCGAGGCCTGCCGGTAGAGGAGGTTTCGGCGATTCTATCTGAGACTGCGCGGCTGGAGCGGATGCCGCACGCGGAGCGGTCGCAGATACTGGCAGGGCGGCGGATTGCGCTGCTGTTTTATGAGTCGAGTACGCGGACCAGGACGTCGTTTGAGCTGGCGGCGAAGTCGCTGGGGGCGACGACGACGCTGGTGAGCGATAAATCTTCTTCGATTGAAAAAGGCGAGAGCCTGAAGGACACGGGGCTGACGCTGCGAGCGTTGGGCGCGGAGTGCATCGTCCTGCGGCATGCGAACTCCGGCGCGCCGTTTTTGCTGGCGCGGACGACGGGGCTGCCGGTGCTGAATGCAGGAGATGGGATGCATGAACATCCGTCGCAGGCGCTGCTGGATCTGCGGACGATGTTGACTCGGCTGCCGGGTTTTGACGCGGGCTTTGTGGATGCGAAGACGCTGCAAGGGGTGACCGTTGTGATTACAGGAGATATTCTGCATAGCCGGGTGGCGCGGTCGAATGCGATGCTGCTGCCGCGACTGGGGGCGAGGGTCGTGTTGTGCGGGCCTGCTGCGCTGCTGCCGGAGTATGCGCTGGAGCTGGGTGAGGGCGTGGAGATTGAACGGAACTTCGATAAGGCTCTGCGACAGGCTGGCGCTGACGGGCGGGGGGTGGTGATGATGCTGCGAATTCAGCGGGAGCGACTGGCTGGTGTGGAGATTGATCTGGCGGAGTATATCGACCGGTATCAGTTACATATTGAGCGGCTGGAGGCGAATGCTCCGAAGGCGCTGGTGATGCATCCGGGGCCGATGATTCGCGGGCTGGAGATTGCAGGCGAGGTGGCGGATGGGCCGAACTCGGCGATTGAAGACCAGGTGAGGAATGGGCTTGCGGTGCGGTCGGCGTTGCTGGTAAGGGCGCTGGGTAAGGGCGGATTCGAGAGTGTAACGGTATGAGTGACATATTAATTTTGAATGGACGTGTAGTCGATCCGGCCAATGGTTTGGATGCGGAGCGCGATGTGCTGCTCCGCGGCGGCAGGGTGGCCGCGGTGGAGATGCCGGGTGGGCTGAAGCATGCCAAGGTGAAGGAGACGATCGACGCTGCGGGGATGGTGGTGGCGCCGGGGCTGGTCGACGTGCATGTGCATCTGCGGGAGCCGGGGCAGACGTATAAGGAGTCGATCAAGACGGGGACGGCGGCTGCGGCTGCGGGTGGGTTTACGAGTGTGGTGGCGATGCCGAATACGGTGCCGGTGAATGATTCGGTGGCGGGGCTGGAGTGGATGCTGGATGCGGCGCGCGAGGCTTGCGTGAAGCTGTTTGCAATGCCGGCGGCGACGTTTGGCAGCCACGGGGATGAGATTACGGACTTTCATGAGCTGCGGCGGGCTGGGGCGGTAGGGTTCACCGACGATGGCAAGCCGGTGCTGCACGACAGGGTGATGCGTGCGGCGCTGGTGGCTGCGGCGGGGATCGGGGTGCCGATCTCGCAGCATGCGGAGGATACGCGGCTGACCGGTGGTTGCAGCATGAATGCAGGGCCGGTGGCGTTTCGGCTGGGCCTGCGCGGGATGACGGTGGAGGCGGAGGCGCGGATCGTCGAGAGGGACATTCGGCTGCTGCGCGATATTGAACGGAGCGATGGGCTCAGGGCGCATCTGCATGTGCAGCATGTTTCGACGGCACGGGCGATGGATGCGATCCGAGAGGCCAAGCGCGATGGATTGCATGTGACCTGCGAGGTGGCGCCGCATCACTTTACGCTGACCGATGAGGCGGTTGGAGACTACGACACGAATGCGAAGATGAATCCGCCGCTGCGGGCGGAGACGGATCGGCTGGCGATGATTGCCGGGCTGATGGATGGGACGGTGGACTGCATTGCTACCGATCATGCTCCGCATGCGCTGTTTGAGAAGGAGCAGGAGTTTGAGCGCGCTCCGAATGGGATTACAGGATTAGAGACGGCGTTGGGGTTGGCGCTTCGTGTGTTGCATAAGGACCAAGGGATGCTCGTTTCGCGGGTGATTACTTTGATGAGCGCGCAGCCTGCTGGGATCTTGTCGCTGGAGGGCCGGGGGACGCTGAGTGTAGGTAGCTTTGCGGATGTAGTGGTGTTCGATCCGGCGGCGGAGTGGAGTTTTCAAGCGAAGGCTTCGCGGTCGAAGTCGAAGAATACACCGTTTGATGGGGCGGCTATGTTGGGTCGGGTGATGGCTACGATTTCTGAGGGGCGGGTTGTGTTTACTGGCTAAGTTTTGACTGTGGGGGATTGATGGGCGACGAGGCGACGTATCGGGGGATGTTGGAGGTGGCGCTGGCGGAGGCGCGTGTGGGGCGGGCGGAGGGTGGTGTGCCGATTGGGGCGGCGCTGTTTGATGGAGATGGAAAGCTGCTGGCTTCGGGGCGGAATCGCAGGGTGCAGCAGGATGATCCGTCGGTGCATGGAGAGACGGATGCGTTTCGTCGGGCGGGGCGGCAGCGGTCTTACAAAGACAAGATTATGGTGACGACGCTGGCGCCGTGCTGGTATTGCAGCGGGCTGATTCGGCAGTTCGGGATCAAGACGCTGGTAGTGGGCGAGAGCAGAAACTTTGCGGGGGGGCTGGAGTGGCTGCGGTCGCTGGGGGTGACGGTGATCGATCTGGATTCGCAGGAGTGTTCGGATCTGCTGACGGGGTTTATCGCGGAGAAGCCGGAGGTTTGGAATGAGGATATTGGGGAGGAGTAGAGAAGATCTGTGGTTGATTTAGAAGATGCAGCAACAGCAGGGACAAAAAGCGAAATGCCGGCATTTCTTATGCGACTTTAGAATCTATGAATTTTTTTTTAGATGGCCAGGTGAAAAGGTCTTGGCGACGCAAGATCTTGGTTTGAGGAGTAAGTATCTGGCGTTACGAGCAGTGCGCATACAAATGCGGAGAATTATATTGAGGAAATTAACTATCGTTTTCGTTGAAGTCGGAATGCTGTTAGGGATTGTGGTAGCCGCACTTACGGTTCCTAGAAGCACTCCCCTATCGACGTTCTTGATTATCAGCGGCGCTTTTTTTGTGACTGGAAATGTCCTTGTTGTCCTTGTTCTATAAGTTCAAACAAATCCGCACGGGAGTGGATCCTCTAGATGGTAGGTTTTGGCCACGCATATTTAGAGTTTTTATCATCTGCGGATTCTACTGGCTATTGTGTTTCCTGTTCAGCAGACGGTAACAGCCAACGTCCTTTGAACGCTCGTCCTAAATTTATAGCAGACGCAAGTGCGAATGGGGGTTGTTCACTGCTCTCATAATGAAAGTACTTTTGCGGGCAAAAGCAACGGCAAAAACGAAATACAGGGATCCTTCGCTTCGCTCTAGGATGACGACCTCTTTGTGACCTGGGACTTAGCTTGCGGCGGGGGATGTGTAGCGGTTGCGGGTGGAGATTGCGTGCCAGGCGATGCCGCAGAGGATGTAGGCGAGGTAGACGTAGGGGAGCCAGTTGTAGGGGCTGTCGGGGATGGGGTAGAGGGTGCCGGCCAGGGCGAGGAGCATCGCGAGGGTTCCGGCGACGGCGAGCAGGAGGGTGCCGGGGGTGAGGTTGTGGTTGCGCTTGAGGTAGATGGGCAGCGCGATGGCGGCTAGGCCGTAGGTTGTGAGGAAGCCGTAGACGGCGAGGGAGCCCATCCAACCGTAGATGTTGAAGCCGGTGACGCCGCGGAGGGCGAGAGCGGTGACCAGGACTGCCGTGAGCAGGCCGGTGAGAAGGACCGCTGAGCCGGGGGTTGCGTTCTTTTTATGCGCGATGCCGAGGCTGCGATGGACCACACCGTTGTGAGCCATGCGCATGAGGACGCGGGCGGCGGCGGTGATGCAGGCGAGCGTGCAGGCGAACATGCTGACGAGGGCGCCGAAGTCGATGAAGGG
>Ga0302219_10001088_pt1 | contig 11470 bp, 9 predicted proteins | sample II_Palsa_E1_2_FD_194569 | JGI IMG/M metagenome (GOLD analysis project Ga0302219, IMG submission 194569) | Peat permafrost microbial communities from Stordalen Mire near Abisko, Sweden - II_Palsa_E1_2 | ecosystem: Environmental > Terrestrial > Soil > Palsa > Peat permafrost | place: Sweden...
TTTACATGTTGCAGGAGGGCGTTGCCTCGGCCGAAGACATCGATAAGGCTTTGAAGCTGGGGCTGAACCATCCGATGGGGCCATTCGAGCTAGTAGATCTCGTGGGCCTGGACGTGCGGCTGAATATTTTGGAATATCTGCACAAAACGCTGGGCGAAAAATACCGGCCGTGCCCGCTGCTGGCGCAGTACGTCAAGGCGGGGCGCGTCGGGCGCAAAGCGGGCCGCGGCGTGTATGATTATGGCCCAGAGGCGAAGAAATAGTTTCGGGCCGCGCGGAGGCCCAGGGGATTTTTCAATGAAGCTCGCCGATCGCATTGAAATCATTCAGGGCGACCTGACGGAGATGGACACGGACGCGATCGTGAACGCGGCGAACAATGATTTGCAGCTCGGCGGAGGAGTGGCGGGAGCGATCCGGCGCAAAGGCGGGCCCGAAATTCAGAAAGAGTGCGACGACGTGGGACCGGTGCCGGTGGGCGGCGCGGCCATCACCAGCGGCGGAAACCTGAAGGCGCGTTACGTGGTGCATGCGGCCAGCATGCAGCTGGGAGGAAAAACTTCGGCGCTTTCGCTGCGGAGTTCGACGGCGCATTCTTTGCGGATTGCGGCGCAAAAAGGGCTGAAGACGATTGCGTTTCCGGCGGTGGGCACGGGCATTGCGGGTTTTCCGCTGCGCGAGTGCGCGGAGATCATGCTGCGCGAGGTGGTGAAACATTTTGAAGGGCCCACGTCGCTCGAGAAAATCTACTTCGTGCTGTTCGACGCGGAGGCGTTGGGCGTTTTCACCAGCGCCTGGACGGAAATGCGGGCCAAGGGCGCAGCGGCGTCGTGAGCGAGGAGATGGTCGAGAAGGTGCGGCACGAACTCGCGCGCTACGAGCATCCGCTTTTTGATTTCGAAGCGCGGCCGGGGGCGGATGGGGTGGAGGTGGAAATCCGTTACAAGACTGCCAACGCCGACGTGCACAAGTACACGTTTCAACTTCGACCGCGTGAAATCGAACACGCGCAATTCCCCTGGACCTTTCAGAAGCAGCTTTACGATTGCCTGCACGACTACATCATCGAGATGTTTATCCGCAATCCGCAGCGCGTGAACTGATGCGCGCGCGTTCCGAGCCCACGCCGCTCGCGCTGATCCTCGCTAAGCAAATCCAGTCGCAGGGCCCCATTACTTTCGCGGAATTCATGGAAGCCTGCCTGTACCATCCGGAATTCGGGTATTACACGAAACCAGAGCAGCCGGCGCGACGCGATTATTTCACCAGCGTGGACGCGAGCCCGATATTTGGGCGGCTGCTCGGGAGGCAGTTTCACGAAATGTGGACGCTGCTCGGGCGGCCGAATCCGTTTGTTCTGGCCGAAGCGGGAGCGGGGACTGGAGCGCTCGCGAAGCAGATTCTGGACTTCGCGGCGGAATCGTTGCCGGAGTTTTACGCTGCGCTTGAATTCGCCGCCGTGGAGCGCTCTGCGGCTCGCCGGGAGATGCAATCGAAGCTGCTCGGGGCGCACATCGCGCGGGGCAAATTTACGGCTTCGAGCGAATTGCCGAGCGAGATTACGGACGGCTGCATATTTTCAAATGAATTGATGGATGCCTTTCCGGTGCACCGCGTGGTGCGCGAGGGAGGCGAACTCCGCGAAATATACGTGGGGCTGGGCAAGGATGGATTGTGCGGCCAGAATGGAACGCCATCAACTCCCGCGCTCGGTGCATATTTCGCGGAGGAGCAAGTGACGCTGCAGGACGAGCAGCAGGCGGAAGTAAATCTGGCGGCCTGCGAGTGGATTATGGAAGCGGCGCAAAAGCTGCGGCAGGGATTCGTGTTGAGCATTGATTACGGGCATGAAGCGAGCGAACTCTACGACGAGCGGCACATGCGCGGAACGCTTCTGGCCTACGAACGCCACCGCGCGAGCGAGGATTTCTTTCGCGCGCCGGGCGAGCAGGACTTGACGGCACATGTGAATTTTACCGCGCTCGACCGATGCGGATGCCGCGGCGGGCTCGCGCGAACGGGGCTCACCTCGCAGAGTAACTTTTTGCTGGCGCTCGCACGGCACAGCGATTTCGCCGACTTGCAGTCCGACGGTATGAGCGAGGCGGAACAAACTCGCGCGCGGCTTCTCTTCAAGACACTCATTCATCCCGAAGGAATGGGCGAGACGTTTCAGGTGCTAATACAGCACAAGGGAATTGAGGAACCGCACCTGGCGGGATTCGAGCCGCTTTGATTCATCCGCACAAACGAATTTAATTCGCGGAAGGGCGCTTCTTGAGGACGGGCTTGTCTCCCGGATCGGAAGGCGCGGCTGCGGCGGGTGAAGCGGCGGCGGGTGCGGCGCTTTTTCCGGCGGGAAGCGCGTCGGCGGCAGCGTCACCTGTGTACGGCCGCTGCAGGAATTTCCCCGCTTCTTGTTGTGCTCCCGCGGTGTCGTCGCCCAGGTGCTGCGCGAGGCTGTATTCGTTCACGGCGCGTTCGCGCTGGCCCAGCAAATCGTAGATTTTTCCGATGTAGATGTGGCTCCAGACTTCAATCCACTTGGGGTCGTTGTCTCCGCCGAGGGCGGCGCGAAAAGCGTTGGCGGCGGACTGATAATTCTTCTGGTTGAACATGGCTTCGCCCATGCGGAAATGCGCGAGCGAATTGGAGGACTGAAGATCGAGGGCGTGCTGGTACTCCTGAATGGCCTCGTAATATTTGCCGTCCTCGGCCATGGACTCGCCGCGCGCGATGAAGGCGCGAATGCGCAGCCGGGCGCTGGATTTGAGCATGTTGTTGTTGGGATCGATGATGACGCCGTTGGGCTTGGGACGGCCGAAGGTATCGATCTCGAATTGCTGGGTCGTGCCGGTGACCATAATTTTCTTGAATTCGGGATTGCCCTCGGTATCCACGCGGAGTTCGATGGGCATGCGGAAAGTGTCCAGATCCTGGTGGATGCGGCCCACGACTTTGAAGCCTTTTCGGGTGCGATAGACGATGAATTCGATCTTGAATTCCGGGATGCCGGTGGAATTCACCCACTGCGAGAAGAAGGATACGAGATTGACGGGAGGCTCGCCCTTTTTGGGAGGCGGAATTCGGGCCTCGGCCATTCTCTCGAATTCGGCGATGGTGGCGTTCTTTCCCTGGTACTTTTTGTAGAAATCGTGCAGCAGGGCGGTGAAGGCGTCGTCGCCGAGTTCCGTGCGGAGCATGTGAAAAACCAAAGCACCCTTGTCCGCCACGACGGAGCGATATTCGTTGGAGAAAGTTTGCAAGCGGTCGGCCTGCGAAATCGGCGCGAGATCTTCGTACATGAGCGAGCCGACGGCGAAATCCTCGAGGGCCTTGTGGAGTCCGGCGCTGCCGTCGTTCTGCTCCGCGTACATCGCTTCGGCGTAGCGCGAAAGGCCGCCGGTGAGCCAAACATCGGCGGGAGTGGCGGGAAGGACGCGGTCGCCCCACCATTGTTGCGCGGCTAATTGCGAGAGCAAGCGCTCGTTGGGCTTGGTGGCTCCCCACTCACGCGCGCTGATCAGAATTAATCCGGGCGCGGAGAATCCGGTCAAAGAGCCGTCGGGCATTTGCGCGATGGTGAAGGGCGGCGGGCCCTGCTCCTGGAGCTGTCCGAAGGCGTCGGAATAATAGAGCGCGATGTGCGCGAGCGAATTGGCATAGCCCGCCGCGGTGGGAGCCTGCGCGGGAGGCGCAAAAACGGAAACGGTGAAGCCTTCGGTCTGCACCGGGTTGAGTTGCAGCGGCCCGGCGACAAACGAGCCGTTGGGCGCGGGCTGGTCGCAATGGAAAACGAAAGAGGCCTGGCCGAGGCCCTTGCCGATGGCGGGTTGTTCCGTGGGCGCGTCCGCTTTGCCGGTGCCGGTGACGTACATATTATCGGGGACGATGATTTTGAAGGTACCGGTGTAGCGATTCGCGGGATAGTTGGTCAGCGGAAACCAGCGGGCGGGAAGCAATAGATAGGCCGAGGTTTTGTCGATGGAAGCGAAGCGCACGCCTCTGGTGGGGCTGTCGTCTTCGCTCGAAATCGGGCCGGTGTAATCGAACTCGAGCGTGACCGGCTTTCCCGGCGCGACGACATCGGGAAGGCCGACGCTGAGAAGCAGCGGATAATTTCTGTCGCGCTCGAATTCCAAGGGCCTTCCGCCGGGCAGGCGGACGGAGTTCAATTTCAAGTCCTGGTGAAGTTCGACGACCACGGTGCGGGAAACCTGGCTGGCGACGAAATCCACGCGAGCCAGGGCCGAGATGGTTTGGTCTTCGGGATGGAGCAGGACTTCCACTTCGTAATGATCGGCGCGAAAGGGAAAGCCGTGCGGCGTCTGCGCCGAGGCTCGAGCCACGGCCAGAAGCGAGAGAAGCAGCACGCTGAGCAGCCGGTAGAATTTGAACAAGAATAGCCCTCTTTTGAGAAAGCCAACCGTCTTCAACTACTTAAGATACAGGGGAAGCGCCCGCAGTTGCCCGTGCAAAAGGTTACAACATCCGCGCGAAAATGTCCGCAGCGCGCTCGATGGCGCCGCCGGGGCCGAGCTTGGCGCGTACCTCGGCGAGGCCGGACTTCATTTCGTCGCGCGCCGCGGGGGGATCGAGGAGGCGGCGTACTTCGGTCTCGACCGCTGCCGGCGTGAAGTCGTCCTGGATCAGCTCGGGCACGACGCGCCTTCCGGCGATGAGATTGACCATGCTGAAAAAAGGCGTGCGAACCATGCGGCGAAGTATGAAAGCGCTGGTCGGAGTGACACGGTAAATCACTACCATGGGCGTTCCGAGGAGCGCGGCTTCGATGGTGGCGGTCCCGCTGGCGACGATGGCGCAATCGGCGGCGGCGAGCGCGTCGTAGGTGGCGCCTTCGACGCGGCGTATTTCGATTGTGGGCTGCGCGTAGCGGGCAAAGAATTCGGCGGAGAGGCCCGGCGCTTTGGCGTGAACGAATTGCACGTTTGCGGATTTTGCCAGGCGCTCGCAGGCCTGGATCACGCGCGGGTAATTTTGCGCGATTTCGTTGGGGCGGCTGCCGGGCAGGATGGTGACGATAGGACGGCCGGGATCCAGATTATGCCTGGCGATAAATTCGGCGCGGGTCATGGTCGGCTTTACGACGTCCACCAGAGGATGACCGACGAAATCGACCGGGACGCCCGCATCGCGGTAGATTTTTTCTTCGAAGGGAAAGATTACGACCATGCGCGCGACGCGTCGCTTGACGATGCGGACGCGTCCCGCGCGCCAGGCCCATACTTGCGGCCCGATGAAATAGCCGACGGGGACGCCGATTTGTTTCAGGCGGCGCGCGACTCCGAGGTGAGTGCCGGGCGAGTCCACCAGAATCGCGAGAGCGGCGTTGCGGCGCTGGGCCTCGCGTTTTAAGCGATTCTGTACGGCAATCACCGCGGGAATTTTGTGAAGCACTTCGGCGATGCCGACTACCGCGACTTCGTGGTAATCGGCGACGAGCTCGACGCCCGCGGCGGCCATGCGCGGCCCGCCCATGCCGAAAAATTTCGCGCTGGTGCGCTCGCGCAATGCGGTGGCGAGGCGCGCGGCGTACATATCGCTGGAGGCTTCGCCGGCGGAAATCAGAATCTGCTTTTCGGTCATGGATGGCGGCGCGGACGCACGCTAATCATTGGCGGGCAAGGGCTGCGGAAAGCCGGAAGCTCCGGCGCCCGGGAGGTGCACGGCCAGCTCCTGCTCTTTGTACTGCAGCTCGTAGAGGCGATAGTAAATTCCGCGCAAGGCGAGAAGCTCCTGGTGCGAGCCTTGTTCGCGCAAGCGGCCCTTGTGGAACACGAGGATGCGATTCGCGTGCTGAATGGTGCTCAGGCGATGGGCGATGACGACGGCGGTGCGGCCCTGGAGCAAGCGATTCAGCGCTTGGCGGATGAGGAGTTCGGTTTTCGTGTCCACGCTGGAAGTGGCTTCATCGAGGATCAGGAACTTCGGATTGTGCGCCAGGGCGCGGGCGAAACTTACGAGCTGGCGCTGGCCGACGGAGAGAGTGGATCCGCGTTCGGTGACCGGTGTTTCGACGCCCTGCGGCTGCGACTCGAGAAAATCGCCGAGGCCGACTTCGCGTAGCGCGCGCTCGGTGGCGGCGCGGTTTATCGTTTCGGTACCGAGCTTGACGTTGGATTCGAGCGTGCCGGTGAAGAGGAAGGGGTCCTGCAGCACGATGCCGAACATGCGGCGAAGCTCCTGCAGGTCCATGGAGCGGATGTTCACGCCGTCGAGAAGTATTTCGCCGCGCTGAATATCGTAGAAGCGCAGCAAGAGCTGGATGATGGTGGTCTTCCCGGCGCCGGTATGGCCGACGATAGCGAGGGTCTGGCCCGGCTCGACGCGGAAAGAGACGTCGCGCAGAACCCAGTCTTCCTCTTTGGGCGTGGCGCCGCCGTGATAGGCGAACCACACATTGCGAAATTCGATTTCACCGCGCGGGGAAGGAAGCGAATGCACCTGCGCGGGCGAGACGATGGTGACGGGTTCGTCGAGGAGCTTGAAGATGCGCTCGGAAGCGGCCATGGCGCTCTGCAGGATGTTGAATTTCTCGCTGAGATCCTGAATGGGGCGGAAGAAGCGCTGGGCGTACATCATGAAGGCGACCAGGACGCCGATCTGGATGGTTCCCTGAATTACGCGCACGCCGCCCACCCAGGAAAGCAAAGCGATGCCCGCCATGCTGAGGAATTCCACGCCGGGGTAGAAGAAGGCGAAGGCGTCGATGGCGTCCTTGAAAGCGATCATGTGCGTGCGATTGAGTTCGGCAAACTGGCGGCGCGATTTGCGCTCGCGATTGAAAAGCTGCACGATGGCCATGCCGCTGACGTGCTCCTGCAGAAAAGCGTTGATGCGCGCAACCGCGGTGCGAATGCGGCGGTTCGCGTCGCGGACCTTGTTGCGGAAGAAGTAGGTCAGCAGGATCATGAACGGCAGCGGCGAAAGCGTGGCCAGGGCCAGTGCGCGGTCCCACTTGAAGAGAACCGCGGCCATGGCGAAAAGCAGAACGAAATCGTTCAGCATGGCCACCACGCCCGAAGCGAAGAGGTCGTTTAAGGCGTCCACGTCCGTGGTGGCGCGGGTGACCAGGCGGCCGACGGGGGTGCGGTCGAAAAAGCTCATGGGCAAACGCTGCATGTGCGCGAAGATTTCCTTGCGCAGGTCGAACATGGTTTGCTGGCCGACCCACTGCATGATGCGCACCTGCACGTACTGAAGAACGAACCCGCCGATGATGGAGCCGAGGTAAGCGCCCGCGATCCACAGCAGGCCCATCAAAGCGGCGCTGCGCGTAATTTTGGCGGCGAAGCCGGGAAGAATGTAGGAGTCAATGCCGACGCTGAATAGGTAGGGCGCGACGATTTCCATGGCGGTGACGCCCAGGGTGATGGAAACCGCGAGCACGACTTGCCAGCGATAGGGGCGCAGATACTGCATCAGCCGCCGGGTCAAGTGCGAGTCGTAGAGCTTGCCTAATTTTTCTTCTTCGCGAAAATCGCTCATTCGCGTTCCAGCTCTTCTTCGAGCAACTGTTTTTGATAGAGGTCAGCGTAATAGCCGTTGGCAGCCAGCAGTTCATCGTGCGTGCCGCGCTCGATGATGCGGCCATCGCGCAGGACGACAATTTGGTCCGCGTTTTTCACCGTGGAGACGCGGTGAGAAATGAGGATGGTTGTGCGCTGGCGCATGACGTCGCGCAGGCGGCGCAGAATGCGCTCCTCGGTGTCGGTGTCCACGCTCGACAGCGCGTCATCGAGGATCAGAATTTTCGGCTGGCGCAAAATCGCGCGCGCGATGGAAGTGCGTTGCTTTTGGCCGCCCGAAAGGGTTATGCCGCGTTCGCCCACCATGGTGTCAAAACGCTGGGGAAAGGATTGAATCTCGCCCGAGATGCTGGCGATTTCGGCGGCCTCTAAAACGTGCTCTTCGAGCGCTTCGTTCACGCCGAATGCGATGTTTTCGCGAAGGGTATCGCTGAAAAGGAAAGTGTCCTGCGGGACGTATCCAATCGCGCGGCGAAGTTCGGCGAGCGGATATTCGCGGATGGAGCGCCCATCGATCAGCAGGGTTCCGGGCGGCGCTTCCCACATGCGCGCAATGAGCGCCGCGAGCGTGGATTTGCCGCTGCCGGTGGGCCCCACGATGGCGAGCGATGAGCCAGCCGGAATTTTCAGGCGAATATCGTGTAAAACGGGCTTTCCGGCGACGGCGTCGCTCGGGGCCTTGGGGTAAGCGAAAGTAAGATCGCGAAATTCAATTTCGCCGCGGATGGTCGATTCCGGCAGGGCCATTTCGGATTCGTCGGCGTTGCGGCCATGGTCATCGGCCGGCGCCAGCTGCGGCCGCGCGGCAGCGTCATTGATGCCGGGCTCGGCGTGAAGAATGTAATTCAAGCGCCCCATGGAGGCGGCGCCGCGCTGGAAAATATTGGTGACCCAGCCCAGCGCGATCATGGGGAAAACGAGTTGCCCGAGGAACCAATAGAAGGCCCACATGGTTCCCACGGTGAAGCGGCGGTCGATTACCTCCATTCCTCCCTTCGCCAGCAGCAAAACGAAGGTGACGCCAATCAGCGCGGAGAGAAACGGGAAAAAGAGGCTCCAGGTGGCGATCAGCTTGATGTTGCGGTCCACATACTGGCGATTGGCCTGGTCGAAGGCTTCGATCTCGGGCTTTTCCTGGGCGTAGGCCCGAATCACGCGAATGCCGGTAAGGTTTTCCTGCGCCCGCGTGGAGAGCGCGCCGAGAGCCGCCTGAATTTGCTCCGAAAGGCGGTGGATGATTTCGCCGAAGTAGCGGACGGCGACGGCGACAACCGGCACCGGCAACAATACCCAAATGGTGAGCGAAGGCGAGAGTTTGAACATGAAGAAAACGGCGAGCACCATGGTCGCGATGGTGGTGGCGCTATACATGATTCCGGGGCCGAGGACCATGCGCACGGCGTTCAAATCGTTGGTGGCGCGCGACATCAAATCTCCGGTGCGGTTGCGCACGTAGAATTCAGGTTCCAGCAGGACCATGCGAGCGAGCAAATCGTTGCGCAGGTCGTACTCGATTTCGCGCGAGACGCCGATCAGGATCCAGCGAGTCCAGAAGGAGAAGAATCCTTTGGTGAGCATCACGCCCACGAGGATCAGGCAGTACATTCCGAGCGCATGGCGGCTGAGTGGCGCATAAAAAGAAAAGAGTGGCGCGAGGATTTGGCGCGAGAATCCGTTGAGGGTGGCCAGGGCCTGCGGCGAGCCCTTCAGGCAATCGGTGATCGCGCCGATGATGAGCTGCGGGAGCGCGCCGACAAGGCCCATCAGCGTGAGGGTCAAGAGACCCAAACTGGTCATGCCCTTGTAGCGCCGCACGTAGGGGACGAGGGTCTTCAGGTGATGCCACGCCGAAGGCTGCTTCACGCGCGTGCCTGCGGTCTGTACGGCGGGTTGTGCGATGGCGCTCATTGGCGGATCTGGGACTCCGGAGTTTCCAGGGTTTGCAACTCGCCGAGAAAGTTTTCGAAAGTTCTGTCGAGCGATTGGTAACGCTTGGCCGGGGGATTCCAGCGCACGCCGACGGGCATCAGGTGCGCGCCCTTGGGCGGCACAAGCGGGGTGAAATACAACTGCAGGCCCTTCTTGTCGTCCTGCTCGTATTGCAAGCGCCAGCCGTTTACGGGGGCCAGAGGCGTTCCGCCCAGGTAGCCCTTGGTGTTTTTCAGGTGTTCGTCGCAGAGCAGGATTTGTTTCCAGGCATCGCCATCGTTTTCGAGGATAACCGCGCGCGTCACGAGCGTCCCGGGAGCGATTCCCGGAGGCGTGGATTTCAGGCGGTTGACCGCGAGAATCTGCTGGCGCCCGGTCTTGGCCAGGTCGCCGAAGACAAGCACCTCCGCCTCGGAGCCGAGCGCCGTCTCCGCCGCTTTCTGGATATCCGGAGGGATGGCGGGCGCGGCGGGCGCCGCCGGAGCCGTGGTGGAGGCCGATTCAGGTTTGGGCGGAGGCGCGGACGAGCTTCCGCAGGAAATGAGTGCGAATCCGGCGGCGGCAGCCACGGCGAAGAGCGCGATCTTCTTCGTCAATTTTTTCATCAAGTGCGGGCCCAGAGGCTTGTCCTGTCGAATGAGTGCAACAGCAATTCTAACTGTTCGCTCCCTCGCACGGAAGGGCTCCTGGTTTAGACGACTCGGAGCCATTGAGGATTCAGCGCGGGTGGCTAACGAGCGGCCAGGATTTCGTCCAAGCGCGCCTCAAAATTTTCCTCTCCTTCAGACCACAGGTGCAGCTTGGCCACCGGCAAGGCCTGTTCGATGCGCCGAACCCAATCGAAGAGCTTCTTGATGTTTTCGCGCGTCTTTTCGTAATACAGGCGCAAGTTTTCGGGATCGGCCATGGTGGCGAAAAACTCTTCTTCTTCGCGGCTTTGCGGTGTTTTGGCGATTTGGCGAATGCCGAGCAATCCGCCGTGGCCGGTGAACAAGTGCTCGAAGCCGAGATTTACTTCGAAGTGGCCGTCCTGCTGCCAGATTCCGCCGTCGAAATCCTCGGCGTAACAAACGAGCTCGAGCCCGTGCGGGCCGAACTGCCATTTTGCGGGATCGCCTTCCAAGGCCCAGAGGTCCCATCGCGACTCGACGGCGTAAGAGCAATCGCTGTGAATGTGATCCTTGGCGAGTTCGATGATGCTGGCGGCGTCCAGCGGCACGGAGCGAAGGTCTTGGCCGAAGACGGGTGATTCCGTCAAATCCACCGCGCGAATTTCGAGGTTGGTGAATCCCGGCAGCTTCTCGGAAAACGGGACGGTGGAAAGGAAGGCTTGGAGGCGTTCGGCGATGCGATCTTCGGGAAAATCCTTACACCAAATGCTGAGGTAAGCCTGATTGGCCATGCCGAGCATTATACCGGGAGGGAAGGCGGAGCCGGAAATCGTTGCAGTGAGATTGGCGGCGATTCTTCCGGAGTTATCGCGATGACGCGGGGCTACTTCTTGACGCTGTTCTTCGGTTTGGGGAGGTCGCCCGGCTCGTCATCGTCGCGGAAGTCGGCGGAAATGCCCAGCAGGCGCTGTTTCAGCGTGTCGCCCATGCCGGAGAGAACTTCAGTGCAAGTCTCGCGCAGTCGCTTTTCCGCGGCCTTTGCGATGGTATCGAGCACGGTCTGGGAATGCTGCCCGAGGGTGGTGGCGGAAGCGAGAAGCCAGGAGTTGGAGGCGTTCTCGAGCCGGGCCTTGTACTGCTCGATGGACTCGTCGGTGGACTGGCTCAACTGCTTCTGCCACTCCTTCTTTTCCGATTCGCGCTTGGCTTCGAGTTCTTCCATCAGCGGGCCGAGCTGAGATTCGAGGAAGGTGCGCGCCTGAACCACGCCGTCCATCATCTGCTCGTCGAGCTTCTTCTGAAAATCGGCGAGCGAGCCTTGGCGGTTAAATTCCATGTCCGAGCGCGCTTTTTCGAGCGCCTCGCGAGAGGCATGCTCGA
>Ga0302219_10001102_pt1 | contig 11392 bp, 7 predicted proteins | sample II_Palsa_E1_2_FD_194569 | JGI IMG/M metagenome (GOLD analysis project Ga0302219, IMG submission 194569) | Peat permafrost microbial communities from Stordalen Mire near Abisko, Sweden - II_Palsa_E1_2 | ecosystem: Environmental > Terrestrial > Soil > Palsa > Peat permafrost | place: Sweden...
AATCGTAGCACTTCGGCGCGGAGCCGAAAGTGTGCGTTAAGCCGTGTGTCCTGAATGAGTAAATGGGCCGCATGGACAAGTGATTTGCAGGTCACACGCCACACGCACCGTGCGGGAAATAAAGGACTTGGAACGCGGATTTCTGCCGTCGCGCGTCGCGGCAAACACAGGGTGTGTATCGAGGCGCGGTGAACGGCCGTGAATAATCGATTCAGCAGGGCGGGGCTTCAGCCTCGCCGCATCCGCCGCCCAATCAGGGGGCTTTAGCGCCTGAAGCCAACCGCACCCTGCCCTAATAAGCCCTGGCGAAAATGGCCTTCTCGGTCGCCGGCTGGCCACAATGGATGCACTTTCCACTGCCCCCAGGCTGTTCCAGCGGAATACAGCGCATGGTCGCTTTGGTCTCTTCCTTTATATTGGCTTCGCAGTCGGCGTTGCCACACCACCAGGAAAAGGCGAAGCCCTTCTCCACCGCCTGCTTGAATTCAGCATAATCCGCTGGCTCGTGCGTATTGGCCTTGCGAAACGCCAGCGCGCGATCGAACAGCGCCTGCTGAATTTCAACCAGCAGCGCGCTCACCGCTCCCGCGATCCCGTGTTGGTCGACGAACGTCTTCCCTTCTTTCCCCGGACGGTCGCGTCGCGCCAGCACCACCGAATTCTTCGCCACATCCTTAGGGCCCAATTCCATCCGCAGCGGAACGCCGCGCATTTCCCAGTCGTTAAACTTGAATCCCGGGCTGGAGCCTTCGCGCTCGTCGAGCTTCACCCGAATGTCGGCGTCCACGAGCTCCGCGCGCAAGCGCCGCGCGCACTCCATCACGCTGGCTTTTTCTTCGTCCGTTTTATAAATCGGCACGATCACAATCTGGATGGGCGCCAGCCGCGGCGGAAAAATCAAACCCTGGTCGTCACCGTGCACCATGATGATCGCGCCCACGAAACGCGTCGAAAGCCCCCACGAAGTGGTCCAGCAGAATTCCTGCACCCCGGTCTTGTCCAGATATTTAATTTCGAAAGCCTTGGCGAAATTCTGCCCCAAATTATGCGACGTCCCGGCCTGCAGCGCCTTGCCGTCGCCCATCATCGCTTCGATCGAGTACGTTCGGTCCGCCCCGGCGAATCGCTCGGCGTCCGATTTTTTGCCGGGGATCACCGGCACCGCCGCTTCTTTCATCGCGAAATCGGTGTAGATGTCCAGCATCTGCCGTGTTTCGGCTTCCGCTTCTTCCTGCGTCGCGTGCGCGGTGTGCCCTTCCTGCCAAAAAAATTCCAAGGTCCGCAGAAAAAGTTTGGTGCGCAGCTCCCAACGCACCACGCTGTTCCACTGGTTGATCAGCACCGGCAAGTCGCGGTAAGACTGAATCCATTTCGAATAGGCCCAGCCGATAATCGTTTCGGACGTCGGCCGGATCACCAGCGGCTCTTCCAGCTCTTCGCCACCCCCATGCGTCACCACCGCCAGCTCCGGCGAAAATCCAGCCACGTGCGATTTTTCCTTATCGATAAAACTGCGCGGAATCAGCATCGGAAACGCCGCGTTGACGTGCCCCGTAGCCTTGAACCGCCGGTCCAGCTGCGCCGTAATGTTCTCCCACAACGCCCAGCCGTACGGCCGCACAATCATGCACCCGCGCACCGGCGCATAATCCGCCAGTTCCGCCCGCGTCACCAGCTGGTTGTACCACTCCGAGAAATCTTCCGCCCGCGTAGGTAATTTCTGATCCGCCATGCAGTCTAGGCTCTTTTCGTACGTAAATTTGGAACGAGAAGCATGAAAGGTTATGGGAGTGTCGCAGCTAAGTCAACCAGGGTCGATCCCAAGGATGAATGTCGCCATCGCATCCGGGCGTCTGCAACTCCGCCCGCGGCCCCATTGCGCGGTGTGTACCTTTGCGTCACTTCCATCAACCTGTTACCATGCATCGTTATTTTGTGCTGGCGCGCGAACAGCCGCACTGGGGGGAACGATGCGGATCGGGATCGGCCACGCGCGATCTGCAAACGCCCACTCCGCGCCTCCCAACCCTCGCAAATCCCCCACCCGCCGAAGTGCCATTTCTAATCCGCTACCAGCAATTAGAAATCAACGTAAACCTCTGAAAACAAAGGTCGACGATGAATTCTAATCCGCAAATTCGACGGTATTCCGCTTTCGCCGCGCCGTCCAATCTCCGCGCATCTTCCACCCGCCAAACCACGTGTCCAATCGTCCCTAAAAGACCAAAACTAAACCTCGGGAGTGAAGACAGCACACCCGAGCTAAGTACCTTGGAAGTTTCGGGTGGCCATGAATTTGCTAGAAGGGATGACGGCGCCCGCCCGGCGGCGCCTGACGCTGAAATGCAGCCCAGTCAGCGAATTGCGCTACTGAATCCCAGATACGCGTATGCGGAATGGGAGACGGCGGGCGGCGTTCCCGGCACGCATAAAATTTTCTGCTACCGGCTATTAAATCAAAATTGCGGGTGGAGTGTTAGAGGGCGTGGAAGTTGGTGTATATTCCTGCCACATCAGGGGTGGACGTCAATTCGGGTGACAACTAGGGGGATTCTTGGGCCTGCTTCGGGGGTTTTTCCTTTCGGTTTTTTTCCTGAGTTCGGTTTTCATTTTCAACACTTCCCTCGCCGCACAAGACGCGACTGGCCGGGTGATCGGAACCGTGTACGACCAGCAAGGTGGAATCGTGCCGGGCGCGAATGTGACGGTCACCAATGTGGCCACCAAGATCGCCCAATCGACGGTGACCGGCAAGGACGGATACTTCGAAGTACTCGATCTGCCGATTGGAAACTACCGCGTCGCGGTCGAGCACGCCGGCTTCAACCGAGTGGTGACCCAGGCGGAAAAGCTGCTGATCAACCAGTCGCTGCGCTTTGATATTACGCTGACCGTGGGCACGTCGAACCAGACGGTGACGGTGGAGGCGCAGGTCAGCGGAGTGGAGACGGAAAATCCGACGCTGGGGCAATCGGTGACCAGCCGCGAGCTGATCAACCTGCCGTTGAATGGACGCGACGTACTGGATTTGGCGCTGTTGCAGCCGGGCGTCACCGAAGGCGATCCGGATTTCGCGGGCGCGGGAAACTACAGCATCGCCGGCGGACGGCCGGATTCGATTACCTACCTGCTGGACGGCGGCAACAACAATAACTTGCTGACCAACGGCGTGGTCCTGGATCCGAACCCGGATACGATCGCCGAATTCAGGATCCTGACCAGCAACTACACGGCGGAGTATGGACGCAACGCCGCCGGCGTGATCAGCGTGGTGACCAAATCGGGCACCAACGAATTTCACGGCAGCGGATTTGATTTCGCCCGCAACGCGATCTTCAACGCGAATTCGTTCTTCAACAACGAATTCGGCGTGCCGCGGGACAACCTGGCCCGCAATCAATATGGCGGCACGTTCGGCGGGCCAATCAAACGAGACAAAGTGTTCTTTTTCGTCGGCTACCAGGGCCAGCTGCTTTCGCAGACCCAGTCGGAAGTACAGACCACCACATTTACGCCCGCCGAGTTGAGGGGAGATTTTTCTCAGGCGATTCCGTTCGGGGCATCCGTCCCGCAGAACGACGGGAGCTCGATCACTTGTAATGTCAATCCGACCTGCCCGGACCCGGGCGTCGCGGCCTTCCTGCAGCAGAACCCGTTCTTCGCGAGTCCCAATGGAAACGCGGCCCAGGCGATCATCGATCCGACCAAGATTAACGCGGTTGCCGCACAGTACATCGGCCTGGGGCTGATACCGACGTCGACCAGCGGTCTGGTCACCACCACCTCACCGCACAAGGACAACGCCAACGAACTGACCGGCAAGCTCGACGTGAACGTTACGTCCAAGGACAAGATCGCCGTGACACTGGGCGGATCCCGCGAAGGGCTGACCAATCCGTTTCAGTTCGCCACGGTGGCGGGCTTCCCCAACCTGACCAAGAACAACAATTATTTTGGAAACATCACCTACACCCGGGTGTTCTCTCCCACCTTTCTGAATGAGCTGCGGTTCACCGCACAACGGAATTTTTTTGATAACGACGATGTGGGCCGGACCTTGCCAACGGCTAGCCAACTGGGAATCATGATTACTCCCGACCTGCCCACCGGGCCGTCGAACATCCTGTTCGATAACGGCCTGGCCCTGGGCTTCAGCGAGCAGGGGCCGACCAAGGAAGCGAACAACACCTATTCGATTTCCGACACGGTGACCTGGGTGAAGGGGCACAATACCTGGAAATTCGGCGCCGGGATCTCCGCCTACCAGAACAATACGCAGTACGATTTTTACGGCAATGGCGAATTTGATTTCAGCAGCGGCAACGGAGGCGTGGGCACGGACAACAGCTTTGCCGATTTCCTCCTGGGAATCGCCAACAGTTACTTTCAGAACGCGAATGCGGCGTCAAACATCCGCAGCAAAGCGGTGTACGGATTTCTGCAGGACGAATGGCGGGTGCGCAAGAATCTGACGCTGACCATCGGGCTGCGTTACGAATACAGCACGCCGAAACTCGATACGGACGGAAGAAGCTTCTCGGTAATCCCCGGGCTGCAATCGACCGTATTTCCCAATGCGCCGCTGGGCATGGTGTTTCCCGGCGATCAAGGCGCGCCACGCGGCGTCAATTTCCCGGACAAAAAGAATTTCGGACCGCGTTTCGGGTTCGCCTGGGATCCGTGGGGCAACGGCAAGACCAGCATCCGCGGAGGCGCCGGCATCTTCTACGACATCCTGAAGGGCGAAGACAATTTGCAATTCAACGGTCAGCCTCCCTTCTTCGGGGCCGCGGGCCTTTTTTTCAATCCGGTAAATCCCGGCCAGGTGGGAGACGTGCCGTATTTCGCCGACCCGTTCGGTTCGGCCGGAGCGGTGAATCCCTTTCCTTCTACTCCGCCACCGGCCAATCTGGATTTCGTGAATGCCGGCGTGCTGCCGATCAATGCCGGCGGCGCGGTGTATCTGGTGAACCCGCACCTGCACACGCCCTATATCTACCAATACAACCTGAGCATCCAGCATGAGTTGGCCAAGACCCTGATCGCCGAAGTCAACTATGTAGGTAACAGCTCCAAGGGCCTGACCGCGCTGGTGGATGTAAATCCCTTTGTGCTGGGAACCGACACTCGCGTTTTGAATCTGACCCCGCAGCCCAATCCGGAAATCGCGGCGTTTTGCGCCGGCGATCTGGGCGAGTGCCCCTACGCCACCCTGCCGGAATTTCAGAACGTCGGCTTCGCAAATTACAACAGCCTGGAAGCGTCGCTGACCAAGCAGGTCGGCGCCAACCAATGGGGGAGCCAATATTTCACGTTCGCCTACACCTACGGCAAGAGCATCGACACTTCTTCGGGCTTCCAAAATCGCAACGACCAGGTTCCGGCCTATAACATCCAGCAATTGCGCGCGGTTTCCGACTCCGATATCAAACACCGCATCGTTTTGAGCGGCGGCTGGGATTTGCCGTTCGACAAGACCTGGGAATCGGGTCCTAAACGTTTGACCAAGGGCTGGAGCTTGTATCCGATTTTCAGCTGGAGGACCGGATTCCCCCTGGATATTCCGGCGAGATTCCCGGACCGGTTTGATCCGACGAATCCAGGACCGTCCGGAGCGGGTGATCCGTATCTGGCGAACGCGCTGTTCGCGCCCGGATTTACCAAGGTGGAGCTGTTGAATCCGAAACACAACGACCCGGCGAATCCGGGAAATTTCTACTTCAATCCGGCAGGGTTCGATAATAACGAGGCCGATTACGCCACGGCGCCGGCGAATGTAGCGTTGTACGGACTTCCCCGAAATTTCTTCCGCGGACCGGGGCGCACGAATTTCGACCTGGCTCTGGCCAAGACGACCTCGATCACCGAACGGGTCGCCGCCGAATTCCGGGTGGAAGCTTTCAATATTTTCAATCACGCGGAATTCGCGAATCCGGATACCAACCCGAACAGCGGGACGTTTGGGCAGATCCTCACGACCGGAACGTCGAACTCCACGACGACCGACTCGGATCCCAGAATTATTCAGCTGGCGCTGCGGATTACGTTTTAGCGGCGATGGCAGGCGGCTAGCGATTTGGGTTGAGCTTGGGCCACGCGTGGCGCCGGCGAAATACGACGGCGCGCGTCGTATGATCCAAGTTGGTTGGTTGATCTAGCCGGAAACGTTTAGGATGATTTTGCCGCGAGGATGGGGCGAGCCGGCCGGCATCTCGTGCGCGGTTTTGGCCTGATCCAGCTGCAAGATGGTGCCGACGTCGGCGCGCAGTTTCCCGGCGTCGCAGAGTTCGCGAATTTTATCCAGCCGCGCAGTATTTACTTCCACTAACAAAAAAACTGGTCTGCCGCTGCGCCAGCGATCCACGATTTCTTTGGGAATTGGCGATTGGGCCGAAATCAGAATTCCCTTCTCGGTGAGTACGCGCATCGAGCGTTCGCGCAATAATTACCAGGGTGGGATGCAGCGGTTCAGGAGGGCGAGGTGGAACACCAATTGGAAGAGACGGTGGCGGTGCTGGAGCGGACGCCGGGGACCCTCGACGCTTTGCTGCGCGGGTTGCCGGAGATTTGGATCGCGCGTAACGAGGGAGACAAGACCTGGAGCGCGCGCGAAGTGCTGGGTCACTTGATTCACGGCGAACGTACCGACTGGATGCCGCGGGCGCGGATGATTCTGGAGTTCGGCGAGAGCCGGGAGTTTGAGCCGTTCGATCGCTGGGGACACGTGCAGGAGAGCGAGGGGAAGGCGCTGGGCGAATTGCTGGATGAACTGGCGCGGCTGCGGGCGGAGGGTCTGGGCGAGTTGCGCGCGATGCAGTTGCGTCCGGAAGATCTGGCGCGGCGGGGACGGCATCCGGCCTTGGGCGTGGTCACGCTGGGGGAATTGCTGGCCACTTGGGCGGCCCATGATTTGAGCCATTTGCATCAGGTGACCCGGGTGATGGCGCACCAGTATCGGGAGACGGTGGGGCCCTGGCGGGAATATTTAGGAGTGATGCACTGCGCGGGACATAGCAAGTAGCACGGACTAGAGTCTCTTCCCTCGGCTGGTGGTGTTCGGTTCCGCACGGTGGGTTGCGAAATCGCGCGAAACGAGCGCGGCGAGCTGCGCAGCAGATGGTTTAAGTGTAGTGGCGACACATAGATGAGCACGGAACGGTGAGGGCCCCTGCGTGCACGTTCATCCGCAGCGGAGGGCTCATGGGCACGCTTGGGCAGGATGTTCGATACGCGTTCCGGATGCTGGCGAAGTCACCGATGTTGACGACGATCGTGGTGCTGACCTTGGCGCTGGGGATCGGCGCGAATACGGCGATTTTCGGAATCGTGAACGGGTTGGTGCTGCGGCCGTTGCCGGTGAAGTCGCCGGAACAGATCATGACGGTGGCGGCGAGAATCGACGGCGATCCGCTGGGAATTTTCACTTTGTCGTACCCGCAGTTCACCGACCTGCAGAAGCAGGCGGACGTTTTTTCGGATGTGATCGCCTCACGGGTGGACCTGGCTGGGTTGAGCGTCGACGGAAAAGCGAATCAATTTTTGTATGCGTATGTCAGCGGAAATTATTTTTCGGGATTTGGATTGCAGCCAGCGTTAGGACGGTTGTTCCTTCCGACGGAAGGCGCGGCGGGCGGGAACGATGCGTACGTGGTGCTGGGTTATTCGTACTGGCAGAAGACCTTTGGGGGCGATCCCGGCGTGGTCGGCAGGCAGGCGCTGATTGACGGACGCGAAGCCACGATCATCGGCGTAGCCCCCAAGGAGTTTCACGGCACCGCGTTCGCGCTCGATCTGGACGGTTACGTTCCGCTGAACATGATATCCGCCGAGGACCTACCGCGGGACGACCGGAGCATGCGTAGGCTGGTAGTGCTGGGCCGGCTCAAGCCGGGAGTGAGCCTGCGGCAGGCGCAAAGTTCGATGGACGTGGTGGCGGCGCGGCTGGCGGAAACGTATCCGGCGACGGACAAAGGCGTAACGTACCGGGTGATTCCGGAACGGCTGGCACGACCGCAGCCCTACTCGAAGAATGTAGTGCCACTGATTGCGGCAATATTTTTGGTGCTGGCGGGCTTGGTGTTGCTGTTGGCGTGCATGAACGTGGCGAATCTGCTGTTGGTGCGCGCGACCATGCGGCAGCGGGAGATGGCGATTCGCGCGGCGATGGGCGCCAGCCGGATGCGATTGATCCGGCAAATGCTGACGGAAAGCCTGCTGCTCGCAGTCCTCGGCGCCGCCGGCGGCTTGCTGATTGGGCAATGGGCCAGCGGCGGTTTGATCCGATTGCTGCCGGATTCGAAGTTTCCAATCATTCTCGATTTCAGTTTCGATTGGCGGGTGTTTGGTTACGCGCTAGCGGCGGCGTTGGTCACCGGAACGCTGGTGGGCCTGTGGCCCGCGCTGCGCGCGGGCCGCGCGGATGTAAACGGCGTGCTGCATGGAGCGGGACGCAGCGACACGGCGGGCGCTGGGCGGCACACGCTGCGCAGCGCGCTGGTGGTGGCGCAAGTGTGCGGTTCGCTGGTGCTGTTGATCGTCGCTGGATTGTTTGTGCGAAGCCTGGCCAGCGCGCAGCGGGCGGATTTGGGATTCCAGCCGGACCATCTGCTGAACGTCACCCTGGATCCGAAGGAAATAGGATACGACGAGACCCGCACCAAAACTTTTTATAAGGATTTAGCGGCGCGGTTGGGCGCGTTGCCGGGCGTCCAAAAAGTCACCGTGGCGTACAGCGTGCCGATGGGCGACAACAATTCGGGAGCCTCGATTTACCTGGAAGGACATCCGCTGCAGCCGGGGCAACAGCCGCCAGTGATCATTTACAACCGTGTGGACGCCAATTATTTCGATACCCTGCGCATTCCGCTGCTGCGCGGGCGGGGCTTCCGGGAAAGCGACGACGAAAAGGCGCCACTAGTCGCGGTGGTGAACCAGACCATGGCGAAAGAATTGTGGCCCAACGAAGATGCCATGGGGAAACGCTTCAGTTTGAAGAGCGCGAACGGGCCGTGGATCGAAGTGGTGGGCCTGACCGGCAACGGAAAATATGTTTTCCTCGGATGGGATCACGAGCGGTATTTCTATGTGCCGGAGCTGCAGGATTTCACGCATTACCGGAATTTACAGCTGCGCACCTCGGTGCCGCCGGAGACGCTGATCACCGCGGTGGAGACGGAGATCCGCGCGCTCGATCCGAATATGCCGATTTCGAATTTGGAAACGATGCAGCAATCGATGGCCGGGCCGAATGGATATTTTGTCTTCCGGGTGGGCGCGATTCTGGCCGCGGTTATGGGGCTTCTTGGATTGACGCTGGCGGTGGTGGGCGTGTACGGCGTGGTTTCGTTTGCGGCCAGCCAGCGCACGCATGAAATTGGAATTCGCATGGCGCTCGGCGCGGATCGCGGGGCGATTCTGCGGCTGGTGTTGCGGCAAGGATTAGTGCTGGTCATTGGCGGCGTGGCGGCGGGAGTCGCGCTGGCGTGGGTCTTGACGCGGTCGATGGCCTCGATCCTGGTCGGGGTGAGCCCCACGGACGCGCTGACATTTGTCACCGCGACGGTGCTGCTCGGCGGCATTGGATTGTGGGCGTGTTACGCACCGGCGCGACGGGCGATGCAGCAGGATCCGATGACGGCGCTGCGCTACGAGTAGAACCGTCCGGCATTTCGCTTCCGGCGCACGAATGACGGGAATATTTCTCTAAAATCAATACATCCTGCGTTTCCGATTACTCATCGAACGAATTCGCACGATTCAGAATGAAACGCTTCGGCGGGGTCAATTTCCTGGTGTGCGAAGGGCTAAAGCAGTGTAGGCTATCTGGCTGCTGCTTGGTCCTGGCGGGCTGTAGCAAACTCTAAGGAGCTAACATTTCGATGAAGATTCGCGGTGCTGTAGCGGCAGGAATTGCATGTTTGGCCTTCGGGATTTTCGCGATGCCCACGGGAGCGCAGTCCGGAGCCGGAGCGGGGACGGGGAATTCAGCGCCAGCACAGCAACAGACGGCGCCTCCGCCGCAATCCAGCGAACCTAGCATCATGTCGCCGCACGTGGCGAGGACCCAACCCGGCCAACTTTACCGGCGTCCGACGGAAAAAGAGAAACTACGCAACTACGCGTTCGACACGGTTGGGCCCTATCCTTTGATTGGAGCGCTCGTAGCTGGTGGAATACAGCAGGCCTACGGGACGCCTAAGGAATGGGGCGGAGGCATAGGCGGGTACGGCCCGCGCGTGGCGAGCAATTTTGGAATTAACCTAGTGACCCAGACCACTCGCTATGGACTGGCGGAAATTTTCCGGGAAGACACGCTCTATTACCGCTGTGAATGTTCTGGGTTCGGTCCCCGTTTGGGGCACGCGTTGATCTCCACCGTTACTGCACGCCGAGGCGACGACGGCCACCGCGTGTTTTCATTCGCAGCGCTGGCCGCGCCGTACGCCGGAACCGAAGCGGCCGCGCTGCTCTGGTATCCCTCGCGTTACGAGCCCATGGACGGATTCCGCAACGGTAATTACAACCTGTTGGTGCAGGCGGGGTTAAACGTCGCGCTGGAGTTCATCTGGGGCGGCCCGCATACGCTGCTGAGCCAGCATCATGTTCCAGTGGTCTCCAGCGTCACCGGTTCAAACAAGCAGTAAGTTTATTCCCACGAGATCAGGAACCGCCGGAGATTTTTCTCCGGCGGTTTTTGTTTTTGGCGCGAGCGATTTCGGGGCGCCGCGAAATCCAGGTCAGCGCGGCGGAGGGCCCGGGTGGCCGTGGCGCCAGGCCCAGTATTCGCGCTGGTCGCGCGGAGGCAGCTCGCGGAACTCGCGGTAGGGGCGATGGGTTTCGCCAATCCACTGGCGGTAGTAGCCCACTTCGTAAGAATTCCAGACGTGGTAATCGTTGTAGTAAGGATCATAAACGCGGACGGTGGCGTGGCTGGCGCAGCCGGTGAGCAACACCGGCGCGAGAAAAGCGGCAGCTAAGATTCCCGTACGTATGAAAGGTTTGGCGACGCGCATGGATGATCTCCTTCCCGGATGATGCGGAGCGCGCCGACGCGGCACTGCGTGACGTTATGCGGCGGGGCCGCGGATTGCAAACCTCCCAACGCTCCGATAAACTCTCATTGATTTTGAACCCGCGCCAATGCGCAAAGTTGCGGCGGGCGTGAGTTTGGTAGTGATTCGCCCTAATCCATACATTCCGACCAGGTGAAAAAAATGGCTTATGACCCTTCGCAGAAAATGAACCGCTCGCTGGACCAGGTCGATCCGGAAGTCGCCGAAGCGCTGCGCGACGAAGTGCGGCGACAGGCGACCGGGCTGGAATTGATTGCGTCGGAGAATTTCGTTTCCGAGGCGGTGATGGAAGCAGCGGGATCGGTCTTCACTAACAAATA
>Ga0302219_10001110_pt1 | contig 11346 bp, 7 predicted proteins | sample II_Palsa_E1_2_FD_194569 | JGI IMG/M metagenome (GOLD analysis project Ga0302219, IMG submission 194569) | Peat permafrost microbial communities from Stordalen Mire near Abisko, Sweden - II_Palsa_E1_2 | ecosystem: Environmental > Terrestrial > Soil > Palsa > Peat permafrost | place: Sweden...
GCGCTTGACGACATAACCCTGCGCATGGAAGCCGGCGAACATGTGTGCATCCTCGGTCCCAACGGGTGCGGTAAGTCCACTCTTATCAAAACTCTAACCCGCGAATGCTATCCAGTCACCAGGGCCAGTTCCTCTCTGGAAATTCTTGGCCGCCAGCGCTGGGACATCTTCCAGTTACGCAATCTCCTGGGCATCGTCTCCCCCGACTTGCTGGCCTCGTGTACCAACGACTCCACCGGCCGCGACGTCGTTCTCTCCGGCTTCTTCAGCAGCACGCGCATTTTTCCTCACCATCATCCCTCGCCCCGCCTCGTCGCACGCGCGGAAGCTGCCTTGGCCCGCCTGGGTATCGCCCACTTGGCCAATCGCCCTCTGACTCAGATGTCTTCCGGAGAGGCCAAGCGTACCCTGATCGCCCGCGCCCTGGTCCACGAGCCGCAAACGCTCTTGTTGGACGAACCCAGCAACGCTCTCGACATCGCCGCCCAGTTCGAGTTGCGCGATACGCTTCGCCAGTTGGCCCGGTCGGGCCTGGGTATCCTCCTCGTGACGCATCACGTCTCGGAGATCATCCCCGAAATCAATCGCATCATTCTTTTGAAAAATGGGCGAATTGTAGCCGACGGCTCGAAACACACCGTTCTTACGGCTGCGCGTCTTTCCGATCTTTTCGGGGTTCCGTTACAGTTGGCTTCGAGCGATGGTTATTTCAACGTCCTGTAGCCGAAAGGCTCGCCGCTAGACGCTGTGTGCGCGGTTGAACGCTTCGAGGCACTTTCTGGCGGTATCCAGTTCCGGGTACCGGCTGCCTTCCTGCTCCACCAGGTAATATTCCACTCCGCCGCCGGTTTCTGCCGCCGCGAAAATTGCCTTCCAGTCCGCGACTCCTTCACCGAACAATACTTTGTACCCCTTGTCCGCTCCCGGAGCCCAATCCTTGCAGTGGATCGAGCGAATGCGTCCTGGATGGCTGCGAATCCACGCCACGGGATCCGCGCCCGCGGCAATGCACGTGCCGACATCCAACTGCAACATCACCGACGGTTTTGTGGACTCCGCCAGTACCTCCATAGGTCGCTTGCCGTCGAGCGGGGTGAATTCCGGCTGATGGTTGTGGTAACCCGGCCGCAAGCCGAATGGCTCCAACTGATCCGCAATGGAGTTCAAGGAATCGCCAAGCTTGCGCCATTCGTCGAGCGTGGTTTTCGGTTCGGAACTCGCCATCACCATGTACTTGCTCCCCAGGACCAAATTCATATCCCGCGCCCGCGGCAAATTTTCCCGGTTAAAGTACGCCGCGTCGTTGTGTGTGGAATAGCACCTGACCCCCAAGTCGTCCAGCAACCTCCGCATCGATTTGGTCTGGTCTTCGGTCCAATCGAAATAGGGAGCATAAAATTCCACGCACTGGTAGCCCATCTTCGCCACCGCCCTTATGGTGCTTTCCGGGTCGCGCTTCAATTCCTCGCGCACGGAATACAGTTCCAGCCCCACCGGGATTTTCGCGCCGCCGGACGCCATCTCGGAAAACCCTGCCGCGTACGCCGAAACGATTGCCGATGCGGGAATCCCCGCCGCCATGGCCAAAAATTCCCGTCGCGATAATCCACTCGCTCTCATACCTAATTCTCCCGTAGAGCGCGTGGAAATATCCTGCAACGCGCCGCTGCGCGAAGCCTATACTGGAGCCACCGCTCCGGCAACTTCAACCCTGAGCTGCCAGAAGCGTGCTGAATGGTAGTAAGTTTCCGGGTACGATCGAGTTGACCATCAGCGAACCGAACCATTGTGCACTCACATGAGCAGTCGCCGATTTCAGCTGAAAATGACAAAAGCCTCCGGCATGACCGGAGGCTTTTGTTTCTTAAACCGGGCGTCCCGATTTTTCTAGAGGTAATCCCGCGAAGGACCCTCGAGGAATGCGCGCAATTTGCGTGAGCGCGACGGATGCCGCAGCTTGCGCAGTGCTTTGGCTTCGATTTGCCGGATGCGTTCGCGCGTGACCGCAAACGACTGGCCGACTTCCTCGAGCGTGTGCTCGCTGCCGTCGTCCAGTCCAAAGCGCATCTTGATGACTTTTTCCTCGCGCGGCGTCAGCGTCTTCAGCACCGAGGAAGTCTGCTCTTTCAAATTGAGGTTGATCACCGCATCCGAAGGCGAAACCACCGCCTTGTCTTCGATGAAATCGCCCAAATGCGAATCTTCTTCTTCGCCGATAGGCGTTTCGAGAGAAATCGGCTCCTGCGCGATTTTCAGAATTTTGCGTACCTTGGACACCGGGATGTCCATGCGCTTGGCAATCTCTTCGCTGGTCGGCTCGCGCCCCAGTTCTTGCACCAGTTGGCGGCTCGTGCGCACCAGCTTGTTGATCGTCTCGATCATGTGCACCGGAATGCGGATGGTGCGCGCCTGATCGGCGATCGCGCGCGTAATTGCCTGGCGAATCCACCACGTTGCGTACGTCGAAAATTTATAACCGCGGCGCCACTCGAATTTATCCACGGCCTTCATCAACCCGATGTTGCCTTCCTGAATCAAATCCAGGAATTGCAAACCGCGATTCGTATATTTTTTCGCGATGGAAACCACCAGGCGCAGGTTGGCCTCAATCAATTCCTTTTTCGCTTGCTCGGCCTCCGCTTCTCCGCGGTGGATGAACGTCAGCGTGCGCTTCAGCTCCGTCAAGCCCACTTCGCTGGCGTCTTCGATGTCCTTCAATTCCGTGCGCCGCGTGCGCAGCTCTTTGCGCGCTTCTGCCGCGACGTCGCCTTTGGCCACATCCGCGCGGCGTTCGAGCCGTCCGGCTTCCCGTTCGAGCGATTGCAAACGCTCGACGGTGCCCCGCATCTTGTCGATCAGCCGCTTTTTTTCGAAGAGGTTGAAATCGATGTCGCGAATGGCCAGCGAAATCTCCACGCGCGTGCGCGCCACTTCCCACTTCGCGCGAACGTATTGCCGTTTTTTCGCTTTCGGCGTTTTGTCCAGCTTCACTGCCTGCTTCAGCGCCGTGTCGTACAATTTCGCGATTTTCTCGATGTACTTCAGCGTCTGCTTGGTCTTGTTGGCGATTTTTTCTTCCGTCAGCTCTTCGTCGTCGAAGATGACGATCTCTTTGATCGAGCGCGCGCCCTGCCGCAAATCTTCGCCAACGGCGATCAGCTCTTTGATTACGATTGGCGAACGCGTGATGGACTTCATCACCACTAATTGCCCGCGTTCGATGCGCTTGGCGATGGTCACTTCGCCTTCGCGCGTGAGCAGCGGAACCGTGCCCATCTCGCGCAGGTACATGCGTACCGGATCGTTGGTCTTTTCCAGCGAACCTGGAGTCAAATCCAGTTCGCTGCTGCCTTCGTCCGAGTGCACGTCATCCTTGACGACACCGTCGCGCTCGCCTGCTTCCGTGGAAACTTCCACCGCACGCGCGGCTTTCGCGGAGGCCGCATCTTCGTAAATCTCAATGCCGTTGCGCTCAAACGTCGTTAGCAGATCGTCGATCTCTTCTGACGAGTGCACTTCCGCGGGAAGCGAGTCGTTCACTTCGTCGTAAAGCAGGTAGCCGCGTTCTTTGCCCACGACAATCAACTGCTTTACCGCTTCATATTTTTCTTCCAAACCTACTGCGGCCACGAAGCCCTCCCGTCGCAAGCCTGCCGTCCCAAGCACGCTGCAAAAATTCTAGTTCTGTCCTGCGCCCATACCCTGCCGTTACAAGCTGGAAACAGGCTTCCGCACCCGTCCGCGAGAAGCACCACGGTTTCTATCCACAAAGTTTCGTGAAGTGCATTGCCCAGCGCCAACCGCCCGCATCTCCCGCCGCGCCGTTTAGTCGTCGCGTCCGATGCCCGGAAACATGCGGAGAAACACTCCTATATAGATGCATTTCGCAACAAAAACGATACCCGTCAAACCCTATGACGTTACACGCCTAAGTCCCATTCCGTCAACATTTTAATTTGAGCAAGTCTGTGGAATTTTAGGGCTGCCTGCTATCTCCACGTGGCAGTCTCCGCAAACGGGCTGCACTTTCCGGTGTCCGGTGCTGCAAGCGGGTGATTTCGCCAATTTTTTCGGGGCCCCTTGCGTATCCGCTGGGCGGTCTGTCCGTCATCCGGAATTTCGCTCCATCGGCTGCCTATTTGCTGACCGGTCGTCAGCCGTAAGGCTATCAAGCGTTACACCTTTGACTCTCATCGGGCAGTACACATATCATCTCCCATCACCCCGGGTCAAAGCCTTTTGGCTCGCTGTGGGTCTCCGCGGCACACTCATGATCGGTCAAACGATTTCCCGCTACCGCATCGTCGACAAACTCGGCGGCGGAGGCATGGGCGTCGTCTACAAAGCTGAGGACACCGAACTCGGCCGCTTCGTGGCCATTAAATTTCTTCCGGAAGAGATGGCCCAGGATCCCGCTTCACTCGAACGCTTCCGTCGCGAAGCCCGCTCCGCCTCGGCGCTTAACCATCCCAACATCTGCACCATTTACGAAATTGGCGAGCATGAAGGCAAGCGCTTCATCGCCATGGAACACCTTGACGGCGTTACGCTTAAGTATCTTATCGCTGCGGGCACTCTGGATGTGCCGCGCATCGTGGAAATCTGCATCGATCTCGCTGATGCTCTCGACGCCGCTCATGCCGAAGGCATTCTGCATCGCGACATCAAGCCCGCCAACATTTTTATCACCAAGCGCGGCCACGCCAAGATTCTCGATTTCGGCCTGGCTAAAATGATTAAACCGCCGGGTTCCGGTTCCTCCGCGCCTTCCGACGCGACCTTGACCATGGGCGTGGACACCGAGCATCTTACCAGTCCCGGAACTGCCGTCGGCACCGTGGCTTATATGTCGCCTGAGCAGGTTCGCGGCAAGGATCTGGACACTCGCAGCGACATTTTCTCCTTGGGCGTCGTTCTCTATGAGATGGCCACCGGGGTCCTTCCGTTTCGCGGGGACACGACCGGCGTGATTTTTGCGGAAATCCTGAACCGTGCGCCACAGTCGCCCCTCCGCTACAACCCGGACATGCCCGACGAACTGAGTAACATCATCAGCCGCGCCCTCGAAAAGGATCGCGATCTACGCTATCAGCATGCTTCGGAATTACGCGCGGAACTTAAGCGTTTGCAACGCAATTCGTCGGGCCAGACTTCCACCTTTACGGATTTGCCGGAAGGGCCCGAGCCACCGGACCCGAAGCCCTCGTCCAGACCGGCTGTGCGCGGCCCGTCATCCAAGAGCCAGCGCGCCGCGGCCGCTGCGTCGCTTAAAACTGCTACCGCGGTCAAAACCGTAACCACGAGTAAGGCTGCCATCGTCCGTGACGTCGAGGAAGTTGATGAAATTGACGCACTGGAAGAAGCCCCGGAGGTACAACCCGCACGGAAGTTTCCGTGGCAGATTCTTGTTGCCGCTCTTGTGGTGCTCACGCTCGCCATTGGCGGCGGTGTTTATTGGTTTCTGCACCGCACCGTAACCGGCAAATTGAACAATCGGGACACCGTAGTCTTGGCGGAATTCTCCAACTCCACGCAAGAAACCCTTTTCGACGACACGCTGAAGCAAGCTTTGGGCATCCAACTCGGCCAGTCGCCCTTCCTGACCGTGCTCTCCGATCAAAAAGTTGCGGCCACGCTGAAATTGATGAACAAGCAGCGGACCGAGCAGCTTACGCAGGACGTGGCGCGCGAGGTGTGCGTCCGGACCGATAGTCGCGCGGTCATCGCAGGTTCCATCGTCAGCGTGGGCAGTCAGTATTTGATTGGGCTGAAAGCCGTGGACTGCCAGTCTGGCGACGTCCTGGCCAACGCGGACGCGCAAGCGGAGAATCGCGATCGCGTGTTGAAAGCCCTGGATAAAGCCGGCGACGATTTACGTCAAAAATTGGGCGAATCGCTGGCTTCCGTGGAGCGCTTCAGCAAACCCCTCGATCAGGCCACCACGTCCTCGCTCGAGGCATTAAAGGCTTTCAGCGATGGCCGCCGCAACGCCAGGGAAAATGGCGAATCCGCCGCCTTGCCTTTTTATAAGCGAGCCCTCGAGCTTGATCCCAATTTTGCGCAAGCTTCCGCATCGCTAGGCACGGTTTACAGCAACCTTGGACAGCCCAACCTGGCCATCGCGGCCTTCAAAAAGGCTTACGAACTTCGCGACCGCGTAAGCGAACGCGAACGCTTCGATATTGAATCTAAATACTTTACCATCGTGACCGGCGAGCTCGATAAAGCCGACCGCAGCTACTCGGAGTGGGCGCTAGATTACCCTGCGGATTACCATCCGCGCGGCAACCTGGGAGTGAATTACATCACACTGGGTCAATATGAGAAGGCCGTTGACGAAACCCGAGCTTCGCTCAAAATCCGGCCGGACAACGCCGCCGGCTATGCCAACTTGATTGGCGGCTATTACGCCCTTTACCGTCTCGAGGATGCCAAGGCGGCTTGGGACAAGACGCAGGCGCAAGGCCTCGATGGTCCAAACCTTCGGCTGGCCCGCTACGACCTCGCGTTTCTGCAACACGACGACACGGCGATGAAGGACCAGCTCGCGTGGGCTACCGGAAAACCGGGGGCGGAGGACATGCTGCTTTCGGCGCAGTCGGACACCGAGGCTTACCATGGCCGTCTAGGCGCCGCGAACGACCTTTCCAAACGCGCTGTGGACTCCGCTAAACACGCAGACGCGATGGAGACAGGGGCGAGTTGGCTCGCCAACGAAGCGCTCCGGGACGCCGAGTTCGGCGATGCTTCGGCGGCCAAGCAAGCGGCTAACGACGCTTTGGCGCTGACCGATGGCCACGATGCTCAAATACTGGCGAGTTTGGCCCTGGCTCGTTCCGGAGAAGCTGCTAAGGCTCAACAACTCGCGGACAAGCTCGATCGCGATTCACCCCTCGATACCATGCTTCAGGGATATTGGCTGCCGACCATTCACGCCGCCATCGCACTTAGCAAGGGCGACGGCAAGAAAGCCGTGGAGTTGCTTCAGCCGGCCGCCGCTTATGAGCTCGGGCAGCCTCCCCAGTTTCAGCTGTCCACCATGTATCCCGTTTATGTGCGGGGCCAGGCCTTCCTAAAGCAGGGGTTGGGGCAGCAGGCGGCGGTTGAGTTCCAGAAAATCATCGATCACCCTGGATTAGTCGTCAATTTTCCCCTTGGCTCTCTGGCACGTCTGGAGATCGGACGGGCGCGAGCAGTCGGGGGAGATAAAGCGGCGGCGAAGCAGGCGTATGAGCAGTTTTTCGCGGTCTGGAAAGACGCCGATCCTACGTCGCCGGTCTTGCGAGACGCAAAATCAGAATATGCCAAGCTCTAGACCGCTGAGAGCGAACCAACTGAGCGACGGAGTGCCCTGCGGCGAAGCGTGAAAAGTGGGTGGCAGGGCGTCGGCGTTGGCATTGGAGTTGGCGTCGGCGCTGGAAAAATCACTTCGCTATCCTTCTTGTTTTGATAGGGTTGCATGGCACAGACCCCCACCCCCGGGTGTTTTCGCAAAGAGTTCGCAATTACCACAAAATAAGGGAGATACGTGAGATATTGAATTGAAAAGAGTGTGCAACTTGCTGAAAACAAAGCGACGCATTGTCACTGGTGGTGTGCTCTCGACGCCTATCGTCTTCGCCCGCACAGTTCGCTACCAATCGGAGGCGGTTCGCTAGAAACTCAAGTTTGCGAGCCTCATGGTCCGTCATCAAGAAATCCGCAAAAAAATCCACGCGAAGAATTTGCAAAAAATATGCGAACTGTTCGGCTTTGGGACGGACTTGGAGCCGGTACCATTACTTTTAAAATGTAACCCTTGGTACCCCCGTTTTTGATTGACAGGGCTCGGAGTTCGTATACCCTATTCCCAGTAGTAAATCCGTGGAGAAAGACGTAAAACAAATTTATGAAGACTTTTATTCGGCCAGCCCTGTTACTCGTGCTGTGTACCTTGGTGTTTTCCGGTGCCGCACTCGCCGATGACATTCACGTGATCTTTGATCCGCAGCCGGCGACGATAGGCGATTTCAATCTCATCACAACCCCGGGAGTTGACTACGAGGTGAGTTGGGTGAGTTGCAGTTCCGCCGGCATTCCTGCGGGTTTCTCCACCGATGACGCTTGCTTGGCCTTCCTGAATGAGACCGGGGGGAACATCAACGCTCTGAATTTCTCGTTCGTCGTTAATCAAGCGTTGGTAGGTCAAACGCTCGATTGCAGCAACCTCAGCGGCGACCCGCACTTGACCTCCAATAGCTGCGGCTCGGTGGGCGGTGCATTCACGCTCGGCGAAACAGTCAGCGCCAGTTTCTTCGGCGGCGATCCCATCCCCAACCTTGAGGCGTTCTTCATCGGGGAGGACGGTGTTTCTCTGGCGAATGCGCCGACGGTGGGCATCGAGGTTCCGGAGCCGACATCGCTGACGCTGCTGGCCTCTGGCATGGGCCTGCTCGGCCTTTGCCTGGCTTTCGCGAAGCGTTAGCCCGCTTTGTTGACACGGTATCGAAGCTACACTCTGAAGCTCGCTGGCCTTCCCGGACAGCGAGCTTTCTGTTTTAGAGCTGCTCTAATGTACCGCGAGCCTGCGCATCAGTTCTTGCTTGCGCTCCAGCAAAGCCCGTAGATTGGCACCCGCAGGCTGCGCTTCGATATCACGTTGTACCTCCGCGACCGCGCGTTCCACCTGTCTCCGCTGCAACGCCGAGAGGCAGCTTTCCGCCTCTTCCCAGGTGGGGGTGTCCTCTTCCTCGAACAGCACTTCAAAAAAAAGCCGCCGGTCGCGTTCATCCAGAGTCGCGGCCACCTCGCTGGCGCCGGCGGGTTCGGGCGCGAGATTGGCGGCGATCAGCGCGGCGATGATTTTCTCGGCTTCCATGCCTTCGTAGAGACGTTCTTGGTGCAGGCGGCGAGCCAACTCGACCTTGAAATCCTCGGCATCCACAAGCATGCGAATCAAGCGGCGTTCCACGGGTTTCGCCAAGCGGCCGAGCAGCTCAGGTTGCGTTTTCAGCTCACTGCGCCGTTCTTTCGCGGCGCGGCTGAGTTCGGCGCGCAAGACCGGTTCATCGACGCGCAACTGTTGCGCGATGCGCGTGGCCCATTCGGAGCGCAAAAGTTTGTTGGGGATCTTCTGTAAGTAAGGCAGCAAGAAATTGACGGCGCGCAACTTCCCTTCGCCAGAGCTGATATCCATTTTTCGCGCGCGAGCGATCAAGTAGTCGACATAGGGAGGCGCGCTCTTGAGCAATTTCAGATATTCGTCCGCGCCTTTTTCGCGAATGAATAGATCGGGATCGGCTTTTTTTTCGCCGACGGGCGGCAGGGCCAGCACCTTGACTTCAAAGTCGTGCTCGAGCAGGAGCGCCACGGAGCGCTCCGTGGCGGATTGGCCCGCGTTGTCCGGATCGTAGTTCACGATCACGCGTTTGGTGAAACGCGCCAATAGTTTGATTTGCGGCTCGGCCAGGCTGGTGCCGCAACCGGCCACCACATTGCTGACGCCGGCGCGGGCCACGGCGATGGCGTCCATGTAGCCCTCCACGAGAATTGCGAAATCATGACGGCGCAAGGCCTCCTTGGCGCGATCGAGATGGTAGAGCACATTGCTCTTCGAGTAGATGGGAGTTTCGGGCGAGTTCAGATATTTCGGGGTGTCATCGCCCAGAGCGCGGCATCCGAAGGCAACAATTTTTCCGCTTTCGTTGGCGATGGGAAAGGTGATGCGCCGGCGAAAACGATCGAACAACCGGCCGCTTTGATCGCGCGAGATCAAACCGGAGTCCGCGAGCAGCCTTTCCTCCTTGTATTTGGGGCGCAGAAATCGCAGTAACGCATCGCCACCGCTTGGTGCGTAGCCAATTCCGAATTGCTCGATGGCGCGCGAGTCAAGACCGCGGTCTTCCAAATAAGCGCGCGCGAGGCGGCCTTCCGCACTGCTTCCCAGTTGTTGCGTGTAAAAAGTCTGAGCAGCGCGATGCATTTCCAGGATGAGCGCGCGCTGCTGGTTTTCGCGACGCTCCTCAGGGGAGCGTTCGCGCGGGCTGGGCAGGGCCATGCCGGACTTTTCGGCGACAATCTTCAGCGCCTCCGGAAACTCGCATTTTTCCATTTCCCGGACGAAATTGAAAACGTCGCCGCCTTTGCCGCACCCAAAGCAGTAGAAGATCTGCTTGACGGGAGAGACGGTAAACGAGGGAGTTTTTTCCTGGTGAAATGGACAGAGACCGCTGAAGTCTTTGCCCGTTTTTTTCAGGCGGACGTATTCGCCGACCACGCGGACGATGTCCGCCTGCTGTTTTACACGATCCGCGAATGATCCAGCTTCCGCCAATGTTTTACTTCTTTTCGATCTGGCTATCTTAGGAATATACGCCGGTAGCAAGCAGGTCAGATGGGTTAACCGAGCGGGAATAGAAGTACGTCCAGGCCTTCGTTCTCTTCCCGCGAACCCAAACATCGACGAGTTCCCTGCGAAATAGTCCTTGGTCGACGTCTTCAAACGCATCCAAGGCGGCAAGCGTTTTCCGCGGGTTCTGCATGAAGAATAACTGGCCGTAAACAAATCGATTGGGGACGGAAGTAGGAACGGCGCCGGGAAAATCAGCCCCTCGCGGCTGATAGAGATCTCCGCGAATGCGCGCGTCACCGACGAACTGAACGCCAGGGTCTTTGGCAAGTTCGCGATGTGACTTGCCGCCTTGTTTAAGCGTGCCGTAGACGAAAAGATAGCGCCGCGCAATCGCGTCCGACGACAAGGCTCGCGTCGTTTTTCTGGGGCCGACGGGCGCACGATCGGCGGATAGGGTCTTAGTCTTCATACTCTAATAACAGTTTATCAAGATTCTCGAAACCTGCACTCTTAAGGTACTGCCGAATTTCGGGGTTTCGTTGAACCGTCAACAATTTGAGATAGTAATCGAAAACAGCCGCGACGTCTTTCGAGGTCAATTGACCAATCTCCTTAAGATGTGCGACTAATTCAAAAAAGTCAGATAGTCGGTGAAGGCGTCAAACTGGCCGCGCTGAGCCGATGAAAATTCCTGCTTGTCGCGGTCCATTTTGATGAGCGTTATGATTTCAGCTGTATCGTCGTAGTCCAACCGTTGCCGCACGGCATTGTAGTGGGAGTCCTCAAAAAGTCTTTCATAGAGCTGGAGAAGCCACGCGGCTTTTTCTGCGATGGTCTTCGAATGGTTGTCACGAAGGCCCTGGACACTGGCGAAAATCGCCACAACAGACAGGACCAGTGTAGCGCAACCGGTCAGGTAGGCGCCCCGGGCGTTGAGAACCTCGATCCCAGCTCGGACTTGTATGGCCCGGCTCAACAAGTTTATTCCGAACAAGCCTAATGCTAAAACGGTGGCG
>Ga0302219_10001113_pt1 | contig 11331 bp, 8 predicted proteins | sample II_Palsa_E1_2_FD_194569 | JGI IMG/M metagenome (GOLD analysis project Ga0302219, IMG submission 194569) | Peat permafrost microbial communities from Stordalen Mire near Abisko, Sweden - II_Palsa_E1_2 | ecosystem: Environmental > Terrestrial > Soil > Palsa > Peat permafrost | place: Sweden...
GATGGGGGAGCCGCCGCGAATGACCTGCTTATGCAGTTCCAGGCGGATCTGCTTGGCATGCCTGTCCATCGCCCCGCTGTTCTTGAAACAACGGCCCTGGGCGCTGCATATCTTGCAGGGCTCGCGAGTGGTTTCTGGGACGATATTCGTGAGCTGGAGAAGCATCGAAAAGATGACACGATCTTTCAGCCAGGGGAAGATAAGCGTCAGATGGAAGAGCTGCAGGCGAACTGGAAGGAAGCAGTTCAGCGTTCGCGCAATTGGCATCAGGAGGCCGTATGAATCGCGACGAAATGCTGTCTCGGATGCGAGATCACAAGAAGCCCTGGGATATCGTGGTTATCGGAGGTGGGGCGACCGGAGCCGGCGTGGCAGTGGATGCGGCCACCAGAGGATACGACGTTCTTCTGCTCGAGAGGGAAGATTTTGGGAAGGGAACTTCAAGTCGTGCCACAAAACTGGTTCACGGTGGAGTTCGGTATTTAGAGCAGGGCAACATCTCACTTGTTTTGGAGGCACTGAAAGAGCGAGGAATCCTGCGGAGGAATGCGCCGCACATAGTCCACGATCTGCAATTCGTCGTTCCTAACTATTCATGGTGGGAGGCCCCGTTCTATGGCATAGGGATGAAGATCTACGATCTTCTCGCTGGTAAATATGGCTTCGGCGCATCGAAGGTTCTTTCGCTGGAAGAGACGCTCAACCTTTTGCCGACAATACGGCAGGACGGACTGCGCGGCGGGGTCATGTATCACGACGGCCAATTCGACGACACGAGGCTGCTTATCAATCTGATGACTACGGCGGCGGAGCACGGCGCAACTCTATTGAACTACGCCGGAGTTGTTGAGCTGACCAAGGATGAAGACGGATTTGTGCAAGGCGTTATTGCGGTGGATGGCGAGACAGGGGAACGCTTCCACATTGCGGCGAGCTGCGTGGTGAACGCGACCGGAATATTTACAGATCAGACACGCCGTCTGGCGGACCCGCTGGTGGAGCAGATGATCGCACCCAGTCAAGGAATTCACCTTGTCTTTGAGCGATCCTTTCTGCCTGGGGATTCGGCACTGATGGTTCCGCAGACGGATGATGGCCGCGTGCTGTTTGCCGTTCCATGGCATGACCGCACTCTTGTAGGCACTACTGATACTCCAGTCAAGGACATATCCTACGAGCCGCTGCCTTTCGAAGAAGAGATTGAATTTGTATTGAACACAGCAGGCCGATACCTGGCCCGCAAACCGAGGCGTGAAGATATCCTCAGCGTATATGTGGGGATTCGCCCTTTGGTGAAGCCTCCCGGCGCCGGAGATGGCAAGACCTCATCTATCTCGCGCGACTACACCATCCATATCGATAATTCTGGGCTTCTTACCATCGTGGGCGGGAAGTGGACGACCTATCGTCACATGGCGGAGGACTGTGTTGACCATGCAGCGACTCTCGGCAAGTTGGATGATAGGTCTTGCGTTACAAAAACAATGCATATCCACGGCTATCATGAGAACTCGCAGGAACTCGGCAGCCTTGGAGTCTACGGCTCTGATGCTGCAAATATTCTTGCACTGGCGCGAGAAGAGCCAGCTCTCGCAGAACGCCTCCATCCTGATCTGCCCTATATTGGAGCGGAGATTGTCTGGGCGGCACGCTTCGAAATGTCTCGCACCCTGGACGATGCACTCTCGCGTCGCACGCGCGCTCTGCTATTGAACGCTCGTGCAGCGGTTGCAATTGCGTCGGCGGCGGCAGGGCTACTGGCTGGCGAACTTGGCAAAGATGAGGCCTGGGCGCAGGCGCAGGTTGAGGCCTTTTCCGCACTAGCTAAGCAATATATTCCTCAGGGCTCTCCTTATCCTGAAATGCCGATCTCATGACGAAATCGATTTCCGCCTAATACTTTATGCCGTGTGCCAGAAGAGATCCAACCGAGTCGACCTGCAAATGGGTTATGGAAAATTCGTAATTGTGGCCGATCCGGTGGCGGCAATGATCCCGGAGGCACTGGCAGCTATATTCCGCAAATAACTGAATGGGATATAAATTACATCTTCTGGATGTAGAGGAACATCGGGATCTTTCCCTTTTTGAATCCGGCTAAAGTTCATGGCTATCTCCTGATAGCCGCCATCTGGCGTGCGCCGGATGAGTTTAGCGTGTGACGGGACAGCCGACGATTGGGTTCCTCCGGCCAACGTGACGGCTTGCAGTGCGGTAAGTTGGGAATGATTATTCTGCATCACGATGGCGGCTGGACGGTTGACATCGCCGAGGACGTAGGCTATCGCGGCATGTGGCACGAGGACGATGTCACCGGGGAACACTTGCACTTGATCCTTCATCGCGGTATCTGCGTCATTCGAGAGGTCGTAGGTGATCGGTGGAATAGACTTGTCGTGGCGCTGAATGGTGATGTGACGGTCGGCGCTATCTGTCAGGCCACCACCAAGAGCTATTGCATCCAGCACAGAGCGAGGAGTTGTGATGGGAAATACGCCAGGAAGCTTTACCTGGCCGAGCACCGAGATGGTTTGCGTCCCATATTGATCTATGGTGACCGTAACTGCAGGATGATTCATGAAGTGGGAGCTGATCAAATAGTCATGAATCTTGGCCGCTGCTGCCGCCGGGGTTAAGCCTGCGACAGCCAGAGTGCCAACGCCAACTAAAGGTATTTCACCGGAGTCGGTGACACGTGGATGCTGCTCGAGCTCAGGGGTATCCAGGACCAGAATATGCAGTTGATCGCCGGGACCGATCAATAGAGATTCTTGTGCAGATGCAGATGCGCCTATTACAGAAGCGATCAGAAGTAAGCTTGAGATAAACCGATGAGACATTAGCATGTAAAGCTCCATCATCAGCTGATTTGGTAGTAGGTCGAACCTGAATAGCCATAGTAGTCGCTGTAGCTCACGGAGTTTCGATCCGCAGCGTTTAACACAACGCCAATTCGTGTATCGGAATCGGAGGCAAGCATCCGGTAAGCACGCTCGAGCGACTTGTTCGACGTGAAGCCGTATCGCGCTACTAGCAGTGTGATATCTGCTAAACGAGAGAGGATGAGCGCGTCCGTGACATCAAGAAGAGAGGGGCTGTCCATAACTATGTGATCGAACTCAAGCTTCCATCGATCCAGCAGGGTGCGCATGCGGTCTGTGCTCAAGAGTTCGGTTGGATAAACAGTAGAGGGACCGGACGGCAGCACTTGCATTCCCGGAGCGCCTTTGATCTGATTCGCCTTCATGATGAGTCCGGGATTGGAGAGCAGCTCGGTTAGCCCAGGAACGGAATCCTGTGATGGATCAAAGAGGTGGGTAGAACCAGAACCAGGACGGCGCAAATCAGACTCCACAAAGAGGACGCGCTTACCGGTCTGCGCCAGCAAGGCAGCGATATTAACCGCGACCGTTGTCTTTCCTTCGCCTCGTACCGAACTCGTAACCAGAATTACTTTCGGAGTGGAAGCGACGTGAGAAGATAGAAGCGACATTCGCATTCTTCGCAAGGCCTCCGCAAATGCGCTATTTGGTTTGTCGAGCACGACGAGCGGACTCATTAACTCTGCACTTCTCTTCGCGTAGGACCTGGCATTATCTGGGATAGAAAGAAGATTCTTCAAGCCGCGTTTTACCAAGGTGGGCAGGACAGCGAAAAAGGTAACGCCAAGAGATTCTTCCACTACTCCAAACGATTGGAGGGTAGGGTCGGTCATATCTGAATACAAGGCGCCGCATGCGCCAAAAAACAGGCCCAGTAGGGCGGCGGCTGCCAGGTACAGGGGCGCGTATGGCGAATAAGGTTTTGGTGAGACTCTGCCAGGGCTCACCACCGAAATGTTGGAAGAGCGCAGGCCCTCGATGATGCCAGCCTCTTTCAGGCGCTTTGAAAGATCTTCGTAGAGCGAACGGCTATTATCAGCCTCTTGTTTAGCGATGCTGTACTCAGTGGCTCTGTCATTTAGCTTTCCCGCTTCCTGTTTTCGATCGTCATAAACAGCCTTTAGTTTGTCTTCGGTGGTACGAGCAGCTTCGAAGTCATTCTTCGCACGCTCACCAACGCGATGGATCTCATCGTTAACAGCTTTGTCGATGCTGGCAAGATTTGAGCGTTCATCAGCGAGTTTGGGATAATCAGAGCCAAACTTCGAGGTATCCTGCGCCAATTGCGCTGCGGCGGTCGCCTGCGCTGTACGAAGATTCTGCAGCAGTGTGAGCGAGTTCTGAACCGAAGATGAACTGGCACCCATACTGGTGCCAGCCAGACTCGAGATCATCTCAGGATCTCCGTGGCTGATCGTGTCGTATAGAGCACCCTTCACGATGCGGCTCGATGTAGCACCTGAAAGAGCAGTGGTGGCCTGTTGGAGCTGGTCGAGCGTGGAGCTGTATACCTGGTCGTGCCCTTGCGAGTCTTCACCCAGACTGTAGATGCCAGTGTATCGCTGGAGGTCCACCACTTTTGCCTGCAAATCGTGAGCCTGCTTCTTCAGATCATTGAGTTGATGGCCAAGCCACTCTGACGTTTCATTGGTAGCTGAGTTTCGGGTCGTGAAACCGCGGTCCATCAAGGCCCGCATCAGATCATTGACAACTGCCGCTGCAACCTTCGAATCGGAATTGGTGAAGCTGACCTCGATCAGTCGGGTGCCTGCAACGGGCTTCACTTTGAGGTGATTGCTGAAGACCTTGGTCACGTAATTCCGTCGCTGTGGAGCATCTTCTAGCGCTGCCGAAGGAGGATCAACGACTCCTCTGGACGAGAAAAAACCAAGCACTGCGCCGATGGGGCTCCAGTGTGGCTTGAAGTCACGAGTCTTCTCAAGGCTAAGATCGTTAATAACTTGTAGCGCCAGGGTATCCGACTGCAGAATCTCGACCTGGGTTTGGAGATCGAGGCTTGCGTTCAGGGCATCACCCATCTCGCCAGACTGCGTCGCGATAAGACTGTCCAGGCTTAGTAGATCGTTGCTGTTTTTTTGGACTTCAATGACTCCTGTTGATTTGTAACGAGGGGTTGCCACGAGACAGTAAATCGCCACGAGTAAAATAATGGCACACGTAGTCAATACGATAATGTACCTGCGTTGTCGTAGGATCGCCACAATACTGGCAATGGTCAAGTCAGAACTAGAATGGGTGGATCTCACGATGATATCGCTTGCTCGCATATTCCTCTTTTAGATGCATAAAATGAGAGCTGCAGAACAATTCCGCCGTGATACATGTTCGATTTTTGTGCGAACGAGAAAGTGCAAAGTCGTTGAAACTTCGCTTTAGATATCCAGTGTATTGTGGATGCCCTGAGGTGTACAGCCCCTTACATGCTGTTTTCTTCAGTGTTGCTTGCTCTCCTCTAAGCAATATCATAACTTTTATAAGTAAAGCGTTGTAATTGTGAGGCTAACGCTGTCAGTCAATACGGTGTGATACTTATTAAAGTAATGCAATTTTGTTGGAATACAATGTTTTCGATTGTGAAGGTTCTCTCGTTTCGAAAGTGCGCGTTAGTGAAATAATGGATCTTGAAAAGGACAGCGATTGGATTATTCGACTCCAACAGTTACTGTTGTCATACCAACGTTTAATCGCCCATTGCTTTTGGTGCGAGCAGTTGAGAGCGTGATTCGGCAAACCTTTCAGGACCTGGAGGTGGTTGTCGTTATCGATGGCTCCGATCCTGCTACAAAAGAAGCACTCGAGCGAGTAGGTGATCCGCGATTACGATACGTTGAGCTTACACAGAAGGTAGGCGGCTCTGAGGCCCGCAACGTTGGCGCACGGGAGGCCAAGGGAAGTTGGATTGCGCTTCTAGACGACGACGATGAATGGTTGCCTAATAAGTTGGAGAAGCAGTTGGAGTCGGTGCAATCGGCCAAAGGCAACTCTGTACTCGTTACCTCGCGATATATCTGTCGGGCTTCGGATGCTCCGGATGTGGTGCGGCCGCGGCGACTGCCCAAGCCAGGCGAACTCATCTCTGAGTTTATGTTCGATTATCTGTGCTACTTTCAAACGTCGACTTTTTTATGCTCAAAGCAGCTCTTTCTTAAAGTCCCCTTTGACCATAGCCTACCGTTTTTCCAGGATATTGACTGGTTCCTTCGTATCACCCGTGAGGACGACTTAGAGCTGGTGGTTGTTGCTGAACCTCTCTCGATCTATTACATGCCAGCCGGCCGTGCCAGCATTACGAGCGCCACTAATTGGAGGTCTCGATTGGAGTGGGGCAGGAGCCGACGTAACATTTTGAGCAAGCGGGCATACTCGCGCTTTATCGTTGGAACCTGTGTTGGCCGAGCGGTTCAGGATGGTGCTGGCATAAAAGGTTTCACAGCGCTGCTCTACGAAGCCGTTGTTGTAGGATCCGCGACACCATCTCTGGTTGCGTTGCTTTGCGGCGGATACATCCTAGCGCCGAAGTATCGAAAGCAGTTACGTGACATGCTATTTTTCTCGAAGATAAAAAAATTGCCCTCAGACCGCGACAGCCACGTGGCATAGCATGAGCGAAGTAAACGATTCGAAGCAAGCACGTATCCTGATTTTTCGATCTGCGCTCTTACCGATAAGCGAGACATTTATCCGTGAGCAAGCGGAGGCGCTGCGTTGCTTTCAGTCGGTGTATGCGGGGCTGACACGGAATCTATCCGGTTTTCCTGTTTCGTCGCACTCTATTCTGCTTACTCATTCCAGCGGTCGATCCGCTCAGCTGGCGAAACTTCTCTACAGGCTCAACGGATATGGGCCTTCATTCAAAGCCGAAGCCAAGCAAGCACGTCCGGACTTAATTCATGCCCACTTTGCATTAGATGGGGTTGCAGCCCTACCTCTGGCGCGGTATCTGAAAGTCCCTCTTCTTGTTTCTCTCCATGGCTATGACGTGACCACACACGACAGCAGTCTGCGGAAAAGTATCTCTGGATTGTTCTATTTGCTTAGACGTCGACAGCTTTGGGATCAGGCAGAGATGTTTCTCTGTGTCTCTGAGTTCATACGGGCAAAGGCGATTGAAGCTGGATTTCCCAAAGAAAAGCTTCGCGTTCACTATACCGGTGTCAACTGCGATACCTTTCGCGCATCAGACCAGAGACGGGATGGAACAGTCTTATTTGTAGGCCGTCTCGTACAGAAGAAGGGATGCTCCTATCTTCTAGATGCCATGGCACAGGTATGCGTGACAAATCCGACCACTCGCCTGACTGTGATTGGCGACGGCCCATTGCGCAACGATCTCCAAACTCAGGCAGCTCGACTTAATGTGCCGGTTGACTTTCTCGGGGCACAACCACCAGAGGAGGTACGTAGATGGATGTCGCGTGCTTCGGTGTTCTGTGTCCCCAGTCTTGAAGCCGAGAATGGCGACAGCGAAGGCTTTGGCATGGTCTTCGCCGAAGCACAGGCGATGGGAACGCCGGTTGTTAGCTTCCGACACGGCGGTCTTCCCGAAGCTGTCGACGATGGAGTGACTGGCCTGCTCGTCTCGGAACGAGACACCACAGCACTCGCCGGAGCGATCGAGCGACTGCTAAGTGACACGGCATTGTGGAGAAGATTTAGTGAGCTTGGGGCCGCGCGAATTCGTGAAAGTTTTTCACTAGACAGACAAACGCATTTGTTGGAAGACATCTATCAATCGGTTTTACAAACGTCGCATTAATCGGGCAGATCACCGACAAAGCTATTTGCCGATGTCGGTATCGGCGGATTCCCACGCATATGGGTAGCATAGATCATTGCATATTGCGCGTTATTTGCACTCATCGTTGGCGCTGCAAACCATGCTACTATCGGATTTAGGTCGTTTTAGCGGAAAATTCCATAAGCATAAGTGTAGATTAAATATTTCGCGCCCTTTATCACTGCTCACTTATGATGCAAACGTCCGTCACTGTTCTCATCCCCGCGTTTAATGTGGCCGACTGCATTGGGTCAGCCATCGACTCTGCGTTGGCCCAGTCGCTTGCACCGGCCGAAATCATCGTAGTGGACGATGCCTCAACAGATGACACGGCTAATATTGTGGCGAGCATCGCCAAAATTCATACTAGTGTCAAATTGATTCGAAAGACTGTCAACGAAGGTGTTGCAGCTGCGCGTAATACTGGTATTGAATTAGCAACAGCAGACTGGATCGCCATTCTGGACTCTGATGACCGGTATCTACCAGACCGTCTGAAATATCTGGTAAATGCTGCTGAAGAACAACAGCTTGATTTTGCGGCTGATAATTTCTATAACTACGATTTTTTCGCCGACAAGATCGTAGGAATCGCCATACCTCCTTCCATGATCGGTACTTCATTAAAATTAGATCGATATGACTATGTGCGAAATTGCATGACTAGTATGGCAGGCGCAGTGGACTTCGGACTCCTAAAACCAATTGTGCGAAGGAGCTTTCTGCAGGCCACGGGGGTCAGGTATCGCGGAGATGTTCGGCACGGAGAGGACTTCATCTTTTATCTGAACGCATTGGTGCTGAGGGCAAAGTTCGCAATCTTTCCCGAAGGTCACTATATCTACACGCAGCGCTTGGGAAGTCTGAGCGGCAAGCACTCCACACTGACGAGGACTAAGGTCAATTTTTCGGCAGTTGAAACGGAAAGCCGAAAGCTCGCAGATTCGGAGTTGACCCGTAACGACCCTAAACTTATGGAGCTACTAGTATTACGGTCAGACAAGATGAAAGCAGCTCGTAAGTATTTCGAGTTTCGTGACGCTGTTAGCGAAGGACGGCTGATCAATGCAGCTAGTCGAGTGTTTTTAGATGGTGAGGTAAGGAGCTGCATCATCGCGGCTGTTCGGTACAAACTTAAGAAGCGTTGGAGTGGTCTGCGTCGGAGTTCTCTGTAATGAGAAGAGATACAGGAGAGCAACAGTTTGCAACTTCTATCGCGATTTAAAAAGAGTGGCTTAGCTCGGGACGCGATGCACTTATCGATCGGCCAGGGTCTCAAGCTGTTCGTGCAGGCGGGATATTTTGTTTTGATCGCGCGGTCTCTTGGACCGGATGCTTTCGGTGCTTTCGCTGCGGTGGTGGCCCTCGCAGCGGTTCTTGGCCCATTCTCCGGCATGGGAACCACGAACCTGTTTATTAGAGACGTGCGATCCGGCAAACGCGATGCTGTCGTCTGTTGGGGCAATGGACTGCTCCTGACCACACTATCCGGAACACTCCTAACGATAGTCGTAGTGGTCTTGAACTATGTCTTTCATTTGAAGACAGGTTTTTTTGTGGTTGTGATGGTGTGTATCTCCGACCTGATCTTCATGAAGGTAACCGAACTGGCAGCCTTTGGGTTTGCAGCGAGTGATCGTATGAAGGACACTTCGATCCAGAGCGTCGTAGTTAGTTTGCTGCGCTTGACCGCGATCGCTTTGTTGACAGCGATACTGCGCTCGGTTTCGCTGTCACAATGGGTCTGGGCGTACCTCTTCACGAGCATATTGGGAACGGCTTATGCGGTTTATAAAGGCAGCAAATTGTGGGGGAGTCCGAGAGTTCAGCTCACGTCGCTTCGGGAAGATATCTCCGAGGGCATTTTCTTCAGCATTAGCACTTCAGCAACTTCTATCTATAACGATGTCGACAAGATCATGCTCGGTAGACTGTCCGACTTCGTATCGACCGGTATCTACAGTGCCGCTTATCGCATCATTGATGTCAGTATGACGCCTGTACGGTCACTGGTTTCTGCGGCTTATCCGCAGTTTTTCAAAAAAGGGGTCGACGGCATGCGCGCGACTTATCCTTACGCCAAGTCGTTGATCTATAAGTCGTCTTTATACGGGGCGGCGATCTCTACCGGCGTATGGCTCTTCGCGCCTGTATTGCCTAGTCTTCTAGGTAAGCAGTACGTGGCCGCAGTACCGGCGCTTCGCTTGCTTGCACTTATTCCGTTCCTACGTTGTTTCCATGTTTTTCTGGCGGATTCGCTCTCAGGTGCTGGATTTCAACGTACCAGGACCGCGATTCAGGTCATCGTTGGAGTAATTAATGTGGGACTCAATCTAGTTATTTTGCCGCGCTACTCCTGGCGTGGAGCAGCGTGGACCAGTCTGGCTTGTGACGGTATGCTGGTCGTGATCTTCTGGCTTACAGCAGTTTACTTGTTTCGGCGTCAACGTCCTTTACCTATCGATCCGGGCTCGGTGCCTGGGATGGGCTAGCGAACAGAGTTGCCATTATGCTACTAAGTTGATTCATCATTGCCGTTCCACAATTGCATGGCTATTGGATTAGAGCGCACCAAGTAACCTCTTTGCCAAGTTTCTGGTGCTGCGAGAACACTCCCAGATTGCTGATTTTATTGAGGCCTTGCCCATCTCTGTAAACGAGGGTAGGTCGCCGCCAAAGCGCCGCATTAGTTTCACGGACTCGCGATAATAAGCGAAACAGGAAGCATATTCTCCTGCAAAGTGAATAATGTCTGGATAAACAGTGGTTCCCTCCTTTTCGAACGAGCACAAGCCATGTTTTACGTCCAATTTAAGAGGCCCCTTGGAGGATATTGGTGTCCACATGCCCCTGACTCCCATGGAGGTCGCGCTCAGCCCTTCGAGCGCCATCGCAACCGAAAGGATTGCCTCATCAGCAGGCCCGTCTTGCCGGAACTGTACGAATCGGAGATTCTCAGAATCAGTCAACAAGTCTCGCGCGCTATCGAAAAAGCGCGTGGTCTGTTCACAGTGCTTAAAATAGTAAGTGCCGCCGTTGAACTTGGGTAAAGCCTCGATTTTGAAGTAATCGAGAATAAATGCAACATCGAGATATGGATCCGAGCTTCCTTTACGCAGTTCGCGCCAGCCCGGAACGCCAAAGTACTGCTCTGCAAAAACTTTCCAGAAAGAATCAAGGTTGTTCAGGACCAAGCAATCACTATCAACGAATAAGGTTTCCTTGAAGGGGCTGTACAAGTCGAGGTGCAGCTTTTGACGCACGTTAGAACCGAAGTCAGGTTGGAAGGGGATGATGTGCGTAAACAAGTCCTTCAGTTCTGAATCATCTGAGTCCGTGACGACAGCCCGCGGCAGATTTGGTGCGTTGAGTACCAGAGACCGGCCCAACGATTTCCCCATATCTACATAGCGTTGTTTGCCAAAAGCTAGAGTAATTACTCCACGGGGAGATAGCTCGGCTCCTTGTTCTTCCGAACTCATTATGTATCCCTCCGTTTATTGATCCGATTTCATCAGACTTCATGAAAAGCGGTAATCTGCGAAGCAAAAGATCAACGCAGCGATTTGGGTGCATGCTCAATCGCCCTTTTTCAAGGGTAGGATCTTTACATGCGGATTGCAAGACAACTACGGAAGAAGTGTACTGCGT
>Ga0302219_10001142_pt1 | contig 11180 bp, 9 predicted proteins | sample II_Palsa_E1_2_FD_194569 | JGI IMG/M metagenome (GOLD analysis project Ga0302219, IMG submission 194569) | Peat permafrost microbial communities from Stordalen Mire near Abisko, Sweden - II_Palsa_E1_2 | ecosystem: Environmental > Terrestrial > Soil > Palsa > Peat permafrost | place: Sweden...
GTTTCGGCCTTGGCCAGATCCCGCGCCGCGCCTACCACGTGTGCGCCATGCGCCACCAGTGTTCGCGCCGTCTCTACTCCGATCCCGGCCGAAACGCCGGTGACCAGAACTCGTTTCCCATGCAGATCGACTCCGGACAAAACTTCATCGGTCGCCGAGGTCGCGCCAAATAGGTCCATCACATTCATATGATTTCTCCTCGAGGCGGCCGCTCCGCGCTGCGTCCGGTCGCTGCCGATATTGACAATCGGCAGTGGTCGGGCTAAAGTGGAGACCGTCTCCGTATAGCATGAGACTACCGGAGACGGTCTCCGGTTGCAACTATTTTTTCGAGGCCCAGAAGACGATGTCCACCAAACACCCAAAACCGGTCGTACACGCCAAACGGCCCAAACCCACCCACCGCAAACCGCGCGCCGACGCTCAGCGCAACCGCGCGCGCGTGCTGGAAGTGGCCAAGCAAGCCTTCACCCGCTACGGCGCCAGCGCCAGCCTGGACGACATTGCCAAAGAAGCGGGGGTGGGCGCGGGAACTTTGTATCGCCATTTTCCGACCCGCGACGCGCTGATCGAAGCGGTCTATCGCACCGAAGTAGAAAAGCTGGCCGCGGCGGAAGGGAAGTTCGCCGAGAGTCTGCCTCCCTTGGAAGCCCTGCGCGCCTGGATGAAGTTGTTCGTCGACTACGTCGAGGCCAAGCACATCATCGCCCCGGCGCTGAACACCTATGCCGGCGGCCCGTCGAAGCTCTACGAAACTTCCAAAACCCAGATCAGCGGCGCGATTAATGCGCTGGTGAAACGCGCGATTCAAAGCGGCGATATCCGCAAGGACCTCGAGCCCTTCGACCTGCTCCGCGCGCTCATCGGCGTCGCCAGCGTAGCCTCCAGCCCCGACTGGCCGCAAAGCGCCAAGCGCCTGGTCGATATCCTCATCACCGGCTCGCGGCCAACCACCTAGAATTAAACATCCAAAGCGGGGGCCGTCCATGTAGAATCCCCGCGAACCCAGCCGCGCTGCAAAAGGAATGCCTTGAACTACACCAGCCTTGGTCTCGCGATTCTCGGCGCCACCGTCGCCTACTTCGTTTTCGGCTTCGCCATGTTCGCCGCCCTGCCGGCGATGAAAACCGAATTCAAGAAATACCCCAACGTGTACCGCGCGGAGGATCGCATCATGAAACTCATGCCCTTCGGCATGCTCTCCATCCTGATCAGCATCGCGGTCGTCGCCGTGCTCTACGCCAAAGTTTATCCCGCGGGCGGCGGCCTCGTCCCCGGCCTGTATCTCGGCGCGCTCATCGGCGTGTTCTCGGTCTGCACCTTCGTCATTCACAACTACGTCAACCTGAACATCGGCCTCGCGCTCTCGCTCTACCAGGGCATCACCTACTTCATCCAGTGGATCATCGTCGGCGCCGTCATCGGCCTCATCTACAAGCCAGCTTAGAAACCGCAGCGCACCTCCCGTCTTCGGTACCAAATCCCGATCCTCCACATAAAAAGAAAAAAGCTGATCCCAATCTTCGCCAACGACAATCCAACGGGCACTTCTACTGGTATTCAGAACCTGAGTATCAGGAAAATTAGGACACCGCCCCCGTTCGCGCGAATTGACGCACGCCGCTGCACCCTCTAAACTCTCCGGACATGCCCGACGCGGATTTACCCTCAGGCCAAACCATTTCGCATTACCGGATCGTCGAAAGACTCGGCGGCGGAGGAATGGGCGTGGTGTACAAAGCGGAAGACACGCGCCTGCGCCGTTTCGTCGCGCTGAAATTTCTCCCGCAGGACGTCGCCCGCGACCCGCAAGCCCTGGCCCGTTTCCAGCGCGAAGCCCAAGCCGCCTCCGCGCTGAATCATCCGAACATCTGCACCATTTACGACATCGGCGAGCAGGACGGCCAGGCCTTCATCGCCATGGAATTTCTCGACGGCCAGACGCTCAAGCACCGCATCAATGGGCGTCCGGTCGAGATGGACGACCTGCTCACCCTTGCCATCGAAATCGCCAACGCGCTCGAAGCTGCGCATTCCGAAGGCATCGTCCATCGCGACATCAAGCCCGCAAATATTTTTGTGACCAAGCGCGGTCACGCCAAGATTCTCGATTTCGGCCTGGCCAAAGTCACGTTTACCGAAGGCGGCTCGTCCGCTTCGCGCTCGCAGCTCGACGCTACCCAGGCGACCCAGGCCGCCGAGCACCTTACCAGTCCCGGCAGCACCATGGGCACCGTCGCGTATATGTCGCCCGAACAGGTTCGCGGCAAGGATCTCGACGGCCGCTCCGATCTTTTTTCCTTTGGCTCCGTGATCTACGAAATGGCTACCGGCGCGCTTCCTTTTCGTGGCGAAACTTCCGCCGTCATTTTCAAATCGATTCTCGATGGTACGCTGGTGCCCGCCGTCCGCCTCAATCCCGAAATTCCCGCGGGACTCGAACGCATCATCGACAAAGCCCTCGAAAACGACCGCACACTCCGTTATCAATCCGCCGCGGATATTCGCACCGACCTCGCGCGCCTGCAAAGGGAACTGGATTCCGGCCGTTCCTCGCGCGTATCCGATGCGACTTCGCCATCTGTATCCGGCTCCGTCGCTCTTGAGTCCGGCCCGGCCTCGTCCGTGCCGCTCAGCGCCGCATCTTCCACCGCGACCGCTGTCGCGGGCGCCGCGTCGTCGGCAAATGTTTCCTCCGCCGCGGCTGCCTCTGGCTCCGGCGCGTTCGACGCGCCAGCAGCAGGCGCGTCGAAAAAACCGTGGCTTGGCGTTGCGGCCATCGCCGTAGTCGCGCTCGCCGGCGCCGACTACTATTTCCTCCACGGCCGCGCGACGGAAAAGAAAATCACCTCGATCGCCGTGCTGCCGTTCGTCAACGCCACCGCCGACCCCAACAACGAATATCTCAGCGACGGCCTCACCGAAAGCCTGATTGGCACGCTCTCGCAATTGCCAGACGTAAAAGTGATGGCCCGCAGCACCGTCTTCCGTTTCAAAAATAGCGAAGACGATCCGCAGAAAATCGGCAAAGAGCTCAACGTCAGCTCGGTCTTGATGGGCCGCGTCACCCAGCATGGCGACACGGTCGCCGTGCAGGCCGATCTCGTCAACGCCGCGGACGGCTCGGAAGTGTGGGGCTCGCATTACGAACGCAAAATGGCGGACGTCACCCAGGTGCAGAGCGACATCACTCGTGACGTCGCCAGCAAGCTGCAAATTCATGCGAGCGCCGACGCCCAGGCCAAAATGGGCAACGCCGGCACCAGCAATCCAGACGCATATCGCCTCTACCTCGAAGCCCAGCAGCAACTCTACGGCCGCACCAATACCGGAATTTTGAAGAGCGTGGACATGTTCCGCCAGGCCGTCGCCGCCGATCCTAATTACGCCCTGGCCTGGGCCGGTCTTTCCACCAGCTACATCGTCGCGGCGGGCTACGGCCGGCTGATCCCTCCGGCCAAGGCGCTGGTCCTCGCGGGCGAAGCTTCCCAGAAAGCGGTGGCGCTCGACGGCGCAAGTTCGGAGGCGCACGTGGCGCGCGCCAATGCGCTGGCCAGCGCCTGGCAATGGAACGAAGCCGAACCTGAATTTCGCCGGGCCATCGAACTCAATCCCAATAACGCCAACGCTCACTACTTCTACGGTTTTAACTACCTCTTGCCGGTGAACAAACTTGACGAAGCGCAGGATCAGTTTCGGCTGGCGCTGGCGCTCGATCCGCTGGCTCTGATCATCAGGAATAATTACGCCCTCTCGTTTGTGGCCCAGCGCAATTATCCGGAAGCTCGCCAGCAATTCGAGCAGATTCTCGAACGCGATCGCACTTTCGGGCCGGCGCACTTCTATTTATCGCAGATGAACGCCATGCAGGGCCGCTGGCCGGAAGCGATCGGCGAATTGCTGAAATCGGGGCCCAAAGACGAGTCGATAAAAGTTAACTTTCCTACCGACGCGCAGGGCTACGCCGATTTCATGTTCGCCATTGGCAAAGATGCGTTGCCCGCGAACATCGCCGTCGCTTACGCGCTGGCCGGTAATCGCGACAAAGCCTTCGAGTTTCTGGATCGCGCTTATGCCGATCAGGACGACGAGCTGACCGCCGTCATCCGTTTTCCCGCCTTCGACTCGCTGCACTCCGACCCGCGCTGGGCCGCGCTGATGCACAAGCTCGGCCTCCCGCTGTAGCGCCATTTGCAAGTTCACGACGAAAAGGTCGCGCCCATGGTGCGACACGACGCATCCAACTCCCGAATTGCAGCGCGGCGATGCCGGACGCAAAATACTTTCGAGGTGTAGCGATGGCTGACTCTTCCGATCTGCGCTTGTCGAAAATTCCGCTGAACCACGGCGGCGGCCAGTTGCCCGCGCTCGGCTTTGGCACTTTGATTCCCGACCCAGCCTTGACGCGCACCGCCACCCGAGACGCGCTCGCCGCCGGATTTCGCCACTTCGATTGCGCCGAGCGCTATCGCAACGAACTCGAAGTCGGCGCCGCGCTGCAAGCCGGCCTGGCTGCCGGAAAACTCGCGCGTGAAGATATTTTCGTCACCACCAAATTGTGGAATTCCAATCACCGGCCCGAACGCGTCGAGCCCGCCTTCGCCGCCAGCCTCGAAAAACTGCGCCTCGACTACCTCGATCTTTATTTGATTCACACTCCGTTTGCCTTTCAGCCGGGCGATGAACAGGATCCGCGCGACGTGGACGGCAACGTGCTCTACGACCGCGGCGTGACTTTGCTCGACACCTGGAAGGCGATGGAGATCCTCGTCGATCATGGCAAGTGCCGGGCCATCGGACTCTCGGACCTCGCCCTCGACCAACTCGCGCCGCTCTACGAGTCCGCCAGAATCAAACCTGCGGTAGTCCAGGTCGAAGCGCACCCGTATCTTCCGGAAACCGAGCTGCTCGATTTTTGTAAGGAGAAGGGAATTGTCTTTTTAGCTTTCGCCCCGCTGGGTCACGGAGCCAGGCCCGGCCCGCTCGAGGATCCCGCCGTCTTATCCGTCGCCGCGCGCGTCGCGAAAACCCCAGCGCAGGTCCTGCTCGCCTGGGCCATTCAGCGCGGCACCGCGGTGCTCACCACGCCCAAGACCGCCGCCCGCGCCCAGGAAAGCTTCAACATTTCCGCGCTGCCCCAGGACGCGCTCGACGAAATCAGCCGCATCCAAACCAGGCAACGCCTCAACCAAGTAGTGAAAACCGGAATCCCCGGTTTCATCGCCCGAGTCACTGGGTCATAAGCAGCCAAAGCGGCGGGTAGCCAAGAGCAGTGGCAATCGCAAGAGCGATGCGCCCCAGGCGGGCGGCGAAGTGATTTACTCGTGGCGAGTCTTCAATTATGTTTCGCGCTGCTTTTCTGAGCGGACGAGTCTTCGCGACGCGGAGCAGAGGCCAGCGCCGCCGCCTTGCCCGCTTCATAAAGATTCAGTCGGGAATAGATTCCGAAGGGCGATTTTCCATCATCCAAAAATCCGCCGCCCGGACTTTCCGTTTCAGTCAGAATCTGGTCAGCCTGCTCCAGCGTCAACGAAGGGAAAGCGACGGTCAATAAATATCCCGCCTCCGGGGCCAAGGTATGCACGTCCTCCACTCCCTCCGCGTTCTTCGCATACACCACCGGCAAGTTGTAAGTCTGGGTGATGGCGCAGAGAGCTTCGTCTGCAGCGGGGTTGCTCAGCCGCCCGAGATCCTGGCCGGCACAAGCCGCAATCGTGTTTCCGCAGGCGGCCTCTAGCGGCGTCGTTACGCTGGTGCGCGCCGCCGCAATCGCTGCTCGAAAGTCTTGAATCATCGGGGGCGCCGGGGTGCCGGGCGGGCTGGACAAAGTTTGGCCGACGTACGACGAGTTATTGGCCAGCAGATGGGCCAGGTCATATATCGCCAGCGTCCGTCCGGCGATGACATCCATTGCGTAATGGGCTCCCATCAGGATGCGGTCGTTTCCGTATTCCGCCGCACGCGTGATCATCTGCTGAAATCGCTCCGGGAACACCACCGCCAGAACCAGCGATCCCATGTACCCGTACGTCGTGTGGCCGCTGGGAAAAGACGGGCTATCCACCAGGTTCATCACCGGTCCGCGGTTATAAACCACGTTGTCGGCTGGCACGTTGAAATAATCCAGGCCAGTGATTCGCGAAGTATTTGGCTCGGTCTGAAACGGGCGGGAATTGCCGAACGCGTCGGCTCCCGGGCTCCCTACCTGCAAACTGTAGGCCCCGCCGAATACATCGGTGTGGCCACCAATATCTTTCAGAATCGCGAACGCCTCAGGCGACACCGCGATTTTTCCGTTGGTGGTGGTGTTCGCGAAATAATATTTGGCGGCGTTCGAATTTGCCGCAGTGGTCGCATTCGCGTAGGCGATCAGGTCGGACAGCTCCGGCGACAGCTTGGTGGAATGGGTGCGATCGATGTAATGCGCGCGCGCCACATAGGCCGAGCCCAGTGTGGTTCCCAATCCGTCCGCCAGGTCGGCGAGATTGTCCGAGGCGATGAACGCATCGCGCAGCGCCTGCTGCTGCTGTTGCGCAAACGGCAGCAGCGTCGATTGCCGGATCTCCCCGGTTTGGATTCCGCCGGTAACCGTGTAGTTCGCGGCCAGCGCCGCCCGCCCGGCATTCGTATTCGGCAGCACGCCGACGGGCGCCAAACCCTTCAACGCCACCAGATCGGTGGCCGATTGCGCGCGTGCGGGGTAGGGCAGCAGCGCCGCACAGAATATTGCGATTATTGCGATCAGCCAGGGCAGTTTCGACAGATGAGCGGCCCGGTACAGCGAGCAACGTCTGTTGGTTTTTTTCATGGCCGAATAATACTCACACCTGCATGCGTTTGTCAGCGTTAACTCCCAAGCGTGCCGCACGAAGCGCCGCCAAAAAACATCGATTCGGCGCAAACCCGCCTCCGGCCGTCATCCAGAGGAGCGCCTTACGCGACAAAGGGTGGACTGCTGTGGTACCGATGCGGCGAATGCCAAGGTGGGTCCATGAAATTATTTGGCGCAAAAAAAGAAAAACCCTAATTCGCCGGAATCTCATCTAAGCGCCAGAGATTCGGAATCAAAGACGCGCCCGCAACCGGACTCACTGGGAACAAAGGAGCAGGCATGAACCCCAAAACCAAGCTGACCATTGCGCTCGCCATTCTGGTGCTCGGCGCGATCGCCGCTTACGCCCAGGACAAATCCACGCAGGACAAATATCTACTGAAATCGCCGGCCGGAATCGCCTTCGCCGATTTCCGCGGCTACGAAGACTGGGCTGCGGCTTCCTCCGCGCGCACGGACGAAGTGCTCAAGGTGATCGTCGCCAATCCGGTCATGATCGAGGCCTACCACGCCGGGGTCCCCACCAACGGCCAGGTTTTCCCGGAAGGCTCTAAGATCGTCAAGCTGCAATGGAAATTCAAGAAAAGCACCGAGGCCCAATTCGCGGTCGATGTGCCGGACACCTTCACTCAGGCTTTCGTCATGGAAAAAGACAGCAAGAGATTTCCCAAAGCCGGCGGGTGGGGCTACGCACTTTTCAACTACGACGCCGCCACCGGAAAATTCACCGCCGATCCCAGCCCCGCCGATTGCGGCAACACCTGCCACTCAGCGGTCAAGTCCAAGGACTACATCTTCCACCCCTACGAGAAACGCTAAGCCGCGCCGGGGTTAGTCGTGGCAGCGCGGCGAACCATACAGCCGCCCCAAAACAGCTTAACGGACGAGCGGCGCATCCAAACGAAATGAGAATGTGCGTCCGCTGTTTAGGCTCGGCCGCAACTCTTGTGCTTGGGCTGATTCTGTTCGCGCACCCAGCCGGCGCGCAGACCCAGCCGACGGCCACATCCGCCCCCATACCTCACGGCACAGTCGAGCTCGTCGCCGAAAATCAATGGATCGCCCCAGCCCACGATTTCCACCTGGGCTTGCACTTCAAACTCGAAAAGGGCTGGCACATCTACTGGGTCAACCCCGGCGATTCGGGCGAGCCACCGCGAATCGATTGGAAGTTGCCAGCCGGTATCACCGCGAAAGCGATCGAGTGGCCGACGCCCGAGCGCCTCGGCACGTCATCCATCGTGGATTACGGTTACCAGGACGACGTGATGTTGATCGTCCCCATGCATGCCGATCCCAACGTGGCCCAACCAGCGCCGGCGCGGTTCGCAGCGCAGTTGAAAGTTCTCGTCTGTCGCGAGATGTGCATCCCCGGCAGAGCCCAAGTCTCGCTCGCGCTCCCAATCAAATCGCAGCCGCCCCCTCCCGATCACGGTAACTCCGCTTTGTTTGCGACTGCTCGCCAGTCGCTGCCACGTCCCGCGCCCGCAAGCTGGAAATTCAAGCTGAGCGAGCAGAAAGATTCGTTCACGTTGGTCGGAATTCTCGGCCGCCAAATTTCCAATGCAGTCTTCTTCCCCCTGGACGAATCACAGATCAACAACTCCGCATCTCAAAAAGTAGTTCCGGCAGCCACGGGTTTCGCAATGACCCTGCCGAAGTCGGATCAGTTGTTGAAGCCAATCGCCCGGCTGCGGGGCGTGTTGGTGCTCTCCGCGGATCGCGCGTATGCAATCGATGTGCCGGTCAGCAAACCCGCTGTCTTGAAAAATTGACATGCAGTCGGCAGAATTCCTGAAGGAGGGACATAACAAATGAAACGATCTATTTTATTTCCGATAACAATTGCTCTGATTCTTTGTGCCGCTCCCTTGCTCATCGCCGCGGCAAAAGTCGGCGACGCCGCGCCAGACTTCACCGCCACGGCCAGCAGCGGCAAAACCTATCGCCTCTCGTCCAATCTCGGAAAGTATATCGTCCTCGAATGGCACAACAACGGTTGCCCGTACGTCGGCAAGCAGTACAACAGCGGCAACATGCAGCGCCTCCAGAAGGAGTGGACCGCCAAGGGCGTCGTCTGGTTGACCATTCTTTCTTCGGCGCCGGGCAAGCAAGGATACGTGACCGCCAGCGAAGAAAATGGCTACCTGGAAAAAATGCACGCCGCGCCCACCGCCGCGCTGCTCGATCCAAGCGGCGAGATCGGTCATCTCTACGACGCGAAAACCTCGCCGCAAATGGTCGTCATCAACCCGCAGGGAATTGTGATCTACGACGGCGCGATCGACGACAAGCCCACCACCGACTTGGCCGATATTCCGGGCGCGACCAATTACGTCAATCTCGCGCTGGAAGAAGCCATGGCCGGCAAGAAAATTGAAACTCCCGCCACGCGTCCCTACGGATGTTCGGTGAAATATTCCGATTCAGCGCATTAGGCACATGGCGCCACGGTAGGTCGACGGGGTTTCGCCTCCGTGGGATATGCTGAATCTCATCAACCCTGAATTTCGGTAACACTGAATTTCGGCTACGGTGAACGAAACGTCGAACCGCGCAAGGGGGCGACATGACCACGCTGCGTGTCCTCAAGGCCGTAACGGTTTGCGCTTTCGTAGTGTTGCTCCTGATGGCCTGGGTGTTCCGCTTCAACGCCAACGGCTACTCCCAAACTCTCACCAGCCTGCGCCACAGTTGGGGCGAGGGCGCGTACATCTTTATCGCCATTTTTTCGGTGGTCAGCCTGATATCGACGCCGCTCATTGGAATCGCCGGCCTCGTCGGCCTGGCCGCCTCGAAAAAACTCGGCCGCGACGCGCTGGTCTGCGGATTGTTTTGCTGCGCCATCTGTTTCGCCCAGCTCGTGCTGTGGAAAAATTACGGCGGGATGCCCACCCACGATTCCGGCATCCAAGCAGTGCAATCAACCGCGAAGCCCGCCGCCCAACCGAACCAGCAGAAGCTTAAGTCTGCTCCCTCCCAATAGCGTTTTCAGTCGTGGCGCAGCGCGACCAGTGGATCCACCCGCGTAGCGCGCAACGCGGGCAAAAAACACGCGGCGACCCCAGTCGCCGCGACCGTAACGCACACCGCCGCAAGCGTAAACGGATCCTGCGGCCGTACGCCGAAGAGCAGTGATTCCAGCAGCGGCGCCAGCGCCAGCGAAAAAACAATTCCGAACCCGAGCCCCACCGCCACCGGCACCAGATTCCGCTCGACGATCATTTTCAAAACGTTGTTCGAAGTCGCGCCCAGCGCCATGCGCAGCCCGATCTCATTCGTCCGTTGCGCCACACTATAAGAAGTCACTCCGGCAATTCCCACGCAAGCCAGCAGCAGCGCGATTCCAGCCAGCGCTGCAGCGAGATACGCCACGAAACGGTTCTGCGCCCGCGCCTGATCCGCAAGCTCGCCGAGCGTGACCACGCGAGCCAGCGGCGCGCTCTGGTCCACTTCGTCCAGCTTCGCGCGAATCGCGGCGCGCAGCGTCGCCGGCGGTGTGCCGGCCGTCGCGCGCACCACGAAAGAAACCGGACGCGGCGCAAGCGGGAACGGCACATAAATCTGCGGCCGCACGCTCGTCGTCAGCGAGTGATACTGCACATGCCGTACCACGCCGACCACCACGACCCAGTCGCGCTCAAATTCGTAAAAACCTTTCGGCGAATCGGAAATGTTCAGTTTTTTCCCCAACGCACTTTGCCCCGGCCACTCCCGCGCGGCGAGCTCGTCATCCACGATAGCCACGTGCTGGCGCGCGGCGTCATCGGCGTCGGAGAAGTCCCGGCCGGAAATCAGCGTCGCCCCGATGGTTTGAAAAAAACCGGGCAGGATCGACCGGTCGTCCGCCAAATTTGTATTCTGATCTTCTGGCGGCGCGCCTTCTTTGTAGTAGCCGTCGTACCAGTTCGCATAATTCGCATCGAGCGGCAGATGCGAACTCGCGGACGCAGCCTCGACGCCGGGAATTTCGAGCAGCTTCGATTGCACTGCGTGCACGAATTTGTAGCCGCCGGGCGTGGTGGTGAAGCTCAGCGCGTTTTCGGCGGTGAAACCCGGATTTACGCGCAGCAGCGCGGCGAAAGTTCGCACCAGCAAGCCGGTGCCTGTGAGCAGCACCACGCTGATCGCCACTTCGGCGGCGATCAGCGTGGCGCGCGAATAGCGCCCCGCATCGCGCGACGAAATGCCGCCGCCGGCTTTCACTCCGCCGCTCAAGTCGACGCGGCTTCCCGCAACCGCCGGAGCGAATCCAAACACAATCACGGTGACCAGCGAAATCAGCAGCGCGTAGGCAAAAACCGTCCCGTTCAGTTCGATGGTGCCCAGGCGCAGCAGCGATTCCGGG